>Ga0180220_1001614_pt1 | contig 16207 bp, 12 predicted proteins | sample eDN5th37CBELigBY_FD_151335 | JGI IMG/M metagenome (GOLD analysis project Ga0180220, IMG submission 151335) | Enriched backyard soil microbial communities from Emeryville, California, USA - eDNA 5th pass 37_C BE-Lig BY (version 2) (version 2) | ecosystem: Environmental > Terrestrial > Soil >...
AGCAGGAACGCGACCTCGCGCTCGGCCTCGGCCGGGTCGAGTCGGAGCTCGACGTTGCCGCGGGCGTCGATGCGCTCGTCGACGACGCGGCGCAGGAAACGCTCGACCAGCGGCGGCGGCTTCTCCCAGGCGATGTCGTAGAGGCGCGGCATGCGGAGCGTGCGGATCTCGAGCGCATCGCGGAAGCCCTTGGTGGTGATGAGGCCGACCTTGGCGCCCTTCATTTCCAGGATGGCGTTCGACGCAACGGTCGTCCCGTGCCGGATCTCGTCGATGTCGCCGCCGCCGAGACGGCTCTCGGCGAAGACCTCGGCCAAGCCCTCGACGATGGCCGCCGCGTAGTCGCCGACGCTCGATGAGATCTTCTTGGTGTGGATCGTGCCGTCGCTGCCGAGGAGCACGATGTCGGTGAACGTGCCGCCGATGTCGACGCCGACGCGATAGGTGATGGGAGGTGTGCTCATGGGCGGTTTACTCCGCCGCCTTCGTGGCCGGGGAGATCTCGCGCGGTATCGGATCGGTCCATTGCACCTTGGGTATGTCGGTCCAGGCGCGCGCGGCGCGGATCTCGGCCTTCCGCGCGGCTGTCGCGGTCTCGTCGATGGTCCAGTCGAGCGTATTGACGACGACGCCATAGTCGGCGGCGGCGCGGGCGGCGGAGATATACTCGTTCCTTACGTCCGTCAGGACCTTCGCCGGGTCGCGGTCCAGCGGATCGCCCCAGCCTCCGCCACCGGGATGGGTATGCTGGAAGACGGTGCCCTTGGTGATGTCCATGGTCACCTTGGAGGGGAGGGGTGTGCGCTCGGTGAAGGGATTGAGATGGTTCTCCGAGGGCTCGCCCGGGCTGCCGCCGTAGAGGCCGAAGGGCCGATGCGTCTTGCGGTCGGAGCGGACCGAGAGCTGACCCGCCTCCTCGTTGAAGCGATAGGCGCGCCGGAAGGGGACGCCGCCGCGGAACTTGCCGGCCCCGCACCGGTCGGCGACGAATTCGTAGGCGAGCACGGACACCGGCTGATCGGCCTCGATGACCTCCGCGGAGGGACACGACATGTTGGCGAACATATGCGAGTTGCCGTTGAGACCGTCGGCCCACGGTCTGGCACCCCAGGCGCCGCACGTGAACTCGACATAGACGAAGGGCTTGCGCTCCTTCGTGTAGCCGCCGATCGAGATGCCGCTGTTGCCGCCGTCGCCGGCCGCCTTCACCTTGTCGGGCAGCATCATGGCGAGGGCACCGTACATGCAATCGACCATGCGGAAGCCCGTCAGGCCGCGCGCCGCGCAGGCGGCCGGCAGGACGCCGTGGCCGACCGTCCCCGGCGGACAGATCACCTCGATGGCCCGGAACACGCCCTCGTTGTTCGGAATGCCTTGCGGGAGCACCGAGCGCACACCGGTGTAGGACGCCGATTTCGTGTAGGAGAGCGTATTGTTGATGGCGCCGCGCACCTGCGGGCTCGTGCCGGTCCAATCGACGATCATGTGGTCGCCGGTCTTTCTCAGCGTCACGAACAGGCGGATCGGCTTGCCGACGTCGATGCCGTCGTCGTCGATCCAGTCCTCGAAGCTCCATTCGCCGTCGGGCAGCTCCTTCAGCGCCGCGCGCGTCAGCCGCTCCGAATAGTCGATGGTCTCCTGCATCAGGCGCCTGGTCGTCGCCGGCCCCCACTTGGCGACGATCTCGGCGAATTGCTGCTCGGCGATGTGGCAGGCGGCGAGCTGGGCGCGCAGGTCGCCCATCACCATGACCGGCACGCGGACGTTCTTCTCGAGGAAGGTGATGATCGTCTTGTTGAGCACGCCCCTGTCGTAGAGCTTCATGGGCGCGATGCGCAGACCTTCCGCGTAGATCTCGGTCGAGTCGGAGGCGTTCGATCCGGCGACGCGGCCACCGACGTCGGTGTGGTGGCAGACCGTGCACGCGAAGGCGAGGCGCTCGCCCTCGTGGTAGAGCGGCTTGAAGATGAAGATGTCCGGCAGGTGCATGCCGCCGTCGAACGGGTCGTTCATGATGAAGATGTCCCCCGGCGCCATGTCGTCGCCGAAGTGACGCATGATGGCTTCGAGCGCCGTCGGGGTCGAGCCGAGGTGTCCGGGAAGCGTCAGGCCTTGCGCCGCGAGGCGCCCTTCGCCGTCTGCGAAGCCCGTCGAGTAGTCCATGTTGTCCTTGAGGACCGCGGAGTAGGTGGTCCGGAACACGGTCAACGCCATTTCGTCCGCAATCGAGAAAATGGCGTTCTTGAAGAGCTCGAAGTCGACAGGGTCGATGGACGTCGTCGTCATTGCTGTCCCTTGATGCGCACCCGGAGCTGCACTCGCGGGGTGCAGTGTGGCTGGCTCGCGCGTCGTTGGCGAGCCGGGTTTGGCAGCAGACTGCCGGGGAGTTCGTGCCGCCACGTCGTCACAGCGCCTCGCTCAGGATCGATAGGCCATTGAGGGCGCGCGGGAAACCGCCGTAAGGCCCCGTCTGAATGACGGCCTCGATGATCTCCTGCTTCGTCAGGCCGACGTTCAGCGCGCTCTTGCCGAACTTGCGGAGCTGGCCTTCCAGCCCCATGGCGCAGAACGCCGCGACGGCACACAGCATGCGCTGGCGATGGTCGAGGCCGGGCCGGGACCACAGCTCGCCGTAGCCGTATCGAATTGCGGACGGGTAGAGCTCGCCCGTAATGGCGTTGCCCGGCGCCGCATAGCCCTGGTTGGCGCGCTCGCCATGGAGCTTGGCCATGACCTCCCGGCCCATGGCGTCGAGGGCTTCGAGACTGTCGCTGCGCGGCGGCTCGGGGGGAACGTCGAGGCCGCGTGCGGCGAAGACACCGTGTGCCACGGCCGCCGACGTCTCCGTGGTGACGAAGCCGGCGTAGAGGCCGACCTGAACGAAGACCTCGAGGATATTGCGCGGACTGAGACCGAGTGAGAGCGCGGTGCCGACCATCGGCTTCAGCGGCTCGAGACGCTGCAGCACGGAGAGCGCCGCGAGCGTGCAGATCGCTCGATCCGGCTTGGCAAGCCCCGGCCGGTCCCAGATTCCCGCGTAGACGACTTCGGCCAGGAAATCGTCGAGGCCGGGAACGAGGTCCTGTCCGGCAAGACGCAGCTCCTCGCGCATCTGCCGGCCTCTGGTCCTTTGGGTGTCACGGGACATTCGACAGATCCTCCAGCACTATCGGAACGACGGCATCACCGTTTGCGCGATGCGGTCGAACTGCTCGAGCATGACGGCCTTGGGCGTGGTCAACGGGGTCGAGAGGCTGATGGTCTCGAGGCCCGGATAGCGCGCCTCCATCTTCTTCAGGTGCTCGACCAGCTCCCCGGACGTTCCGGCAAACCAGGCGCCGGTCTTCATGAAGTGCTCCAGCGTCGGCACGCCGGCCTCGTACCAGCCGCCGCGCCTCGCCACGGCCTCGACCTGGGCCGGCGTGATCCCGTGCACGAAGCCGAGCGGGGCGAACATCTTGACGTGCTCCTCGTAGAGCGGACGCATCTCCTTGACCGCCTGCTCCTTCGTCCCGGCGAGATGCACGAAGATGCCGATGCCGAGGTTCTCGCCGAGCTTCCAGTCCTTGCCGGCGCGGTGCGCGGCATCCTGGAACGCCTTGATCGGTCCCTCGGCCATGGTTGCCGCGCCGCCGCCGACCATGCCCTTGATGTCGTGGCGCACCATGAAATCCATGGCCGCGGGCTTGGCCGAGACGATGGGCTGCCAGCATTCGAGGCTGTTCACCGGACGGGGCACGAGCGTCAGGTCCTTCAGCGTGTAGCCGCGATAGGGCACCTCGGGGGGCAGCGTGTAGTGCTTGCCCTTGTGGCTGAACCGCTCGTTCTTGAACGCCTTGAAGATGATCTCGACCTGCTCCTCGAAGAGCTCGCGGTTCGCCTCGTTGTTGATGACGGGCGCGCCGAAGGTCTCGACCTCGCGCGAGTGATAGCCGCGCGCGACGCCGAACACCGTGCGCCCTTTCGTGAGGATGTCGGCCATCGCGTAGTCCTCGGCGAGGCGCAGCGGATGCCACATGGGCGTCACGTTGAAGCCGCACCCGATCCGGAGGCTCTTGGTGATGTGCGCCAGGTGCACCGCCTCCATCAGGAGGTTCGGGATCACCTCGTAGCCCTCGTGCTGGAAGTGGTGCTCGGCGATCCACAGCGTGTCGAAGCCGATCTCGTCGAGCTTTCTGGCGACGGCCTCGGTCTTCTCGAAGACGGTGACGAGCTGGTCGTTGGTGAAGCGCCGCTCGTTGGCCGGCGTCGCCATCTGGCCATAATCGGGCAGGTCGATATGGCCCGGATAGACGGTCACGAATTTGCGGATCATCGGGGACCTCTCCTTTCGGCGATGGCTCGTATGGCGGCGAGGTTTGCACGTCGGCGTCCGGCTGGCGAGAGGGGATCGGAGCGTCGCGGCACCCTCTCGAAGATGGCCCACCGTGTTGCCATTCGGCGGCGGCCATGCCTACGCTTCGCAATCAATCGCCCTCGAGAGCGAGATGGAGGAGTGCCATGAACGATCTTGCAACTGCGGTGAAGCTCGATGTGCGCCCCATTGCCGGGGCATGTGGCGCCGAGATCCACGGTGTCGATCTCTCGCAGAACCTCTCTGATGCGACCATCGCCGGTATCCGTCAGGCGCTGCTCGATCATTGCGTGATCTTCTTCCGCGACCAGGAGATCGACGTCGACCAGCACAAGGCCTTCGCGAAGCGTTTCGGCAGTATCTTCGTGCACCCGAACTACAAGGGCGTCGGCGCCGACGACGAGGTGGTCGTCATTCGCCGCGAGCCGGGCGATAAGAAGATCGTGGGCGAGGAGTGGCACGCCGATACCACGATGGTGGCCGAGCCCCCGATGGCGGCCATCCTCTATGCCATCGAGGTGCCGCCCTACGGTGGCGATACGATGTTCGCCAGTCAGTACGCGGCCTACGATGCGTTGTCCGACGGCATGAAGAAGATGCTGGCGGGTCTCAAGGCCTATCACTCCGATCGCAAGGTGGCCGGTCCGCAGGCGAACATGAACGCGTTCCGCACGACCAAGGTGCGCGAGGACGATGGCTGGCGCGAGACCGTTTCCCTGCATCCGGTGGTGGTTACGCACCCCGAGACCGGCCGCAAGCTGCTCTACGTCAATCACTCCTACACGTACTGTTTCGAAGGGATGACCGAAGCGGAGTCGAAGCCGCTGCTCGACTATCTGCTCGATCACGGCCATCGCCCCGAGTTCACCTGCCGGTTCCGCTGGGAGAAGGGCTCGATCGCGTTCTGGGACAACCGCGTGTGCAAGCATCTGGCCGTGCACGACAGCCATCGCGCGCGCCGCCACATGCGCCGCATTCAGATCGCCGGAACGCGGCCTGTGTAGCCGACACAAGGGGATGTGCGCGTCGTCGTGTCGGTGTCCCGAACCTCCTGGCCGTCCGTTCTTCGAGGCGCTACATCTCGGGGGACGAACGAGACGAAACGATCCGGGAGAACACCCATGACGTCCAGACGTGTTGCCGCCGTAACGGGTGGCGCAAGTGGCATCGGAGCAGCGACGGCCCAGCGCCTCGCCGCGGACGGCTTCGATGTGGCCGTCATCGACATGAACGTCGAGGGCGGCGAGGCAACGGCCGCGGCCATCGCGGCGAGTGGCCGCAAGAGCAAATTCTACAAGTGCGACGTCGCCGACGCGGCCGCGGTCGAGAGCCTTAGCGGGGCGGTCGAAATGGAGATGGGGCCGGTCGGTGTGCTGGTCACGGCGGCGGGCCTGATCCCCAACACCGAGTCCGTGCTCGACATGGACATGGCCTATCACGAGCGCATGTGGAAGGTGAACTATAACGGAACCCTTTACGCATGCCAGTCGTTCGCCCGGCGCATGGTCCCGCGCGCTGCGGGCGCCATCGTCACGATCGGCTCGATCAACTCGCGCATGCCGCTCCCGCTTCCGGCCTACAACCCCGGCAAGGCGGCGGTCGAGCGCCTGACCCAGTTGCTCGCGGTCGAGCTCGGCCGGCATTCGATCCGCGTCAACTCGATCGGCCCCACCTACGTGATGACGCCGCCGCTCCGCCAGAAGGTGGCCGACGGGCAGCGTGACATGGACAAGATCATGGGCGTGCACGCGTTGCCCTACCTGCCGGAGCCATCCGACATCGCCGATGCCATCGCGTTCCTGGCGTCCGATCAAGCGCGCGCGATCACCGGCATTCTTCTCCCTGTGGACTCGGGCTGGCTCTCGGCCGTGCCCTATCGCACCTACGCCGGCGGCGTGCCCTGGGAGCAGTGAGTGCTGTTCTTGGGGACGTGGCAACGTCTTGTTTGGACGTCATCCCGCGCAGGCGCGGACCCGGGTGCCCATCCCGATCGCAAGCGCGCGTGGATGCCTGCCTGCACGGGTATGCCGGTATGTCGGTTTGTGTGCGCGGTTGAATAATACAACCCAAACCGGGTCTGCCTCTGAGCTACTCGAATGTGATCCGCCCTTCTGCCTTGGTGTCAATCGTCTTGAGACTGCGGATGTAGCTCATCACGACGTCGGCGAGCAGCCGGCCGTCCGTCTTGCCGATCAGGATGCGGCCCCGCGCCAGCGACGTGTAGCCGTCGCCGCCGGCCAGCAGGAAATCGTTCGAGGCGACCTTGTACGTCGCGTCGGGCTCGACGGGCTTGCCGGCGTGCTCGAGGCTCTTGATCCGCTCGCCCGACGGTGCCCTGTGATCCACGACCATGCGCAGGCCCGATACCTGCGGAAAGCGGCCGCTGCGGCTGTCAATGTCGGAGACGCCGTTCTCCAGCGCCGCCTTGAGATCACGTCCCGTGATCTCGACGAGAACCGTGCGATTGCCGAAGGGAAGCTCGCTCAGCACATCGCGGCGGGTGAAGGCATGTCCGGCCGGATAGGTGCGGTTGCCGCGCAGGCTGCCGCCGTTGGTGATGGCGATCTGGGCGCCCGTGGCATGGCGGATGGCATCGGCCACGAGGTCGCCGATCGCCGCCTCCTCCGAGCGCACCACGGATGATCGCGAATCGAATGGTGCGCTCAACGTGGCGATCGCCACGTCGAGCTGTTGGCTGAGCTCGGCCTCCAGTCGATTCACGATGGCGAGCGTTTCCGGGTCCGGCTCGACCGTTGCGGAATCGATCGGCCGGAAGCGGGCGTGCCACGAGAGGCGGCGGCCCTTGCGCTCGCCGGTTTCGGCATGGATGTCGATGGCCGTGACGGTCTCGCCTTCCTCGCCGCTCTCCACCATCACCACGCGGTTGTCGTAGACGATGCGCAGGTCGTGATCGTGTCCGGTCAACAGGATGTCGACGAGGCCCGAGCGCATGATCTCCAGGTCGCGCATGAAGTCGGTGTGCGTGACGGCGACGACGAGATCCACGCCGGCCGTGCGCAGTGCTTTCGATTGCTTCCGCACGGTGGCCATCTCGTCGAGGAAGCGCAGCGATCCCGTGTTCGACATGAGCGGGCTCGACGCCAGCGCGATGCCGAACACGCCGACCTTCAAGGGCCCCAGAGTGAAGATGCGGCTGTCCTCGTGGCCCGCGAGCGGCGTGCCGGATGCGTCGCGCAGGTTGGCCGCGAAATAGGTAAACCGCGATTCCGCGCGACGCTTCGCGTAGACCTCCGGCCCGAAGTCGAACTCGTGGTTGCCCGGGACGAACAGGTCCGGCGGCGCCAGGTTCAGGAGCTCGATGGTGTGGGCACCCTGGTCGAAGCCGGACATGAGCGAGGGAGAGAACATATCGCCCGCGTGGGCATAGAGGAGCGGCACGCCCTTCGCGCGCTCGGCCCGAGCGATGGCATTGAGCCGCGCGAAGCCGCCGCGGCCCTTCACCTCGCCCATCTTGTAGATGTCGTTGACGAGCAGCAGCGTGCAGGTCGGCGCGGCCTGGGCTCGCTCGGCTTCGGCCATCGCCGCCGATGGCGTGATGACGGCCGCGCCGAGGGTGCTGACCGCGGCGCCAGCCAGGGCCTTGCGACGGGTGATGCCGGTCATGCGCGGGGTCCTGCGGATGTCTGTCGGATCGTGAGGGCGGCGAGTTCGGCGGATCGGCTCAAGCTTAGGTCGGCAGCCAGCGGCGGGGCGTCTCGCGGGCGTCGTCGTAGGCCGCTTCGAACACCGGGCTCGCAAGGATCGCCTGCACGCGCAGGATGCTGCTGCCGGTGTTCGTGAAGCTGTGCTTGCGCCCGGCCGGAACGATGACGGTCTGCCCGGCCTGCGCGCGATGGCGCTCGTTCTCGACGACGATCTCGGCCTCGCCCTCGAGCACGGTCAGGATTTCCTCGACGGCGTGCAGATGCGGCGGGGCCCCGAGCCCGGGATCGCACCACTGCTCGAAGACGCAGAGCTGCCTCGTGCCGGTTGCTGCCGAGGCGATCATGCGCGTGAGCACGCCCTGGCGCCACTGGTCCTTCGGCTGACTCGCATGGTCGACGATGGTCATGCTCATGGGGTGCTCTGTCACGGATAGCAGTTGTCTGGAACCGCGAGAGTAGCCGCGAAACGTGCAACTTGTCTGTCGGAGATCGCCGGCGGGGCGAGCCGGGTGTCCGGTTCGCACGCCGTAAGAGTTTATGCTAACAGCAAGGTATCTTTTCGGCGGGCCGCAGAGATCGGAGCACTGGCTATGAGCACGTTACCGCACCAAGATCCCGTTCCCGGTGACCCGAAGTCGTGCGCCCAGATCGAGCAGGTCATTGTGCCGAGAGCTCGCGATCTCGGCGGTTTCGCGGTGCGTCGTGCACTGCCCGCGCAGGGAAAGCAAATGGTCGGGCCGTTCATTTTCTTCGACCAGATGGGGCCTGCCGAGTTCTTGATCGGCAAGGGCATCGACGTCCGCCCTCATCCCCACATCGGCCTCGCGACGGTGACGTACCTCTTCCAGGGCGAGATGTGGCATCGAGACAGTCTCGGCACGTCCGTCGTCATCAAGCCCGGCGAGGTGAACCTGATGACGGCGGGCCGCGGCATCGTGCATTCCGAGCGCGAGACGCCCGAGGCGCAGTCGCACACACGTGATATGTTCGGCATCCAGGCATGGCTGGCGCTGCCAAAGGACGTGGAGGAGAGCGCGCCGGCGTTCGCGCATCACGGCCTCGCCGACCTGCCCCGCATCGAAGGCGAGGGCAAGCGCGTCCGCCTGGTGATGGGTGAGGCCTTCGGCCAGCGCTCGCCGGTCGAATTCCCGCATCCGACACTCTATGCCGAGGCGGTGCTCGCGCCGGGCGCGGTGCTGCCGCTCGACAACTTCTACGACGAGCGCGCGGTCTACATCGCGTCGGGCGAGATCGACATTGCCGGCGACACGTTCGAGGCGGGACGCCTGCTCGTGTTCCGGCCCGGCGACCGCATCTCGATCCTGGCGACCGCGCAATCGCGCCTGATGCTGCTTGGCGGCGAGCCGATGGACGGGCCGCGGCACATCTGGTGGAACTTCGTCTCCTCCTCGCGCGATCGGATCGCGGCCGCCAGGGAAGACTGGAAGGCGAAGCGCTTCCCGCTCGTGCCGGGCGACGAGGTCGAGTTCATCCCAGCCCCGCAATAGACACCGCACATGCCCGTGCGCCAGTAGGACCCGCCCACGGGCCGCATTCAAGATGAGACGCCCTAACCTGTTCGCGCGAGGGGGTGCGGCGGAAGTGATGGACTTTTCTACCCGTCCCCCACGAGTTCCCGGATTGACGCGCACCTATCGATGCACTTGTCTGGGGAACCGGAGGTGGGGTGGCGCCAATGAGTTCATGCGTCTTGAACACGTGTTAGTTGCCGAACGTGAGCGGTGTGCTTTCCGGCAGCTCGTGCATGGCGGACGTCGTCCCTTGCCCGGTGGCAGCAGCTTTCGAGGCGGCGGAGCCCCGAGTCGTGCGGCGCACGCTCGACTTGCGCGGGCGCAGCGTAGCCGACGCCGCCTTGTGGTGCGCGGTTGCCGGCTCGGCCCCGCCCGCGGCGGCTTTGCGCGGGAGCGCTCTTGCTGCGGCCTTCCCTGACGGCGCTGGCGCAGGAGCCGGCCGCGCAACGGAGCTCGTCGCGATGTGATCGGTCTCCTCGTCGGGATCGTGCTCAGGCTCCGGCCTTGTGAAGCCGGAATAGCCGCGGCACGTGCGCGTGCGAACCTCGCGCCCGACGTCGCCGGGCGGCATCGACGCGGCAGGCCCGACGGCGAGAGTACGCAGCGTTGCGGGCATGAACGGCCCGGGCGCGCTCACCGATGCGACTGCCGCGGCATGGCGCAGCTTGAACGGTGCCATTGGCGGGGCGGTGACCGCCATCTTCAATTCCGGATCCTGGAGCAGGTGCGCGAACCCGGCCTCGATCAGCTCGGTGGCCCGCGCGGAGCGGCGCTGGCGATTGTATTCGCCGAGGACGATGGCCACCAGCCGATGTCCGTTCCTGGTCGCGCTGGCGACGACATTATAGCCGGAGGCACAGGTGAAGCCGGTCTTCATGCCATCCGCGCCTTCGAGTGTGCGCAGCAGGTCGTTCTGCGAATGGAAGGTGCCCTTGTGGATGAGCACGGTCGGCGTCGAGAAGACTTCGGCCCGGTCAGGGAAGTCTCGCAGCAACGCCATGGTGAGCGTGGCGAGATCGCGCGCCGTCGTCACCTGTTCCTGATCTGGGAGGCCGTGCGGGTTGCGGAAGACGGTCCTCGTCATGCCGAGCCGCTTTGCCGTGTCGTTCATGGCCCGGACGAAGGCCTCCTCCGTGCCGCCGACGCGCTCGGCGAGGGCGACCGCGAAGTCGTTGGCTGAGCGCAGGACCAGACCGCGGACGGCCTGCTCGACGTTCAGCTTGATCCCGGCGCGGAGCCCGATGCGGGTGGCCGGCTGGCCGCGGGCATGATCGGAGAGCGGGACGTCGTCGTCCCAGGCGAGCCGTCCCACCTTCACGGCGTCGAAGGTGAGATAGGCCGTCATCAGCTTGGTCACCGACGCCGGATACCAGAGCCGGTCGGGCTCTTCGGCGTAGAGCACCTTGCCTGTTGCCGGCTCGAAGAGGAGCACCGGGTTGGCCGCGGCGGCGACTGCCGTGGAAAAAAGGCCGGCAGCGGCGATCGCCGCGCGCCACACGAGATTACGAACGCTCCTCATGAGGTCCCCTCTCTTTCAGAGCTCTTCAAGGCACGCCCCGGATAAATCGCGGGACCGCGGCCGGCTTTCGCCCTTGACGGCACGAGGCCGTTGTCCGCCGCGATCGCATCGATGCTCCGTGACGGCGACGCGTGCCTGTAACGCTCAGTTTCCCCCGTTGACGCCGAACGGCCGCCAGCTCAATGGAGCCGTTGGCGGCGATGCCGTGCTGGCTTGCCTCCGCGTGCTCCTCCGCGACGGTGTCCGGGCGCGGGAAGACGACGGTCTCGCTGCGGCAACGCCGTCGTCGGCATGCGCCGACGAGAGCACCACCGAGCGTCCGGCGAGAGCCGATGCCACGCGGCTGTCGAGGCCGTAGATGTCGCCGAACGAATGCAGCTTGCCGTCGGTCTCGGCAACGGCGGTGAAGTAGGTGAGGTGAACGTTGACCTTCTTCTCCAGCGTCACGTCATGCGTGGCGCCACGGGAAACGATCTGATCGATGCGGCTTCGGCTCCAGCCTTTGTCGTAGGCGAGGATCACCTCGGCGAACTTGAGGGGGTCCTCGACACGCATGCAGCCGTGGCTGAAGGCGCGCGAGGTGCGCGAGAACAGGTGCCGCTCGCTGGTATCGTGCATGTAGACGTCGTGCTTGTTCGGGAACCGGAATTTCACGACGCCGAGCACGTTGCTGCGGCTCGCCGGCTGCACGAAGCTGTAGCGCCGGATATCCGTCGAAGACCAGTTGACGCTGTCGGGGTTGATCTCGCGGCCGCCGGCATAGACCCGGAGCTGGTGCCGCTGTAGCACTCGGGAGGCCCCGTTGTTGTCCGAGAAGAACCAGCCGTAGGAGGAATTGGCCTGCGCACGTCGCAGCATGGGCGCGAGCTCGTTCGACTTGATGCCGTCGGGCACGCCCCACGTGGGATGGAAGATCACGAAGCGCATCGGCATCGAGAAGATGGGCGTCGGGGTGGAGGGCTTGCCCACGACGATCTTCGCTCGATGCACCGCTTTGCCGTCGTGGAAGACACGGGTGATCTGCTCGGGGATGTTGTCCCAGACGTAGAACTCGCCGAGGTCGTCCGGGAGCCACCGCCAGCGCTCCATGTTGACGACGATGCGCCGCTCCGTGCTCGAGACAGTGCGCTTCTCCTTTTCGCCTGGCTTCGTAGCGGCATCGGTTGCCTGGCCGGCGCGAAGCTTGGCGAGAGCACTCTTGAGGGCAAGGAAGCCGGCGTGCTTCGGATGCAGGCCTTCGAGATAGGCGTCGGCTGCGGGAGCGGCCGCGATGGCCTCAATGATCGACCGCGGCTCATAGAGCCGCGGGCGCATGTCGATCATGCGGCTGATCGCGCCGGGATCGACGCGCCCGCCGCGGGCGTACCGGGCATACTTGAGCACTTCGAGGCCGACGCGGATCTCGGTATCGACAAGCGCCTCGGCCTGGGCGTCGGCGCCCGGACGGGGCGGCAGCTCGAACGCAGCGGCCTCGAGGCCCCATTCATCAGCCCGGCCGAGGGCTCTCACGGCCGCTTCTGCGCGCGGCGACAGGCCTCCGGGCGTCGTCCAGACTCGTGCGGCGTCACTTTCGCCATAGAAGTCTTTGAGAGCCGCCAGATCCTCCTGGTCGGACTTGGCGCGGCTCTCCGGCCATGCCGCCAAGCGTGCGCGCAAGGCCGCGACGAACGGATCGACTTCGGTAACGGTGCGCGGTGCGACGGGACGCTCCGGCGCGCCCGGTGCCCTGGTGGGACTCGTGTCGTCGGGCGGCGGCGTCAACGGGTCGGCTTCGGCCGGAGCGGCGTCGAGGGCACCGGCCTCGCCGGCAGCAGGCGTTGCCGTCGCGGCTGTTTCGGTGCGCGCCGTTGCGGGCGCTGCTGTCGGAGCGTCGCCAGGGGAGGCTGCTTCGGCCGGGATCGATGGCGACGGAGGTGCCGAGGCCGTGCCAGCGCCGTCGGCAGCCGGTGCCGATACCGCTGCGGCAGGGGCCGAGGGTTCCTCGGTTTGCTTCGGCTCGTTCGGCGTCGCGCTGTCTGCGCCGGGTGTTGCCGGGGCGGCCGCAGGCGCCGAAGGCACGGGATCGTCCTCGGCGGCAGCGGGCTCGATCGCGGCGGCAGCCAGGAGAAGTGCAACCAGGCATCGGTACAGCATCGTGCCACCTCGGATCGCGGCGAATGCGGACTCGAAGAGCTCAAGTCGGCGAATTGTTATGATGAGGATAAACTTACCAGCAACACCGGGCGATTGCCGATGAAGAGGTTGCCGCGGGCCTTCGCTTTGTGACGGAGCGTTGCCACCCGGCACCACTCGCGGCTTCGTGACTTGCCAGGCGATGGCGCGGGCCCGGGTTTATTGATTTGCGGTGGGCTGGACCGGGACAAACGCAACAGCCCCGGCGCATGAGGGAGGACATGCACCGGGGCCGTGCTCTCGGTATCCGGGCCAGGATGGGGGAGGATACCCGGCACCGAGGGGATGCGGTCGTCTCTCCCGTCCCGCAGCGCAAAGGCGCGCTTATGCAGGAGCCGGTATCTCAGTCCTTGAAGACGTTGCGGCGACGTTGCGGGCGAGAACCGCCCATTCGATCGCCCGACTTTCACTTCGAAAACGACGTGGTAACCTGGCACATCTCTTCGAAGCGACTTCCTTATATTAAGCAGTCGACAGATGATCCTTTAACCATATAAGCATCGTGGTCTCGCAAGCTGCTCACTGTCAACTGACGAAATGTTTCCGATTGAGTCGTCCACGTGAAGGCATGCGGCGCAAGGAGGGATCTCGCGCCGTGCGAGGACGGGGCCTGCCAACGGCCGGTGTCGGCTGACGATACGTCCTCAGACCGGCCCAGTTTCGATCGGCAGGTCCTCGCGCGCGCCCCATTCGCTCCATGAGCCGTCATAGACCGCGGCGTCGGTCTGTCCGAGCTGGGCCAGCGCGAAGGCGACGACGCCCGCGGTCACGCCCGAGCCGCAACTGGCCACCACGGGGCGCTCCACGTCGACGCCGGCCTTCGCGAAGATCTCCCTCAGCGTATCGGCACCCTTCAGCGTGCCGTCGGGGTTGAGGAGGCTGCCGAACGGCACATTGCGCGACGTCGGGATACGACCGGACCGGAGGCCTTTGCGCGGTTCCGGCGCGCTGCCCTTATAGCGTCCTGCCGCGCGCGCATCCACGATCTGCACGTTTGGGTGGCCGATCAGGGCCTTCACGTCGTCGGCATCTCGGACAAGCGCCGCGTTGGCGCGCGGCGTGAAGTGCGCTGGCTGGCGCTTCACGCTCGGCTCGTCGGTGACGGGCCGGCCCTCCGCCTTCCATTTCTTGAGGCCGCCGTTCAGAACAGCCACGTCCTCGTGGCCCATCGCGCGGAACATCCACCAGACGCGCGCCGCCGAATAGAGCCCTTCGCTGTCGTAGACGATGACGCGCGTGCCGTCGCCTATTCCCATGGCCTTCACCTGCGAGGCGAACTGCACGGTCGACGGCAGCATGTGGGGCAGCGAGCTCTTCTTGTCCGACACCTCGTCGATGTCGAAGAAATAGGCGCCCGGGATGTGCCCGGCGGCGAACTCCTGGCGCGCATTGCGTCCGGAGGTCGGCAGGTGCGTCGAGCCGTCGAGGATGACGATGTCGGGGCTGTCGAGATGCTCCGCGAGCCACTCCGTCTCGACGATCCACTGCGTCGGGTCGGCCATCCGTTCACTCCCTTGAGATGCTGGTTTTATCGTGTCCCGCGAGACCGCGGGCTCAGGCGAAGACGACGCGGATGCGCCGGTTGATCTTGCCCTTCTTCTCGATCCGCGAGACTGCAACCGGCCCGATCTCGCCGGTCGCGCGCACATGCGTGCCGCCGCAGGGCTGCATGTCGATGCTGCCGTCGTCTCCGATCAGGACGAGACGGACCCGGCCACTCCCCATCGGCGGCTTGACGGACATCGTGCGCACGAGGCCCGGATTGGCTTCGAGCTCCGCGTCCGTGATCCAGCGCTCGCTCACCGCGTGGTCCGCGGCGACGAGGGCGTTGAGAGCGGCCGTCAGGCGGTCCTTGTCGACCGCGGAGGCGTCCTCGATATCGAAGTCGAGGCGAGCCTCTTCGGCACCGATCTGCCCGCCGGTGACGGGAAACGGAACGAGACTGCACAGGAGATGCAGGGCGGTGTGCATGCGCATGTGCCGATGGCGCAAGTTCCAGTCCAGCGCGGCCGTCACGACGTCGCCCGGCGCGGGACGCGGCGCGCCCTCGGCCGCCACGTGCACGATGCGGGACTTGTCGGCGCTGTCGTAGACGGTCGTCGCGATCGCACATTCGCCGCCGGCGAAGCGGATCAGCCCGCTGTCGCCCGGCTGGCCGCCCGCCGAAGCGTAGAACGGCGTGCGGTCCAGCACGATGCCCCCGCGCCCGTTGACATCGAGGACGCGGGCCTCGCATTCGCTGAGGTAGGCATCGACACGGTAGAGCTGCTCGGTCATGAGGGGCGCGGTTCCGGTTCGAAGGGCGGCGGATGGCGGGGTCAGGTCGCGTCGGGATCGACGAAGACGCTCGGCGGCGCGGCGCGCGGCTTGTCGAGCCAACCCGGCACAGGCAGGCCCTTCTCGCGCAGGAACTCGGGGTTGAACAGCTTGGACTGGTAGCGGGTGCCGTAGTCGCAAAGGAGCGTCACGATGGTGTGGCCAGGCCCGAGATCCTTCGCGAGCCGGATCGCGCCGGCGACGTTTACGCCGGTCGAGGAGCCGACGCAAAGACCTTCCTCCTCCAGGAGCTGGAAGACGATGGCGACGCTTTCGGCATCCGGCACGAAATACGCCTTGTCGACCGTCAGGCCTTCCAGGTTCTTCGTGATGCGGCCCTGGCCGATGCCTTCCGTGATGGACGACCCTTCGGCCTTCAGCTCGCCCGTCGTGTAATACGAAAAGAGCGAGGCTCCCGGCACGTCGGCGAGTGCGATCTTCACGTCGGGCTTCTTCGCGCGCAGCCCCATGGCGGTGCCGGCAAGAGTGCCGCCCGATCCCACCGCCGACACGAACCCGTCGACCTTGCCGCCGGTCTGCTCGAGAATCTCGGAGGCCGTGGTGGCGATATGCGCATCGCGGTTGGCGACGTTGTCGAACTGGTTCGCCCAGATCGCGCCCGCCGGCTCCGTCTTCGCCAGCGTCTCCG
>Ga0180220_1001616_pt1 | contig 16186 bp, 17 predicted proteins | sample eDN5th37CBELigBY_FD_151335 | JGI IMG/M metagenome (GOLD analysis project Ga0180220, IMG submission 151335) | Enriched backyard soil microbial communities from Emeryville, California, USA - eDNA 5th pass 37_C BE-Lig BY (version 2) (version 2) | ecosystem: Environmental > Terrestrial > Soil >...
ACGGCGTGGCGCTGAGCAGCCGCAACGTGCTGCTATCGCCATCTGCGCGATCGGCAGCCGCCGCCATCCCGCAGGCGCTGGCTGACGTGCGCGCTGCCTGGGAGTCCGGCCAGCGGGACGCCGCACAGCTGCGCGAAGTGTTGCACCGTCGTCTGGGCTCCGAGCCTGCGATCACCATCGACTACGCCACGCTGGTGGATCCCGCATCGTTCGCCGAGTGCGACGGGACGATCGATGGGGACGCGCTTGTCATCGTCGCCGTCATCGCAGGCGGCGTCCGCCTGATCGACAACTGGCTCCTTCCTCGCGGCAGCGTATCGACATAATACCGCCAGCAGCTCGTTGCATGTATTCAGGAACAACCGAATTACGCGACAATGGGCGCGACTGATCGTCGGCAGCGATCAACTGAACTGGAAGGGGATGTGGAATGAGCCATGAGACAACGGATGTCGTCATCATCGGTGGCGGCGTCAATGGCAGCTCGACCGCGTACCACCTGGCGCGTGTGGGCAAATCGGTGACAGTCGTCGACCGCTGGGAACCGGCCACTGAGCCGGCCGCCTCGTGGGCCAGCGCCGGCGGCGTTCGCCGCCAGGGCCGCCACCAGGCCGAGGCCGCGCTGGCGACCGAAGCGATCGACCGCTGGCGCACGCTGGAGGAAGAGCTCGGCGCAGACGTCCGCTACCGCCGCGAGGGCAACCTCCGCGTCGCCGAGACGGACGATGAGGCTGAGACGATCCGGCAGTTCGTCGAGACTCAGCACGCCAACGGCTTCATTGACGTGCGCTTCGTCGACGCCAAAGAAGCGCGCGAGATTGCACCGGCCGTCAACGATCGCGTCATCGCCGGCAGCTACTCGCCGGAAGATGGCCACGCCGACCCGGCAGCCACCACGCGCGCCTTCGCCGCCGCGGCACAGCGCCACGGTGCGACGTACCTGACCAACACAACCGCCACCGAGCTCATCGTCGAGAACAATCGCGTGGCCGGCGTGCGGACATCCGCTGGCGACATCCTGGCCGACGCGACTGTTGTCGCCGCCGGTGCCTGGAGCGATGCGCTGCTGGCACCGCTGGGCGTCGTACTGCCGGTGCGCATGCACGCGCTGCAGATGGTGCTGTCCACTCCGACGACGCCCGGGCTGGTCAAGCCGGTCATGGGCGGCATCAGCTACCGCCTGTCGCTCAAGCAGCTGCCGTCCGGCGAGTTCCTGCTCGGCGGCGGCTGGCCCGGCCAGCCCTCGTCCGATCGCCTCAGCTACGAGCGCATCGACGAGAGCGTCGCGGGCAACTGGTCACACGGCGCACGCCTGATCCCGCTGCTGAATGAGCTTGACAGAGCGCGCAGCTGGTGTGGCCTTGAAGCCATCAGCATCGACGAGATCCCATACGTCGGTCGCTATTCCGCCGTCGACGCGCTCTTCATCGCCGCCGGCTTCTCCGGCCACGGCTTCGCCATCGCACCGGCCGTCGGCCGCGCCGTCGCTGACCAGATCCTCGGCAAGGATGTCCCCGAACTCAGCGGCCTCACGCCGGACCGCCTCGACACCATGGACGCCACCGCCGTCCAGACCTACATCACCGCCGACCCCGTCCGCTTCCACCTCGCCGGCTAACGCCGCACAGACCATTGCGACGACCGAGCCAGTCCTGCATGGGCTACTCGGTCGTTGTGGCGGTGTGTGAGGGGTTGGTTTGGGGGTTTGGGGTTTTGCGTACAAGAACCGTTATCCGCAAAGAATCTGAAGGTGTAACTCCCCATATTGGAGTCTGTCGTCCCGCCTACTGACTCTCTAACTTGAACAACTCAGGGACAATAATAGAGTTCGATTGGACTTGTTCCCGTATCAGAAGCGATAGAACGCGGCGGCGGGTCGTTCCCTGCGATCGGTACGGGACAAGGATATTCTCGCAATACAGTTTTTCCTTGCCGCCACCGAGATCAAAGTCCTCGACACCGTTGGTGGAGCAGCCTTCCTTATACGATGTTGTGACCAGTGACGCTGAATCAACCGACTTGTTAACAGCAATGTACATCCCAAACGATCGAGTGGCGTATGGACGCTTTATTCGCACTTTGGGCTTTGCCACACCGTATGGGGCCAAAAGCGGTAACATCATTTGACCTTCTCCCACACGCTCGTTTTTGCGGAGGCCTTCTTCCCAGAATACAAACGCACACGACCATATATCCAGTTCGGCAAGCTTGTATGCAGTTGCCTCTAGTGAGGCATCGAACAACTCGGCCAAATACAACAATGTTGCCAATGATGGTCCACTCTCGAGCGCGAGTGGACGCAGCCATCGATCACCAAGAAGTAGCTCTGACGCTCCAATATCACAAAGATACTCTTCTTCGAGGTTTGTTGAAAAGCGTCCGGTTTCGCCATCCTCAATCTGCTCACCTGAGTAGGTCGGGAGCAGCGTATGTGCCGTCTCATGATTAGCAGAGAAGTTTCGTTTGCCCTGAGAATGATCAGCGTTAACTTCGATTACGAGTGTCCCAGTCGTCTTGTTTGGAATCAGTCGAGCAGCGCTGACCATCTGTGTTACTCGAATTTCGCTAACGTTTTGAAAGGACGCCAACAAGGCCGGCGAGAACGGAGGCTCGTCAAGGCCCGCTTCGTCGACGAGATCTCTCGCAAGCATCTTGATGCCCGCTATTGGATCTTGGGTGCCTGTCGTTGCCATGACTAAGCCCGCTTCTTGGCTCAGCCATCGTCTAGCCCACATCAGTCAGCGTCAATCCGCGATCGTTCGTTTGATCGATTCATAAAGGAATCTCCAATCATCAACTGTTTCCGGTTGGCGCCCCCGGAACTTAATCATGGCAAGCATGTCGATATCGCTATTAGGAAGATGTTCCTGTTCAGCAAAGGTTTTCAAGGCGTCGGGAATATTCAGTGTGTTCGGCATTATCTCCTTCTCTAGTAGGTCTGCAACGGTCGTTCCTAACACTGTCGCCAGGTTATACAGTACTTCTCCCGAAGGCTTGGGAACCTGACCGGTTTCGATTTGCGAGAGGTAGCCTTTGGTCACACCCGCCATTCGCGCTAGGTCTGCCGCGGTCATGCTCTTCTCTTCACGTCGGAGCCTGATACGATCGCCAACTGCCATTTGCGTGCACCTTCCCTCCACGTTCATCACGCTAAGATAGTAAACACGGGTTTGAGATAGTTGACAAGTCCATAATTGCTCGATAAACTCGATATCAAACGAGGGTATGGGATATGGAACCCAACCCGTGTGTAATGGGCTCGAAAGGAGGTGATAGCTGTGGCCCGGAAATCAACTGGCAAGAGAGCAGCACGCAATGCCAGCAAGGTGCTGCGCAACCCGAAGTCGACCAAGGCTGAGAAATCGACCGCCGCCAGCGCGCTGTCTCAGCGCGAGCCAAAGAAGTAGTCGGAAGTGGGGCGGTATGACCGTCCCCACCTCGTATCGGGGGACTAACCCATGACTAATCTGATGCAATCGCGGATTCAGATTCCGTGTCCCGAGTGCGGTCGGCAATTTCAGGTGTCGTTAGGCGACGTTAAGGGCGAGCGCACCGTCTATTGCCCTAGTGGACACTCCGTCAAACTCGTCGACCAGAACGACGGCATTCGGAAGTTCGACCACGCGATGGAAGACTTTCAGCGGCGCGTACGCCGCATAGGACGTTAGGAGTCTCATCGCATGTTATATGACATTGGCGAAAAGCCAGGTCGTGGAACATATCAGTGCACTTCCTGCAATCGTTGGACAGTGCGCTTAGACGACGATGATGATCGTCTGCCACCTTGCGGCTACTGCGGTCCGAATCAGAAGATCAAGTACCGCAAGATCTTCTAGTTCGTCGACACCATGTGCGCTTGTCATCCGAGTCTTGCTGGGCGAGCAGCAGGGCTCGGTCCATTCATAAAGGGTGCCATGCACTTTCGGAGAGATATCAGCCGATGAGGCTCTGGCATCTGCGGAAACTCCAGCTGACGAACAGGCGAGACGATCGAACAGTTGCCCCTGGTGGCGAATGCATCTCATCATGGCGGGGTACAGGATCATAGAAGGTACTCGTCATCCTCTAAAGAGTCGGCAATGCTTACATTGGCGACGCCCACCACAATCACGGTCTTGTCTCCTCATCCTTGCCGGCGACAACCCCACCACCCCCCCCAGAATTGTCATCGACGCCAGACAGAGTGCGGCGTGGCCAGAGCGCTGCTGATGCAGCATGCCAGCGAGCACCGGTTCCTCTAGGTGATCGAGACGGTCGAGGAGACGCTGGTGTTTGTCAGCAACCGACATGCGGCTGGCGACACGCTGGCGATCCAGTCGATCCAGCCGGTGCCCGAGACGTACGGCCTGGGGTTTATCGACTTCGGCGTGACAGCGACGCTTCACACTGCCGACGGTCACGCGATTCCACTCGAAGGCAAGGCCGGCGTCGATTGCTCACACGAGCGGCTCTATCTGTGGACCGTGATTGCGGATTGAGGGCATCGATGCCCCCATGCCCCATTGCACACACAGCCCATCTCCGCTAGCCTGCACGGCGGACTTGGCACTCGCCCCGCTCGCTGTGGGCGGGTGCGTTGTTGTGGGTCAGGAGTTGGAGTGAGATGGTGACTGATTCTTCGGCGTCGGCGGTCGAGCGCTTGAATGAGGCGCTCGCTTATGTCGACCAGTGGCTCGACTATCGCGTCTGGAAGCTGCGCACGCCCGGCGCGCAGGTGGCGATCTGGTACGACGGCAAGCTGCAGTTCAGCAAAGCGTACGGCAAATCCAACCTCGATACGGGTGAGGACCTGACGACCTCGCACCTCTTCCGCATCGCCTCGCATTCCAAGACGTTCACCGCGACGGCGGTCATGCAGCTCGTCGAGGCTGGCAAGCTGCGCCTGGACGACACGGCCGGGCAGTGGATTCCCGAGCTGAAGGAGGCCGGCTCGCCGCTGGCCGATGTGACGGTGCGCCAGCTCGTCTCGCAGACCGGCGGCGTCATTCGCGACGGCGTCGATGCGACCTACTGGGCGCACGCCAGACCGTTCCCGGATGAGAAGGAGCTGCTCGAGCTCTCGATCCGCGAGGGCGTCGTCCGCCAGCCGGAGTCGACGTTCAAGTACACGAACATTGGCTTCTCGCTGCTGGGCATGATCATCGGTGCTGCGGCTGGCAGCACCTATAACGACTACACGAAGACGGCGATTGTCGAGAAGCTGGGGCTCACCAACACCGGCCCGGAGCTGGACGAGTCGCGGATCGACGAGTATGCCGGCGGCCACAGCGGTCTGCACAGCTGGACCGAGCGGCAGACGATCCCGCACGTCGATACGCACGCGATGGCGGCGGCGACCGGCTTCTACTCGACCGCCGAGGACATGGTGCAGTTCGCCTCGGCGCACTTCTTCGGCGACGACCGCCTGATCAGCGATCGCTCGAAGAACGAGATGCAGCGCCCGATGTGGACCGGTCTGGCCCCTGAGGCCCCGCAGGATGGCTACGGCTACGGCACGACGATCCACTACTATAACGGTCATCGCATGGTTGGGCACTCTGGCGGCTATCCGGGCCACATCACCCGGACGATGTGGGATCCGAACGAGGGCCTGGCGATCTCGGTGCTGACCAACTCGGTCGATGGCCCGGCCGAGGAGCTGGCCGCCGGTATCCTGAAGATCCTCGACAACGCCCGCAGCGTGCCCTCGAAGGCACCGCTCAGCTCCGGCCTGACCAACAGCGCCGCGCTGGAGCCGCCGGCCGATGCCGATCCGTCGATCGATCTCAACAGCTTCACCGGCCGGTTCGCCGCGGTGTGGGGTGTGACCGATGTCTACCTGCTGGGTGGCAAGCTCTACGCCGGCAGCCCGGTCGGCCCGTCGCCGCACACGGTGGCCGCCGAGCTGGCTGTCGTCGATGCCAACACGCTCAAGATCATGGGCGGATCGCCGTACGGCTCACAGGGCGAGCACTATCGCTACGAGCGCGACGCCGATGGCAACATCCTCAGCGTCTTCACCGGCGGCATGCGCGCCTGGCCGATCGAGGCCTACCGCAGCCGCGACCGCGTTATCTAGATAGCAGCCGCGTCAGCCCAAGGACACCCCCTCTCCCAAAGTTGGGAGAGGGGGCCGGGTGCCCTTTGGGCGGTGGTGAGGGCCTTCCCCATCACCCACCCTTCTTCGGGGTTGCTCCTTCCGGCAGCGGCGTGACGTACTTGCGCCCGCCGGTCGCCTCGACGAACTCCTTCTTGGCCGCTTCGAGCGCTTCCTTGTTGACCATCAGCTCCAGGCCGGTCAGCGCCATCGACTTGGCGGCGAAGTCCATGCCTTTGAATCCGATCTCCGCGCCGGACGACGCTGTGATCTGCCAGCTATGGCCCGGTGCGCCCAGTGGGTGGCAGCAGGCCCACATGTTCGCCGTTGGCGTGATCTGGCTGACATCAGCCACCTCAGTCGAACCGTGGCCGATGCGGAACTCTTCCGACGGGCGGATGACGTTCTCGCACAGCACATCGCCGATGTCGTCGGCGGTCGTTCCGGCGATCGAGCTCTGCAGTGTCTGCTCGCGGCTCATCTCGATGATCTCGGGTGGAATGGATGCCTGCAGCTGGCGGGCGAACTCCATGTCATCGTGGCTGAACTCGATCCCGCCGATGTCCTCCATCTTGTCCAGCATGATGTTGCTGACAACGGCGTTCGGCAGCATTTCATAGCAGCCGGTCAGGAACTCAACCTCGTAGGTCGTGCCGGTCATCAGCGCCGCACCCTTGGCGCAGTCCAGCATGCGCTGGTAGATCGACTCGACCTGGTCGCGCTTCGGGGCGCGCACGAAGTACCAGATCGTCGATGTTGGCGGGACGACGTTCGGCGCCTCGCCGCCATCCTTGATGACGCTGTGAATACGCGCGTCCTGAATGATGTGCTCGCGCAGGTAGTTGACGCCGATGTCCATTAGCATCGCGCCGTCGAGCGCGCTGCGTCCCATGTGCGGGACGGCCGCCGCGTGGGACGCCTGGCCCTTGAAGTGGACCTTGAACGAGTTCATCGCCAGGCTGGAGCTGTTGATCGGCACGGTGTTCGCGTAGCCGGGGTGCCAGGTGATCGAGGCGTCCAGATCGTCGAAGACGCCGTCGCGGGCCATGTAGGTCTTGCCGGTGAGCGTCTCCTCGGCCGGGCAGCCGTAGTAGCGCACCGTGCCGGTGATGCCCTGCTCTTGCATCGCCTCCTTCATCGCCAGCGCCGCGCCAAGCGCGCCAACGCCGTAGAGGTTGTGACCGCAGCCGTGGCCTGGCCCGCCGGGGACGAGCTCGTTGCGCTCCGGTGTGGCGTCCTGCGAGAGGCTCGGCAGCGCGTCATACTCGCCGAGGATGCCGATGATCGGCGTTCCCTCGCCCCAGGAGGCGACGAACGCGGTCTCCATCTGCCCCGCGCCAAACTCGACCGCGAAGCCGGCCTTCTCCAGCTCGTCGGCGATCGTCTTCGAGGCGAACTTCTCGTCCAGCCCGATCTCGGGGTTCTCCCAGATCGCGCGCGCCATCTGGGAGAACTTCTTGTAGTTCTCATTCAGATAACCGATGGCGGTTTCTTCTCCGGCCATGATCCTGCCTCCCCTGCTGCCCACGAGCGCTGCTCCCAGGCAGACTGCCAGTTGTTCCGTGAAGACGCATCCTAACAGCAACACAGCGATTGTGGGGAACTACTGCGTCAGGCATACATGGATACCGTGCAATCCCCACATCGGCCACGGGTTCGGTTCGGCGTTCGTTATGTGATCTTGCCGAGCCAATGCGGTAAGGTGGGATTGTTCATTCCACATGGATTGGAGCGTGTGATGCGCAACATCTGGATCATCACGCCGGACCAGCAACGGGCCGAGCTCGCCGCCGAATCGAGCGAGTTGGATGCCGAACTGCGCCCGACGATCGACTACGTCATTGAATACAGCGACCCAGATGATCCGCCGACCGATGCAACGGAAGCGCAGGACGCCGACGGCGAGCCGGGGGGTGAACTGATGGTTGATCCGTCGGAGAGAGTCGACTGATAATGGAACTCATTCCGCGTTGAAGCACCCCTTGACATGATGTTCGCATTATGCGAACATCACTAGGCTGTTGTGGAGCGATCATTGCACGTCATCACGCGCAAGCGTCTTCGAGAGTTCGCTGCCGCGCATGCAGATGCGTCAGCTGCACTTGATACATGGTTCCGAGTTGTCAGCAAGGCCCAATGGCAGTCCTTTGCAGAACTGCGGATGACGTATCGGTCAGCTGATCTGGTCGGCCAGTTTACGGTCTTCAATGTAAAAGATGACATCCGCATCATTGCGGTGGTTGATTTTCGCCGCAGCAAGGTCTTTATCAAGCACGTTCTGACGCATGCCGAGTATGACCGTGGTCGCTGGAAGTGACAGAAAGTGTGGAGATGAAGATGTCAGCGTCGTACATTGACGTCATCGCCGCCTATCCGCCGCGTGCTATTCAATCGGATCAGGAGCTTGACGAGGTCATCGCAATCATGGATGGCTTGCTTGAGCGCGAGCGTCTGAGCGCAAACGAACAGGATTATCTCAATACGTTGAGCATCCTCGTTGAGGCGTATGAAGACGAGCGGTTCCCGATGCCAGATGTCTCCGGAGTTGATGTGCTGCGACATCTGATGGAAGCAAACGAATTGCGGCAGGCAGATCTACTCGACATCTTTCCAACCCGGTCTGTCATCTCGGAGGTTCTCAGCGGATCGCGACAGATGACGCTTGGCCACATGCGTGGACTGAGCCAGCGTTTTGGTTTGCCAATCGACGTGTTCGCTTCGTAATTGATCTGGTGTGTCTCTCACTGTCGCATTACGGCAACGGGTCACACTTCACCTGATGCTCCCACCTCGGCTGCCAGGCGAACGGAGCATCGACGAGGTCTTCCAGCGGGATGCCGTGGAGTAGATACTGCAGCGCCCAGCGGTTGGCCGAGTGCGGGATGACGAGAACCGTCTGGTCGTCGTGCATCGCGGCGATATCGCTGAGGAATTCGCGGGTCGCATCGACGACATCGCGGTAGCTCTGCCCTCCCGGGAATGGTGTGTCGATATGGTTGCGACGAAGCGCGGTGAGGTCTGCGACCGGCATCCCGTTCAAATCCCCGTAGTTGCACTCACGGAGCCGCGCGTCCTGGATGATACGGGTGTCGCGATCGCTGAAGGCGATCTGAGCGGTCTCAACGGCACGCTGCAAGTCGGAGACGTACACCGCGGCCAGGTCGTCGCTTTGTCGGCGCTCCCCCAACGTCGAGTGTGTCTCGTAGATGAGCCGGACTGCCATGGTGGACTTCTGTTGCTTCGCGCGACTGATCGCTGGTCAGAGGTGTTGATGACTGCCGAATTGTGTTGAGATTTATTCGGCACTCGCTTTGGAGGAACTATGCGTTTGGCATTGGTTAGCGACATACACGGTAACCTCGTCGCGTTGGATGCAGTGCTTGATGATGTCAAGCGTCGAGACGTTGACGAGATCGTGTGTCTCGGTGACCTCGCGGCAGATGGCCCTCGACCGCATGAGGTCATCAAGCGTATCCGCTGCGTTGCGCCTACTGTCATCATGGGCAACGCAGATGCGATGCTGATTGAGCCAATCGATCCTGAGCTAACTGTATCTTCAACTCGACCAAACGCTCATTGGACAATTCCAATCAATCGCTGGTGCCAGGAGCAGTTGCGTATGGATGACCGAGAGTATCTCGCGTCCCTTCCAAAGACTCATTCGAGAGCACTCGCGGATGATCTGACTCTCTTCGCCTATCATGGTTCACCGCGATCCTGGTCTGACAATATTCTGGCTGCTACTCCACAGTCGCAATTGGATGAGTGGTTTGTGGGCTCTGAAGCGACGATTAACGTTGGTGGTCACACGCATGAACCGTTACTGCGCCGGGATGGTGACCGAATGATCGTGAATCCTGGGAGTGTGGGCGCGGCGTTCGATCGACGCTTCCTGCCTGGTGCATTTCGGATATTCCCCTGGGCAGAGTACGCGGTCCTGAATGCCAGCGCCACAGCGATTTCTGTTGAGTTTCACAGGGTACCGATTGACTTGGAAGCCCTTGAAGAAGACGCTCGTGCGAGCGGCATGCCATGTCTGGACAGTTGGCTATCCATCTGGCATCCATAGGTGCTCGTTCGCGTCAATTGATTCGTGTATTGCGAGCGCATTTTCCAAGCACGCAGAAAGGGTTCGGAATCATAATCTCGTGGCTTATGTCTATTGAAAGTTGGAGTTGCTTGTCCGGTTGGATGCGATCGGGAAGCGTGCCCGGGAGGCCATGGCGTTGGCCGAGTTGTTGGAATGGCCGGCACAAGGGTTGCTCGGTAATCAGGGTGGGCTCGTTGCAGAGCCATGCCGGGTGGCGCAATAGAGAATCGCCCGCCACTATCCCAATCAATGAGATAGCGGCGGGCGATGAGGTTCTGCGATCGGTGCTTAGATCCGCGAGATGCGGCTGAAGCGATCCGGCGAGAACGGCTTGACGTTGATGTCGGAGGTACCGGTCGTCATCAGATCGGCCATCACCGCGCCAGTTGCCGGGGCGAGTGTGACGCCGAGCATCGCGTGTCCGGCAGCGATCCAGGTGTTGTCCGATCCCGGCACGCGGCCCATGACCGGGATGCCGTCCGCGGTCATTGAGCGCATGCCCACCCAGGTGCGCTCATTGCCCTTCGGGTCCCAGTTAGCCAGGTAGGTGCGGCCCGCCTTGTGCAGCGCGGCGACGCGCTCCGGGCGGATGTCCAGGTTGATGCCGGACAGCTCCATCGTTCCGGCTAGTCGCAGGCTGTTCTCGAACGGTGTGCAGGCGCAGCGCGCTTCGATGAAGTTCATCGTCTTGGAGATGGCCGGCGGATCCTGATCAACCGTGACGCTGTAGCCCTTGCCGGCTTCCAGCGGCAGATGCGTACCGGTGATGCGCTTGGTGACCGGGCCAGACCACGCGCCGCAGGCCACGACGACCTCGTCGGCCTCGATGTCGCCGACCGTCGTGCGCAGCAGACTGACGTTGCCACTGCGGCGGGACGAGCCGAAGACGCTCACGCCGGAGCGAATCTCGACGCCGCGCTCGGTGAGCGCCTCGACCATTCCTTCGACGAAGGTGTCGGGGCGAATGTGGCGTTCGCTATCGATCGCGACTGCGCCGGCGACGTTGCGAGACAGGCCCGGCTCCTCGTCGAAGACTTCCTGCCCGAAGACGGTCCGCACCTTGTCGAGGCCGAACTCCTCCATGCCACCGAGCAGGTGCGCTTCTTCCTCCACCATCTCGCGGCTGAGACCGAGGATGAACATGCCCTCGCGGTGCATCTCGAACTGCACGCCGCTTGCGGCCAGCGCGTCGTACTGCTGCATCGTCTTGGCGTTGAGCTCCGAGAGCGCCTTCATGTTGTCATGGAAGGCGTCGTCGCTGCAGTGCCGCCAGAAATCGATCATCCACAGCGCGAAGCGCGGATCGAGACGGGGCTTGACGTAGAGCGGACTGTCGCTCCGGAGCATCCACTTGATTGACTGTGCGACGACACCTGGTGCCGGCACCGGCGTCGCGTAGCCACGCACAACCCAACCAGCATTCCCGAAGGAGCTTCCTGCTCCCGGACCTTCCTGGTCGACGATCAGGACCTCTCGACCGCGCTTCTGCAGCTCCCAGGCCGTGCAGAGACCGATCACTCCGGCGCCAATGATGACTGTCCTGCCCATGTCTCTCCCCATGCTTCTCCCGATGCCCACCTCATGGCACTCAACATATCAGTATCGGTCACAGGTTGGTCGATTGTCCAGTGATTCAGCTCGCAGCGATCGATATTGGCTTGCGCAATTGGTTGAACAGCGCCAGCTGGTCAGCCACCAGCCGCGTCATCAGAAACCGTTCGCGCACCAGATTCCTGCCGTCGCGACCAATCGTCGCCGACAGGTCAGGGTCGCCCAGCAACTCAACAACCCGGGCGGCGGCCGCGTCAGTGTCGCCGGGCTCGACCAGGAATCGCTGGCCGGATTCCGGTATCTGCAGCGGGATACCTCCGGCGCGACCGGCGACGACGGGCGTCTCTTTCCAGAGCGTTTCAGAGACGATGAGGCCGAATCCTTCGCGCTGCGAGTTCTGGATGACAACATCGGACGCGTGCTGGAAGGCGTTGATCTCGATGTTGCTGATGCCGGTCAGGTTGGTGCCGATAGTGATGTCAGGATCGTTGTTCGCTTCGGCGCGTACGGCCTGCAGCAGGTCCCAGGCTTCCGGATCATCGGTCGCCATCGAGCCGAGCAGCGCCAGCTGCAAACCAGGAACCTGCTCACGAGCCTGACGATAGATGCGGATGACGCCGAGCGGATCCTTCCACGGATCGAACCGCGACACCTGTGTCAATAATGGTCGACGCGGATCGATGCCTGCCCAGCGCAGGATCCGCCGACACAGGTCGTCCGGCAAGCTGAGGTTCTTGGGTGACAAGGGATCGATGCCCGGCGGAATGATCTGGATATTTCGCTTGCGCAATTCGGGCGGCACGAACTCATCCATCGTAAAGACGAGCGCGTCGTAGGGATCGATGTATGGCCTCAGGAGCCCGAGGACGTCGGCGTTCGGCTGCGACGTGTCGATATGGCAGCGCCATATCCAGATCGCCGAGCCGCGTCCGGCGAAGTGCAGCAGCGCGGCCGGCTGTGGATCGTGGACGATGATGATGTCGTAGCCGTCAGGGAGTGCGTCCGCATTCTGCCGGTTCGTCTGGAGGTAGTGCTCAAGCTGCTGGTGATCGATGCTCCTGCCGTCACCCTGCAGGCCATTATGCATCTGCTTCGTGACCTCGAAGAACGCGTTGTCCCCGGCGATGACGCGCCATTCCATATCCAGGCCGAGGCCCAGCTCGATGGCGACAACCGAACGCAGCATCTCTGAAACACCGCCGCCAAATGCCGTGGCGTTGAGCTGCAGGATGCGTGCGCCGTGCAACTGATTAGCGAGTGCGCGCAGCCGTTCGATCGCGTCATCACCGATGATAGAGCGGTAATCATCGATCGGCACTGGCGAGATATCGACATGTTGGAGCATAGACAGGAACCTCCGTCGGTGAGTCGTTCTCCTCTGATGGTAACCCGTAGGCATCATTCGGGCCGCGATTGTCACAGCGATGTAATGCTGGCATCCCACTTGTGACGTCTGTCGACAGAGCTGCGCGCTACGATCGATACAGGCGGTGGTTGCCCGTGCCTCCACCAGCTCAACAGATCAGGGAGGTTACAGATGACACAGACAATCATCGTGCCACTGTCCGGCGATGAAGCAGATGCGCGCGTAGGCGAGGCCGCCATTCCCGTCGCTTGCGCGCTTGCCGAACGCACCGGCGCAGCTATATTGCTGGTGACCGTCGTTGAGCCGCAGTCCCCCGCTTCGCGCGGCGAATTGCCCGCCGCCGCGTTCCAGGAGCGGCGCGAGTGGCTGGAAGAGATCGCCAGGCAGATCGACGGCCCACCCGTCAAGGTCGCCGTCCTGATAGGACAGCCGGGTCACGAGATCGCGGCGCTGGCAGTCGATGCCATCGAGCCGATGATCGTGATGACGACCCACGCCCGTCGTGGCCTGCGGCGCGTGCTGCTGGGCAGCGTCGCGTTCCAGGTCGTGCGCGATGCGCCGTGCCCGGTCGTCGTTGTGCCACCGTCGATTGGCGAGATTCCAAAGACGTACGAGATTGAGCGCGTACTGGTGCCGCTGGACGAGTCGCCGTCTGCCGAGGTCGCGCTCGAGGTTGGCCTCACCGCTCTGGCCGGCGATCCTCTGGATGTCGTGCTGCTGGAGGTGGTCGAGCAGCTCGTGCGGCGCAGTGGTCTGGTCGAGCGTGAGTATGCGAGGTTGGCGATGCCGACCGCGCAAGCGTATCTCGACGACGTGGCCAGCGATGTGGTCGCGCACGGCCACCGTGCCTATGTCTCGGTTCGCTTCGGCTATCCGGGCCGCGAGATCACGGACACGGTCAGGAACGAGGCGATCGACCTCGTCGTTATGGCGACTCGTGGGCGCTCTGGCCTCGGCCGGGTTGTGCTCGGCTCGGTCGCTGAGGATGTCCTGCGCGCCGCGGAGGTTCCGCTGCTGCTGATCGGTCCGGGCGTGCTGACAAAGAGGATGACCTCGCCGGAAGCGGTCAGTAAACGCGGGCTGGCCGCACGTAGCCGCGCCGTTGCCGAGACGACCGGAGGCATCGTCGGCTGATCGCTCCGGGGGTGTCAGCACTACGGATGCGCCACGACACCAAACGCTTCCGGTCGTCGGACGATGCGCCGGAAGCCTGCCTCGCTGAGGCGCTGGATCACCCCTTTGGTGATCGAGCGTCCCGAGGCGCTGTCGGGGTCGCCGATGTAATGAATGACGCGCCCGTTTGGTCGACAGACACGCAGCATCTCCCGATACATCTCGCGGGAGTACAGCTCCCCACCCAGACTCATCGCCGGTGGGTCGTGGATGATGCGCGAGAACGTCCCGTCCGGGAAGTCGCGGATGACCTCGAAGGCGTCGCCAATGATCTGCTCGATCCTCGGATTCTCGAAAAGCTCGCGTGACCACGGATTCTGCCGGGCGATCTCGATGGCGGCTGGGTCGAGTTCGATCGTGACGACGCGCTCGGCGGTCTTGCCGGCCGCTATCGCCGTGTAGCCCAGCCCCGTCGCCGTATCGAGGACGACGCCTGCGAGCGGCGCGATCGTCGCGACCTTGCGGGCCGTGTCGGCCAGCGGGTCGATGCCCTTGATGCGGTGCATCGGGACGCCGGAGGCCAGCATCGTCGGCGCGCCGGCCGTCGGCATCAGCGTGCGCACCCAGTTCGTTGTCTCCGAGAAGACGCGGATGTGGACGATTTCGTCCGGGTCGATGCGGAAGCAGCCGTTCTCTGAGGCGGCAATGTGCTCGATCGATTCCCAGTCGAGCGTGCTGCCGTCGGGTAGCAGGACACCATCGTCGCCCAGGTGGACGGTTGTTTCGCTCATGCCCAGGTCGAGCGATGTCACTGCATCGCCTGGCTGGCCGCGCTGCGCCAGTAGCGGCTCGCACTGGTAGCGTGAGAGGACGATCTGGGCATTAGCCACTGACATGTGCCCGCACCCAGCGATCAAAGTCGGCGACGGTTGTGAACAGCTCGTGCGGACGTGTTACCTGCAATGCATCGCGGTCGGTAGTATCGGCCCAGGCAGCGGCGATCGGCGCAGCGCCGGCCTCGGTGGCGTGCTCCATGTCGTAGGCGGTGTCACCGACGTAGGCGATCTGCTCGATCGGCAACGCCCACTGCTCGGCGACCTCGCGGATCTGCTGTGCTTTGACGACGCCGGTCGCCGAGCCGGACGCAATGAGGTCGAAGTACGCCGTGAGGCCCAGCCGACGCACCGAGATTTCGGCGCTGCCGGCCCCCTTGCCGGTGATGATCGCCATTCGCGCGCCGCTCTCGTTGATGTGCCGCAACGTCTCGTCGATCCCATCGAACGTCGCCCGACAGGCATCGTGGTGCGCCTCGTATTCGGCCAGGAAACGTTGGTGCGCCTGCTGCCAATCGTCGCCGGCTATCTGCTGTAGAATCCCCTCCTCGTTCGGGCCGAAGAGTGCCATGATCTCCGGGTCGCTGTACGCGCGCCCCGTTATGTCGTGTAGCACCGGTCGGAATGCGGCGCAGCAGACCGGCAGCGTGTTTGCAAGCGTCCCATCCAGGTCAAAGATGATGCCCTTGATCTTCATCGGTATGCTCCCCTCCCCCGTCGGCACCCACCGGCAGCGAGGCTATCACACCGCCGGATCGTTGCCGCCAACACCTACAATGGCTGCATGGATGAGCAGGTTCCTGACTGGTTTGAGAATCTGGACGACGCCGAGCTGGACCGACGCGAGCGTGCCCGTCCCGGCTGGCGAGTGTGGGTCATTCTGCTGTCGATCCTGATTGTCCTCGGCCTTGCTGTAATCCCGACCCTCGATCTGCTCGATATCGGGCGCGGCAATTCGCCCAGCTCCACGACGGAGATGACGCCGACGCAGCGCGTCGCCCGCTCGTTCAGCATCGCGCTGCTCGGCACCCGGTCGATCGATCGCGCGATGGAGCTCGCTGACGCCGAGCTGCTCCCGACCGTCACCGAACTCATTGCCTCGCTCACGGATTTAGATACGGCGCAGCAGCGTGATGCACAGATCACCATTGGCTCGG
>Ga0180220_1001617_pt1 | contig 16170 bp, 13 predicted proteins | sample eDN5th37CBELigBY_FD_151335 | JGI IMG/M metagenome (GOLD analysis project Ga0180220, IMG submission 151335) | Enriched backyard soil microbial communities from Emeryville, California, USA - eDNA 5th pass 37_C BE-Lig BY (version 2) (version 2) | ecosystem: Environmental > Terrestrial > Soil >...
TCGAACTGCGGTTTCACCTTGTCGACGGCGGTAGAAGGAGAGATTTTGCCTGCCGTGATATCTTTGACGACGCTTTCGAACAGCGTTCCGCCGTCCGGAATGGCGTAGTAGGAAATGTAATCGATGCTGTCCGCCATTTGTTTGCGCGTATCCAGCGATTCCTTGTTCGGGTAGGAGCTTTCCCAAGATTGCTGCGCAAGCTTTCTGCCCGCATCGTGCAGGCTGATTTCATCCATGATTTTTGCGGCCACGTCGGCATGCTTGGAATACTTCGCGACCATGAACATGTTGCCGAACGGCGTATAAGAAACGTATTTATCCGATTTTGGCCCTTTCGGGAAAAAGACGTATCCAAGCTCCTGGTTTTTCATGTTGTCGAGAAGCCCGCCAAGCTCCCAGCTGAAGCCGCCGTACATGACGCCTTTGCCGGCGACGAATTCCTTGCTTGCATCTTCCGGAACGGGCTGCATGATGGATTTGTCCTTGTTGTACAGGTCGGCGACGAATTGAAGCGCTTCGATCGCGTTTTCGCTGTTCAGGGAGAATTTGATGTTGCCTTCGGCATCCTTATCGACGGAGCCTTTGTTGGAGTACACCATCTGCTCCGTGAAATAATTCGTTTTGCCGTAAGCGCCGGCGATGCCGAAAATATCCGTTTTGCCGTCGCCGTTTGTGTCTTTCGTCGCTTTCTTGGCGAAGTCGCGGAACTTTTCCCATGTCCATTCGCCTTTTTGCTGGAGTTCGTACGGATCTTCGAGACCGAGTTTTTTCACGAGCGTTTTGTTGTAAAACAGGCCGTACGGCGAAGGAGAGGAATCGGTCATGCCGTACTGCTTGCCTTTATAGCTGCCGCCTTTTTTCATCCAGTCGATGTACTTCGGATCGTTCAAATCCAGCTTGTCGTCGATCGGTTGGATGAAATCCTTGTTGGCGAGCGTCGGGAAAGCCCAGAAGAGCTCCAGCAGCACGATGTCGGCAAAAGGCTCGCCCGAAAGGGAGGTCGTGGTGAAGTTTTCGACGTATTTGTTGTAGTCGCCGAATTTGACGAATTCGATTTTGGTGTTGTATTTCTTTTCCACTTCTTCGATGAGCTTGATTTGCTCTTCATCCGCAGGGCTTTTTTCCTTCAGCAATCTTGGATCGGCATCGTCGTACCATACGCCGATTTTGATCGTGTCCCCGCCAAGATCGATTTTTTGCTCTTCCGCCGCGGCCGGCTGGTCTTTGTCGGGCTCTTTGGCCGTCTCCTGCGCAGGCTCCTGCTGCGCGGCTTTATTGCTCTCGTTGGAACCGCTTTCACTGTTGCCGCCGCCCGAGCATCCTGCAATCACGAATACGAACAGCAGCACTGCAAGCAGCATGGAAAGTCCTTTCATCTTCTTCACGCGTTCATCCCCCATTTTTTTCCGTTTCGGATTAGAATTGTTGAATCGCCAATACAGAAAAGACCGATGAAACCTTCAAAGCAATAAAACCGGATCACCCCTTTGCACGCTTGCGGAACCCGCAAAAAGAATGCGCTTACATGAATTGCACAAAAAAATAAGCGATATGCAAAGCGATTCTGAAGCCTTGGAAGTCAGAACGAACTGCGTCATATATCATATTAGATATATCTTTTATACCGCTTACACGAGTTATTATAATCGGGTACCTAGATTTTGTAAATAGTGAATATATCTTATATTCTATTTTTATGACATTAATTATACTCAAAGCCGAATAGGCCAATAAAAACTAGGATCGGAGAATGACAAACGGGAACGTCATGAACCCGATATCGCCCCCAAAAAAAACGGACCCCGGAAATCGTTCCGGGGCCCGCTGGTTAAGACGGTATTGGCAAAAATTCCGCCGCGAAGTTCAGGTTTGTTGCTGTTCGGAAACACGGGTTGCGATCGCGGAGGTGGACGCCCTTTCGATCAGCCGCACCGGCACGAGCGCCCGCTCGCCGGGCCTGCCCCGGTCTTCGATCCGCGAGGCGATCAGCTCGGCCGCTTTGCGGCCGATTTCGCTGTAGTCCTGGGCGACGGTGGTCAGCGGCACTTCGACCAGGCTCGAAATCATATGGTTATCGAATCCGGCGATGGACAGCTGCCCCGGCACGTCAATGCCTAGCCCGATGGCGCTGCGCAGCAGCTCGACCGCCAAATGGTCATGTTCGGCCTGAATCGCCGTCACCCCGAGCTCCATCGCCTTGGCGACGAGTTTCGGGTAGAAGGCATTCGCGTCCTTGTCGGCTTCGCGGTAAAAGTCGGTGATCACAAGTTCGGGATCGATCGGCAGCCCGTGATCCCGCAGCGCTTTGCAGTAGCCTTGGTACCGGTCTCGGACCGTGCTGCGGAAATCGATGCTGATGCTGGATATGAACGCGATTCGTTCATGCCCCAGCTCTAGCAGATGTTTTGCGGTCATGTAGCCGCCTTTGACGTTGTCCGAGACGACGCTCGTCACCGGCAGGCTGTCGGCGTACTGATCGATCATCACGAGCGGATAGTCGTTCCAATACAGCATGTTCAGCAAATCGATGTTGCTGCTTGTGCTCATCGGATACAGGATGATGCCCGCCGAGCCGTTTTTCGGAATCCGGAGCAGAAATTCGCGCTCGCGTTCGCTGCTCCAGTTGCTGTTGTGGATGCTCAAATAATAACCTTTCGAATCCAGGTAATCCGTTGCGCCTTTAATGAAATCAAGCTCGCTTGTCGCCATGTAGGGCAAAACCATGGAAATGATCGGAGCGGCCGTGGACGCAGCGCCGCCTTCGAACGCGTGTTTCGGCTCCTGCTTCTTGACGTAGCTCCCGCTGCCGCGCTTGCGGTAGATCAGGCCTTCGCGTTCCAGCTCGATCAGGGCTCGTTTGGACGTGATCCGGCTGACGCCGGACTGCTCGGCCAGCTCCACTTCGGTCGGAAGCTGCTCTTCTTCTTTGTAATGACCGGTGAGGATCTTTTCCTTCAAGTCTTCCATGATGATCATGTATAGCGGTTTTTGGCTTGACTGCATCCCACTCACTTCCAGTCTGTCCTTTTATTCACATACTAATGCCTCGATTGATTATATCAAATTAAGGTTTGTATATGCAAACTATATACCTAATGTGATACATCCAGTATGTAAGCCAAAGCATAAGCGTTCATCTTTCTATGTTCTTTCTCCGGTTTATATAAGGGCGGCCCCAGCCCAACTTGCCGGCTGCAGGCCGCTCCCCGCCTCTGATCAATGGAATCTGCGTTACATAGGAACTTTAAAACGGGAGGAGACCCGTTTACGGCTTAAGAACGGCCGCTTGGCAGCGGTCCAAAAACTCGACCATCCGCGCATAAGCGACTTTTTCGTTCGCCTTTTTCGTTATGCCATGGCCTTCATCCTCAAAGACGATATATTCGACGTCGCGCCCTTTCGCCCGCAGCGCCTCCACGATTTGGTCCGATTCGGCCTTGACCACGCGCGGATCGTTTGCGCCTTGGATGATGAGCATCGGGTTGACCATTTGGTCGAGATACGTAATCGGCGAATCCTTGACGAAACGTTCGCGGTCGCGCTCCGGATCGCCAAGCCACTGCTCCATGACCGGTTTCCAATGGTCCGGCACCGAACCGTAAAACGAAAACAGGTTGCTGACGCCGAAAATGTCGATGGCCGCCTTGAAATATTCCGGATTCCGCCCGGCCAGCAGCAGCGTCATGTAGCCGCCGTAGCTGCCCCCGACCACGAACAGGCGATCCGGGCTCGAAATGCCCTGCTCGAACAGCCAATCCATTCCGGCCAGGCAATCCTTCCGCGGCCCTTCGCCCCAATCCTGCTCCACCAGCTTCGTAAACGAGCTCCCGTAACCGGTGCTGCCGCGGAAATTCGGGCAAAAAATGTTGTATCCCCCGGCCAGGATATATTGGAACATCGCGCGGAATTGCTTGCGTTCCGCCGCCTGCGGCCCGCCGTGCGGCCAAAAGACGGTGCAGCCGTTGGCGGCTTCCGCTTTGGCCCGGAACAGGAGCGCTTCGATCTCCATGCCGTCAAAGGATGCATAGGTCACCACTTCCGGCGCGACAAGATCTTCCTCCGTCAGCCCGGTCAGCACGTTTTTGGTGAGCATCGTCCACCCGCTTCCGTCGTAGCGGTAAATGTTCAACGGCTTCACCGCGCCTCGTCCCAGGATATACAGGTTGCCCGAAGCCGCGACAAACATCTGCTCGAGAATATCGACCGGAAGCGGGATCGGCGTCAGTTTCCCGCTGTCCAAGGCGTATGCGTAGAGGCGGTCTTCGACGCCTTTTTCCGTCACGATATAGACGGTTTGCGTTTCCTTATGCAAGCGAAGGGCGCCGATCGATTCCCGGTCGATCCCGCACAGCCGTTTGAAAGCCCCCTCCTTGATGCTGAAATGCGCCATGTATGTAAAATCCGAATCGTAATCCGTCGCGAACACGACGTTGTCGTTATCCAGAAACTGCACGTTCCCCGACATGTGGGGCCGCTCCGGAGAAGGAGTAAGGCAGACCTCTTGGCCGTTTTCGAGCAAAAGATAACTTACGTAGTGGGTATTGGCGTACATTTTGGTGTAGGCAAAGGTCTTTTCGTCCGGACTGACGGCGCTGATCATGGTCACCGTGTCTTTGCCTTCCAGCAGCAGCCTGTCCTGCTTCGATTCCAGATCGTAAACACGGGAGTTAAGGAAATTCGGATTGTCTTTGGAGGTCGTGTAATAAACGCGGTTGCCGTCTTCGGACAGATGCACGAATTCATGTTTTTCGTCCGGCGATGCGTTTTCGAACAGCGGGAGCGGCTCGCCGCCGTTCCAGCGAAGGGCGTGCAGCTGGTAGTTTTCGTTCCCGTCCCGGTCGAAGGCCGTAAGCAGATGTCTGCCCTGCGGGTCCGGCTTCACGAAATTGCACATCTGATCGTTGTACGTGAGCGGATACGGGTACTGCGTATCCCCGTTTAAATCCATCGCCCACAAATTGAATTTGCCGTTTAGCGTGCTGCTGAAAACCAGCCTCTTTTCATCTTTGCTTATGCCGAAGGAACGAATGAGATAGGTTTGAAAAAACTGCTCTACGTCAGGCCTCGGAAATTGGATCATGATTATGCAACTCCTTCTCCCTGAAAATGGACCTCCGGTCAAACCGGGGCTTGCTTCATATTATAGTCGATCCATGGACCGGATGACCACTTCGGGCATGCCTCGCGAATTCCGCTTTTGCCCGCAAAAAAAACGGCTGCCTGCGTTTGCCCCCGATCGGGCAAGGCAGGCAGCTCGCTTCAGCTGCTGAAGGTTAAAATATTCAGGCGTTCCGGGCCATCCGCTCTTTGGCGCCGAGCTGGCTCAGCATATCCGTCGTCATCGCATCCAGGTCGTATCGCGCCTTGAAGCCCCATTCTTCCGCGGCGGCGGAAGCATCGATGCAGTCCGGCCAGCTCTCGGCGATGGCCTGTCTTTTCGGATCGACGTCGTATTCCAGCACGAAGGAAGGCAGCACCTTGCGGATCGAAGCGGCGATCGCTTCCGGGTCGACGCTCATCGCCGTCACGTTAAAGGCGTTGCGGTGCTTCAGCTTCGAACCGTCCGCTTCCATCAGCTGCACGATCGCATCAAGCGCGTCCGGCATGTACATCATGTCCATGAAGGTGCCTTTGTCGATAAACGATGCATAACGCCCTTTGCTCACGGCAGCGTAATAAATCTCGACCGCGTAATCGGTCGTGCCTCCGCCGGGAGGGGTCACGTAAGAGATGAGCCCGGGAAACCGCAGCCCCCTCGTGTCGAGTCCGTATTTATGAAAATAGTAGTCGCAGAGCAGCTCCCCCGATACCTTGTTCACGCCGTACATCGTCGTCGGGCGCTGGATCGTGTCCTGCGGCGTATGGCTTTTCGGCGTCGACGGGCCGAAGGCCCCGATGGAGCTTGGCGTGAAAAACTGGCAGCCGAGCTCCCTTGCCGTTTCCAGCGCGTTGACCAGCCCGCCCATGTTCAGGTTCCAGGCGAGCAGCGGTTTTTCCTCCGCCGTTGCGGAGAGGAGCGCCGCCAAATGAATGACCGTGTCCACCCGATGGCGCTTGGCGAGCTCGAACATCGCTTTTCCGTCGGTTACGTCCAGCGTTTCGAAAGGGCCGGATCGCGTCACCTCATGTCCGGACATTCGGATATCGGTCGCAACGACCTGATCGGCGCCGTACAGTTGTCTCAGTTTCGCGACCAGTTCGGACCCGATCTGGCCGAGCGCTCCCGTCACCAATATTTTTTTCATCGTTATTCCTCCCCTGTTGGCTTCCCGGCAACCGGACTTGCAGCATCCCGCAATCGATCCCGCTTAAATAATCCCCAGCTCTTTGCCTACGCGCTCGTAGACGGCAAGAACCTGATCCAGCATTTCCTTGCTGTGGGCAGCCGTCGGCATGTTGCGGATCCGTCCGGTTCCTTTCGGCACCGTCGGGAACACGATCGCTTTGGCGTATACGCCTTCCTCATACAAACGTTTGCTGAATGCCTGGGTTTTGACTTCGTCCCCGATAATGCACGGCGTAATGGGCGTCTCGCTGTTTCCGATGTCGAAGCCGATTCTTTTCAGCCCGTCTTTCAAGTAATTCCCGTTGTCCCAAAGCTTCTCGATCAGCGTCTTGTCGTTCATCAAAATGTCGACCGAAGCGATGCAGGCGGCCACGGGCGCTGGCGGCAAAGCTGTCGAAAACAGGAACGGGCGGCTTCTCAGCTTCAGCCATTCGATCAGCTTTTTCGAGCCGGCCACGTAACCGCCGACGACGCCGATCGCTTTGGAAAGGGTGCCGATTTGGAAATCGATCCGGTCCGACAAGCCGAAATGCTTCACCGTCCCGGCTCCCCCGCCCAGCACGCCGGATCCGTGGGCATCGTCCACGTACGTGATCAGATCGAACTCTTCGGCGATTTGCACGATTTCGGGCAGCTTCGCGATGTCGCCGTCCATGGAAAACACGCCGTCGGTGATCACCATGATTTTGTTGTACAAACCGGATTCCTTGGCGGCTTTCGCCTGCGCTCTCAGGTCTTCCATGTCCGAGTGCTTGAACCGGATGATTTTCGCCTTCGACAAACGGCAGCCGTCGATGATGGAGGCATGGTTCAGCTCATCCGAGAGGATCGCGTCGTTTTTGTCCATGACCGCGGAAATGGCCGCCATGTTGCAATTGAAGCCGGACTGGTAGGCGATGACCGCTTCCGTATGTTTGAATTCGGCCAGCTTGCGTTCCAGCTCCAGATGAAGATCCAACGTGCCGTTGATCGTCCGGACCGCCCCCGCGCCTGCGCCGTAGGTTTTTGCGGCTTCTATGGAAGCGTTTACCAATCGTTCGTCCGTAGCGAGCCCCAAATAGTTGTTGGAGGACAGGTTGATCAGCGTTTTCCCTCCGATCAGGATGGTCGGTCCGTTGGGTCCTTGAAGCGGGTCAATGACGTTGTACAAGCCTTTGCTTTTTAAATCCTCGATGTTTTCCGTTAAAAACCGGTCCAGCGAATGACTCGGCATGCGAATCCCTCCTAAATATACATGTGTCCGCAATCAGAGGACATTAATATTGTTAAAAACCCTTTATATACAAGTGATTATGTATATTCAATGTAGCACCTTTTTTAAGTTTTGTACATCCACCAAGGACATTATTTGCAAAATATTTTTTGCATGCCGCATGTTTGCCTTCGAAAGTTCCTGCCTGGTCCGGCGGCAAAAAGTGGTTGCCAAGAACGGCAAAAAGAGCTAAAGTGAACGTATATGAACGATATGAACATAAGTGAACGAAAAAGGGAGTGTTTCTTTTGGAAAGAAGATATGCATCGCATCCGCGGGAAGTAAAACAGTTCGATACGGCGCGTTTGCGCGAAGAATTCCACATTCCGGTGCTGTTCACCCCGGACCGTCTGGAGCTTGTCCTCACGCATGAAGACCGCATGATCATCGGCGGCGCGTTTCCGGTGAACGAATCGGTGCGTCTGGACGTGGATTTGAAAGAGCTCGGCGTAGGTTACTTCCTGGAGCGCCGCGAAATCGGCATCATCAACGTCGGCGGCAAAGGCACGGTCATCGTCGAAGGCGAGTCTTACGAGCTGGACCACAAGGAATGCCTGTTCGTCGGCATGGGCAACAAGGAAGTCGTTTTCAAAAGCGAAAGCGCTGCCGCTCCGGCCAAGTTTTACCTGAATTCGGCGCCTGCCCATCAAGCGTACCCGACCCAAAAGGCAACGCTCACCGATGCCGAATCGGCCGATCTCGGCTCGATCGAAAATTCCAACGAACGCACCATCTACCGCTTTATCCATCAGAACGGCATCCAAAGCTCGCAGCTCGTCATGGGCATGACGCTGCTCAAAACGGGCAACATGTGGAATACGATGCCTGCGCACGTGCATCCGCGCCGGATGGAAGCATACATGTATTTCGACCTGCCGGACGATGCCGTCGTGTTCCATTTGATGGGCGAGCCGAGCGAAACGCGCCACATCGTCATGCGGAACGAGCAAGCCGTCATTTCTCCGAGCTGGTCGATCCACAGCGGCGTGGGCACAAGCAATTATACGTTTATTTGGGGCATGGCCGGCGACAACAAAATTTATTCCGATATGGACCCGGTGGACATGAAGGAATTACAATAGTACGTAAATGCATTCAAGTTTAACCCTGATTCGAAATGAGGCTTGTACATGAACCCGATCCTGCGGCACGAGAAGATTATGGAAGCGCTGCTGACAAATCAAGAAGTTACGGTGGCGGAGCTTAGCGACATATTGAAGGTCACGGGCAAAACCATCCGCGAAGACCTGACCAAGCTGGAGGAGCAGGGGCTCATCCGCCGCGTTCACGGCGGCGCCGTTTTGGCCCAGGCGGACCAATTCGGCATATTGCCATCCAAAGAGCCGATTTCCAAAAACCTGGAGATGAAAAAAAACATCGCCCAAGCGGCGCTGAACCGCATCGTGCCCGGCGACATCGTCGCCCTCGACGGCGGCAGCACCACGCTGGAAATCGCGCGCCTGCTGCCCAATCAGCCGTATACGGTCATTACGAACGACGTCTATATCATCAGCGAGCTTTCCAAAAAAGACAAAATCAATCTCGTGGTTCCGGGCGGTTACCGGGTGCGCAACATCTTGACCGGCCCCGAAGCCGTGGCTTACGTCAAAGAGCTTAACATCCAAAAAGCGTTTATTTCGGCGACCGGCATCCATCTGGAGCATGGGCTGTCGGTCTATACCGGAGAACTGCTCGCATTCAAACGGGCGCTCATCGACACCGCCCGCGAAAGGATCGCGGTGGCGGATCATCATAAATTCGGGCAGACGGCGCTCCGGACCTTTGCCCGGCTTGAGGAACTCCACGGTCTCATCACGGACGACGGTTTGCCGGAAGCGGTGCTTGCGGAGTACCGCAAAGCCGGCCTTCCGATCGAACTTGCGGGAGACCGGTGAAGGATAAAGTCACAGTCAAGGAGCGGATGAAAGCATGAATCTGTTTAGTTTGGAAGGCAAAACGGCGCTGGTCACCGGCACCTCCGGCGGCCTGGGTCAGGGCATCGCCATCGGGCTCGCCGAAGCCGGCGCGAACGTCGTGTGCGTGGCCCGCGGTTCATCCGAAGCGGCCGTCGAAAAGGCCGCGGCTTTGGGACGCAAAGCTTCTGCCGTCAAGGCCGACCTGAGCGATGCCTCGGGGCTGCAGGCCGTGTTCGACGAAGCTTTGCAGCTGACGGGCAGCATCGACATACTCGTCAACAACGCGGGGACCATCCGCCGAACCCCTGCCAAAGACCACAGCGAAAAAGACTGGTTCGACGTCATCGACCTGAACCTGAACTCCGTGTTCCTGCTGTCGCAAATAGCCGGCAGGCATATGATCGAACGCGGCAGCGGCAAAATCATCAACATTTGCTCGATGCTCTCCTATCAAGGCGGCATCAACGTGCCGGGATATACGGCAAGCAAACACGGCGTCGCAGGTTTGACCAAAGCGCTTGCCAACGAATGGGCCGCCAGCGGCGTACAGGTCAACGGCATCGCGCCGGGATACATGATCACGGATAATACGGCGCAAATTTTGGCCGACGAACAACGCAAAAAATCCATCACCGAACGGATCCCCGCCGGACGTTGGGGAACGCCGGAGGACATCCAGGGCGCGGCGATTTTCCTCGCCTCCTCCGCATCCGATTACGTCAACGGCCATGTCCTCTGCGTGGACGGCGGCTGGATGGCAAGATAAAACGAAGCAAGGCGTGCTGCCCGGGTTTTCCCGACAGGCACGCCTTTTGCATTGTCCGCCCCCCCTCTTTTATGCTATCGTCATGATCAAATATGCAGTTCTGTATAAGGAGAATCGAACATGCAAGGATACAATGTCGTCATGATCTACAGCAAAGACATGGACCGGCTGCTGATGTGCAAACGCCTGAAAGATCCGTACAAAGGCTTAAGCAATCTGGTGGGCGGGAAAATCGAACCCGGCGAGCGCGGCATGGATGCCGCTTACCGGGAGCTTATGGAGGAAACCGGGATCTCCCCGGAAGACGTGACGCTTCATCACGTCATGGATTTTACGTATTATTTGCAGCACTGTTACGTCGAGGTGTATGCCGGCAGGCTGAAACGCGACGTCGATGCCGTGGGCGACGAAAACGAGCTGTATTGGAGCGATCTTGGCCAAAACTTTTTCGACATGACCTTGTACGCAGGCGAAGGCAACATCGGGCATATGATCGAGCAGGTCAACATGAGCGGCATTTTGCAGCAGTCAAAGGAATAAGCCGGCTGCAAAAAGCTTGACCGTAACTGTTAAAAAACAAATCCGTTCAGAATTTGATCCAAGGTACTTGACTATGACGTTAGGTCATAGCGCATAATTCTCACTATTAAACGACTTGGAGTGAGAGTTATGAATATAAAAACACTGCGTTCAGATCGGATTTACCAAAAAGTTGCCCAGGCTTCGCCCGAAGAAAAACTTGAATTGTTCCGAAACGAAATGATGGCCCCCTTTATGAAGCAATGGCAAATTCAACAGATCCCTTTTAAAGCTGAAGAGCCGCATGGGTTTGATGTGATTGCGTTTAATAGCATGATGCATCGGTCCCCTGATCAGATTACCCCTCTGCTTTCGGAAGAGATCGGGCTGATTTCGTCCGAATCCTTTTGGCAAGAGTGTGAGGAGGCTGTGAAGAAAAGCTTGTCTCTATTTGTAGAGCATGGAATAAACCTCCCCGTAACCGATTATCTGTTTACCGTTCAACTCGGGAATCCTGAAAACCGTTCCTTAACTATAAACGAAGGATACAGCGGCTTCGGGGGCATTCCCGGGTTTATCTGGGGCACGCTCTTGCCGAATGGGTACACGATTCCCCGGATGAAGGTTGCGCTGGCGCATGAATGCAACCATAACGTGCGTTATCAATTTATTCGGTGGGATCATACCGTTCATTTGGGCGAACTCATTGTCAGCGAAGGATTGGCTGAAAACTATGCCACGCTCATGTTTGGCGAAGAATGGCTCGGCCCTTGGGTAACGAAAACAAACGCAGACACGCTGAACAGGCACATCAAGCCTGTGATTAGAGAGAAATTGAACGTAACCGGGTTTGATCAAATCGCTCCGTATCTTTACGGCGACGAGATCGCGAAACTTCAAAACTTTACACCGGTCCATATGCCTTATAGCGCCGGTTACGCTTGCGGATATTATTTGATCCAATATTATTTAAGAAAAACAGGAAAAACGATCTTTGAGGCCACCCTAACGCCTGCTGATCAAATACTTGACGAAGCAAAAGGATTTTGGGATGAAGAAACCATTATTAACGGTTAATGATATTGTCCAGATTACGGGCATTACCAGCCGGACCCTGCATTATTACGATAGAATTGATTTATTCAAACCGACGCATCTGACGGAAAAAGGGTATCGCCTATACGACCGAAGCAGTTTGGAAAAACTTCAAACCATTTTGTTTTTAAAGGAATTGGATTTTTCCCTGAAAGACATTGCGGACTTTTTAAAGTTGCCCAAGCAGGAACAGCAACAAACATTGAAAAAACAAAGACAAACCTTATTATCGAAAAAACAAAGACTGGAAACCATCATGGCAGCTCTCGAAGAATATGTATCGGGTAATGATATTAGTCATTTGCAGATCTTCAACACGACCTCCGCTTTGCCCTTGAAAGAACAATACGCGAATGAGGCAAGATGGGTTTACGGCGAAACCGAGGCGTACAAATCGTATAATGCAACGTTGGAACAAATATGTCCAGATGAAAGAGAAAAGCTTTTTTCCTCCATGGAGGAAATTTTCAGGCAAATTGCGTCTTGCATCCATCAGGATCCTTCCTCCGATGAAGTGCAGCGATGGATCGGGGAGTGGAAAAACATGTTAATGCAATTCATGCCGTGCGATGCAGAGTTGCTGGCTTGCATTGCCCATACCTACAAATTCGATGCCCGGTTCAAAAATTACTTTCATCAATACAGCAATGAGGATTTGGCAGATTTTCTTTACCGTGGAATTATGCATAATATCAAATAACCGCCCATCAAAACGACGAAAGCGGCGATGGACGTCAAAGATCGCAAAAAGAAACCCTGTTCCTCCGTAAGAAGGACAGGGTTTCTCTGATAGGTTGGCGGATAAGCCAAACCTTTTCTTAGAGCTGCGATCGAAAGAGCGCCCGTAACCGGAATCGTTCGCCTCGCATCATTTATAACCTTGCATGAATATCGGGCTATACCAGCACCGCAAACGCCTCGTATGGCCGCAGCCTCATCTTTTCCGTCAAAACGATTTCCGGATAAACGGTCACCCGCACTTTGCCCTCGACGAAATCGCGGCCGAGCGCAAAATCAAGCGGCTCCTTGCTCCAGTTCGATACGATCAGAAAACGCCTGCCCGAAAGGCTGCGCTCATAGGCGAACACATGGGCATCTTCCGGAGCGGCCAGCTTAAATTCCCCGTTGACCAAAAGTCCGTTGATCAGCGGATCGCTCCGCAGCAAGGCCAATTGATCGTAAAAATCCAGCAGCGATTGCCGGCTGATCCCGATCTCCCCCCGGGCTTGATCCGCAGGCCAAACCGGAGGTTGGGCGCCCTTTTCTGCCGATGCCCCGGCGGCGGCCGTTTCGGCGCGCTGCTCGCACACCGCTGCCGGGCGATCCTGGCCCATGGCCGCACCGCCATCCATCCCGGGAGTTCCCTGCATCAGCTGCAGCGTCAAAGCCATGCATTTGGCCGATTCCAAAAGATAGGATCCGCTCATCATTCCGCCGCCCCGCCGAACTGCCGGGAACGGCATTCCCTCCCATCCATGGTTAGTGCAGCGTCCGTGCCGTCGCCGCCGCATCGGCGGCTGCCGTCCGGGCGGACTTCCACTTGATCGACGCCACGGCGCTTGCAAGCGCCAGGATGACGAAAATCACCCCGACCCAAGCATTGTAATAGACCGAGGAGCTTTCGATCACGATCCCGCCGACCGCGGAACCGACGGCGATCCCGACATGCGTCGCCGAGCTGTTCAAGCTTTGCTGAATGTTGGACGATTCCGGCGCCGACTTGATCAGGTAGCTTTGCATCGACGGAGAGATCGACCAGCTGAGCGCGCTCCACACCAGCATGACGATCAGGCATACATACATCGAAACGGTCGAAAGCGGCATCAGGAACATAATGACGGCAAATACGCTTACGATCGCCAAAATGCTTTTTTCCGCCCCGAACTTATCCGTCACCCAGCCTCCGAATCCGCCGCCGAGCACGGCCGCAATGCCGAACAGGAGATAAAACAAGCTGAGCACCGACGGGCTCAAATGCAGAGTCTCCTGCAAAAACGGCGTCAAATACGCGTAAAGCGTCAAATGTCCGGTCAGCATCAAGACCGAGATCAGCTGCCCGAAAATGATTTTTCCGTTCTTCAGGGAAGCCAGCTGACGGCGCAGCGGAATGGCCGGCTCCGGCTCCGTTTTCGGGATCAAAAGCTGAATCGCGACAAGCGAAACGACGGACAACACCGTGATCATCACGAAAGGCGCGCGCCAGCCGAACGCGTTTCCAAGCATCATGCCCAGCGGCACCCCCAGCACCAGCGAACCGCTCACGCCCATAAAAATGACGCCGATGGCTCTGGCCTTAAATTCCTCGCTGGCCATTCTTGAAGCCATCGTGATCGACAATACGGTAATCAGCGCGCTGCTGGCCGCCGACAAAATCCGCGCGACGACCATCGTCGCAAAATTAGGGCTGACCATCGACAGGACGTTCCCGGCAATAAAGACGAGGAGCGCGCATTGATACAACCGCTTCCGCTCCATGCGTGCCGTTGCCGTCAGCAGCAGCGGGCCGGAAATCGCAAACACGATCGAATACAGCGTAATGAGCTGCCCGGCGGCGCTTAGGGAAATGTGAAGATCCCTGGAGATCAAATCCAAAATGCCGCCGACGATCAGCTCGACCATGCCGGTCACGAAACAGGCTATCGCCAAAATGTAAATTTTAAAATTCATATGCCGGTGTTGCTCCCTTCTCTCTGGTTGTCGTACTTTGGTTACTACCGTAATAGTAACTTATATCAAATTCGTGAGCAAGCACATTTTTTTCCTTCCAGGCTCAGCTGCCCAAGAAGTCGCATCCGGCGGTTCATGAGCCGTTTTTGACTCGTCTTCCGGCGGATCGCATAAAAAAGCGGGCAGAGCATAAGCTCCGCCCGCTTGAGGGGATCGTCTGTCAGCGTCCGACGCGGATCAGTACCGCAGCTGCAGGAGCTGGGCCATGATTTCCTTGTCGTTCATCAAAACATCATGATATTTGGTCGTAATTTGGGTCAGCAGCACGTCATGGTGAAAATAATCCGTAAAGACGCGCACAAACGGCTGCGATCTTGTTTTGATCGCCTGCCAGGAGCCGTCTTCCATGCCCGCAAAAATCGCTTCCGCGTCGTCCACGATCAGCAGCCTGAATCGTTCCAGCGTCACATGCTGCTCGTTCGGCTCCATCACGGCCAGTTTTTTCAGCCCGCTTTGGACTTCCCCGACCGATAGCGCCTCGACGGCAACGCCTTCGCGCTCTTTTTCCTCGAGGATCGGCAAAACCGTTTGGAAATCGTCCTTCCACGACGAATAGCGGATCGAACTTTTCGCTTCCAGCAGCATTTGCTTGATCTGGGCGTGGATCGAGGCGTCGGCCTTCAAACTCCAGACGCGGTCGTCCACGATCTCTTTTTTCGGCTTTTGCCGCTCAAGCTCCTGGATATCCGCCTGAAACTCGGCCGTCAGTTTTTCCACGACAAGCGGAATCGGCAGCGCCGTATACAGCTTTTTCTTTTCGGAAATCGACTCGAGCACCATCCCCTTCTCTACCATCCGGGAAATGACCTCGTAGATTTTTGCCTTGGGCACGCCCGAATATTTGACGATCATCGTCGCGTCCATCGGCTGCACCGACTGCGCCAACGTTTCATAAACTTTGCTTTCATACTGGGAAAAACCGAATTTATAGAGCAACTTGTCCAACTCCCGATCTTTCGAACTTGGTATTAATGTACCATAATTCCGGCATCCAATGTCAATTTTCATCATGCTGTGCCAATTGCTGTTTGAAACAAGCTGCGCAGCATCCATCCCCCGGTATTGAACTACATCTCGATGCTTTTACGAGAGAACTATCCGTTAGTCATTAGGCTGGGGACCGTCGGATTCCGTTCAGCTAACCTTTCTGATCTTTAGCCATCCGGACGAACAATATGAAAGCCAGCTGCCCAACAGGGCAACTGGCTTCTCACGGGAAAGTTACTTTCCGAACAATTCCGTCATTTCATTAACGGCTTGATCGCATATTGCGGTTTGACGGAACCGGGACGCCTTTGCCGTCAGCCGCCTTTGCGATTTTCGTGCCGCGAACCGATGCCGCACCATATACAACGAGCGCCGTCCAGATGAGCGCGAAGCCGATGAGCAGAACCGGCGAAACCGATTCCTTGAACACGAATACGCTCAGCAGCAACATGATCGTCGGCCCGATGTATTGTACGAAGCCGAGCGCGGACAGCGTCATCCGGGCGGCCGCCCGCGCAAAAAAGAGCAGCGGCAGCGCCGTTACCACGCCGGAAAGAAGCAGTTCGACGAACATGGACGCAGGCAGCGTCCATGCCGTCGCCTTTCTCGCGGCGGCCAAATA
>Ga0180220_1001619_pt1 | contig 16151 bp, 18 predicted proteins | sample eDN5th37CBELigBY_FD_151335 | JGI IMG/M metagenome (GOLD analysis project Ga0180220, IMG submission 151335) | Enriched backyard soil microbial communities from Emeryville, California, USA - eDNA 5th pass 37_C BE-Lig BY (version 2) (version 2) | ecosystem: Environmental > Terrestrial > Soil >...
GCAGGTCGTTGGGTGTCAATGACCGCGGAATCGGGACCCTGTATTTTCGCGTAAAAGGGGCTCTGACTCACATTTGCTGAAATTTCTACGCACGGTCGGCCATTCGCATGGAGGGATGGCCGATGGTTCAGAGGTTTCCACGTTCAAAGTTAGCTCCAGACGGCTTCTCGGTAGATTCAATCAGCCTTTCCGGGTCGCGCGTTCAAATACGGCTCCGATCAGATAAGCAGGCAGGCCGCTGTCCCGATTGCGGCCGGTTGAGCGAACGTGTTCAAAGTCACTATGTTCGCCGGCCTGCCGACTTGCCGCTTGGAGGCCGCAGCGTCGAGTTAACTGTTCTCGCCCGACGTTTCTGGTGCGATGCAGTCTTATGCAGTCGGCGGATATTCTGCGAACGCTTCGGCGACGAGGTTCTGGCACGGCACGGTCGAAGGACCGGCCGGTTGGAAACCATTGTCCATCATCTGGGTCTGGCGCTAGGCGGTCGACCTGCCTCAGCGTTTGCCGCACGGCTTATGATGCCGGTGAGCAATGACACGCTGCTGCGTGCCGTGCGCCGACGTTCTGTCGAGCATCATGAGGAATTGTCGGTGATAGGCATCGATGACTTCGCGTTTCGGCGCGGCCAGCGCTATGGGACCATCATCTGCGATCTCGAGCGGCGGCGGCCCGTCACGCTATTGCCCGATCGAGAACAAGGTACCTCTCGCGCCTGGCTTGCAGGACATCCGTCGGTCTCGATTGTCGCGCGCGACCGAGGCGGCGGATATGGCGAGGCAATCGCGAAGGCGCTGCCGTATGCAGAGCAGGTCGCAGACCGCTGGCATCTCATGGAGAATTCCAGTCGGGCATTCCTCGATGCGGTCGCCAAATCCATGCGGCAGATCCGGAAAGCCGTCGGCAGTGCGATCATTGATCCGAAACTTCTGACCTATGCGGAACGGCTGCAATATGAAGGATTTCTGCGCCGCCAGGAGACGAACGAGACGATCCTCGCACTGGCCAAGCATGGCGTGTCTATCAAGAAGATTGTCAAGCGCACGGGCTACAGCAGGAAGCTTGTCCGCAGTGTCCTGCGGGGTCAACGATCTGATGTCTTCCGTGTGCGGCAAAGCTCATTGGAAGGCTGGCTGCCTTGGCTCGACAGTCGCTGGGAACAAGGCTCGCGCAATGCCTCGGCGCTGTGGCGCGAGATGCGCAGCAAAGGCTTTCACGGCCAGAGCGGCGTCGTATCCGAATGGGCACGGCGACGACGCCTTGCGGAGAAAGCCAATCAAAACGCGTTAGCGCGCACGCCTTCTGCGCGCAGCATTGCGCGGTTGATGACACTGGCACACGATGACCTGACGAAGTCCGACGCGATACTTGTCGCAGCAATTGAAAGCAATGTGCCTGAGCTGATATCCGCGCGCACGCTGATCAATGCGTTTCAGCAGATGATCCGGTCAAAAGCCGTTGCCAAGCTGGATGCCTGGCTTGAAACTGCCAAGGCGAGCCTCGTCACCCCATTTGCCAGCGGCGTCGAGAAAGATATCGCCGCAGTTCGCAACGCGATTGTTTCGCCATGGTCGAACGGGCAGACCGAAGGCCAGATCACAAAGCTCAAGCTCATCAAACGCCAGATGTACGGTCGCGCCAAGATTGACCTTCTTCAAGCGAGAATGATCGGCGCGACATGACCCAATCTTCAGCAAAAGTGCGTCAGAGCCGAAAGCTCTCCCTGAAACGTAACTTTCTCATGCCAGAGACAGATTGCCATTCAGTTTGCGACAGAGCCTATGGAACTCGGCGGCGAAGCGCCGCTCGTCGTGGCCCAGACCGAAGCCGGCGCGCGGGTGATCGAAACCATCCTCGGCAAGATCGCATGGGGCGCCGCCGCCTGATGCTGCTCTGGCGCCTATCGGGCAAGCAATATGCGCGGGCGCTCGACGGCGGCTACGGCCTTCATTTCGAAGGGCGATGGAACAGCGTGGGCCACGCCGTCACCTATTGCGCGACCTCGCCGGCCCTGTGCGTCCTTGAAAAGCTCGTCCATGTCGAGGACCCCGCGCTTTTGCCGGAACTCGTCATGGTCACCTATATGTTTCCAGACACCGTCGCCGTGGAAGACGTCGAGCTGGCCGATCTGTCTCCGGACTGGCGTCGCAATGAGGGCTGGAGCCAGGAGAGGGGCGACAAATGGCATGAGGAATGCGCGACGCCGCTGCTGCGCGTCCCCTCCGCCATCGTGCCCGTCGTCGATTCCCCGGACCGCAACGTCCTGATAAATCACACCCACCCGGCCATGCCCGCCATCCGCATCGTGCGCGAGCAGCCCTTCTCGCTCGACCTGCGCCTGTTCTGAGCCATTCCGCGCACCGGGAAGGGAGAACTGCTCAGGCGTCGGAGCCGGTGTGGCGCATGCCCAAATGGCTTTCGGCGAGTTCGGCCACGGTGATGGGCCGGGCCGGCACACGCAGGCTTGGCCGCTCGAACTGTGCGTGGGGAATTTCGTGGGCCAGAAGGCTGGCCAGCGAGACGGTGCATTGCCGGCCCTGACAGGGGCCCATGCCGCAGCGGGTCGCCGCCTTGAGGGCGCGCGTGCCCGCGGCTCCTTCGGCGATCTTGCGCCGCACCGTTCCCACGCTCACCTCCTCGCAGCGGCAAAGCGTGGCGTCGTCGGGGGCCTGTTCCGGCAACAGCGTCGGGGCATAGTAGGCGTCGAGGAAGCGGCGTGCGGCGAGCAGGCGTCGGCGTTGCCGCAACAGGGGGGCGGTCGCCGTCTTGTGGCTTTGCGCGTCGACAAAGCCGAGCGTATGCGCGGCGTCGAGCGCCGCGAGCCTTCCCGCCAGCATGGCCTGATAGCCGCCATGGATGGCGACGGAGTCGCCCGCCGCCCAGACATTGTCGAGGCCGGCGACTTTGGTCACGCCTTCCATCACGAGTTCGTAGCAGGAAAGCTCGCAGTTCCATGTCGTCTTGGCGCCGAGCGAAACCGCCAGATTGTCGTTCGGCACCACGCCGTCATGCAGCGCCACGAGATCGACGGGCATCTCCATCGTCCGCCCTCTGGCGCGGAACCGGATCGTCTCGGCTTGCGCGGTCCCGTCGATGCGGATGTCGCGCGCGCCGGCATGAAGCGGAATGCCGAGGCTTCTGGTCCGTACCAGTAGGCCGAGCCCCTTCATGAGAAGCGCGGGATCGAACAGCAAGCCGGCCGCCTTCGGCAGCGCCGGGAGCAGGCGCGACGACGGGGTCGTCTGTATGATGGCCGCGGGTCGTGCGCCGGCCTCGGCGAACTGGATGGCGCACAGCAGGAGCAGCGGGCCGTTGCCGGCGAGCACGAACCGCCCAGCCGGCACGCATCCGCTTCCCTTCATCAGGGATTGCAGCGCGCCAACGGTCACCACGCTGGGCAGCGTGTTGCCCGCAACGACGGCGGGACGCTCCATCGAGCCCGTCGCCAGAACGAGCGCGCCGGCAACGAGGCTCCGGGTCTCGCCATTCATGCTGTAGAGCAGGCGCGAACCTTCTCGCGCCCAGACGGCGGCGCCGGGCAGATGTGCCGCGCCGCTCGCCTGAAACGCGCTTGCCAGCGGCTGCCCCCATTTCTCGTAATGCCCGGTCATCGGCCGGGTGATGCCGCGCAGGATCTGCCCGCCCGCCGCCGGCTGGTCGTCGAGCACCGCGACCGACAGGCCGAGCCTGCGCGCCTCCACCGCCGCGGCCATGCCGGCCGGACCGGCCCCGACGATGGCGATGTCGTAGCGGTCCCGCGTCATATGTCGCTGCTCCGCTCGACGACCATTCCGTCCCTGATCCGCGTCAGGCAGATCTGGACGTTGGTGTGCCCGTCGACGGTCATGGTGCATTCGAAACATGCGCCCATCAGGCAGTAGGGAGCGCGCTTCGCGCCGGAGGGCGTCAGGCGGGTGAAGCCCACGCCATGGCGCAGCAGGCAGGCGGCGACGCTTTCGCCCTCGAAGGCGGCAAGCGGCTTGCCGTCGAAGGTGATGATCGCGGATGCGCGCTTTTCGTCAAGCCGGCGAAACAACATGGAAGCGCTCGTCCGAGAATGTGGAAACCGCAGGCGGTAGTTCGCCCGCGGCAATGAAAGGCCCGACGATGCCGGCATGGATGGCGGTCAGGGTGATGCCGCTGTGGCAGGCGATCGCATAGGCGCCCGGGCAGGTTCCGGAACTGGCGTAGACCGGCCTGCCGTCGCGGGGCATCACCCGGATCGCGCCCCAGCTGCGCAGGATGCGCCTGGACGCCAGAAACGGGAATTCCGCAATGGCGCGCTGGGCGTGGGAGGCGATGACGGAAAGGGTCGTTCCCGGCACGGCCATATCGTCCTCGTGGCTGTTGCCGAAGATGACGCTGCCGGCCCGCGCCTGCCGGGTGGTGGGCGTCGGATAGTCGATGACCTTCCTGAGCCGTTCCGTCACCACGATCTGCCCGCGGACAGGCTTCAGCGGAACGGTCATGCCGGCGGTGGCGGCAAGCTCCTGCGTGGCGAGGCCGGCGGCGACCACCACGCGATCCGCACGCATGCCGAAACCCTCGCCGTAGACGGTGAGGTGCGATCCGTTCATGCCGATGCGCGTGGCCTTGTGTCCGTACAGTATGTCGATGCCGAGCGCGGCGGCGCGCTTGCGCAGGGCTCCCATCAGGAGAAGGGGATTGACGTGCCCGTCGGACGGGCACCAGCTTGCGCCGAGCACCTTCGGCCCCACATGCGGCACGCGCTGGCGCACGAAGCCGGCGTCGACGAATTCCACGTCGTTTTCCGGGCCCAGCCGGGCGGCCATCTTGTCCACCATGGCGCGCCGCGCTTCCACCTCGGCCTCGTCGAGGCAGAAGCTGAAGCCGCCGCGCTGGTCGTATTCCACGTCGATGCCGGTGGTTTGCTCAAGCTCCGCGGCGAAGGCGGGCCACAGGCGCGCGGACTGTCGCGACCACCGCGCATAGGGCACATGGTCCGCACCCTTGCTCTGCACCCACACGAGGCCGGCATTGCCGTAGGACGCGCGATTGTCCGCGTCGGCGCCGTCGAGGATGACCACGCCGAGGCCCGCACGCGCGAGGCCGAGGGCGATGGAGAGCCCGACGATGCCGCCGCCGATGACTATGGCGCGCTCGCTCAAGCTTCACCCCGCGCGAGATAGTCGTGAGGCGCGACCGCCCCGGCAAGCCATTTCACCAGCGTGACGACATCGAACACGGGGCGGTCGAGATGTTGCGCGAGCCGGGCGGCATAGGGCGGCATGTTGGTGCATTCGAGCACGATGGCGCCGACAGCCGGCTCACGGGCGAGCAGCCTTTCGCCGGCGTCGAGCACTTCCTTCAACAGCAGCCGGGGATCGGCCGGCGCATCCTGCGCGATCATCTTCCAGAACATGCCGTCGCGCGGCAGGCCCTCCATCGGCACCGGATGATCGACGCCCACGGCGGTCATGTGGCGTTTCGTGATGCGGGCGGCGTCCATGGTCACGACGCCGACCTTCTCGCCGGGCCTCAGCATCCGCTCGACCATCGGAACCTGCAACAGGCTGGAAGTGGCCACGGGCACCGGCAGGGCTTCGGCCAGCCGTTCCTGATGCAGGGCGAGGAAGCCACAGGTCGTGGAAATGGCGGCGCAGCCTTCGGCGACGAGTTCGCGCCCCGCATCGATGAAGGCGTCGACCAGGCCCTGCGCTTCGCCGTCGATCACCCGCAAAGCGCTGGCGTTGCGCACCGTTCGGTAGATCACGGGGAAATCCCATGTGCGGGGATTGCCGGCATCGCCCGGAATCCGTTCGAACGCGGTGTCCAGTATCAGCATGCCGATGGGACGTCTTGACGGAGCCGTGTTCATGGGCGCAACTCGGGAATGCGGCGGAAATGCCGGAGAAAAAAACGGAGGAAGCGGCAAGCTCCCTCCGGAAACGGTCGGCATCGGCAGGCTGCCGGTTATTCGGCGGCGAAACCCAGCGGCTGTCCGGAAAGGTTGTACTTTTCGAGAAGGCCGAGCCGGCTGACGATCTCGATGCCACGGTCGAGCGCCGGGCCCTGAAGCGCGGTCAGCGGGCGGCGCAGGTCGCCTGCCGGCAGGCCGATGGCGCGCATCAGCGACTTCACGGCGACCGGATTTATGGCCGAATAGGTGTAGTGCAGCAGCGGCAGCAGGCGCAGATAATTCTCGCGGAAGGCCATCGCGTCCTCGCCGGTCTTCCACGGCTTCGACATCTCGGCGATATCGGCGGGCGCGATGTTGCCGGTCATGTTCGCGGTGCCGTGGCCGCCGAGCGTCATGGTCGGAACCACGAGGCCGAGATTGGGCGAGTCGCAGCACATCACCGAAACGTCCGGATTGGCTGCCAGAACCTGTCCGACCTGACCGACGCGGCCGGTCGATTCCTTGTGCACCACATAGTTCGGATGCTTGAAGAGGCGCAGCAGCGCCTCGTGGCCGAGGTCGGTCTTGACGCGCGGGGGGTTGTTGTAGATGCCCATCGGCAATTCGACGGAGTCGGCCGCTTCGAGGAAATACGCCTCGATGTCGGCTTCCGACGCGCATATATAGGCGGGTGCGGCGAGGATCGCGCCGTCCGCTCCTTCCGCCTTGGCAAAACGCAGCATCTCGATGGTTGAGGCGGTGTCTCCGCCGGTGCAGCCGTAAAACAGCTTCATGTCGCCGCTTTTCATGCGGGCCGTGCGCGAAACGATCTCGCGGCGCTCCTCCTTGCTCAACATGGAGATTTCGCCGGTGGAGCCCAGAATGAGCACCGCCGACGTGCCATTGTCGCGCTGGAACTTCAGAAGCTCCTCGAATGCGGCGAAATCGACGGTTCCATCCTGATTGAACGGCGTGATGAGCGCGACAAACGAGCCTTCGATCCGCATTTTCGACATCTGTGCTTCATCCCTTCTTGCGAGGGCCATTCAATACCCGCCCTCCAGTGAACGATTAAAACATATATTTGAAATAGGCGTTCGTCAACGCTCCCCTCGCCTGCATGTTTCTGCGCGAGCGCCGAATGGCGAGGCACCGCCGTTTTGACCGTGGTCAAGGTCACCGTTCCTCTATCGGGTAGCTTTCGTAATCATTTGGAGAATCGTCATGCCGCGCCGTCTCCTGATCATCCTCGGCCATCCGGACGGCAATCCGAAGCGATTATGCCGCGCGCTGGCCGAGGCCTATGCCGAGGGCGCACGCTCGGGCGGGCACGGGGTCCGGTTGATCGACATCGCAACGCTCGACTTTCCGATCCTGCGCACAATGGAGGAGTTCGCCGGACAGCCCTTGCCGGTCACGCTCGAAGATGCAGCACAGGCGATCAGGGACGCCGAGCACATCGTCTTCGTCTTTCCGCTCTGGCTCGGCACCATGCCGGCCCTGCTGAAAGCCTTTCTCGAACAGGTGATGCGTCCGGGCGTCGCCTTCGCCTATCCCGAGCGGGGCAAGGGCGGCTTCGCCAAAACCCTGCTCAAGGGCCGCTCGGCCCACGTGATCGTGACCATGGGCATGCCGGCCTCCTTCTACCAGTTCTGGTATCTCGGCCACGGCATCGCCGGCATGCGCCGCAACATCCTCAACTTCGTCGGCATCAGCCCGGTGCGGGAGACGCTGTTCGGTATGGTGGAAGGCGTTGGCGACAACAGGCGCGAAAAATGGCTCGTGAAAATGCGCACCCTCGGCAAGCGCGCCGGCTAAGCCCAAAGGCTTGCACATGGCTGTGCCGCTCAGGCGCCTTATCGCGCCGTATAGCCGCCATCGATGAGATGATAGCTGCCGGTGATGAAGCTCGCCCGGTCCGAAAGCAGGAAGCATGTCAATGCGGAAACCTCCTGCGGCGAGCCGAGCCGGTTTATCGGATGAAGGCCAGCCAACTGTCCAATCGTCCCGGCATCGAGGTTGTTCGCCAGGAGCGGCGTGTCGATGAAGGCCGGGCCCACCGCGTTGATGCGGATGCCCTGCGTGGCGTATTCCACCGCCGCGGTCTTCGTCAGGCCGACCACGGCATGCTTGGCCGCCACATAGGCGCAGGCATCGGCCCACCCGACGGAACCGAGGATCGACGCCATGTTGACGATGGCGCCGCCGCCCGATTTCAGAATCGCCGTGATCTCGTATTTCATGCCGTAGAAGACGCCGTTCAGGTTGACGTCGATCACCTTGCGCCAGCCGTCGAGAGGATAGTCGGCCGTCAGTTCGTTCGGCCCGCCGATGCCGGCATTGTTGACGGCCAGATGGAGCCCTCCGCAGGTCTCCACCGCGAAGGCGACCATGCGCTCCACCGAAGCGGCGTCCGCAACGTCCGCAGCGAAGGCATGCGCCGTTCCGCCATCGGTACGGATCGCCGCGGCGGTCACTTCCGCGGTGTCGAGATCCAGATCCGCCGCGACGACGACCGCGCCCCTTGCGGCCAGTTCCCGCGCGATTGCCGCCCCGATGCCCGAACCAGCACCCGTGACGATGGCAATCCTGCTCTCGAAATCCTTCATCATGACCGGACACCTCCATGGGAAATCAAAGATGGCATCCAGCATATCCTGCCTGCGGCGGGTCCCGTCTTGATCCACCTCAAGAACATCGCCGCCGGAAGCCGTAAACTGCAACGAATGCGTATGCTGAAGGCTTCCCAGCAGGCGTTCATCAAGGGCAGCACCGCCTCGATCGGTTCACTTTTGACGCCAATCAAGGCTTCGCCTTGCGGCAGGCCCATACTTCGCGCATCGACAGGCCGCCACAAGGAGAAGCCCGATGATCCTGCCGCATGATGCCATCGTTGCCGTCGTGGACGGGGAGAAGCTGCGCCTGTTCCGCAACCGGGCGCCCGAGCCGAATATCCGGCTCGTTGAGCTGGACGTGCCGGAGATCGACGCCGTCAATCAGGGGTCGGGGATGCGGCACCGGAGCGTGGCGGCCAATCCCGATGAGGCGCGCCTGCGCGAGGACGATTTCGCCGCCGCCGTCGCCGGCTTTCTGAACCGGATGGCGCTGGAGGGCCGTATCGGCGCGCTCTACGTGGTCGCCGATCCCCGCTCGCTGGGCGAGTTGCGCCGGCACTATCACGACGAGACCCGCTCCAGGCTGGCCGGCGAGATGGCGAGGGATCTGACCGGACACACGGTCGAGGCCATCGAAGCCGCGCTGGCGAAGGGGTAGCATGGGCCGTCGCCGGGCCATCACCCCTACCCCGGCCCGTCATGCCGCAGCGCGGCGGGGGTCAGTGTGAGCGCGCTGGCGTCGTGCCTGTTCGGGCTTCTCCTGCTCATCGCCGGAGCGGAGATGATCGTGCGCGCCGGTTCCAGGCTCGCGGCGCTCGTGGGCGTCCCGCCCATTCTGATCAGGTTGACAGTCGTGGCGGTCGGGACCAGCACGCCCGAACTTGCCGTGGGCATCGAGGCGGCGTTGCAGGGCAACGGGTCGCTGGCCGTCGGCAACATTGCCGGCACCAACAGCTTCAACATCCTGTTCATCCTCGGCCTCAGCGCCCTACTGATGCCGCTCTCGCTGGAGATGCGCACATTGCGTTTCGACCTGCCGGTGATGGCGGCGGCCGCGCTGGCGCTGCTCCCATGGCCTGGGACGGCGTGTTGACGCGCATGGAAGGCATGGCGCTCGTCCTCGCCGGCATCGCCTATACCGGAGCCATCGTCCACGGCGCGCGCCGCGAAAGCCGGGCTGTCATCGCGGAGTTTTCGAGGGAGTACCCTGGCGGATGCCTATCCGGCGGAGCTTTCCGGAGGCCAGCAGCAGCGGGTCGGCATAGCACGGGCGCTCTGCATGGAACCTTTGCTGCTGCTGTTCGACGAGGCGACTTCCGCGCTGGACCCCGAACTGGTCGGCGAGGTGCTGGCAGTGATGCGGCGGCTGTCGGATGAAAAGAGAACGATGCTGGTGGTCACGCACGAGCTGAGGTTCGCGCGCGAGGCGGCCGACCGCATCGTGTTCATGGAGACCGGCAGAATTGTCGCCGACCTTCCGACATCCGTTTTCTTCGAGGAGCCGCCCACCCCGAGGATTGCGGCATTCATCGCAGCGAGCCTGGGAAAATGATCGATTTCGCCATCGCATATCTGCCCTTGTACCTGAAGGGCGCACTGGTGGGCCTTGCGCTGACGGTGGCCGCCATGACGGGAGCGCTGGTCATTGGCGTCGCCGTGGCGATGGGCCGGCTGTCGCAGAACCCCGTCCTCAGATACCTGACCATCAGCTACGTCGCGGTCTTCAGGGCCGTGCCGCCGCTGGTCCTGCTCTACATCGTCTATTTCGGTCTGCCTGCATGGGCGGTGGCGATGGAGAGCGACGTGCTGATCGCGATCTTTTCGCCGCTGGACAATCGACTGCTGGCGGCCACGCTCGCCTTCTCCGTCAATGCCGGCGCCTATGTGGCAGAGATCGTGCGTGCCTCGATCCTGTCGATACCCGCCGACCAGATGGAAGCGGCCCGGTCCATCGGTATGACCTATCCGAAGGCCATGCGCCGCATCATCCTGCCGCAGGCCTTCCGCACGGCGTTTCCAACGCTTTGCAACGAATTCATCATCATCCTGAAGGGCACGTCGCTGGCATCGGTGATCGGCGTCACCGAACTGATGCGCAACGCCCAGATGGTGGCATCCGCGACCTTCCGCAACCTCGAGGCCTATGTGCTTGCCGCACTTCTCTATGTGGTGCTCGTGATCCTGCTCCAACTCGCCTCCACCCGCATTGAGCGCTGGATGGGCGGGCGCGGGAGTGCCGCACGAGCATCAGGTTGAGCGGGCGCAATGGTTGTTTTCTCACGTAACAGCATCAGGTTAGCGATCGGTTCCGGACCTCCTGGACCTGCAACGACTATGCGGCACGGGAGGACGCCGCCGCCGATGTGCCCGCGAGCCGTCCGAACACGGCGCCGGCCATGAGGCCCGTGCCGCCCGGATAGTTGAAGTAGAACAATCCACCCACGAGTTCGCCCGCGGCGAACAGTCCCTCGATAGGAACCATATCCACATCGAGCACTTGCGCTTCCTCGTTGATCCGCAGCCCGCCAAAGGTGAAGGTGACGCCGCAGCCGACCTGGAACGCTCGCAGCATGCGATCAGACCGTGCTGGAAGCCGGCGAAGCCATCATCGTGGTGACGCCCACTGCCGGCGCATATGGGCGCGACTAAGAAGTATGCCGGCTTGTCGCAAACGGCCCCTCACCCCGCTTGCGGGGAGAGGGGGACGTCGGCGTTGCGGATAGTTTACGGTAGGTTATCGCATCCGGAAATACCCCCACCCCTAACCCCTCCCCACAAGGGGGAGGGGAATTCTGCAACGACAGCGTCCGGCATCGAATGTCGAAGATTATGCTGCGACACTGGTGAAATCATCCCCCTCCCCCTTGTGGGGAGGGGTTAGGGGTGGGGGTTTGACAGCGGGCATGAAGAGCATAGCGGATCGACAACAATCCGCCCTGTCATCCCGAGCCGTTCTCCGAAGGTCAGGCGGCTTCGAAAGGGGGCTGGCCGAGGACGCGGACGGGTCGCAGCGCGCCGTCGTAGCGCTCCACCTCGACAAGGCAGGTCTGGGCGCTCGGCCCCTGTCCCAGACGCGAGGTGCCGATGTCCTTGGTCAGCACATTGGGATTGCCGTGGTTTTCGAGCGGCCGGCCGGTGGCGTCCGTCAGGGGCTCGAAGGTGGCGCCGGTCGGCAGGCAGACCACGCCGGGCATGACGCCGTCCGAGATACGGACCCCGGCAAGGCATGCGCCCCGGTCGTTGAAGACGCGCACGATGTCTCCCTCCCTAAGGCCGCGGGCCTCAGCGTCCGCAGGCGACATATAGATGCCGGAGCGGCCGCCGACCTTGTTCGCCCGGCTGATCGCGCTTGCGTCCATCTGGCCGTGCAGCTTGTCGGCTGGCTGGTTGGAGATCATGTGCAGGGGGAAGCGGGAGGCAAGCTCGGCGCCGAGCCACTCGGAAGGCTCCCGCCATACGGCCAGTCCGGGGCATTCATCATAGCCGAAATCGGCCACGGTCTGCGAGAACAGCTCGATCCTGCCGGACGGCGTGGCGAGTGGATGAGCCTCGGGATCGTTGCAGAATTCCTCGAACAGCGTGAAGCTGCCCTCGGGATCGGGAATGCGCACATGTCCCGCCGCCCAGAACGTCTCGAAATCCGGCGGATTGAAGCCGCGGGCCGCCATGCGCGTGCAGAAGCGGTCGTAGATGTTGCGCAGCCACTGTCCCTCGGTGCGGTTCATGTGGAAGGCTTCCCCCGCGCCCAGCCGGTCCGCGAGCTCGCTGAAGATGCGGAAGTCGTCACGCGCCTCGCCCACCGGGTCGACGGCCTTGTGCATGGCGAAGAGATAGGGATCGCGCGAGGAGCCACCTATGTCGTTGCGTTCGAGCGTCGTCGTCGCCGGCAGGACGATGTCGGCGTGGCGCGCCGTGGCCGTCCACCATGGCTCGTGCACGATGACGGTGTCGGGGCGCTGGAACGCCTCGCGCAGGCGGAACAGGTCCTGATGGTGATGGAACGGATTGCCGCCCGCCCAATGCACCAACTTTATGTCCGGATAAGTGAAGCGGCGCCCGTCGAAGTCCACTTCCTTGCCGGGCGAGAGCAGCAGGTCGGCGATGCGGGCGACGGGTATCTTGAGGTCGCCCTCGCGCGGGATCGCCGGCATGCCGGAAATGGGCAGTTCGTAGAGCGGATTGCCCATGCCGTTCATCGAGCCGTAGCCGTAGGCAACGCCCGCGCCCGGCAGGCCGATCTGGCCGAGCATGGCGGCCAGCGTGGCAAGGCCCCAGTAGGGCTGCTCGCCATGCTCCGCCCGTTGCAGCGACCATGCCGCGCTCAAAAGCACGCGGCGGCCGATCAGCCGTTCGGCGAAAGCCGCGATTTTCTCAGCACCGATGCCCGTGATCGGGGCTGCCCATTCCGGCGTCTTGGCGATGCCGTCCGTTTGGCCCGTCAGATAGGCCTCGAAGCGGTCGAAACCGACGCAGTAGCGGTCGATGAAGGCCCGGTCCGTCCTGCCGTTGGCGTGCACCACATAGGCCAGCGCCAGAATGAACGCCATGTCGGTGCCGGGACGGATCTGTAGCCATTCGGCGCTGATCGATGCCTCGGTATCGCCGCGCAGCGGGGAGACGTTGGTGAAGCGGATGCCGCGCCGCGCCGCTTCGGCCATGAAGTCGTCGAAGGGATGCAGGCCCGCCCCGCCCGACTGGATCTGCCAGTTCTTCGCCGCGATGCCGCCGAAGGCGACGAACTCCTCGCAATGTTCGAGAATCGCTTTCCAGTCGGTGACCGGCCCGGCGACCGTCCGGTCGTCGCCGAAGATATGGGGCAGAAGGCGCATCGCCGCGCCATAGCTGTAGTTGGTGACCTGCCCGGTACAGCCGCCGATGGCGCCCATGAAGCGGTGGACGAGCGTGCGGGCATGATGCAGGCGCCCGGCGCTCGACCAGCCATATGAGCCGCCGAAGATCGCGGCGTTGCCAAAGGTGGTGCGCACGCGCTCCAGTTCGGAGGCGGCCATGTCCAGCGCCTCGTCCCACGGCACGTTGACGAACACGTCCGAGCCGCGCCCGTTCTCCGGATGCGGCTTGCCCTTCGCGACCGTGTCGAGCCACCCGCGCCGGATGGCAGGGCGCGCGATGCGGTTTTCGGCGTAGAGCATTTCCGGCCATGCCTCGATCAGCCGGCTCGGATGGGGGTCCCCCGAAAACGGCGTGACGCCGACCAGCCGCCCCTCCTCGACATGCGCGTCGAACGCACCCCAGTGCGACAGGGTGGGAAACACGGTGCGGCTGCGCGGCATGGTGTCTTTCCTCCGGTCAGGCTGCCGCCGATACCCGGCTGGCCCATTCTTGAGCGCGATGGCAGGCAACTTTATGGCCGGCCGCCTCTTCCCGCAATTGCGGCTCTTCCTGAGCGCAGCGCTCTATGGCCAGGGGGCAGCGAGTGCGAAAGCGGCATCCCGACGGCGGCGACAACGGGTTGGGCAGTTCGCTGTTCAGCTTCACCTCCGGCCCCGCCTGCATCTCCCTGTTGTCGGTGGTCTGCATCAGGGCGCGGGTATAGGGGTGAAGCGGCGACTTCCATATCCGGTCCACCGGCCCGATCTCGACGATGACGCCCAGATACATCACCGCGATCCAGTGCGACACATAGCGTATGACTTCCAGATCGTGGGAGATGAAGAGATAGGACAGGTCCTGCTCGCGCTGGAGATCGACCAGCAGGTTGAGGACCTGCGCCTGCACCGACACGTCGAGCGCGGAGACCGGCTCGTCGCAGATGATGATCTTCGGTTCGAGCGCGAGCGCGCGGGCGATGCCGACGCGCTGGCGCTGCCCGCCGGAAAGCTGGTGGGGTAGCCGGTCATGCATCGTTTCGGGAATGCCGACACGGTCGAGCAGGGCCTTGACCCATTCGCGGCGTTCCGCACGGCTGCGCAGGCGGTGAACCTTCAGCGGCTCCTCGACCAGTTCACGCACCGTCAAGCGCGGATTGAGGGAGCCGTACGGGTCCTGGAAGATCATCTGCATGTCGCGGGCGCGGCTGCTGGGGCGGCGGGGGTCCACCGCCGTTCCGTTGATCGCCAGATTGCCGGAGGTCGGCTTGTTGAGCCCGACGATGGCCCGCGCAAGGCTGGACTTGCCGCAGCCGGATTCGCCCACGAGCCCGAGGGTCTGGCCCGCGCCAATCTCGAAGCTGACCCCGGCGACAGCGTGAACGGTGCCCTTGCGGGTCTTGTGCCGCACCACGAGGTCGGCGACTTCAAGGCGTAAGGTCATGCCGGCACCTCCTGGAGCGGGTGATAGCAGGCGAAGCCGGCAGGCCCGACATATTCGAGGGGCGGCGGCCGCACCTCGCATTCGGCGGTGCGCCGGTTGCATCTGGGCGCGAAGGCGCAGCCCGCGGGCCGGTCAGCGGGTGCTGGAACCGTGCCCGGAATCTCGCGCAGCCGGTGCGCGGCTCCGACGAAGCTGCCATGGGGGCGCGCGGCCAGAAGCCCTTCCGTATAGGGATGGCTCGGGTCGTTGAAGACCTTCGAGACATCCCCGGTTTCGACGATGCGGCCGGAATACATCACCGCCACGCGGTGCGCGACCGTGCGCACGGCATGCAGGTCATGGGTGATGAACAGCATGCCCACGCCGAGGTCCCGCTGAAGCTCCTTCAGGAGGTCGAGGATCTGCGCGGAGATGGTCACGTCCAGCGCCGTGGTCGGTTCGTCGGCGAGGATCAGCTTCGGGTTTCCCGCAAGCGCCATGGCGATCATCACGCGCTGGCGCATGCCGCCGGAAAGGCGGTGCGAATATTCCGAAAGCCGTGAACCGGCCGCCGGAATGCGCACCATGTCCAGCAGTTCCAGCGCCCGCTTGCGGGCCTGCGAGCGCGACATGTCGTTGTGCAGGACGATGGACTCCACGAGCTGCCGCTCGACGGTCAGCACCGGGTTCAGCGCCGACAGCGGGTCCTGGAAGATCATCGCCACGGTGGAACCGCGAATGCTCCTGATCTCACGGTCGTTCATGCGAGCGATGTCGCGGCCGAGAAGGTCGATGCGGTCGGCCTCGACATCCATGGTCTGCGCCTTGTGCAGGCGCATCAGCGCCATCGCGGTCAGCGACTTGCCGGCTCCCGATTCGCCCACGAGGGCCAGCGTCTCCCCGACGCCGACGGAAAAGCTCACCTTGTCGACCGCATAGGCGCGCGCCTTCGAGGCGAGCTTCACCGCGACCGAGAGATTGTGCACGTCGAGCAGCGGACGCGGCGCCTGTGCGTTTTTGATGCCCGCCATCGCTCAACGCCTCCTGAGATGGGGGTTGAGGGCATCGTTGATGGCGTCACCCAGCAGGTTCAGCGCCAGCACGGTCAGCACCACGAACAGGCCGGGGATGATGCAGATGAACCATGTCGTGCGGATGGACGGACGCCCGACATTGATGAGCGTGCCCCAGCTCATGACGTTGGGATCGCCCAGCCCGAGGAAGGACAAGCCCGCCTCGGTGATGATCGCGGTGGCGACGAGCACGGCGGCGGCCACGATCACCGGAGAGAGTGAATTGGGCAGCACTTGCGTGAGGATAATCCGCGGCGCGGACATGCCGATCACCTTGCACGACTGGACATATTCGCTTTCCCGCACCCGCAGGACCTCGGCGCGTGTCAGGCGCGCCACCGGCGGCCAGGACACGGT
>Ga0180220_1001620_pt1 | contig 16140 bp, 14 predicted proteins | sample eDN5th37CBELigBY_FD_151335 | JGI IMG/M metagenome (GOLD analysis project Ga0180220, IMG submission 151335) | Enriched backyard soil microbial communities from Emeryville, California, USA - eDNA 5th pass 37_C BE-Lig BY (version 2) (version 2) | ecosystem: Environmental > Terrestrial > Soil >...
CGGCGGTATCGGTGGGAGATGCTTGCTCATCGCTTTTCCTCGCGATTTTGCTGGAGATCGCCTCAACAAAACCGGGGGCGGGCGAGCCTCGTTCCGGAGCGCAACACAGGTTTAGAGCGTGTGTTGGGCCTCATCGAGGGTGCATATCTGAGCCTCATCGAAGGCGATCTCGATGGTCGAGTGATCGATGCCGTAGATGTCCTGGAGCGCGGCCTTGACCCCCTTCAGCGTAGCGGCCGGATCGGCGCCCGTTCCCAGCACGACCTCCATGGTGGCGGCTGGCCGGCCAGAGGTGATCGACCAGACATGCACGTGCCTGACCGCGGTGATGCCCGGAACCGCCTCGATGAGGGCCTCGGGCATGGCGGAGACGTCGATGCCCGGCGGCACGCCTTCGATGAGGATCTGCAGCGAATTGCGCAACAGCGCCCAGGCGCTGCGCAGGATCAGCAGTGAGAGCAATACCGAAAGGATCGGATCGACCGGCGTCCAGCCGGTGAAATAGATGGCGACCGCGGCAATAATGGCGGCAATCGAGCCCAGCAGGTCGCCGGCAACGTGCAGCAGGGCGCCCTTGATGTTGACGTGGCTGGTATCGCCCTGGCGCAGCACCAGGAACACGGCGATGTTGACGACCAGCCCAAGTATGGCAACGACGAGCATCGGTCCGGTAAGGATCGGCTGCGGGTCGAACAGACGCCAGGCCGCCTCCCATGCGATCCACACCACCAGACCGATCAACAGCACGGCATTGACGAAGCCGGCGAGCACTTCGAGCCGCTGATAACCGAAGGTGCGCTTGCGATCCGAACCGCGCCGCCCGAAGCGGAAGCCGGCCCAGGCAAGCGCCAGCGCCAGCGCGTCGGTCAGCATGTGCCCGGCATCGGCGATCAGCGCCAGCGAACCGGAAAGCAGGCCACCCACGATCTCGGCGATCATGAAGCCGAAGGTCAGGGCGAACCCGATCAGCACCACGCGTTCATTGCCCGCCCCGACCGCGGGGGCGTGGCTGTGATCGTGATCGTCGTGATTATGGTCGTGCTGCATCGTCTCACTTGAATGGAGATTCAAATGAAGAAATCAAGAGTTATGCCATAACGCCTTCGCTGCGGGCGATCCGGGCTTGCCCATTGGTGAGCGGTCGTTCCTGGTAAAGTTCGAATAGCTTGCGCGTCCAACCCGTTCCACTTGTGCACGCAAAAAGGCTCTTCAATTCATGGCCATGTCCGTTTGGATCGCCGCCGGCTTGATGGTGGCCGTCTTCGTCACCTCGACGCTTTCGGGCGTTTTCGGCATGGCGGGCGGCATGATTCTCCTGTGGTCGCTGCTCTTGTTGCTGCCCGTCGAAGCGGCGATCGCTGTGCATGGGATCATCCAGGTGGTCGCCAACGGCTCGCGCGCCTGGTTTTCGCGCGTCTATGTCGACTGGCGCATTCTCGGGCTGATCGTTGCCGGCCTATTGCTCTCGGCGCTGCTGCTGCTCCTCGTGCGCTACGAGCCCGATGCGCGGGTCGTCTATTTCGTCATCGGGCTGCTGCCGATACTCGTCTGGATTCCGAAACGCTGGCTGGCGCTCGATGCGGCAAAGCCCCATCACGCGGTGCTCTGCGGCCTCGTTGCCGGCGGGCTCAATCTGACGGTCGGTCTCTCGGGCCCGACGGTGGATGTGTTCTTCATCCGAACGCAGATGGACCGGCGCACGGTGATTGCCACCAAGGCGGCAACGCAGGTGGTTTCGCATGCGGCCAAGATCGCTTTCTATGCCAATGCGGCGGTGACGCTGACCGGGGGTGAATGGGGCGCCATCGCGCTTGCCGCGCCGATGGCAATTCTCGGCACGCGCGCCGGCGCCGCCATCCTGCACCGCATGAGCGATGCCGGGTTCCGCACCTGGACACGCTGGATCGTCACCGCCATCGGGTTGGTCTATCTGGTGCAGGGGGTGATGCTGGTCGCCCGCGGCGGATTTTCTTGAAAATCCGAGCATTCTCCTTCGCGTGAAGCGATGGGCCGGCTATGATCGGCTCATGCATCCATTCGACACAGTGACCGCCCGGCTGATCCTGGTTCTTGCCGAAGAAGGCTCGATCGGGCGCGCGGGCGACAAGGAGAACATCGCGCCCTCGGCCGTCAGCCGCCGGCTTTCAGAACTCGAATCGCGGCTCGGCGTCATCCTTTTCGACCGCTCGGCGCAGGGCGTGAGATTGACGCCGGCCGGTGATATCTATGTCGAGCGCACCCGCGCCGTGATGCGCGAGATCGCCGACCTCGAAACGGTGATGGCCGAATTCGCAACCGGCCGGCGCGGCCTGTTGCGCATTGCCTGCACCAGTGCCTCGCTTTCCGGCCGCCTGCCGGAACTGCTTGCCAAATATGCCGAACGGCACCCCAATATCGGCCTCGACATCAAGGAGATGAGCGCCGCAGCGGGCCTGGCGGCACTCGACGACGGCCTTGCCGATGTCGCCATCGTTTCCGACAACTACGATTTCTCCCGCTTCGAAACGCGCCCTTTCGAGGATGATCGTGTCTGGGTGCTTGCTTCGCCCGATCACGAGCTCGCCGGCGAGCTCGCACCGCGCAAGGCCATCCCCTTCGAACGGGTGCTTGGCCATGAGGTGGTCGGCATCCACCATGCCGGGGCCCTCGACCGGCTGCTCAACGAGCATGCGGGCAAGGCCGGCCACACCATCGGCGCCCGGGTGCGGGTTGAAACCTTTCCGGCGCTCGTGCGTCTCGTCGAGGCAGGGTTCGGCATCGGGTTCCTGCGCTCGACGAGCCTGCATCTCCTGGCAGGCACCGATCTCGTCTGCGCCCCGCTCGCTGATCCGTGGGCATTGCGCCAATTGCTCGTGGCAAGGCGCAAGGCGGGACCGACATCGGCAGCAATGAAGAGCTTCATTGCGCTTTGCGCCGAAACCTACATGCCAGCACCCGAATAGGGGAGACCCCATGAAGCCCAGGATCAACATCGTCACCATCGGCGTCGACGACCTCGAACGCGCCTTCGCGTTCTACCGTGTGCTGTTCGCGTTGCCGGACACCCAGATTTCGGCCGGGGAGGATCATGTCGCCTTCTTCCTCGAGGGCGATCTTTCCCTAGTGCTGCTCTCGCGCGCCGAGCTGGCGCGGACAGCCGGCGGCGCCGAGACGGCCGAACCGGTGCGGGGCACGGCGCAGGTCGTCCTCAGCCACAATGCCGAGAGCCGGGCCGAGGTAGATGCGATCCTCAACGATGCGGTGCGCGCCGGCGGCGCCATCCACACGCCCGGCCAGGAGTCCGAATGGGGCTATGCCGGCTATTTCCAGGATAGCGAAGGCAATCTCTGGGAAGTGCTCTCGGGACCGGCGACGATGAACTGACGCAGAACCCGTCCCTCGAGAGGAACGCAAATCTCTAGAACCCGCCGCCGGTCTTGAAGCCGGAATGCTTGCGGGTGCCCCGTGAGCCACCGCGCGGGCGTGAGAAGCCGCCGCCCCAGCCGCCACCAAAGCCTCCGCGCGACGACCTGGACGACTTGGACGATTTGCCGCCGCCAAAGCTGGTGTCGGGCCAATCGAAGCCACCGCCCTGGGGCCAGGGATTGGAGCGGCCACGGTTGGGCAGGCCGAAGCCGCCGCCCCAGTCACTGCTTCCGCTGCTCCAGTTCTGGCTCCTTTGCCAGTGGTCCCAATAGCGCGCCGCGCTGATGCCGCCGCGCAGGAACTCGTTGAGCATGTCGCCCACGAGATTGTCTTCGCCGAAGGTCGAACGCGGATCATCGAACCGCTGCTTCTTGAACTCCCACTGGATATCCTCGAGTTCGCGACGGCGGGCACTCAAGGTCTTGAGGCGCGCCTTCTGCTCGCGGATTTCCTCTTCCTCATCGATGACACGCGCGCGCGCGTCATCGATCTGGGCAAGGATGGTATCGTCCTGCCCGGTGGAGGTGCGCCGTGCCTCGGCGAGCAGGGTCTTGAGGTCCTCGCGTTCCAGCGCTTCGGCCAATAGCGAAAGCGCCTGCTCGAAAGCCGGGTCCGCGCCCTCGGCCAGGGTCGAGAGCGACTTTGCGAGTTCGTCGCGACGATCCTCGGCCGCAACGATATCGGCATCAATCGCGTCGATCCGCTGCTGGGCCTTTTCAAGGGCCTCGCGCACCGGTTTGCCGCCGGCCGCATCGATCGCCTGGGTCTCGAGGGTTTCGAGCTCGGCCTCTGCCGCTTCGGCATTGGCCATCTGCCGTTCGGCATGCTCGCGCAGCCGCAACGGAATCTCGTTGAGCATGGCGAAGTTGGGACGCGCCTTGGCATAGCCGATAAGGCCGGCAACCAGCCCATCGAGATAGCGCACGAGATTGTTGGCCCGGTAATTGACCGTGCCGTAGCCGCGTTCCCACAGATAGCTAAACAGCGGGTCCTGCCGATAGGGTTCACCCTTCTCGTCGCGGTCGGCTTCGGACTGCTCGGTCTTCTTCATCGCCTGGCTGGCGACCTGGCGCAGTTCCTCGGCTTCAGCCCGCTTTGCGGCATAGGCGGGATCGCGCGCGATGCTCTCGCCGATCCGGGCCGCCAACGCCTTCAACTCACCCTCGCGCGCTTCGAACTCGCGTGAGGCCTGGCCACGCAGGTCCGTGAGGCGTGCGATTTCGGCGTCGAGATCGGACAGCGTCTTTTCGGTGGTGCTGAGCTCGTCGGCATGGGCCTTGAGCATTTCGCGGGCCTTGCCTTCCGAGGCGGAGATGCGCCCTTCGAGCTCCGACTGCACCCCAGGGTCGAGCCGGACGCGCGCCAGCTTGCGGAAGAGTTCGGCTTCGTTCTCGCGGATCTTGGTGATGCGCTCGGAAGCGCGCGCCAGGCGTTTGGACAAATCGTCCTCTTCGCGCCGAATGTCGCGCAGGGCTTCTTCGAGCGAGGCAAGGGCCTGTGGTCCGCGGATGGTCATATTGAAGCGCCTACCACCGGGTCACGGCGCCGCCAAGCACCGGCACCGCATATTCGACTTCGAGAAAACCGTAGGCCTTGCGACCGACCATGTCGGCTTGAACGATGCCGTCGTCGCGCTTGTCGGCCTCGACCGATCTGTAGACGACTTCCGGCACACGCAGCCCCCAGATATCCACCACTTCTGTCTCGCCGTTCTCTTCGTTCTCGATCGGCAGTTCCAGCACATTGCCCTCCGGGTCCACGGCCTGGACGACGATGTAATAGTTTGTCGCGTCGGTATTGACCTCGGGAATGGTCCAGAAGCCCGTCTCGACGTCCGGCCGATTGACGATCTCGAGCATATATTCGCGCCGCAACTGGTCGCGCAGTTCGGTGAGGCGGGTGACGATTTCGAGGGCCCCTTCGCGATCGCCCTCTGCCGCGAGCGCCTTGCCGCGCGTAACCAGATCCTGCGCCTCGACCACGGCCTGCTGGACCTTGGTCTCCTCGTAGATGGTCTGATAGAGCGCGTCCATCTGCGAGGGGATTTCCTCGGCGAGTTCGACGCGGGCCGCTTCGGTCTGCGCCGACTGGTAGGGGCGATAGACGAGGAAATAGCCGCCGAGAATGACAAAGAGCGCCAATGCGGCCGCTAGGATCGGCCGGCCCCATTTGCCGCGACTGACATAGAGCCGCGCCAGCGTTCGCTTGAAGCTGGGCGGAGGCGGGGAATAGACGAAGCGGCTCTCTTCGAGCGCCGCCACGCCCTCCTTGAGGATATGGTCGGGAACCTCGATACCCTGCTGGCGATAGATCTCGCGCAGCCGCTCGATCAGCTGCTGCTCGCGCGCAACCCCGTCGAGTTCACGCAGCGCCACGTTTCGCTGGTGGCGCAGCGTGTCGACGACATCCATCGCCAGCATGACGTCATCGAGGGGAGCGGCCGCACCGGCCGGCGTGTCACTCATTGTTGCCGATCAATCAAGGCGTTGGTTCATGCTTTCCCGGTTTCGAGCAGGAGGGCATTGCCGTCGGCGGCAAGTTGCGCCAGGCGCTTCTTGCCATCCTCGACGGCATCGCGGATCTCTGCCGAGTTCTTGGTCGCAGCCACCCGCATCTCGTTGATGATGGTGCGCGATTTTTCCTGGTAGTTGACGACGCTGTCGACGAGCTTCTTGACCGCATCGGCGCGCACGGTCGGGCCGTAGCCGGCGCGTACCGCTTCTTCCTGAACCTTGTCGCCGATCTCGGAAAGGGTCTCGAGGCTCTTGCTCATCCCTTCCTTCATGGCGTTGAGGGTCTCGGTCGATTCATGCAGGCCAAACATGCCGGTGAACGAGGCCGAAAGCGCCGTCAGCACCGTCTCGTTGGTCGAAAAGAACGAGATCGACTGCTGGTAGACACGCTCCTTGGCGTTGGTCGTCTGCATCAGCCGCGCCATCACCACTTCCGACGTGTTGTAGGAAATGGTCAGATTGTCCGAGAGGTCCTTGGCGATCTGGTAGCGCTTTTCCTCGTTCTGCATCTCGCGCAGGCGCTCGTCGCGCGCCATTTCGAGGCGTGCGCGGTCGGCCGGAACGTCGCCGGCATAGGCGGCGAGTTCGTCTGCCGATTTCTGAAGCACGTCCTTCTTGTCGGCGAGGCGCTTCTCGGCGATCTCGAGCACTTCGAGCGCCATCACCTCGGCCTGCTTCAGGGCGCCACGAAAATCGCGATAGGCCTCGAGGATAGTGTGCTCGCGGTCAATCTGGTCCTTGGTGTCCGAGGTAACGGTCAGATAGGTGTCGCGGATCTTGTCGAAACGGCTGGCAATGTCGCCGCGCGAAACTTTCATCCACACATTCGAGACGCGTTCGAAGAGATCGATCCGGTTGTCGTCCAACTGGTCGACGAGCGCCTTGGCGTCGTCACGGATCGAATCGAAGCCCTTGGTGATGTCCTCATAGCGCTCGCCGATCTTCATGGCGGCGATCTGCTCGCGCACCACCTCGTTGAAGGCGCTCGCCTGGGAGAGCGTGCGTCCGATCAGGATGACGCGGGTTTCGTCGAGTTCGGTGATCTGGGAGAGGAGGCCGGTGATCGGCGCCTCGCCCTGCTGCTCGGGCCACAGGCCCATTTCGCGAATGGCGGCCACGGCCCTGTCGAGATACTGCAAGGGCTTTTCCACCGGTTCCGGCGGAACCGTGGTCTGGCTGGTGGTCGTGACGCTGGTGGTCGTGACCTGGCTCATTCTCGTTCTCCCCACGTGTGACGCTACGTTGCCGCATAGATTGACTTTGCGGCCGGCTCTGACAATTGCAACAGCCTTAACTGGCCACTATTTTGCAGATATTGGTGCGAAAAAGCCGCAGGTAAAGAGAAGGAAACTTATGGAATTCGGCGGACGCTATCTGGTCGCCGCGCCGCGGGTGAAGGTCTGGGCGGCGCTCAACGACACGGATGTGCTCAAGGCCGCCATTCCCGGGTGCCATCGTATCGTGTGGACCGACCAGGATGCGCTCGAGATCGAGATCAAGGTCAATCTGGGCGTTGCCCATCCGGTCTTCAAAGGCGATCTGTGGCTCGAGGACATCGTTCCGGCCGAACGCTATACGCTTTCGGGCAAGGGCAGGGGCGGACTTTTCGGCCTTGCCGAAGGCAGCGCCGATATCGTGCTTTCCGATATGGGCGAGGACACCCTGCTTGTCTTTATCGCCCATGGCGGGGCATCGGGGCAGATCATGAAACTGGGCAAGGCCATCATCGGCAATTCGGCCCAGAAGGTCATCGACGGATTCTTCGAGCGCTTCGGCAGCGCCATGGGGGCCGAGATTACGCCCCTGCCGCAGGAGACGGTACTGTAAGGGCGGGACGAGTCGCCACCGGCACCTGTGGTGACTGCAACATTTTTTGACCATCTGGAAAAATTGCCGCATTTCCTCTTGCGGATGGACCGTTTGCACGGTTCTATCGGCCTTTAGCGCTCGGAGTTAGTCCGTCTGGCACTCAAATCGCCAGCTTCCGGTGCGACACAGGGAGACAATCAATGAAAATCAGCAAAATCAGCAAGGCGGTACTGGGTAGCGTCGCCCTCAGCGCCGTGTTGACCGGCGCTGCGCTCGCCGACCCCGCCATCATCTATGACCTCGGCGGAAAGTTCGACAAGTCGTTCAACGAGGCGGCCTATAATGGTGCCGAGGCCTGGAAGGCCGAGACCGGCGGCAACTATATCGATCTCGAATTGCAGAACGATGCCCAGCGCGAGCAGGCGCTGCGCCGCTTCGCCAGCCAGGGCGCCAACCCGATCGTGATGGCCGGCTTCTCCTGGACCGCCGCGCTCGACGCCGTCGCTCCGGAATTCGCCGACACCAATTTCGTCGTCATCGACACCGTCGTCGATCAGCCCAATGTGCAGTCGATCCTGTTCGACGAGCATACCGGCTCGTTCCTGGTCGGCGCGCTTGCCGCCCTGAAGTCAGAAACCGGCACGCTCGGTTTCGTCGGCGGCATGGACGTTCCACTGATCCACAAATTCTATTGCGGCTATGCCCAGGGCGCCAAGCACGTCAATCCCGATGCCACGCTGATCGAAAGCTATACCGGCACCACGCCGGCTGCCTGGAACGATCCGGTCACTGCCGGTGAACTGGCCCAGGCTGCCATGGATTCGGGCGCCGACGTGGTCTTTGCCGCGGCCGGTGGTTCGGGTCTGGGCGTATTGCAGGCCATGGCCGATGCCGGCCGGTACTCGATCGGCGTCGACAGCAACCAGAACTACCTGCATCCCGGTTCGGTGCTCACCTCGATGGTCAAGCGCGTCGACGTCGCTGTCACCACGGCGTTCAACGAAGCCGGAGACGACGCCACCTTCATGCCGGGCCTGACCATTCTCGGCCTTGCCGAAGATGGCGTGGGCTATGCCGTCGACGAGAACAACCAGGATCTCCTCACCGAAGAGATGGTAGCCACGGCCGAGGACCTCAAGGCTCAGATCATCGCCGGCGATATCGAGGTGCACGACTACACCACCGATAGTTCGTGCCCGCTCTAACACAAGGCGCCAATGAGCACTGGTGAGACCATGAACGAGCAGCGGCCGGAAACGGCCGCTGCTTCCGCACCCGCCTCCCGGTGGGCGATAGAGCTTGAGAAGATCAACAAGCGATTCGGCGCCGTTCACGCCAACAAGGACATCGACCTCAAGGTCGAGCGCGGTACCATCCACGGGATCGTGGGGGAGAACGGGGCGGGCAAATCGACGCTGATGTCGATTCTCTACGGGTTCTACACCGCCGACAGCGGCACCATCAAAGTCGATGGCGTTGCCCGCGAGATCACCGACAGCCGCCATGCGCTGGCGCTCGGCATCGGCATGGTGCACCAGCATTTCATGCTGGTCGAAAACATGAGCGTTCTGGAAAACGTGGTGCTGGGCACCGAGGATCGCATGCGCCTGGCGCCCAACCTGGCCAAAGCGCGCGCCGAACTCGAGCGCATCGAACGCGAATATGACCTCGAGGTCGATCCTGATGCGATCATCGAGGATATTTCGGTCGGCCAGCAGCAGCGCGTCGAAATCCTCAAGGCCCTCTATCGCGGCGCCGAAACGCTGATCCTCGACGAGCCTACGGGCGTGCTCACCCCCAAGGAAGCCGACGATCTTTTCCGCGTGCTCGAAACCCTGCGCGACCAGGGCAAGACCATCATTCTCATCACCCACAAGCTGCGTGAAATCATGGCGATCACCGACGACGTCTCGGTGATGCGCCAGGGCGAGATGGTCAAGACATTAAAGACCGCCGAGACCAGCCCCGAAGCACTCGCCGAACTGATGGTCGGCCGGCGCGTGCTGCTGCGCGTCGAGAAGGGGCCGGCAAATCCAGGCAGGACGCTTTTCGAGGTCAAGAACCTCGTCGTGGCTGACGACATGGGCGTGGTGCGCGTCAAGGATGTCAGCCTTTCCGTGCGCGCCGGCGAGATCGTCGGCATAGCCGGCGTTTCCGGCAACGGGCAGAGCGAACTGCTCGAATCGATCACCGGCATGCGCGACCAGCGTTCCGGCTCCGTCCATATCAACGGGCGCGAACTGCCGATCAAGGGCGATGACGGGGCGGCGCGCACCCGTGCCGCCGGCCTCGCCCATGTGCCCGAGGACCGCCAACGCATGGGGCTCGTCACCACGTTCGAGGAGTGGGAGAACGCGATTCTCGGCTATCAGGACAGCCCGGAATACGGCCGGGGCGCCATGCTCGACATCGATGCGGCCCGCAAGGCGGCGATCGATGCCATCAAGCTCTTCGATATCCGCCCGGCCAATCACCGATTGAAGACGGCCAATTTCTCCGGCGGCAACCAGCAGAAAGTCGTGCTGGCGCGCGAAATGGGCCGCGATCCGGACGTGCTGGTCGTCGGCCAGCCGACGCGCGGCGTCGATATCGGGGCCATCGAATTCATCCATAACCAGATCATCAAAATGCGCGATGCCGGCAAGGCCATTCTTCTCGTTTCGGTCGAGCTCGACGAGATCCGCTCGCTCTCGGACCGTATCCTCGTCATGTTCGACGGGCAGATCGTGGGCGAGGCCGACCCGGCCACGGCTAGCGAAGGCGAACTCGGCCTGATGATGGCCGGCATCGGGCGCGAGCATGCGGCGGCAGAGGAGGCGCGCTCATGAGCGCTCGCAGACCCCTTCCGCGCTGGGCCGATATCGCCTTGCTCCCGGCGATCAACCTCGCCATGGCCTTTCTGGTTTCCGGTCTCGTCGTGCTGATGATCGGCGAGAACCCGCTCCAGGCCATCGAGGTCATCATCTACGGCGCCTTCGGCTATGGCGATGGCCTGGGCTATACGCTCTATTACGCCACCAACTTTGTCTTCACCGGGCTGGCCGTCGCCGTTGCCGCCCATGCCGGGCTCTTCAATATCGGTGGCGACGGGCAGGCCTATATTGCGGGGATCGGGGCGATCGTCGCGGCGCTGGCGCTCGACCACACCCATTGGCTGCTGGCGATGCCGGTGGCGATCATCGCGGCGGGTGCCATTGGCGGGCTCTGGGCGTTCGTACCCGGCTACCTGCAGGCCAAGCGCGGCAGCCACGTGGTGATCACCACGATCATGTTCAATTTCATCGCCTCGGCGGTGATGGTCTATACCGTCAATCGTATCCTCAAGCCCGCCACGACCATGGCGCCGGAATCCGAAACCATCGAGATTGCCGGGCGCGTGCCGCAGCTGCGCCAGTTCATCTCCTTCTTCGGCTATTCGCCGGTGAACCTGTCTATCGTCATCGCCATTCTGGCGCTGATCGGCGTCTATATTCTCATCTGGCACACCAAATTCGGCTTTGCCATGCGCACGCTCGGCCAGAACCCGACGGCCTCGCGCTATGCCGGCATTTCCAACTCCAGGATGATCATGATCACCATGACCATCTCGGGTGCGCTGGCGGGAATGGTCGCCATCAACGAAGTGATGGGCGTGCAGAACCGGCTGGTGCTCGACTATGTCGCCGGGGCCGGGTTCGTCGGCATCGCCGTGGCGCTGATGGGACGCAATCACCCGGTCGGCATCGCGCTTGCCGCGCTGCTGTTCGGCGCGCTCTACCAGGGCGGACAGGAGCTGCAATTCGTTATTCCCGCCGTAACGCGCGAGATGATCGTCGTCATCCAGGCCCTGGTGATCCTCTTCACCGGAGCGATGGAAGGCCTGTTCCGGCCCTCGCTCGAACGCGCCTTCATGCTGCTTTCGCCTGAACAGAAGGCGGGAGCCATCGCGCGCGAAACCGCCAAGTCGGAGAGCTGACATGGACATCGGTGTCATCATCTCCATGCTCGATGCGACGCTGCGGCTCTCGACGCCGCTGCTGCTCGCCTGTCTTGCCGGGCTCTATTCCGAGCGCGCCGGTCTTTTCGATATCGGCCTCGAAGGCAAGATGCTGGCAGCCGCCTTCGGCGCGGCCGCCATTGCTGCCGTTACCGGTTCCATGTGGCTCGGCCTGCTTGCCGGGATGGCCGTCTCGCTGTCGACCGCCCTGCTGCAGGGCGTCGCTGCCATTACGCTGCGCGGTAACCAGCTGATCGCGGGTGTTGCCATCAACATGCTCGCCGCCGGGCTCACCACCTTTCTCGGCCAGACCTGGTTCCACCAGGGCGGGCGCACGCCGGCACTGGGCGCTGGAGGTCGATTTGGCGTGATCACGCTGCCCTTTGCCAATGAGCTCTCGGGCGTGCCCATTCTTGGGCCGATCTATGCCGACCTGATCTCGGGGCACTATATCCTCGTCTATATCGCCTTCGTGATGGTGCCGATTACCGCCTACGTGCTCTACCGCACGCGCTTCGGCCTGCGGCTGCGCGCCGTCGGCGAGAATCCGAAGGCGGTCGATACCGCCGGCATTTCGGTGATCGCGCTGCGCTATCAGGCCGTGATCATCACCGGCCTGCTCTGCGGCCTTGCCGGAGCGTATTTCTCGATCGCGCAAGGCTCGGGCTTTGGCAACAACATGACGGCGGGCAAGGGCTATATCGCGCTCGCCGCGCTGATTTTCGCCAAGTGGCGACCGGTGCCGGCCATGTTCACCTGCCTGCTGTTCGGCTTCCTCGATGCGCTGCAAATCCGCCTGCAGTCGACGTCGCTGCCGTTCATCGGCGAGGTGCCGGTGCAGGCCATTCAGGCGCTGCCCTATGTGCTGACGGTCGTTCTGCTCGCCGGCTTCATCGGCAAGGCCGTGGGTCCAAAGGCGGGCGGCGTACCCTACGTCAAGGAGCGCTGACCGGCTGCCCCTCCAGGCTGACGGCCAGGCTACGGAAAGAAGAAAATGTCTCGCATGCCCACAGATAAGGCCCTGTTCGAGGCCGCTGAAGCCATTCGCAGCAAGGCCTATGCGCCCTATTCGAATTTTACCGTCGGAGCGGCGATCCTTGCCGATGACGGGCAGATCTATGCCGGCTGCAATATCGAGAACGCAGCCTATCCGCAGGGCAATTGCGCCGAGGCTTCGGCCATTGCCGCAATGATCGCGGGCGGTGCGCGGCGCATCACGCGCATCTATGTGACGGGTCCGGGCAAGGACCCGGTAACCCCCTGCGGTGGCTGCCGGCAGCGCATTCGCGAGTTCGCCGATCTCGATGTGACGGTGATCTCCCACGGCGTTGACGGCGAACCATTGACGCTCACGCTCGGGCAATTGCTGCCGCATTCGTTCGGCCCCGAGTTTCTGGGCAAGAGTTAAGAATTGCCGCAAAGGCGATCTATGGTGGAGAGCCAGAGGAGGATGCCATGAGCCTCAGAGTGGTCGATCAAACTACGCTCGATGCGCCGCACAAGCGCAATCCCGGCTTCCCGCTCGATCTCGACTGGGTCGAGCGCGTGCGCATGAACCGCTCGGCGCTGGAACGACGCGCCGCGACTATCGGCACGCGCCGCACGGTGAAGAAGGACTGGCAGGTCGCCTGGCTCCTCAAAGCCATCACCCTCATTGACCTGACCACCCTCAACTCAGACGACACACCCGGCCGCGTCGAGCGGCTCTGCGCCAAGGCGCGCAACCCGGTGCGCCGCGATATTCTCGAAGAGCTGGGCGTATCACATCTGAAGATCCAGCCCGGGGCAGTCTGCGTCTATCACCGCTTCGTTTCGACGGCAGTCGCGGCGCTCGAGGGTACCGGCATTCCCGTGGCTGCCGTCTCGACAGCGTTCCCGCATGGGCTCGCGCCGATGGAGACCAAGGTCAGGGAGATCGAGGCTTCGGTCGCAGACGGCGCCAGGGAAATCGACATCGTCATCGAGCGCGGCATGGTGCTGCGGGGCGACTGGCAGGGGCTCTACGACCAGGTCAGGGCCTTCCGCAAGGCCTGCGGGGATGCGCACATCAAGACGATTCTCGGCACCGGGGAACTGGCAACGCTCACCAACGTCGCCAAGGCCTCGCTCGTCTGCATGATGGCCGGCGCCGACTTCATCAAGACCTCGACCGGCAAGGAGAAGGTCAACGCCAACCTGCCGACCTCGCTCGCCATGATCCGCATGATCCGCTGGTTCGCCGAGGAGACCGGCATCGAAATCGGCTACAAGCCGGCCGGCGGCATCGCCCAGGCCAAGGACGCGCTCAACTACATGGCGCTGATGAAGGAAGAGCTCGGCACGCATTGGCTGCAGCCGCACCTCTTCCGGTTCGGGGCAAGTTCGCTGCTGACCGACATCGAGCGGCAGCTGGAGCATGGTCTGACCGGGCATTATTCGGCCGATTACCGGCAGCCGATGGTGTGACGACATACCCCCACCCTCGATCCCTCCCCACAAGGGGGAGGGAGGCGAAGGGACCGCCGGCTCGGTGGCGTGGGGCGAAGATCGACCGGGAGGGTCTCCCTCCCCCTTGTGGGGAGGGAACAAGGGTGGGGGTCCTGGCGATCTCTTCAGGAATCACCGGCGCTCTAAAGGAGGCCACATATGACAAGCGGCCGATGGTTTAGTGAACCCGCCCTCGTGGTTCGAGGCCGCTTCGCGGCGCCTCACCATGAGGGCTCATTGGAATCTCCCAGAGGACCTCATCCTGAGGTGCGAGCGGAGCGAGCCTCGAAGGACGAGGGCCGGGCACACCGGACCCGCGGAGGAACGAAATGAACAAGATCGCGCAAATCTTTGAAACCCTCGACTACGGCCCGGCGCCCGAGAGTCCCGATCCCGCCCTCGCCTGGCTCGCCAGCCACGGGAAGAAATTCGGCCATTTCATCGACGGCAAGTGGACCAAGCCCGGCACCACTTTCTCGTCGGATAACCCGGCGACCGGCGAGAGTTTGGCAGAGGTGACCAACGGCACGGCCGAGGACGTCGACAAGGCGGTGAAAGCCGCCCGCGCCGCCTTCAAGGGCTGGAGCGCGCTTTCGGGGTATGAGCGTGGGCGCTATCTCTATGCCATCGCGCGCGCCATTCAGAAGCATTCGCGCCTGTTTGCCGTGCTCGAAAGCCTCGACAACGGCAAGCCGATCCGCGAGAGCCGCGACCTCGACATTCCGCTTGCCGCCCGGCATTTCTACCATCATGCCGGTTGGGCCCAGCATGTGGCGCGCGAATTCCCCGGGCACGTGCCCTATGGGGTCTGCGGCCAGATCATCCCGTGGAATTTTCCGCTCCTGATGCTGGCCTGGAAGATCGCCCCGGCGCTCGCCGCCGGCAATACGGTGATCCTCAAACCCGCCGAGTTCACTTCGCTCACCGCCCTGCTCTTTGCCGAAATCTGCGAGCGGGCCGGCCTGCCCAAGGGCGTCGTCAACATCGTCACCGGCGAGGGGGAAACGGGTCAGGCGATCGTTGCCCATGAGGGTATCGACAAGATCGCCTTCACCGGCTCGACCGAGGTCGGCAAGGCCATCCGCGCCGCGACTGCCGGCACCGGCAAGGGGCTCTCGCTCGAGCTCGGGGGCAAGTCGCCCTACATCGTCTTCGAGGACGCCGACATCGACAGCGCCATTGAGGGGCTGGTCGATGCCATCTGGTTCAACCAGGGGCAGGTGTGCTGCGCCGGCTCGCGTCTCCTGGTGCAGGAATCGATCGAGGAGCGCTTCATCGCCAAGCTGAAGAAGCGCATGGCTAACCTACGCGTCGGCGATCCGCTGGACAAGGCCATCGACATCGGCGCGCTGGTCGCCCCGGTGCAGGTCGAGCGCATTCGCGACCTGATGAAGAAGGGCGTCGCCGAAGGCGCCGTCGTCTACGAGCCCGATGCCGAAGTGCCCGAAAGCGGCTGTTTCCTCAAGCCTGCGCTCGTCACCAATGTCTCGCCGGCCAATACGCTGGTTTCCGAGGAGATTTTCGGACCGGTACTCGTCGCCATGAGCTTCCGCACGCCGCAGGAGGCGGTGGCGCTCGCCAACAACACCAAGTACGGGCTCGCCGCCACGATCTGGAGCGAGAACATCAATCTCGCGCTCGACATTGCTCCGAAGATCAAGGCCGGCGTGGTGTGGATCAACGGCACCAACAATTTCGACGCCGCTGTGGGCTTTGGCGGCTATAAGGAGAGCGGGTTCGGGCGCGAGGGCGGCCGCGAGGGCATGGCGGTTTACTTGAAGCCCGCCTGGGAGAAGGACCTCAAGCCCCTCAGCCCTCATGGTCAGGTGCGCCCGAAGGACGCCGCGAACCGCAATCCGCTCGATGCCGACCACCTCGACCAGACCGCCAAGCTCTATATCGGTGGCAAGCAGGCGCGCCCCGACAGCGGCTATTCGCGCCCGGTCCACGGTGCCGACGGCAAGCTGATCG
>Ga0180220_1001622_pt1 | contig 16111 bp, 14 predicted proteins | sample eDN5th37CBELigBY_FD_151335 | JGI IMG/M metagenome (GOLD analysis project Ga0180220, IMG submission 151335) | Enriched backyard soil microbial communities from Emeryville, California, USA - eDNA 5th pass 37_C BE-Lig BY (version 2) (version 2) | ecosystem: Environmental > Terrestrial > Soil >...
TCAAGGCCAGCAGTCAGAGCGGCTGCATTGATAGGCCGGACACACGACTGCACTCGAGACGCGCTGCATGACCGAGCCGAAATTGCCTCACCGCGGGAGCCTTCCACACATGCGCTAAGACCGAACGGATCACGAACGTCAGGCGGCGCGCAAGATACGGCCGGGAAGTCGCAAGGGTCTGAAGCCTTTTGGCATCTGTTGCTCGGTATCCCAGGAATAGATGCCGGTGAGATTGATGTGCTCCCAGCTGAGCGGCGAGACGTGCTTCAGCAGCCTGTCGGGAATATTCCGCCCCTGCTGCCGCAGATGGGCGGCGGCGCGGCTGAGATAGACGGTGTTCCAGTGCACGATGGCGCTGACGACCAGATTGAGGCCGGAGGCGCGGAATGCCTGGCTATCGAATGAGCGATCGCGGATTTCGCCGCGCTCGTGGAAGAAGACGGCACGCTTGAGCTTGTGAGCGGCCTCGCCCTTGTTGAGCCCGGCCTGACAACGCCGGCGCAGCGCCGGACTCGAATACCATTCGATCATGAACAGGGATCGCTCGATCCGACCAAGTTCCCGCAGCGCCTTGGCCAACTGGCCGGATTTCGATGACGCGGCAAGCTTCTTGAGGATCGTGGAGGGGACCACGCAGTGCGTCGTGATGGACGCCGCCAGGTGCAGCAGATCGTCCCAATGTTCCATAATGAGAGCGGTGTTGATCGGTGCGCCGATATGGTTGGTCACCGCCGGATAGGCTCCGGCCTTCTCGAAGGTGTGGAATTTCCGGTCCTTGAGGTTTCGCAGTCGGGGAGCGAAGCGCTTTCCAATCAGGGCAAACAGCGCAAACACGTGATCGCTGGCGCCGCCGGTATCCGTGAAGTGCTCTTCAATATCAAGGATGGTGTCATGATCGAACAACCCGTCCAGAACATAGGCCGCCTCGCTTTCGGTCGGGCTGATCGGCAGGATGCTGAAGTAGCCATACTGGTCCGAAAGATGACTGTAGAATTTGGTGCCCGGCTCGCTGCCGTAGTGGAGATTGATGTCGCCGCGTTTTGCAGCGCGGTCGCTGACGCGGAAGAACTGCCCGTCAGATGAGGCCGTTGTCCCGTCTCCCCAGAGTCGGGAATGGGGATGGCGTGTATGGGCGTCGGTCACGCAGGCTTGGGCGGCGCGGTAGGTTTCGGATCGGGCATGGAAGGTCCGTATCCAGCCTATCTGGTGAGCGCTGATGCCCTTCGAGGCACCGGCCATCCGCTTCGGTCCGAGATTCGTCGCATCCGCAAGTACGCCGGCCAGCATAGCCGATACGTTCTGCGGAGCGTCTGCCGTGCGCACATGCGTGAACTGATCGGCGAATCCGGTCCACTCATGCACTTCCCTCAAAAGGTCCGGGACCTCGACCAGCGGATACAGCTCGCTGATTTCGACGTTCAGATCCTCGGCCGCTGCGGGAACCTCACTGGCGCCGGGTGTTACGATCAAGGTTCCGGCTTCAAGTCGGACACCCTCGAGCTTTCCATTACGGGCGCGATAGGCCAGACGTTTAAGATTGAAATCCATCACCTGCCGGATTTCAGCAAGCCAGGTCGCGCCGTCTCCCTGCACGCCGAGATCGAGCTTGCCTTCTTCCTTCAAGGCGTTGAAATTCGAACGGGGCATGAGATGTTCGTTGATCGGCCGGAAAGATCGGCTACCTTCGACCCAGACGTCCGCCGAGCGGAGCCGATCACGCAAAACGGCGAGCGTCGCAATCTCATAAATCCGCCGGCCCGGCTTTTCCTGGCCGAAGATCAGTTTCCGATCGGCCTTATCGAGATGCGCAACCGGGACGCGGTCGGGAAGCACACGCCGCCTCTCTGCATGAAGCCTCCTCAAGGTTGCGAGCGCGGCAAGCAACGGATCGTGCGGCCGCGTCGAGTGGAAGGTGAACGTCTGGAGGAAGGATTCCGCATATTTGCGGACGTTCCCATATTGCTCGACCGCCAGGGACAGGGGTGAAGCATCATTGTCCCCGACCATGGCGATGAGACCGGGTTTCATCTGCAGCAGTTTGTGCCAGCCGACCTGATGATCGAGCGTTTCGATCGCGTCCTCGTCATTATCATTGGCCGCCTGAAGGGCCGATATCGTATCGAGGAACAGCCGCAGCGCTTTGGATGTTTCCACGCGGGAATTCATGTGGCGTTGCTTCTTGCGGTTGCTGGCTTGGGAAAAGAGCCTGCCGATCAGCTTGATGAACATCATGACCGCATCGTCGGTGAGCTTCTGGCCGAGCTTGATCACCTACGCCACGATCATCGCACGACGGCGACCGGCATTGAAGTCGTTGGCGAGCCAGGCAGGGGTGGCGTCGCCCTCCCGGATCATCTGGTCCCAACGCCCCGAAGGGATACGAGTCTGCAGACGAGGATCGATCCCAAGCGTGCGAATGAAGGCGATGCGCTCGGTCAATCCGACCAGGTTCATTGCTCCTGGAGCATCCGGCGCCGACTTCAGCCAGTGAAAGCGCGTCTAGCCTATCGCCGGATCGACGGTCAGCAATCCGTCGAGGATCGCCAGCTTCTCCGTTGAAAGATCCGAAATCAGAGCAGTTTCGGCACGGCGGCGGGCGATGGCTCGGGCCGCCAGTCCCATACGTTCGATCATATTCGCGACCGGCAGCAGAACCCGGCGTTCTCGGCAAGTCGCGACGATGGCGTTCGCGATTGGCAACCCCTTGTCGGTCGTGAAGGCCGTTTCGATTGCCGACACCAGCGCAACACGACGATCCTGGGCGGTCGCGTTCCTCATTCCGAGATAGCCGAGCAGATGAGCGACGTGGTTGCTGCGCGTCTCCTCCCGGCCAGCATACAGATCAAATGACGCTGGATCGGCACCGATCTGTTCGGCAACATAGTTGAGCATCGCCCTGGGCGGAGTTTCGTTGGCCATGAGCGCACGGCCCGGATGGCGCATCAGGCAAAGCTGTATCGCAAAGCCGAGCCGATTATGCTCGCGTCTGCGAACCTCAATTTCGAGCCGGTCTGCTGGCGACAGGTAATAATGACGGATCAAACTGTCCTCGTCAGTCGGGATGTCGAAAAGCGCCTGCCGATCCTGAATTTTGAGAAGCGTCCGCTTGGCCATTTGCTACTCCACCCATTTCGAGCCATGGCCTTGCCTCTCTCCGGAAAGGTTCGGTTCCGTACAGGGGCGAAACGCACTGTCCACAAATTACCTTGACGGCCTTTCGAACGGGCGAGATATTGCGGACAGCCTATTCGGACGAAGTTGACCCTCCCTATGCCGCGCACCTTCGCCTGTGTCCGCGTTTCCACGACGGGGCAGACCACCGAGAACCAGCTTCAGGAAATCGAGGCCGCAGGCTTCCAGGTCGAGCCGCGCCGGATCGTCACCGAGACGGTTTCCGGCAGCACCGCCATCGTGCAGCGGCGAGGATTTTCCCGGCTGATGGACAAACTGGAGGCTGGGGACATTCTTATTGTCACGAAACTCGACCGCCTTGGGCGTGACGCGATCGACGTCAGCACGACGGTCAAGGCGCTGGCCGAAATGGGAGTGCGCTCTATTGCCTCGCGCTTGGAGGCACCGATCTCGCCAGCTCGGCTGGCACGATGACCATGAATGTGCTCAATGCCGTCGCTCAGTTCGAGCGGGATCTGCTGATCGAGCGGACGCAATCCGGCCTCAAGCGCGCCAAGTCAGAAGGCAAGGCCCTCGGCCGACCCTCGACGCTCAGTGAAAGACAGAAGCAGGATGTGCGCGACGATCTCGCGACAGGAATGAGCGTTTCAGCCATCGCCAAGAAGTTCGCGACCAGTCGGCAGACCATCATGCGCGTTCGCGACGGCCGCTCGTGATCCGTTCGGCCTTAGCGCAAAATTTTGAACTGCTCTTGTTCCGACCCCAACAAGTGGCTGCGCTGGGCCTTCGTCGAGGCGGTCGCACCGGCCGTCACCACGGACCCACAGCTTCGAGACCAGTACGAGCACCTGAAGATCAGAGGAACGAACAAGGCGCGCGTGGCGATCGCGCGCAAGCTTTTGACGATCGCCTTCCAGATCCTGCGCGACCAGCGCCCTTATGAGCGGCGCGGTGCCTGCAGTGAGGAAGGGGCATCGTCAACGATATCCCGGTTGTCCTGATGTTCGGCTAGCAAGCTCGGCAGAGCCGAACTGCGCTCCTAAAGGAGAATGGGAAGCCGGGAGCCGAACGCCACTATGTGACCGAAGCCCACGAGAACGGGATCAGGGTCACGGATTGGAGAATGGTTCAGAGCCGCAGGGCGAGATCAATCGATCCTGCGGACGGGAGAGATTTAACCGATCGGCCGAAACGCCGGTCAAAACACAACCGAACCCAGGGAAAAGCCGCGCAGAAAGTGCGTTCTGGCCCTTGAGTTCTTTCATTGGAGCGAAGATGGGACAGAAATCCGGGACAGGGAAAGCGCCGGCAGAGCAGGTCATCAAGGACATCCGCCGTGCGACCCGCAAGCAGTACGGTGCGGAGGAGAAGATCCGTATCGTGCTGGAGGGATTGCGCGGTGAGGAATCGATCGCCGCGCTGTGTCGGCGCGAGGGGATCGCCGAGAGCCTTTATTACAACTGGTCGAAGGAATTCCTGGAAGCCGGCAAGAAGCGACTGGCCGGCGATACCGCCCGCGCCGCCACCAGCGACGAGGTGAAGGTGCTGCGCAAGGAGGCTCGCGATCTCAAGGAGGTCGTCGCCGAGCAGGCGCTGGAACTGCGGATTCTTAAAAAAAGCATGATCGCGGATGGGGGCGACGACGAATGAGATACCCCGCATCCGAGAAGCTGGAGATCATTCGGCTCGTCGAGCGGTCGCATCTATCGGCGCGGCGCACGCTGCAAAAACTCGGTATTCCGCGCTCGACCTTCAATCGCTGGTATGACCGTTTCCTGGCCGGCAATCGCCGGCCGGCGTCTCAGTATCCGCCCGTAAAGGGTGTCCGCCGCCCGGCGGCCTGCATGTAGTTGATCATCGTGATGAAATCGAAGACATGGCGGCCGGTGGCGTGCTGGACCGCGGCCGCATAGGGCGGGAGATTGGAGCATTCCAGCAGGATCGCCCCGATTTCCGGATGCTCGTCGACGAGTTTCACGGCCCGCTCGACCACTTCCCTTTCGACGGCTTCGCTGTCGAGGGCGCCCTTCTCGTCGAGAATGGCCTGGCGGAAGGCGGGTGCATCCTCCAGCCCGGCGATGTGAAGCGGACGGCTTTGGACCGGATAGGCCTCCTCGATCAGCGAGGGAACGAGACGCTGCCTGTTGGCGCATATCACGCCGATCGAGGCATGGGGCGCGAGCGTCGAGGCGATGAATGGCAGTTGCAGCAGGCTCGACAGCATCACCGGTATGTCGAGCGCGGCCGCCACTTCCTTCTGGAACAGAAGCATGTAGCCGCAGTCACTGGTGATGGCCTTGACGCCGTAGTCGCGCAGCTTCTTCGCCGCCGCGATCACCGAGCCTCCCATCGAACGGTCCCCTTCGTTGATCAGGCTGTCAATGGTGACGTCGTAGACGGTCTCGTAGAGCACCGGGAAATTGTAGGTCCAGGCGTTGCCGACATCGCCGGGCGGAAACGGATTGGAACAGGCGATCAGCAGCACGCCGATCTCGTGGCCGTAGCTTTGTGCGTTCGGTCTGACTTCGTAGATGGCCATGGCCGCCTTCCCGGATGATTGTTGATGGACTGTCAGGCTTTCTGAAGGATCAGGTCGGAAATGCGCTCGCCGATCATCATGGTGGTGAGATTGAGGTTCGCGCTGGGAATGGACGGCATGATCGAGGCGTCCGCAACCCGCAGCCCCTCGACACCGATCACCCGGCCCTGCGGATCGACCACCGCGCCGGGATCGCCGGCGTCGCCCATGCGGCAGGTGCCGCAAGGGTGCCAGTCGCCCTGCACGCCCGCCTTGATCCAGCCTTCCATCAGCTTCTCGTCGGCCAGAACGCCGTCGAGCGGAAACCGCTTGTCGATGGCGGCGCCGAGCACCATGTTGCGGCCGATGCCGCCGGCGTCCAGCAGGGTCGCGGCGATGCCGCCCAGCACCTGATTGAAGGCCGTCTTTTGCGTCAGGTTACGCAGCGACGCCGCGTAGATGCCGGGCCAGAAGCTGCTCACATATTGCGAGACGGGCGATGCGGTCAGGATGTTCGAGACGAAACGGGCCGTGGACTTGAAGCGGTCGAGATCGCGCGAGTCCGAAAGATAGTTGAAGGCGACGAACGGTTCCGTGGCAGGGTCCGGGCCCTGCAACCTGACATAGCCTTTCGAATAGGCCTTGTTCGGGCCGAAATTGACCGTCGCCAGACGCTTGCCCAGCGCCGTGAACGCGAAACGTCCGGACACGGTGAGCTTCATGTCGACGGGCGAGCATTCGGGATGGCCGGAACTCCAGCGCATGTGCATCAGGAAGCCGTTGCGCACATAGTCGGCAAGCTGCCCCTCCCGTTTCAGGTGGACGCCGAAGCCGATCAGCGGATGGTCGAGCAGGTTCTGGCCCACGCCCGGCCGATCGGCGCGGACGGCGATCGAATTGTCCCGCAGGTCCTGCCTCGGCCCGATGCCGGCACGCATCAGCAGGGCCGGCGAATGGATGGCGCCGGCGCTGATGACGATCTCGCCCGCCATGATGCGTTCGACCTTGCCGTTGCGGCGGACCTCGACTCCCACGGCCTTGTGGCCGTCGAAAACGAGCGACTGGACCACGGTTTCCGGCATGATCGCCAGGTTGCGGCGCCGGCGCGTCGATTCGTCGAGATAGCCGGCGGCCGCCGAGACGCGGTGGTTGTAGGCGTTGTTGCGGCCGAAGGGAAAGCAGGCGTCTCCCGTCTGCTGGTGGCTGTCGTCCAGATAGGGGATGTTGTGCTGGCCCGCCGCCTCGCGGAAGGCGAGGGCGAAGGGGCTCCAGTGCTCGGGAAACGTCCGCCGGATGGGGATGCGACCTTCCCTGCCGTTGAGCGGCGTGTCGAAATCGAGATCCCGTTCGATACGCCTGAAACAGGGCAGGCACTCGTCCCAGCCCCAGCCCGCAGCACCCATCTCTTCCCATTCGTCATAGTCGGCGGCCAGCCCCCGGATGAGCACCTGCGCATTGACGGTGGAGCCGCCGCCCATCACGCGCGCCTGCTCGTAGCGGCGCGGCTTCATGCTGGCCTTCACCTCCTGCGGCGACATGTTGCCGAACGGTTCGGTATAGGCCTCGAGTTCGGTCCAGTAGCGGGAGGGCTGGAAATAGTCGGGAAGGAAAGCGTCTGAATAGATGGAGTCCGGCACCGTTTCGGGCGGGGTGTCCGGCCCGGCCTCGATCAGGCAGACCGTGCTCCGGGCGTCGACCGAGAGCCTGTTGGCAATGACACAGCCGGCGGAACCACCACCGACGATGATGTAGTCGAAACGCATTGAAGGTCCTGTCTGCGTTGGGGTCTATCGGGAATCCGGCGCGGGGCTGTCAGATCGCGGTTTCCTCGGCCTTGAAACCCGCCGAGATGAAGTTCACCAGCTGGCGGACGATCTTCTCGCTGTCCTTGTTCTTCTGCTTGAAGCCGAGGTCGAGCAGGTCGCGCGCTGCGGGGTCGAGATCGCCCAGGATCTGCATGATCGCACCACGCGCGAAATCGTAGCGCATGCCGACCTCGTCCTTCGACAGATGCGGCAGGGCATCCGCCAGCACGTTCAGGAAGTGGCGATGGATGAGATCGAATTGCTCCGCCAGGATCGTATTGGTGAGAGGTTGAGGCAGCGCCCTTACCTGCAACAGCAGGCGTATCGGCGAGCGGCCGCCATAGGGGTCCACCGACAGTTCGACCATCGGCCGCACCAGCGCCTCGACGATCTCCTCCAGCGGCGGCCTGTTCTCGCCGTGCTTCTCGATGCAGTTCTGCAAGGCCTTGAGGCGGGCGTTGTTGATGGGCCGCAGGCACGATTCGAGAACCGTTCGGGTCAGCTCCTCCTTGGAGCGGAAATAGTAGTTCACCGCGGCGACGTTGGCGCCGGCTTCCTCGGTTATTTCCCGCAAGGTGGCGGAAGCGATGCCGCGGTCCGCGAAGATGCGAAGGGCCGCGTCCAGCAGACGGTCGCGCGTGTCCGCGTCCTTCTCCGCCCGTTTTGCAGTCATGTGGGCCATCACCAGTTCTCCCCTCGGCATGCTCGACGATCAGCAGGCTCTATCAACAGTTTCACCCAATTGCCTTGCACACACTTATCGAAGTCCCCGCGCCGCGCAAACTGCTCCCGATCCCGGTCAGCGTTTTTCATTCTGCTGAAGGATGAGAGCGCACATGCGCTCGGCGATCATGATCGTCGGAAGGTTCGTGTTCGCACGCGGCGTGAACGGCATGACGGAAGCATCGCAAACCCGCAGCCCGTCGACGCCCATCACGCGGCCGGAAGGATCGACCACCGCTTCGGGGTCGTCCGCGCTTCCGATCTTGCAGGTGCCCGATGCGTGCCACACGCCATGCGCCTTCTCGCGCACGAAAGCTTCCAGCAATTCGTCGTCGGCCATCATCCTCTCGACCGGATCGTCCTCGGTGACGACATGCCTGAGAAGCGTCCGCCGCAGCCATGCGGGTCCGTCGAGCGCGGTGGCGAGGAATCTGGTCAGCACGTAGTTCTTGTGGCTGACGATGCCGAGGTCACGGATGCGTTCGCTGTAGCTGGTCGGAAAAGGATCGTTGGCGACGGCCTTCATCGCCGGGGTGTCGTAGAGCCGCGCCAGAAGGCGCATGCCGACCTTGAGGCGCTCCACGTCGCGATAGTCGGAAAGGAAGCCGAATTCCACGCGCGGCTCCACGGAAGGGTCCGGGCTTTCGATGGCGACGAAGCCACGCGAATGGGCTTTGTTGATCCACGTCATCAGCGAGCCGATCTGCTCGCCGACGGGATGCCAGCCGGTCTTGGACATGGCGACCAGATACATGTCGCTGGGCAGCCCGCCCGCGGTGCCGGACGAATAGCGGGCGGCGACATGGATATGGCGGCGCTGGTTCGTTCGTGCGAGCCGGGCATCGTGGTTGATATGCGCGGAAATCGAGATCGCCGGATGTTCCTGGAGGTTGCGGCCGACGCCAGCGCGGTCGGCGATCACCTCAATTCCAAGCGCGCGCAGCGTCCGGGCCGGGCCAATGCCGGCGCGCTGGAGAATGGCCGGGGAGTGCAGCGCGCCTGCCGAGACGATGGTCTCGCCGGCCATGATCCGCGCCGGGCCCTGCCCCGTTTCCACCTCGACGCCGACGATGCGCGCGCCTTCGGTGACCAGCCGGGTGACCGTGGCGTTCGGCCAGATCTCCAGATTCGGCCGCTGACGCACCGAATTCCCGAGATAGCCGATAGCGGTGGAGACGCGGCGGTCGTAGATATTGTTTATGGCGACGGGAAAATAGCCGTCCTCGAACTCCCCGTTCTGGTCCTGCAAGGCCTTGAAGCCGGTCTCGGAGAAGGCTCTGGCGGCGGCGCGGGCGAATTCCGGCCAGCAATCGGAATGGATGCGGCGAATCGGGATCGGACCGCTCTGTCCGTGCAGGGGGCCGTCGAAATCGACGTCCCGTTCGGCCTTCCTGAAGAAGGGCAGCACCTCTTCCCATGACCAGCCGGTCGCGCCGTTGCGGGCCCAGTCGTCATAGTCGTCGGGCGTGCCGCGGTTGGCCTGCATGTCGTTGAGGCTCGAACCGCCGCCCATCAGCCGCGCCTGCTCGTAGCGGCGCAGCTGGCGCTTGCCCGGATCGTTGTGGGGCACCGGTTGCAGCGAGACGCGCAGGTCCGCCCACACATTCCTGACGTTGAAATAGGCGACGCGCGGATAGCTGTCGAGGATCGCGGGCTCCACCCGGTCCGGCGGCGTGTCGCGTCCGGATTCCACCAGGATCACGCGGTGCCTGCCGTTCTCGGAGAGGCGGCTGGCCAGTACGCATCCCGCCGTACCTCCGCCGACGATGACGAAATCACACTGGACGATGCGGGACATCGTCAATGCTCGTGCACGAACTTGGTGACGAGATAGGCCTCCATGCCCTCGATGCCGCCTTCGAGGCCGTAGCCGCTGTCCCTGATGCCGCCGAACGGCGTTTCGGCCGAGCTGGCGGCAAAGGTGTTGATGCCCACGACACCGGATTTCAGCCCGCGCGCGATCCGGCGCGCGTTGCGCGACGATTCCGTCAGGGCATAGGCGGCAAGACCGTAGGGAACGCTGTTCGCGGCATCCAGCGCCTCGTCGAGTTCCCTGAACGGCACCATCAGGGCCAGCGGCCCGAACGGCTCCTCCTGCATGGCGGCGGCGTTTGCCGGCACCCCGGCCAACACCGTCGGCTGAAAGAAGAAGCCCTGCCCTTCGATGCGCGCGCCACCGGCCACCACCTCGGCCCCGCAGGCGAGGGCGTCCTCGACGAGCCGTTCGAGCGCCGGGGGGCGGCGGCGGTTGGCCAGCGGCCCCATCTGCGTCTGCGGGTCGAGGCCGTCGCCGACCCGGATCGAGCGGGCGCGGTCGGCGAAGCCGGCGACGAATTTGTCATAGACCTTGCCATGCACGAAGAAGCGTGTCGCCGAGGTGCAGACCTGCCCCGCATTGCGGAACTTGCCGGCGACCGCGAGGTCGAGCGCGCGATCCATGTCGATGTCGTCCATCACGATGACCGGGGCGTGGCCGCCAAGCTCCATGGTGAGGCGCTTCAGCCCGTCCGCGGCGAGGCGCGCCAGATGGCGTCCGACCGGCGTCGAGCCGGTGAAGGACACCTTGGCGATCTCGGGCGCCGCCATCAACTGGCTGGAAATATCGGCGGGGCGGCCGAACACGACGTTCAGCGCTCCGGCCGGCAGGCCGGCGTCTAGCAGGCATCTCGCCATTGCAAGGGTCGCGCCCGGCGTCTCCTCGGCCGGCTTCATCACCACCGTGCAGCCGGCGGCCAGCGCGGGCGCGACCTTCTTGGCGGCGGTGACGACCGGGAAATTCCACGGCGAGAGCGTCGCCACCACGCCGACCGGCTCCTTGATCGCCAGCATGCGGGTGTCGGCGGCGCTCGGGATGACGCGGCCGTAGCCCCGGCGCGCCTCGCCCGAGAACCAGTCGAACACATCGGCGGCCGCCCCGATTTCGCCCTTCGCCTCGGCCAGGAGCTTGCCGTTCTCCAGCGTGAGCATGCGCGCGAGATCGTCCGCCCGCGCGCGGAGGAGGGCCGCCGCATCGGCGAGCACCCGCGCGCGCTGGACCGGCGCGGTTTCGCTCCAGCCGGGAAAGGCCGTGGAGGCGGCCGCAATCGCATCGGAAATGTCGCCGGCGTCGGCAATCGGCAAGGCGGCGAGCTGGACGCCTGTTGCCGGGTTCACGACGATGTCGTCGCCATGTTCGCGCGCCTCGCGTTCGGAGCCGCCGATCAGGAGAGAAGGTTTGATGTACATGCTGCTTACCGGTCCGCTGTCTTCATTATTTAGCTGGCGTTGACCAGCGCTTCCATGCGCCCGAGCTTGTCCTCCAGCACCTCGGCGGAGGTGGCGAAGTTGAGCCTGACGAAACCTTCGTGGCGCGTGCAGAACGATTCCCCCGCGCTGAAGGCGATGCCCGCCTTTTCAAGGAATACGGTGGCGGCCGGCTGAGGCCAGCCCATCGCGCTGCAGTCGATCCAGGCAAGAAACCCCGCTTCGGGCATGAAGGCCTTCAGCTTCGGTATGCGCCGTTCGAGCGCATCGAACACCATATGACGGTTGCGGTTGAGCAGCGCGACGATGCGGTCGAGCCAAGGCTGGCCTTTGGTCCAGGCGGCCTCAGCCGCGTCGATGGATATCACCGAAGGGCGGCCCAGCAGCAGGCGGGGCACGCGGGCATGGAAACGCTCGAGCAATTGCGGAGCGCCGAAGTGGATCACGCCGCAGCGCAGGCCGGCTATGTTGAAGCTCTTGGCGGGAGAGTTGGCGGTAATCGTGCGGCTTGCGATCTCCTCGCCCAGCGAGGCAATGGGAATGTGCTTTCTGCCGTCATAGACGAAATCGGCGTGGACCTCGTCGGATAAGACGATCATGTCGCGCGCGGCGGCGATCGCCGCGATCTCCTCCAGTTCCGCGCGGGTGAAGACGCGGCCCGTCGGGTTTTGCGGATTGCACAGGATGATCATGCGCGTGTCGGCCGGTGCGGCCCGTAGCGCCGCCATGTCCGGCACGAAGCCCTGTGCCGTTTCGAGCATGGGAATCTCGACGATGGCGCGGCCCGCCTCCTCGATCGCCTCCCTGAAGGGACCGTAGCAGGGTGTGTGGACGGCGATGTGCTCTCCGGGTTCGGAGAATGCGAGGATCGCCGCGATGGTGCCTTGCAGCAGGTCGGTGACCGCCTGCACGGAGGTCTCCTCGATCCGCCAGCCGAAACGCTCGCCCATGCGCTGCGCGAAGGCGGCGCCGATCTGGCGTTCCGCGGGCATCAGCGGACGGCGCGGATAGCCATAATCGCGCTTGTCGACGAGTTTCACGACCGCTTCCTGCAACGCATCCGGCGGCAGGAAATCCATCTCGGCGATCCAGGAGGGAATGACGTCGTGGGGATAGCGTCGCCATTTCGAGGCCGTTCTGGAGAAAAGAAATTCTCTTTCCAGCTCGAAGGCAGCGAATTCCGTATCTTTCAAAGCCGCTTCCTTTCGATCAGATTTCGGACCGTTCGCTGTCAGGCAGCGGATCGGGCGTGTTCGACATCGGTAAAACAATTGATTGAAACGGTCAATTGCCTTGCCGCCCGTTGCCTGATCGGACATTCGATCTTCACCGGACCTTGCAACCGGCAGAGGCGGGTTGCGCAAGCGGGACGAATGGAAGGCACACAGGGCTTGACGGTTGCCAAACATTCGTTTCAATTGATGGTATGAAACAACTGAATGCCACCATGTGGCTGCCGTTTCATGCGTCGAAAGGGTGAACAAGAATGCTCCGGCAGCCAGCGTGACGCGGTTTCCGGGCACGATCCGGAGGGAAGAACGAAGCCGCGGCTTCGTCCATGCTATGAGGAGTCAACACATGCGTCCCATGAACTACGTGGCCGGTGTCGCCGCGGCGCTCTGCGCTTCGGTGATGTCTATTACAGGTGCTCTGGCCGAGGAGCCGGTGCGGGGAGGAGAGGCGACCTTCCTGATGTCACCCGCGCCCCAGGTCCTGACATCCGCGATGACGACGGCCGGCGCCGAGCAGGTCGTGTCCGCGAAGGTCTCGGACAGCCTTTTCACCTATGATTTCAACCTCAATCCGCAGCCGTTGCTGGCCGAAAGCTACGAGGTCAGCGACGACGGGTTGCGGGTCACCTTCCACCTGCGCAAGGGCGTGAAATGGCACGACGGCGTCGAGTTCACCTCGGAAGACCTTGCCTACACGACAATGGAGGTCTGGAAGGTCCTGCATGGCCGCGGCCGCACGATATTCGCCAATGTGGAGAGCGTCGAAACCCCGGACAAGCACACGGCCGTGTTCGTCATGCGCCGGCCCTCGCCGGGCATGCTCAAGAGCCTCGCGGCGCAATATGCGCAAATCCTGCCCGCGCACATCTACAAGGGCACCGACCCGCTGACGAACCCGGCCAACCTCAAGCCCATCGGGACCGGGCCTTTCCGTTTCGTTTCCTTCCAGCCGGGCGACAATCTCGTCCTCGAGCGCAATCCGGACTACTGGGACGAGGGCAAGCCCTATCTCGACAAGCTGATTTTCCGCTTCATCCCCGACCCGGCGACGCGCGCGGCGGCGCTTGAATCGGGCGACGCCCACATCGTGCCGCAGAACCTGATCCCGATGGCCGATCTGGAGCGCCTCGAGGCGTCCGGCGAATTCGACGTCACCACCAAGGGCTACGAGTTCCTCAACGAGATGGAGATGATCGAGTTCAATCTCGACGACGACGTCATGAAGGACATTCGCGTGCGCAAGGCGATCGCCCATGCCATCGACCGCCAGTGGATCGTCGACAACATCCTGTTCGGATACGGCCAGCCGGCGACGACCCCGCTGCATCACCAGCTTACGGAACTGCACGACGATACCGGCGTGCCGCAGTATGAGTACGATCCAGAGAAGTCCAAGGCCCTTCTGGAGGAAGCCGGCTACAAGGCCGACGCCAACGGGGTGCGCCTGAAGCTGGTCGTCGATCCCCTGCCCTATGGCGATCACCAGCAGCACATCGGGGCCTATATGCGTGAGGCGATGCGCGAGGTCGGCATCGATCTCGAAGTGCGCGCGCAGGACTTCGCCGGCTTCGTCAAGCGGGTCTACACGGATCGCGACTTCCAGTTCACGGTGAACCTCCTCACCGGCGGCTCGGACCCGACCGTCGGCACCCAGCGCACCTTCTGGGGCCCGAGCTTCAAGATCGGCGTCGGCTTCTCGAACGGTTCCCACTATGAGAACCCGGAGATGGACAAGATCCTCGAGGATGCCGCCGCCGAGATGGACCCGGCCAAGCGCAAGGAGCTTTACCATCAGTTCCAGAAGCTCGCGATGGAAGACCTGCCGGCGTTTCCCCTGGTGGCCGTCGAAAGCACCACCACGGCGTCCAAGCGCCTGAAGAACCACTCCATCGACGCCAACGGCACCTACAGCAACTTCGCCGAAGTGTGGCTCGAACCCGCCAAGTAACATGGCTTGCAGGAACCGGCTGCCGGACAGGCGGCCGGTTGCCTTCTTTCGGAGCGATTCTCCTTCGAAAAGGATCTGAACGGAACCGGAGATTTTGCGTTGGACAGGCAATTCTGGACCTATCTGGGGTGGCGCGGAGCCCAGTCGCTGGTCATCATCGCCATCGTCATCGTCGGCTCCTTCCTCCTGTTGCATCTGGTTCCGGGCGACATGGTGGACGTGCTGGGCGGGCAGCGCGGCGACATGGACGCCGAGATGATGGCGGACCTGCGCGCGCGCTACGGCCTCGACAGACCGGTCCTGGTCCAGCTTCTCGAATATATAGGCGCCGTGCTGCGCGGCGACCTCGGCTATTCGTTCCGCAATTCCACCGACGTTCTTTCGCTGGTGCTGCAACGGCTGCCGACCACCATCCTGCTGGTCGTCTGCTCGGTGATAACCGCCGTCTTCATCGGCACCATGGCGGGTGTCGTCGCCGCGCGCCATTCCCATCGCCTGATCGACGTGGTCATCTCCATGGTCGTGCTGGTGTTCTACGCCACGCCGATCTTCCTGACCGGCCTCGGCCTGATGATCGTGTTCTCGGTCAAGCTGAGGCTCCTGCCCATCGGCGGCCTGATGACGCCGGGCTTCGGCGGCAACTGGCTGGAGCTGGTCACGAATGTCGTGACCCATCTCATCCTGCCGGTGCTGTCGCTTTCCCTGTTCTACATCGCGATCTACACGCGCCTTGCCCGCGCCTCGATGTTGCAGGTGCTGGAGCAGGACTATATCCGCACCGCCTATGCCAAGGGCCTCAGCACCTACAACGTGATCATCGGCCATGCGCTGCGCAACGCGCTGCTGCCCGTCGTCACCATGGTCGGCTTGCAGATCGCCGAGCTTTTCGGCGGCGCGGTGCTTACCGAAACGATCTTCAGCCTCCCCGGCGTCGGGCGGCTGGCCTATGACGCCGTATTCGAGCGCGACTACCCTCTGATCCTGGGTGTCCTTCTGGTGTGCTCCTTCATCATCATCATGGTCAATCTGATCATCGACATCATCTACACGCTGCTCGATCCGCGCGTGGAAGTCAGCCGATAGAGAGTATTCGACCATGTTACGCCGTGTACTGCTTTCTCCCGCTGGCATAATCGGGCTGATCACCCTGCTGATCATCGTGGGAATGGCCCTGTCCGCTCCCTATGTCTTCCCGAAAGGCCCGTGGTCGCTGGTCGCCCGGCCCTATCTGTGGCCGGGACAGCGCGAGGGGCTGATCTTCGGCACGGATGCGCTCGGCCGCGACATCCTCGCCGGCGTCTTCTACGGCTCGCGCGTCTCGCTGCTCGTCGGCATCGTCGCGACCGCCTGCGCCCTGCTCATCGGCATCACCGTGGGCGCCGTCGCGGGCTATTTCGGCGCGGCTGCGGATGCGGTGCTGATGCGTATCACCGACGCCTTCCAGACCATTCCGGGCTTCCTGTTCGCCGTGGTTCTGGTCTCGATCCTGTCGCCGTCCATCGCCACGATC
>Ga0180220_1001623_pt1 | contig 16111 bp, 13 predicted proteins | sample eDN5th37CBELigBY_FD_151335 | JGI IMG/M metagenome (GOLD analysis project Ga0180220, IMG submission 151335) | Enriched backyard soil microbial communities from Emeryville, California, USA - eDNA 5th pass 37_C BE-Lig BY (version 2) (version 2) | ecosystem: Environmental > Terrestrial > Soil >...
ATCGTGGAGCCGGTGGCCGGCTCGACCGGCGTGCTTATCCCGCCGAAGGGCTATCTCAAGCGTCTGCGCGAAATCTGCACCAAGCACGGCATCCTTCTGATCTTCGACGAGGTCATCACCGGATTCGGCCGTCTCGGCACGCCGTTCGCGGCCGATTATTTCGACGTGGTGCCGGACATCATCACCACGGCCAAGGGCGTGTCCAACGGCGTGATCCCGATGGGCGCGGTGTTCGTGACCAAGGAGGTGCACGACGCCTTCATGAACGGCCCCGAGCACATGATCGAGTTCTTCCACGGCTACACCTATTCGGGCAACCCGATCGCCTCGGCGGCGGCGCTGGCCACGCTGGAGACCTACAAGGAAGAGGGCCTGCTGACGCGCGGCGCCGAACTCGCGCCCTATTGGGAAGAGGCGCTGCATTCGCTCAAGGGCGAGCCGCATGTCATCGACATCCGCAATATCGGCCTGATCGGCGCCATCGAACTGGAGCCGATCGCCGGTGCGCCGACCAAGCGCGCCTTCCAGGCCTTCGTCACGGCATTCGAGCGTGGAGCGCTGATCCGCACCACGGGCGACATTATCGCGCTGTCGCCGCCGCTCATCATCAGCAAGGGCCAGATCGACGAGTTGATCGACCATGTGCGCGAGGTTCTGCGGATGGTCGACTGACCATCCGCAATCGTCACGGGCGAGGGACGGCGACGGGAGAACCGCCGCCCCCGCCTTGAAAAATGAGAGGGAACGGAATGGCCGCGCCAGGCGAAAATCTGCGAATCAATCCAGACCGTTTGTGGGATTCGCTGATGGAAATGGCGAAGATCGGACCCGGCGTCGCCGGCGGCAACAACCGCCAGACGCTGACCGATGCGGACAATGAAGGCCGCCATCTTTTCAAGCGCTGGTGCGACGAGGCCGGCCTTGCCATGGGCGTCGACCGGATGGGCACCATGTTCGCCCGCCGCGAGGGCACCGACCCCGACGCGCTGCCGGTCTATGTCGGCTCGCATCTCGACACCCAGCCCACGGGCGGCAAGTTCGACGGGGTGCTCGGCGTCCTCTCCGGGCTGGAGGTGGTGCGCACCCTCAACGATCTCGGCATCAGGACGAAGCACCCGATCGTCGTCACCAACTGGACCAACGAGGAGGGCGCGCGGTTCGCGCCCGCCATGCTGGCCTCGGGCGTCTTTGCCGGGGCGCACACGCTCGACTACGCCTATGCAAGGCAGGACGGCGAGGGCAAGAGCTTCGGCGACGAGCTGAAGCGCATCGGCTGGGTGGGCGACGAGGACGTCGGCGCGCGCAAGATGCACGCCTATTTCGAATATCACATCGAGCAGGGGCCGATCCTGGAGGCCGAGGACAAGCAGATCGGCGTCGTCACCCATTGCCAGGGCCTGTGGTGGCTGGAATTCACGCTGACCGGCAAGGAAGCGCACACCGGCTCGACGCCGATGACCATGCGCGTCAATGCTGGGCTCGCCATGGCCCGCATCCTCGAAATGGTGCAGAAGGTCGCCATGGAAAACCAGCCGGGCGCGGTGGGCGGCGTCGGGCAGATGCGGTTCTCGCCGAATTCGCGCAACGTGCTGCCGGGGCAGGTGGTGTTCACCGTCGATATCCGCTCGCCAGACCAGGCCAAGCTCGACGCCATGCGCGCCCGCATCGAAGCCGAAGCCGCGAAGATCGCCGCCGAACTCGGCGTCGGCTGCGCGGTCGATCCGGTCGGCCATTTCGATCCGGTCACCTTCGATCCCGTTCTGGTCGGGCGCGTGCGGGCGGCGGCCGAGAAGCTGGGCTATTCGCACATGAACATCATTTCGGGCGCCGGGCATGACGCCTGCTGGGCCGCCAAGGTCGCGCCCGCGACCATGGTCATGTGCCCGTGCGTGGACGGCCTGTCGCACAACGAGGCCGAGGACATTTCCAGGGAATGGGCGGCGGCTGGCGCCGACGTGCTGTTCCATGCCGTGGTGGAGACGGCCGAGATCGTGGAGTGATCGGAATCACTTGAACCGGAAAGCTCAAGCCGCTCGCGAAGAAGCGGCAGCGCAAGGGGAATGACAGATGACCAGAGTAATCCGCAACGGCACCGTCGTCACCGCCGACCGCACATGGAAGGCGGACGTGCTGTTCCAGCACGGCAAGATCGTGGCGATCGGACCGGACCTGCATGGCGACCATGAGTTCGACGCCACCGGCTGCTATGTGATGCCGGGCGGCATCGATCCGCACACCCATCTGGAAATGCCCTTCATGGGCACCTATTCCTCCGACGATTTCGAGAGCGGCACGCGCGCGGCCCTTGCCGGCGGCACCACCATGGTGGTCGATTTCTGCCTGCCGGCGCCGCAGCAATCGCTGCTTGAAGCCCTGCAGATGTGGGACAACAAGACGTCGAAAGCGGCTTGCGACTATTCCTTCCACATGGCCATCACCTGGTGGGGCAAGCAGGTGTTCGACGAGATGGCCACGGTGGTGGAGAAGGGCATCCCGACCTTCAAGCACTTCATGGCCTACAAGGGCGCGCTGATGGTGGACGACGACGAGATGTACGCCTCGTTCCAGCGCTGCGCCGAGCTTGGAGGACTGCCGCTCGTCCATGCCGAGAACGGCGACGTGGTGGCCGCGCTTTCGCAGAAGCTGCTGGCCGAGGGCAACAACGGGCCGGAAGGCCACGCCTATTCGCGCCCTCCGGAAGTGGAGGGCGAGGCCACCAATCGCGCCATCATGATCGCCGACATGGCGGGCGTGCCGCTCTATGTCGTGCACGTCTCGTGCGAGCAGAGCCACGAGGCGATCCGCCGGGCGCGCCAGAAGGGCATGCGCGTCTATGGCGAGCCGCTGATCCAGCACCTGACGCTGGACGAGAGCGAGTATTTCGACAAGGACTGGGACCATGCCGCGCGCCGGGTGATGAGCCCGCCCTTCCGCAACAGGCTGCATCAGGATTCGCTGTGGGCCGGCCTGCAGGCGGGGTCGTTGCAGGTGGTGGCCACCGACCACTGCGCCTTCACCACCGAGCAGAAGCGCTTCGGCGTCGGCGATTTCACCAAGATTCCCAATGGGACCGGCGGTCTGGAAGACCGCATGCCGGTGCTGTGGACGAAGGGCGTCAACACCGGCCGCCTGACCATGAACGAGTTCGTGGCGGTGACCTCCACCAACATCGCCAAGATCCTCAACATGTATCCGCGGAAGGGCGCCATCGTGGAGGGGGCCGACGCCGACATCGTCGTGTGGGACCCTAAGCGCAAGAAGACGATCAGCGCCGGGCGCCAGCAATCCGTGATCGACTACAATGTGTTCGAGGGCGTCGAGGTGACGGGCCTGCCGCGCTTCGTCTTCTCGCGCGGCGAACTGGTGATCCAGGAGACGGAGGTGAAGACCAGGCCGGGCCACGGCGAGTTCGTGGCGCGCGAGCCGAATTCGGCGCCCAACCGGGCGCTGTCGACCTGGAAGGAGATCACCGCGCCGCGCAAGGTGGAGCGCAGCGGCATTCCGGCCACGGGGGTGTAAGCTTGGCACAAACCCCTGTGGAACGGCCCGATGTGAGCGGCCCGATGCGAACGGCAAGCTGAAAGACCTGCAATCATGAATGCGATCGCCAGCCACCAGCCAGCCACCGCAACCCCTACCGCCTCGCCCGGCACCGCGAATGTTGTTGCGGCCAACAGGCTCGGCCTCACCTTCCAGACCAATGACGGGCCGGTGCAGGCGCTCAGCAATGTCGACCTTACCATCGGCAAGGGCGAGTTCGTGTCCTTCATCGGCCCTTCCGGCTGTGGCAAGACCACGTTGCTCAGGGTCATCGCCGATCTGGAGAAGCCCACGTCCGGCACCATTTCGGTGAACGGCATGACGCCGGAACAGGCCCGCCAGCACCGTGCCTACGGCTATGTCTTCCAGGCGGCAGCGCTGTTTCCGTGGCGCACCATCGCCGATAATGTGGCGCTGCCGCTGGAAATCATGGGCGTGGCGAAGGCCGAGCGGGCCGAACGCATCCGCCGCACGCTCGAACTGGTCAACCTCACCGGCTTCGAGAAGAAATATCCCTGGCAACTGTCCGGCGGCATGCAGCAGCGCGCCTCCATCGCCCGGGCGCTGGCCTTCGACGCCGACCTTTTGTTGATGGACGAGCCGTTCGGCGCACTGGACGAGATCGTGCGCGACCACCTCAACCAGCAATTGCTGGAACTGTGGGCAAGGACGCAAAAGACGATCTGCTTCGTCACCCATTCCATTCCCGAAGCCGTCTATCTCTCGACCCGCATCGTGGTGATGTCGCCGCGGCCCGGCCGCGTCACCGATGTCATCGACACCAACCTGCCGAAGGAGCGCCCGCTCGATATCCGCGAAATGCCGGAATTCCTCGCCATCGCCGCGCGCGTGCGCGAGGGCCTGAGGGCAGGGCACAGCTATGAGGACTGAGGTGGGAAGGGTGTGGCCTATAGCTATGGGGCTGGCCCCCACCCCTAACCTCTCCCCACAAGGGGGATTGGGTCGTGCTGACCTTTCCCCTGCCGGAGCCAGGCAGGAAAGCCTTGCAAAGGGAGGCGGATGCGGTGGTGCTAGCATTCCCCTCTCCCTTGTGGGGAGGGGTTAGGGGTGGGGGTGCTCATGCCGACGGAAATCGATCCGGCCGCCATCTCCCGCGCGCGGAAACTACGGCATGCAATGACCGATGGCGAACGGAAGCTGTGGGCGGAACTGCGTCAGTTCCGGCGCTGGTATGGCGTTCATGTTCGCAGGCGAGCGCCTATCGGAGCCTATGTCGTCGACTTCATGATCCATGCGCACCGTCTGGCCATCGAAGTGGATGGCCAACATCATTTCGAACCGGAGAGGCTTTGTCGGGACAAGAAGCGCGATGACTGGCTTGCGAGCCAGGGATACCGGGTGCTTCGCTCCAACACCGGCGAGATTTTCGAAAGCTTTGATGGATGCATTGAGCAGATCCTGTGCGAACTCGATGTGACGGCCGGCCGCCCCGCTCCCCCCACCCTTGACCCCTCCCCACAAGGGGGAGAGGAAGAAGGCAGGTGCTGATGGACTCCTTCCGCTCCAAGATCGTTCCCGTCACCACGCTGCTGGCCTTGCTGGTGGTAGCCTGGTACGGGTTCGCGGTGGTGCTGAACGGCCCGTTCCAGCGCGATCTGGACCGCCGCGCGGGCGAGGCGCCGGGCACGGTCGAGTTTCTCATGCGCACATGGTCGCAGCCCAAGCCGACGCTGCCGGCGCCGCACCAGGTGGCGCAGAACTTCTATAAATCCACCTTCACGGTGAAGCCGTGGAGCAACCGCAGCCTGATCTACCATTCGTGGGTGACGCTGTCCTCGACCTTCGTCGGCTTCGCGTTCGGGGCGGGGCTGGGCATCTTGATCGCCGTCGGCATCGTGCATTTCGCCTCGCTCGACCGCAGCCTGATGCCGTGGATCATCACCTCGCAGACCATTCCCATCCTTGCCATTGCGCCGATGGTGGTGGTGGTGTTCGCCGCAGTCGGCATCACGGGCCTGTTTCCCAAGGCGCTGATCTCAACCTACCTGTCGTTCTTTCCCGTCGCAGTCGGCATGGTGAAGGGGCTGCGCTCGCCCGAAACCATGCATCTCGACCTGATGCGCACCTATAACGCCACCCGGCCGCAGGTATTCTGGAAGCTTCGGGTGCCGGCCTCGCTGCCCTTCCTGTTCGCCTCGATGAAGGTGGCGGTGGCTGCGAGCCTCGTCGGCGCCATCGTCGCCGAACTGCCGACAGGCGCGGTTGCCGGCATCGGCGCCAGGCTGCTCAACGGCTCCTATTACAGCCAGACCATCGAGATCTGGGCGGCGCTGGTGGCCGGCTCGCTGGTCGCGGTCATGCTGGTGGCGCTGGTGGGCGCGGCCGGCCGCATCACCGAGCGCGCCATGGGCGGGAGGCCGGCATGAGCGCATCCCCCGCCATCTCGCCCTCTACCTTGCCCCGTTCTTTGCCCCCCTGGCAGATCGCGCTGGCCCTGCTGGCCGTCGTGGCCGGCCTTGCCTTGCAATCGGGGGGCGTGGCCGGCGAGGGGCCTGCCAACATCTGGGCGGCGCTCGGGCTCGTCGCGCTGGCGGCGGCAGGCGCGTGGGCGCTGGCCGGCAGGCCGCTGCCCGAGGCCGCCATCCTGTTTCTCGGCGCGCATGGGGCGGCCTGGCTCCTGCTCTCCGGCATCGCCGGCCATGAAGGGCAAGCGCGAGCGTCCTTCTATCTGGCGCTTGGCGGCGCGTGGCTGCTCGCCTGGCGCTGCGTGACGGTGCTGTCGCTGGAAAAACCGGCCTCGCTGTCCGGGCGCCGGGTGCTCGGCCTGCTCATCCCGGTCATCTTCGGGGCCTGGGTGCTGATCCTGTGGGAAGCGGTGGTTCGCGGCGCCGGCATTCCCTTCCTGCTGTTGCCGCCGCCCAGCGCCATCGCGGCGCGGATCGCGGCGTCGAGCGCCGTGCTGGCCGCCGATGTGCGCCAGACCGTGTTCAAGGCGGTGGTGGCCGGCTATGTCATCGGCTGCGCGGCGGGCTTCGTCGCGGCGATCGCGGCCGACCGCTTCGTGTTCCTGCGGCGCGGGCTGCTGCCCATCGGCAACATGGCGGCGGCCTTGCCGATCATCGGCGTAGCGCCGATCATGGTCATGTGGTTCGGCTTCGACTGGCCGTCCAAGGCGGCTGTGGTGGTCATCATGACCTTCTTTCCCATGCTGGTGAACACGGTGGTGGGCCTTTCCGCCTCCGGGCATATGGAGCGCGACCTGATGCGCACCTATGCCTCCGGCTACTGGCCGACGCTGTTCAAGCTGCGCCTGCCGGCGGCCATGCCCTTCATCTTCAACGCGCTGAAGATCAATTCCACGCTGGCGCTGATCGGGGCTATCGTGGCCGAGTTCTTCGGCACGCCGGTGGTGGGCATGGGCTTCCGCATCTCCACCGAGGTCGGGCGCATGAACATCGACATGGTGTGGGCCGAGATCGCGGTGGCGGCGCTGGCCGGCACGCTGTTCTACGGGGCGGTGGCGCTGGCCGAGCGGGCCGTCACATTTTGGCATCCGTCTATCCGTGGTGGCTAGGCGGCTCTTCAGAGGGTGAGAACAATGAGAAAAATGCTCGTATCATTGCTTGCCGGGGCGATGTCGCTGGCGGCCGCGCAGGCCATGGCCGCCGACAAGGTGGTGCTCCAGCTCAAATGGGTGGCGCAGGGCCAATTCGCCGGCTACTTCGTGGCCAAGGAGCAGGGCTTCTACGAGGAGGAAGGGCTCGACGTCGAGATCAAGAACGGCGGGCCGGACATCGCGCCCGAGCAGGTGATCGCCGGCGGCGGCGCCGATGTGATCGTGACGTGGATGGCGGCGGGCCTCGCCGCGCGCGACAAGGGCGTCAATCTCGTCAACATCGCCCAGCCTTTCGCCAAATCGGGCCTCCAACTGATCTGCCCGAAGGACGGGCCGGTGCAGACCGAAGCCGATTTCAAGGGTCATACGCTGGGCGTGTGGTTCTTCGGCAACGAATATCCGTTCTATGCCTGGATGAACAAGCTCGGCATCCCCACGGAAGGCGGGCCGGATGGCGTGACGGTGCTGAAGCAGAGCTTCGACGTGCAGCCGCTGATCCAGAAGCAGGCGGATTGCATTTCGGTGATGACCTACAATGAATATTGGCAGGCCATCGATGCCGGCTTCAAGCCGGAGGACCTCGTGGTCTTCAACTACACGGAACTCGGCAACGACCTGCTCGAGGACGGGCTCTATGTGCTTGAGGACAATCTCAAGGACCCAGCCTTCGAGGACAAGATGGTGCGCTTCGTGCGCGCCTCGATGAAGGGCTGGAAATATGCGGTCGAGAACCCGGACGAGGCGGCCGAGGCGGTGATGGAGGCCGGCGGGCAGGACGAGAACCACCAGAAGCGCATGGTGGGCGAGGTGGCCAAGCTGATCGGTGACGGCAAGCTCGATCCGGTCGTCTATGAGCGCACGGCCAAGGCGCTGCTCGACCAGAAGATCGTCTCCAAGGAGCCCGAGGGCGCCTTTACGACCGCGATTACCGACAAGGCGTTGCAGTAGGCGCCTGCCTGGCAGCTTATGCTTCTGGATTGGGGCGGGCAACCGCCCCTTTCCCACAAGACAAGCCGCGCTCAGATGCGCCGCTCCTTGATCGTGCTCATGATGAAGCTGGTTTCGATCGAGGCGACGCATTTGAGGCGCGCGATCTTCTCCTTGATGAAGCGCTCATAGTTGCCGAGGTCCGAGGCGGCGACTTTCAGCAGATAGTCGCGCGAGCCGGTGACGAGATGGCATTCCAGAACCTCGTCCCATTCCCGCACCGCCTGTTCGAACATGATGATATCGTCTTCGTTCTGGTGGCCGAGGCGGATGGTGGCGATGGCCGTCATGGTCCAGCCGAAGGCGGCGAGGTCGACCAGCGTGGTATAGCCGCGAATGACGCCGCTTTCCTCCAGCCGCCGCACGCGGCGCAGGCAGGGCGAGGGCGACAGCCCGATCCGCTCGGCCAGTTCGATGTTCGGCAGGCGGGCGTCGGCCTGCAACTCGCTCAGGATCCTGCGGTCGAATTCATCGGCAATTTTCTGCGTCATTATCCGCCTTTCGTGGGCTGGAATTGCGTGACTCCAGCCATGATTGGTCGGAAATAGCAAGGACTGCACCGCAATCTTTGGCTAGATTGCGCAGAGGCACCGGCCGAAGGGAAAAAATCGTTTTCCGGCGGAACCCGGTGCGAGAACATCGACACGTCAGGCCGCAAGGCCGCCGGGGGATCGCCATGACCGCGCCAAAACCTTCCAGAACCCATATCGGCAATCACAAGCTGCATCCCGAAACGATGATGCTGAGCTACGGTTACGATCCGCTGCTTTCGGAAGGCTCGGTGAAGCCGCCGGTGTTCCTCACCTCGACCTTCGTGTTCCACTCGGCCGAGGAGGGGCGCGACTTCTTCGACTACACCTCCGGGCGCAAGGAGCCGCCGCAGGGGGCCGCGGCGGGGTTGGTCTATTCGCGCTTCAACCATCCCAACAGCGAGATCGTCGAGGACCGGCTGGCGGTGTACGAGAACGCGCAAAGCTGCGTGCTGTTCTCCTCCGGCATGTCGGCCATCGCCACCGCCGTGCTGGCCTATGCGCGGCCGGGCGACGTGATCCTGCATTCGCAGCCGCTCTATGGCGGCACGGAGACGCTTCTGTCGCGCACGCTGGCCGGGCTCGACATCGGCGCGGTCGGCTTCTCCGACGGCGTCGACGGCGAGGCGGTGCGCAGGGCGGCGAAGCAAGCGGCGGCCAAGGGCAAGGTGTCGATCATCCTGGTGGAAACGCCGTCCAACCCGATCAACAGCGTCATCGACCTGGCGCTGATGAAGGCGGTGGCAGACGAACTGGGGCAATCGCAGGGCCACCGGCCGATAGTGATGTGCGACAACACGATGCTCGGGCCGGTCTTCCAGCGCCCGGTGGAACTGGGCGCGGACGTGTCGCTCTACTCGCTCACCAAATATGTCGGCGGCCATTCCGACCTGATTGCCGGCGCGGCGATGGGCGCGAAGGAGGTCATCAAGCCGATCAAGGCGCTGCGCGGCGCCATCGGCACGCAGCTCGATCCGCATTCCTGCTGGATGCTCGGCCGCTCGCTGGAAACGCTGGCGCTGCGCATGGAGAAGGCCGACGCCAATGCGCATGTCGTGGCGCAGTTCCTGCGCGACCATGCCAAGGTGGACAAGGTGCATTATCTGCCGTTCCTCGACCCCGAGACGCCGGCCGCAAGGGTGTTCAAGGCCCAGTGCAGCGGCGCCGGCTCGACCTTTTCCTTCGACATTCGCGGCGGCGAGAAGGCGGCTTTCGCGTTCCTCAATGCATTGCAGGTGTTCAAGCTGGCCGTCAGCCTCGGCGGCACGGAGTCGCTTGCCAGCCATCCGGCGGCGATGACCCATTCGGGGGTGCCGGTGGAGGTGCGCCAGCGCATCGGCGTGCTCGACACCACCATCCGCCTGTCGATCGGCGTGGAGCATCCCGACGATCTGGTCGCCGATCTGGCGCAGGCGCTGGCGGTGGTCTGATCCCCTTTTCCCTTCTCCCCTTGTGGGAGAAGGTGGATCGGCGCGAAGCGCCGAGACGGATGAGGGGTGGCTTCGACCGGATGCCGGCAAGAAACCCCTCATCCGCCTTCGCTGCGCTCAGGCACTTTCCCACAAGGGAAGAAGGAAGGTCGGCTACCGCTTCTCGCGAATGTCGGTCAGCGTACGGGCCGGCGTGATCGCCTCGGGGTCGAGCTTGACCTCGATGATTGCCGGTTTGCCGATTGCCCGTGCCCGCTCGAAGGCGGCGGCGAAGTCTTCGGTCTTCTCCACCGTCTCGCCGTGGCCGCCAAAAGCGCGCGCATAGGCGGCGAAATCCGGGTTTTTCAGGCTGGTGCCGGAAACGCGGCCGGGATATTCGCGCTCCTGATGCATGCGGATGGTACCGTATATGCCGTTGTTCAGGATGACGACGATCACCGGCAGATCATACTGGACGGCCGTCGCAAATTCCTGCCCGTGCATCAGGAAATCACCGTCGCCGGCCCATACGATCACTTCGCGTTCCGGAAACACGCTTTTCGCGCCGACGCCGGCCGGAACGCCATAGCCCATCGAGCCGGAGGTGGGGGCCGCCTGCGTGTTGAAGCGGCGGAAGCGGTGGAAGCGGTGCATCCATGTGGCGAAGTTGCCGGCACCGTTGCAGATGATAGCATCTTCCGGCAGCACGCCTTCGAGATAATCCATGATCGGGCCCATCCGCACCGCGCCGGGGCCGGTCGTCGGAGGGGTGGACCAGGCGAGGTAGTCGGCGTGGGCCTGCTCCGTTTCGCCGGCCCAGCCGGGCGATGCCGGTCCCTTTCGCTTCGAAAATGCTTCGACGAAGGCGGCGGGCGAGGCGTTGATCGCCAATGTCGGGCAGTAGACGCGGCCAAGCTCGTTGGCGTCGACATGGACATGCACCAGCTTCTGGTCCGGGTAGGGGCTTTTCATCAGCGTGTAGTCGGATGACGGCATTTCGCCGAAGCGCCCGCCGATCAGCAGGATCAGGTCTGCCTCCTTCACGCGCGCGGCAAGCTTCGGGTTGAGCCCGATGCCGACATCGCCGGCATAGTTCCCGTGCAGATGATCGAACAGCATCTGGCGGCGGAAGGAGACGCCGACCGGCAGCGCCCAGCTTTCCGAGATTTCCTGCATATGGCCGACTGCGTCTTCGCTCCAGCGCGTGCCGCCGAGAATGACGAAGGGGCGCCTGGCTTCGCCGAGCAGCTTTTCCAGTTCATCCAGCTCCGCTTCGCCCGCCCAGGTCTCGACCGGCGTGAACGGCCGGGCAGCCGGGGCTTCGACCTCGCTCGCCAGCATGTCTTCCGGCAGCGAGACGATGACCGGGCCGGGGCGTCCCGAGGTGGCGACGGCGAAGGCGCGGGTGACCAGTTCGGGAATGCGCGCGGCATCGTCGATCTCGACCACCCATTTGGCGATGTCGCCGAAGAAGGCGTGATAGTCGACTTCCTGGAATGCCTCGCGATATTTGGCGTGCCCGGCGATCTGGCCGATGAACAGGATCATGGGAATGGAATCCTGCATGGCGATGTGCACGCCGGCAGAGGCGTTTGTGGCGCCGGGACCGCGCGTGACGAAGCAGATGCCGGGGCGGCCGGTCAGACGGCCCTGACAGTCGGCCATCATGGCGGCGCCGCCTTCCTGACGGCACACGAAGGTGCGGATGCTGGAATCGTGCAGCGCATCGAGCACGGCGAGATAGCTCTCGCCCGGCACGCAGAATATGCGGTCGGCGCCGTTGGCCTCCAGCGCCTCGACGATCAGTTGTCCACCCGTCTTCATCGCGTCTTCCGCTCCAGTTCGGCCAGGATTTCCTGTGTATGCTCGCCAAGGCGCGGCGAGGAACGCTCATAGGCGAGCGGCGTGGCCGACATCACCATCGGCGCCCGCACAGACGGCAGGCTGTTGCCGTGGCCGTCGTCGAGGTCGAGGCGCATGCCGCGTGCCACCACCTGCGGATCGGCGAAGGTCTGGCCGATGTCGTTGATGGGGCTGGCGGGAACGCCGGCCTTTTCCAGCGCCGCGAGGATATCGGCGCGTGCGAAGGCGGCCAGCGCCGTAACCATATGTTCCCGCAGGTGCTTGCGATTGGCCACGCGCGCCGCGTTGGTGGCGAAGGCCGGGTCGGCGGCCAGTTCGGCGCGGCCGATCACGGCGCAGAACTTGGCGAACTGGCTGTCATTGCCGACGGCGAGGATGAAATGCCCGTCCTTGACCGGCAGCACCTCGTAGGGGGCGATGTTGGGATGGGCATTGCCCATGCGGTTCGGCGCGGTGCCGGATACCAGATAGTTGAGGTTCTGGTTCGCCAGCACCGACACCTGCGTGTCGAGCAGGGCCATGTCGATATGCTGGCCTTCGCCGGTCTTTTCCGCATGGCGAAGGGCGGCCTGGATGGCGATGACCGAATAGAGGCCGGTGAAGATGTCGGTGACGGCGACGCCCACCTTCTGCGGTTCGCGATCCGGCTCGCCGGTGATCGACATCAGGCCCGACATGCCCTGCACGATGAAGTCGTAGCCGGCGCGCGGCGCGTAGGGGCCGTCCTGGCCGAAGCCGGTGATCGAGCAATAGATCAGCTTCGGGTTGACGGTCTTCAGGCTCTCGTAGTCGAGGCCGTATTTCTTCAGGCCGCCGAGCTTGAAATTCTCGATGAGGACGTCCGCGTCGGCCACCAGCCTGCGCACCGTCTCCGCGCCTTCCGGCGTGGAGAAATCGATCGTCACGGAGCGCTTGCCACGATTGCAGGAATGGTAGTAGGCGGCCGAAAGGTTCTCGCCGTCCGCGCCCATGACGAAGGGCGGTCCCCATTTGCGGGTATCGTCGCCCTGCGGGCTTTCCACCTTGATGACGTCGGCACCGAGATCGGCCAGCACCTGCCCGGCCCACGGTCCGGCCAGGATGCGGGCCAGTTCGATGACACGGACGCCTTTCAGCGGAGGAGGGGCCATGGACTACTCACTGCATCGGGAGGGTTTGCGCATGTCATTGTCCCGAAACCGGTTCCCGCCTTCGGGTGCCATGCTCTAGCAAGCCTTGCCGATCCTGTCACGTGCCATGCAATGGGCCAGCCTGACGGGCGCGCGGGCCTGCCGAGCCGGCTTCGTCGCGGGGGCAAACCTGGTCGAGCCAGGAGGCGAAGTCGTCCATGACCAACTCGCGGTTGACCTCGTTGAGGCTCTCATGGCGGGTGTCGGGATAGATGGTCGCGGCCACGTCGGAGAAGCCCATGCGCCGCAGGCGGCCGGCAAGGCGGTTGACGCTCTTGCCGCCATCGGTGGCTGGGTCGCGCGCGCCGCCGACCAGATGGAAGGGCAGGTCCTTGCGCACGTCGCCGAAATTCGCGTCGGCCGCGCCGTTGCCGGCAAGGCGGAACAGGTCCAGCCACAGCGAGACCGAGCCGTTCCAGCCGCAGAGCGGGTCGGCGATATAGGCATCCACCTGTTTCGGGTCGCGCGACAGCCAGTCGAAGAGGGTGCGATGGCCGGGGACGGCCTTGCCCCACGCCTCGAAGGTGAGCTTCGGCAACAGGCGCGAGGGCACGTCGGAGCCGAGGCGGAAGCGTTCCCATGCCAGAATCGCCCTTGCGGCCAGTGCCGGCAGGCCGGCCTGGAAATTGGAGTTCCACACCGCCGCCGCCTGGATGCGGCGCGAATGGCGCAGCACATAGTTGAGCGCGATCATGCCGCCCATGGAGTGGCCGAAGACGACAACGGGCAGGCCGGCATGGTCCTGGGCGATGAGGTCGTGAACGGCATCGACGTCGGCCACCAGCGCTTCGACCCCATCCTGTCCGGCGAAGCGGCCGGGCGGTGCATCGGGCGCGCGGGTGAAGCCGTGGCCGCGATGGTCATGCGCATAGACATGATAGCCGCGCTGGCTGAGGAAATCGGCGAACGGCGCATAGCGCGCGGCATGTTCGGCAAGACCGTGATTGATCTGCACGACGCCACGGGCAGGCGCCGTTGCGTGCTCGACATAAAGGTTCAGCGCCGCTCCCGTCGGGGAGGTGAGGGTGCGTCTTCCGTCGAAGGTCATATCCTGTTTCCGCCTTTTCCACTGGCGCTTTCTTGCCGATGCGGAGCAGTCGCCCGCCTTTCGCCGGCGACGGCGGCAGGTGGCGAATTCCGCATGGCGGGTTTAACATGCAAATAACATGATATATCCATGTATTGTTCAGAGGAGGAAATCGGGATGAAATTCAAGATCGGTGCGGTGCTCGTCATGGCAATCCTGTCCGCTATCGCTGTCGTCGGCCATGCTGGCGCGGCGGAAAAATACGGCAAGCAGAAAGTGGTCTACCATATCAATGGCGATGGCGGGCCGGAGAGCAAGGCCTACAAGGCGGCGCTGGTCAATGTACAGAACCATGTCAATGCGGTGGGCAAGGACAATATCGACGTGAAGGTCGTGCTGCATGGCGACGGCGTGAAGCTTTTGATGGCGGCGCAGGACGATTTGTCCCTGCAATCGGCCGTCACCAGCCTCAAGACGCAGAACGTGTCGTTTCTAGTGTGCAACAACACGCTCACCAGCCGCAAGATCGACTATGAAAACGACCTGTTCGAGGTGTTCGAGGACGATATCGTGCCTTCCGGCGTGGCCGAGCTCAGCTATCTGGAACAGCAGGGCTATACCTACATAAAACCCTGACGCAGCGGCCTGCATCTGCCGCAGCAAGGGTCGCGGGACGAGCTTGGGCATTGCCCCGCGGCGGTCTTTCGCCTACATAGCGCGCGACCCCCAATCACCCTTATTCAAGGAATAGCGCGCGTGGCACGCCAGTTCATCTATCACATGGCCGGCCTCAACAAGGCCTACGGCACCAAGAAGGTGCTGGAGAACATCCATCTTTCCTTCTACCCGGATGCCAAGATCGGCATCCTGGGCCCGAACGGCGCCGGCAAGTCGACCATCCTCAAGATCATGGCCGGGCTCGACAAGGAGTACACCGGCGAGGCCTGGCTGGCCGAGGGCGCGACCGTCGGCTACCTCGCGCAGGAGCCGCAGCTCGATCCGTCCAAGACTGTGTTCGAGAACGTCATGGACGGTGTTGCGAAGAAGACGGCCATCATCGAGCGCTACAACGAGCTGATGATGAACTATTCCGACGAGACGGCGGAAGAATCGGCCAGGCTTCAGGACGAGATGGACCGCCTGAACCTGTGGGACCTCGAGCAGCAGGTCGAGATGGCGATGGACGCGCTGGCCTGTCCGCCCAAGGACGCCGACGTGACCAAGCTTTCGGGCGGCGAGCGCCGCCGCGTGGCGCTGTGCCGCCTGCTGCTGGAAGAGCCGGACCTGCTGCTGCTCGACGAACCGACCAACCACCTCGACGCCGAGACCACGGCGTGGCTGGAAAAGCACCTGCGCGCCTACAAGGGCTCGGTGCTGCTCATCACCCACGACCGCTACTTCCTCGACAACGTCACCGGCTGGATTCTTGAGCTCGACCGTGGCCGCGGCATCCCCTATGAGGGCAACTACACCAAATATCTGGAAGCCAAGGCCAAGCGCCTCAAGCAGGAGGGCCGCGAGGACGACGCGCGCCAGCGCGCCATCGGCCGCGAGCGCGAGTGGATCCAGTCGAGCCCCAAGGCCCGCCAGACCAAGTCCAAGGCGCGTATCAAGGCGTTCGAGGAACTTCTGGAACAGGCCAACAACCGCCGTCCGAGCGACACCCAGATCGTCATCCCCTATGGCGAGCGGCTGGGCAATGTCGTCATCGAGGTCGAGGGCCTGTCGAAGGGCTTCGGCGACGAGCTTCTGATCGAGGACCTGTCGTTCAAGCTGCCGCCCGGCGGCATCGTCGGCGTCATCGGCCCCAACGGTGCCGGCAAGACCACGCTGTTCAAGATGATCACCGGACAGGAAAAGCCGGATGCCGGCACGGTCCGTATCGGCGAGACGGTCAAGCTCGGCTATGTCGACCAGAGCCGCGATGCGCTCGACCCCAACAAGACCGTGTGGGAAGAGATTTCCGGCGGCGCCGAAGTGGTCAAGCTCGGCAAGTTCGACGCCAACAC
>Ga0180220_1001624_pt1 | contig 16109 bp, 7 predicted proteins | sample eDN5th37CBELigBY_FD_151335 | JGI IMG/M metagenome (GOLD analysis project Ga0180220, IMG submission 151335) | Enriched backyard soil microbial communities from Emeryville, California, USA - eDNA 5th pass 37_C BE-Lig BY (version 2) (version 2) | ecosystem: Environmental > Terrestrial > Soil >...
ACGAGCGTCCCGTGGGCCCGAGCCTCGCCCACATCGGCTCGAAGGTCTCGGACGACTGGTTGTTCAAGTGGATCAAGGACCCGAGCGGCTTCCGTCCCGACACGAAGATGCCCCGGTTTTACGGCCTCTCCAACAACGACTCCCCCGAAGACCAGGCCAAAAGCGACGCCGAGATCCACGCCATCACCGCCTATCTGCTCGCCAAGAGCGACCCCCCGGCCGACTTCGTCGACCCCCCGGACGATCCCGACGAAGAGCGCGGGAAGGAGCTGTTCCTTGATAAGGGATGCCTGGCCTGCCACCAGCACCGCCCCTACAAGACATCGGGCGAGGACGCCGAGATCGGGCTCGCGGATCTCGCGAACCTCAACCCGGACTACGAGCTCGACCCCGATGAGACCTACGACCCGGAGGTCTTTCCCGAGGCCGCCCGCAAGTACGCCAAGGCCGATTTCGGGCCCAACCTGAGCAACATGGCCGCCAAGTTCCAGACGCCCGAACAGGGGCTCAAGTGGCTGACCAACTGGATCATGGCGCCCGAGAAGCACCATCCCGAAAGCCTCATGCCCAACCTTCAGCTCTCGCTGGAGGACTCGGCCGACATCGCCGCCTGGATTCTCTCGGTCCCCGGCCAGTGGCCCGTCAAGGTCGAGGGCGCCCCGGTCGACGCCGACCCTGTTCGCGAGGCGATCGACGAACTGGTCGGGCTCTACGTCTCCAAGGGAGGCTACAGCCGCGACGGCCAGCGCGTGTCGGTCTCGCTCTCCGAGATCGATTCGTTCGTCTCCGGCCTCGAGGAGAAGGAGAAGCTCCTGTTCCTGGGCGAGAAGACCATCGGCCGGCTCGGCTGCTTCGGCTGTCATGAGATCCCCGGGTTCGAGGACGCCAAGCCGATCGGCATCGCGCTCAGCGATTGGGGCGCCAAGAGCCCAAGCCAACTCGAATTCGGCCACGTCCGCGACTACCTGAAGGAGAAGGACCGCGCCAAGTCGGGCGACGGAGACGAGGAGGGCGACGGAGACGAGGAGGGCGACGGCGACGGCGTCGATCCGTATTTCCGCGACGAGCTGGATCGCGAGACCCGGATCGGCTTCCTCCACCAAAAGCTTCATCGGCCCCGGAGCTTTGACCACCTCAAGCAGAGCGAACTGTACAAGTCGTGGGACGACCGGCTGCGGATGCCCCGGTTCCCCTGGGCCGACGATCCCAAGGCGGTCGAGGAGGTGATGACCTTCATCCTCGGCCTGACGAACGAGCGGGTGAACCCGCGCTACGTCGCCCGAAACCGGTACGACGCCGCCAAGATCGCCAAGGCCGAGGGGGCGAAGCTCCTGAATCGGTACAACTGCGCTGGGTGTCACGTCATGGAGATGCCCGAGTTCGAGATCCCCCGGGGAACGAAGATCGAGGAGGCTCTGGTCAACTTCCAGGGCAACCTGCGGACGTCGTACAACGCCCGCAACACCGACTTTTTGCCCGACCACTTCCCCGGAGTCGCCTACGACTCGGAGAAGAAGCTGGACAACGCCTCCATCGAGGCCTCGCTCGGCGTCGGGCCCGACGACGGCGAACCCGTGACCATCAAGGGGATGATCGTCGACGAGTTCGACGAGGAGATCAGCGTCCAGCTTTGGGAGCCCGTGACGATTCGGGGCTACTCGTTCAACATCGGCGACAACCTGACGATCGACCGAACCAAGGTTAAGGAGCGTCCCCCGGTCGGCGGCGACTTCGCCTGGCTCTACGCCCTCCACCAGGGGGACGAGACCGGCGACCCGCTCGACTCGTTCTGGAACCGGCTTCCGCCCCCCTTGGTCCGCGAGGGCCTGAAGGTCCAGACCCCTTGGCTGGCGAAGTTCTTCGAAGACCCCCGCGCCATCCGACCGGCCGTCCAGTTGCGGATGCCCAAATACCACTACGGCGCCAAGCGCGGCGGCTTCCGCGAGACCGACCTGCTGGCCAACTACTTCGCGGCCGTCGACGGGGTCGATTTCCCCTACCAGATCATCCCCAACCAGCAACAAGGCTTCCTCGCCGATCGCGATCGCGAGCATCCCGGCCGTCTCGACGCCGGCTGGTCGATCATGGCCCATCAAGGTTCGCCCTGCCTCCAATGCCACGCCATCGGCGCGTCGAGGCCCGAGGGGGGCGAAGAGGCGGTCAACGGCCCCGACCTCCGCGGGGTCGCCGAGCGATTCCGGCCGGAATACCTGGAGCTTTGGTTGGCCAATCCCCGACGGCTCTTGCCCTACACGGCCATGCCGCAGAACATCGCTCCCCACGGCCCCTCGCAAATCGTCGCGCCCGAGGCCTTCGAGGACCAGCCGTTGGAGTTGCTCCGGGCCCTCCGCGACGCCCTGCTCAACTACGGCGACGTTCTGGAGCGCCAACTCGCCGAGGCGGGCGCGGCCGACGACGGAAACGCCCCGGCCGACGACGAGGACGTCCAACCTTCCGGTTAAAGACTCAACGCGGTTGATTCAAGGCGCTGGACATCCGATCCTGAAGAGGGCGATGCTCTCGCCCTCTCAAAATCAGGCGCGATGGACCAACATTGGAGGAAACGCGATGCGAATCCGCGGGGCTTTCCGGTCGACGCTGATGGGACTGGGTTTGGCGGGGCTGACCGCGTTGGGATTGCCGGGATGCGGAGGGGGAGGCCCCGAAACCGGCGACGCCGTGGTGGTGACGCCCCCCGCGGCGGACCCCCCGACGGCGCCCGCGCCAACTCCCGCCGCCCCCGCGATCGAGGCCGCTCCCGAACCCGCCGCCACGGCGCCCGAAACCGAAGCCAAGCCCGAGGCCGAAGCCGCTCCGGAGACCGCCTCGCCGACCCAGGCCGAGGGCTGGGGGACGCTCAAGGGGCGGGTCACCTTGACGGGAGGCGACGCGCCGGCCGTCAAGGTCTTGGTCGAGCGGGGGAAGGCGTCGAAGGATTCCGACTTCTGCGCGGCGGAGGCCCCGATCATGTCGGAGCGGCTGATCGTCGACGAGTCCACCAAGGGGATTAAAAACGCCTTGGTCTACATCCCCAACCCGTCGGCCGTGAACCCCGACGCCGAGAAGGCCGCCTCGTCGGCCCGGTTCGAATTCGACCAGAAGAACTGCGCGTTCGACCCCCACGTCATGGTGGTCATGTCGGGCTCGGAGGTTCAGCTCAAGTCGTCCGACCCGGTCACGCACAACGTCAACATCCGTCTGGTCAACACCTTGGGCAACACGCTGATGTCCGCCGGCGGGACCGCCGCGGTGACCGCGGGCGACCCCGAGCGCCGGCCGGGGCAGATCGTCTGCGACATTCACAACTGGATGCAGGCTTGGTGGATGGTCTTGGACAGCCCTTACTTCGCCGTGACCGACGCGGAGGGGAACTTCGAGATTCAGGACGTTCCGGCCGGGACGCAGCGGGTCGTCGTTTGGCAAGAGGCGGTCCAGCGCGGGGGGTTCGTCACCGCCCCCGGGGGCGACGACGTCCAGATCAAGCCCGGCGAGCCCACCGTTCAGGATTACTCCATCGATCTGGCGACGATCCGACCGTGATGGCCGGCTTCGCCCCGCCGAAGAACTTTTCGGCCGGCGTGGCATGACAAACGCGCCGGGAGGCTGTTATGGTGGGATGGCGAGTCTCGGAAAACGATCCGAAGGCCGGACCAACGCGCCCGCCGCGGGCGCTCCCTCCCCACGTTTTCGTGGACCCACTCACCGATTGGATTTTGGAGAAACGCCCATGTTTCCGCGTTTGACTTCCGTGAAGACCCTGGCGATGGCCGCCGGCCTGGCGGGCCTGGTGGTTGCGGGCCATCCCGCCGAGGCGCTGGCTCAGGGCGAGTTCGGCTCGATCAAGGGCCGGGTGGTGTGGGGAGGAGACGAAGCCCCCACGCCCAAGGTCCTGGTTAAGAAGGGGAACGCCACCAAGGACGGCGAGGTCTGCGCCGCCGAATCGGACATCCTTTCCCCCGAGGTGCAAGTCGACCCGGAAACCAAGGGAGTCGCCGGCGCCCTGGTCTACCTGGTCAACCCGTCCGCCGAGAACCCCGAGGCGGTCAAGGAACTGCTGAAGAACCATCCCAAGGCGGAACTCGACCAAGTGGCCTGCGAGTTCGTGCCCCACGTCCAGGCGATCCATCAGGATCAGCCCTTGACGATCAAGTCGAGCGATCCGGTCCCCCACAACGTCCGCTACACCGGCTTCACCAACGGCTCGCTCAACCAGATGCTGGCGGCCAACGGCGAGATGGAGGTCCAGCTCCAAGCCGAGCGCCGGCCGATGATGGTCGCCTGCGACATTCATCCCTGGATGACCGCCTACATCATGATCTTCGACCACCCGTTCTTCGCCGTCACCGACAAGGACGGCTCGTTTGAGATCAAGGGCGTGCCGGCCGGCAAGCAAAACCTGGTCGTCTGGCAAGAGACCGCCGGCTGGATCAACTCCGCCAAGGCCAAGGGCGACCCGGTCGACGTCAAGGCCGGCGAGGCCGCCGACGCCGGTTCGTTCGAGCTGAAGCCGAAGAAGAAGTAAGCGGCCAAAGGGTCGGGCGGGGGAGAAATCCGCCGGCCTCTGGCCTCGCGCCCCTTCTCCCCTCGCGGGAGAAGGTGGCCGGAACGGCCGGATGAGGGTCATGGGATTTCAGAGCAAGCCGGGTTGGCGAAGAGCGCCCGCCTAAGCTTTTCCGTAAATCCGACAACCCTCATCCGCCCCTTCGGGGCCCCTTCTCCCGGGGGGAGAAGGATGCTTGGCGACGCCTCTCGGGAAGGCTCAAATCTCGCGCCAAACAGGATTGGCCCCTTCTCCCGTCAGGGGAGAAGGGAGAACCCGACTCCGTCCACCGCGCGCGGGCCGCGCCGAGCACCATGCAACTTCCAAAGAGGCCGCTTTTCATGGGACGATACCGCCTGGGCCGGATTCTCCAGGTGTTGGGGATGTTGATTCTTCCCTTCGCGATCGCCTCGGAGCTGTCTGGGCGGGTGGGCCTTGGGCAATCCCTGCTGATCGCCGGGGCGGGGATGCTCGTCTTTTACGCGGGCTTCGTGATTCAAAATCGGTCGTAGCCCGGCGCGATGGGCGACGGCGCCCAATTTGCCTTGTGAGAATGGAGGCTGTTTCCTCTCCCGACCGACGTATAGAATGCCAGCGCCCGCGCCTCCCCGCCTGCGGCGGGAAGTCGTTTCCTTTTCGCCTTGTCTTGTCGCGGACGAGAATCGGATCGGGGCCCGGGTGGAGGGAGTTGAGGATGACCTGGTTCCGGTCCCACCGGCGCGAGCCGGCCGCGATCCCGTTTCGAACCGCCGGCCTCGGCCTGATTTGCCTGCTGGGCCTGGTCGTCGGCCCCGTTTGGGCCCAAGCCGGGGGACGGGGAGCGTCGAAGTTCTATCCCGACTCCAGCGAGGCGGCCGAGACCCTCTTGCGCAACGCCGCGGGACACGCCCAAGGAGGGCAGTGGGCCGAGGCGATCGGGATCTATCAGCGCGTCATCGACCAGTACGGCGAGAAGGTCGCCCGGCTCCCGCGCGATCCGGCCGAACCGGGCGCTGGGGACGGTGACGACGAGTTCGTGCTGTTCGTCGATCTTCGGGCCTACTGTCAGCGGATCCTGGCCGGTCTGCCGCCCGAGGCCCGCGCCCTGTACCGCAATCGGGTGGACCCCCAGGCCGAACGATGGTATCGCCGGGGGCGCGAGCAGCGCGACCCGAGGCCGCTGCGCCTGGTGGTCGAGCGGGCCTTTTGCTCCTCTTGGGGAGACGACGCCCTGGAGCTGCTGGGCGACATCGCCTTTCAGGACGGCCGGTTCGACGAGGCGCTGGCGATGTACCGAAGACTCGTCGCCGACGACCCCGACGACCCCCTCGCCCTGATCCATCCCGACCCGTCGGTCGACCTGGCGCGGGTCGCCGCCAAGAAGCTGCTCTGCCGGGCCGCGGCCGGAAGGGAGATCGCCGTCGCGGAGGAACTCGACGCCTTCGCGAAGCGGTTCCCCAACGCCGAGGGCAACCTGGCCGGGCGCAAGGGGCCGTTCGTCGAGATTCTGACCCAGGCGCTGAAGTCCGATCGCCTGGCGCCGCCGGACCTGGGGGACGAGCGCTGGCCGACCTTCGCCGGCGCGCCGAGCCGCAACCATGTTCCGGCCGAATCGGTCGACGTGGGCTCGCTTCAATGGCGGGCGCCGCTTGAGCGGATCAACCCGACGCGGCCCGGCAACCCCTACGGCCTTCGGCCCGCGGCGCCCAACGCGTCGGCCACGTCGGCCCAATTGCTGGGCTATCACCCGATCGTCGTCGGCGACCAGGTGATTGTCTGCGACGGCAAGCGCGTTCTGGCCTACAACCTGAGCGACCGGGCCGACGACGACGGGGGCCGGACGGTGTCGGTCGAGCCCGCCTGGCGGTACGACCCCGAGGGGGACGGGGCGGTTCCCCAGGCCAGGCAGCCGGTCTGGGTCCTTCCGCGCCACACCCTCACCGCCGTCGGGGATCGGATTTACGCCCGGATGGGGGTGGCGACCCCGCCGGTCTTCATGGGGATGAATCGGGCGATGGGGGAGGGGACCTCGATCATCGCCCTGGACCGAACCCGTCCCGGCGACAAGCGGATCTGGACCCGTCGGGCGAGCGAGCTGACGCTCCCGGATCGCCCGGCGGGAGACCGCGCCGTCCGCTCGGTGAACTTTGAGGGCACGCCGGTCGCCGACGAGCGGAGCGTTTACGTCGCCGTCACCGACCGCCGCGAGCAGACCGCCACCTACGTCGCCAGCTTCGACGCCGTCGACGGCTCCCCCCGCTGGATCCGCTACCTCGGCGCCGCCGCCTCCGAGAACGACCCGTTCGTGGGCATGGGGGGGATGGGCATGGGGGGCCTGGGCGCCGCCGATCCCGGCCACCGGCTTCTCTCGCTGGATGGCTCGGCCCTTTACTACCAAACCAACCTGGGGTCGTTGGCGGCCCTCGACGCCGAGACCGGCGCGATCCTCTGGGTGGCGACCTACCCCCGCCGGGAAATGGGCCGGGGGGGCGACCCCACCGAGCGCGACCTGAACCCCGCGGTGGTCCACGACGGCCTGGTCTTCGTCGCCCCCAGCGATTCCGGGTCGATCCTCGCCTTCGAGGCCCAGACCGGCCGGTTGAAGTGGAGGACCGACGCGATCCCCGAGGAGGTTAAGGTCACGCATCTGCTGGGGGTCGCCCACGGCCGACTGGTGGCCACCGGAGACCGGGTCCTGCTTTTCGACGTCCGCGACGGCAAGCTTTTGCGCGCCTGGCCCGACTCGGGAAGCCGCGAGGGGTTCGGCCGGGGCCTCTTGGCCGGCGACCGGATCTACTGGCCGACCCGCAACGAGATCGAGGTTCTGGACCAGCGCGGCGGCGGACGCGCGGCCCCGCCGATCAAGCTCGCCGAGACCTACCGGACGACCGGGGGAAACCTCGTCGTCGGCGACGGCTACCTGATTGTGGCGCAGAGCGACGCCCTGGTCGTCTTCTGCCAGAACAGCCGGCTGATCGAGCGCTACCGCGACGAGATCACCCGGTTCCCGGAACGGGCGCCGGCCCATTACCGCCTGGCGCGCGCGGCCGAGGCGGTCGGACAAGACGACCTGGCCCTGGCCTCGTATGAGAACGCGATCGAGCGCGGGGAGCCGGCCGAAACGATCGACGGCGTCCCCCTGGTCGACGCGGCCCGCGACCACCTGTTCGCGCTCCTCACCCGAACCGCGGCGAAGCTTCGAAGCGAGAACAAGCCCGACGCCGCCTCCGAGCGGCTGGAGGCCGCCGCCCTCGCGGCCCGATCGGACCAAAACCGGTTGCAAGCCCGGTTGCTCTTGGCCGAGGCCCGGATGGAGCAGGGGCGGGCCCAAGAGGCCGTCGACGTGCTGGAGCGGCTTCTGGCCGACGAGGGGATCGAGCGGCTGAGCGTCGCCTCCGACGACGGCCGGCGCTCCGTCCGCGCCGACCTGTTCCTCGCCGATCGGCTCGGCGAGATCGTACGCGAACGCGGGCGCGAGGTCTATCGGGATTACGACCGCCGGGCCCGCGAGCTTTTGGAGCGCGGTCGGCGCGATCAAGACCCCCGGCCCTTGATCGAGGCCGCCCGGCTCCACCCGGCCGCCGAGGTCGTTCCCGAAGCCCTCCTGACCCTGGGGACGCTCTACGAGGCGGAGGATCGTCCGGTGGAGGCGACCGCCGTGTACAAGCGGCTGTTGACCCTGACCGCCTCCGACGACCAGACCCGCGCCAAGGCGTTGTGGCGGCTGGCCCGGGCCTACGAGGCGCGGGGCTATCTGGTCTCGGCCCGCGACGCCTACCTTCAGCTTCGAACCCGTCACCCCGAGGCCCGGATCGAAGCGGAGGAGGGGACCGCGACGGCCGCCGAATTGGCCTCGGCCGCCCTGGGTCGAAGCCCCCTGGCGGACCTCGCCGCCGACCTTCCCCGGCCGCCGACCCCCTCGCCCCTGGTCCGCCGATGGTCTTGGCGGGGGACCGACGGGGCCGACTCGGCGCGGCCGATCGCGGCCTTCGGAACGCCGCCGGCCGTCGATTCGGGCCGGGCCCTCCTGGTTGACAACGCGGGCCTCACCTCGCTCGATCCTCAAACCGGCGCTCCGCTCTGGACGGCCGAACTCGGCCAGCGGGCCGCCTGGGTCGGCTATCTGGCCGACAAGCTCGTCGCCGCGACCCCCCGGCGCGTCGTGGCGCTCGACCCCAAGACCGGCGAGGGGCGATGGCGGTTCGGCCGGGAGGACGACCCGAAGCCGAAGCGCGGACCCGACCCCTTCGCCCGCGGCGATCCCCCGGCCGATTCCCCGGAGAGCCTCGGCTCTCCCCTAAGCGGCTTCCAAATCGTCAATGATCGCCTGTTTCTCCTGAAGGGCGACCATGAGCTGATCGCCGTCGACGGCGCCGACGGAATCGTCCACTGGTCCTACTCCGTCCGGGGAGGAACGATCGACCCGAAGGTCTGGATCGGCCCCGACCGGCTCATCCTGCGAACCGACGGGCCGTCGGAGTTGGTCGTTTTGGAGACCGAGACCGGCCGGCCGGTCTCCCGGGTCGCCTTGGCAGAGGGAGAGGGCCTGGAGCGGACGCCGGTTCCCCTCGACGACGACCACGCGATCGTCGTCACCGACCGCCGCTCCGTCAAAAACCTCGACATGGCCCGGGGGCGGTTCGTCTGGGAATACCGCGAGAGCCATGAGATGCCGGTCAACGGCGCGCCCCGGCCTTTGGTCGACGCCGAGCGGTTGCTGATCGTCCACGACGGCCGGACGCTCATCCGGCTCGACCCGGCCACCGGCTCGAAGCGCTGGTCGACCGTGCTGGGGACCGAGAACCTGGGCGAGCGCCCCGACTCCCTGGCTCTCGACGAGGAGCGCTTCTACTGCGTCAGCAAGCAAACCCTGCGGGCGATCTCGCTCGAGGACGGCTCGCCCCTCTGGTCGCGCCACCTGGCCGGGCCGGATCTGCTTCAGTGGGCGCTGGTCCTTTCCGATCGGGCGGTCATGGCGTATCCAAGCTCCTCGAGCGCGTGGGAGGAGTACGCCGAATCGCTCCCCGTCGTGGCCCGTCGCCGAACCGACGGCGCCTTGATCCAACGGTTCGCCCTGCCGGCGACCATCTCCGACGCCCGGCTCCAACTCGACGCCCGCGGCGCGCTTTTGACGACCTCGCGCGAGCTTTGGGCCCTGGGCGCGATCGCGCCGAATCGAACGACCGGGGCGGCGGGATCGCCCTGACGCGGCGCGGCGCGCTTGAACCCGGCGCTCGGGACGCGAATACTATCGACAACGATGCGCGCTCGACGAAGCGCGAGACTTCACGAAGGAGGGACCGCGTGAGCGACTCGACCGACAACCCGACGACCACTCCGCCGGCCGACGACGACCTGGCGGCCGTCGAACGGCTCAGGGACGCCTATCAAAAGCTCCGGGCCGAGATGGGCAAGGTCATCGTGGGGCAGCACGCGGTGCTGGAGGAATTGCTCTTGGCCGTCTTCGCCCGAGGTCACTGCCTTTTAATCGGCGTGCCGGGCCTGGCCAAGACCCTGATGATCCACACCCTCTCCGACGCCCTGGACCTCACCTACAACCGGATCCAGTTCACCCCCGACCTGATGCCCTCGGACATCACCGGGACCGAGGTGATCCAGGAGGACAAGGCCACCGGAATCCGGCAATTCAAGTTCCTCCGCGGTCCCGTCTTCGCCAACGTCGTCTTGGCCGACGAGATCAACCGAACGCCCCCCAAGACCCAGGCCGCGATGCTGGAGGCGATGCAGGAGCGCCAGGTGACCGTCGGCGGCGAGCGGCACCGGCTTCCCGACCCCTTCTTCGTTCTGGCCACCCAAAACCCGATCGAGCAGGAGGGGACCTACCCCTTGCCCGAGGCCCAGCTCGACCGCTTCATGATCAACGTCCTGGTCGGCTATCCCGACGAGGAGGAGGAGCGCGACATCGTTCGGATGACCACCACGGCGCAACGGCCGACGCTCACCAAGGTCCTCTCCGGCGCCGAGGTTCTGGCCCTTCAAGAGATCGTCCGCCGGGTGCCGGTCGCCGATCACGTGATCAACTACGCCGTCCGGTTGACCCGGGCGACCCGCCGAGACCGGGACGACGCGCCCGACTTCGTTCGCGACTACGTGAGCTGGGGCGCTGGTCCCCGGGCCAGCCAGTACCTTGTGCTGGCGGCCAAGGCCCGGGCCGTTTTGCACGGCCGGCATCACGTGGCGATCGAGGACGTCCGAAGCGTGGCCGCCCCCGTGCTGAGACACCGGATCATCACCAACTTCAACGCCGAGGCGGAGGGCCTGAAGCCCGACGACGTGGTGGAGCGCCTGATCGAGACCGTACCCGTCGACGCCAACGAGGCCGAGCAGAGTGGAAAACTACCAAAGCTATTTAGATCCGCGGACGTTGTCCAGTCTTGAGGGGCTCGACCTCCAGGCGCGGACGATCGTTGAGGGATACGTCGCCGGCATGCACCCAAGCCCCTACCAGGGCTTCTCGGTCGAGTTCGCCGAGCACCGCGAGTACGTTCCCGGCGACGACGTCCGACACGTCGACTGGAAGGTCTGGTCCAAGACCGACAAGCTCTACCTGAAGCAATACGAGGAGGAGACCAACCTCCTGCTCTACATGCTTCTGGACGCGAGCGAGTCGATGGGCTACGCCTCCGAGGGGAACGTCTCGAAATTCCAGTACGCTCGGCTCGTCGTCGCGGCCTTGGCCTACATGGTGCTGCAACAGCAGGACTCGGTGGGCCTGGCCCTCTTCGACGAATCGGTGCGGCGGTACGTCAAGCCCTCGGGCCAGCCGTCGCGCTTGAAGGAGCTGATCCACCTGCTCGACGCCGCGCCCGCCCGCGAGAAGACCGACATGGGCGCGGTGCTCCACGACCTTTCGGAGCGGTTCCGCAAGCGGGGCGTGGTGGCGATCTTCTCGGACATGTTCGACGACGCCCCGCGGATCCTCTCGGGCCTGAAGCATTTCCGGCACCGCCGCCACGAGGTGATCGTCTTCCACGTGCTCGACCCGGCCGAGCTTGACTTTCCCTTCCGCGAGCCGACCCTCTTCAAGGGAATGGAGGGAGTTCCCGACGTTCTGGCCGACCCCGGCGCCCTTCGGAAAGCCTACCAAGCCGAGATCTCCGCGTTTCTCGACGAGATTCGCAAGGGCTGCCGGATGAACGATATTGATTATGTGCCCCTGCGCACCGACCAGAGCCTCGACGCGGCGCTCTCGGGCTACCTGGCCTCGCGAGCGAGCCGAAGGCGGCCGCGGCGACGGTAGGGAAGGGGAGGACGCGGCGGGTTGGTTTGGCGCTTACATATAATGAACAACCGGAGAGGTGTCGCCAATCATCCTTCTCCCCTCGGGAGAAGGTGGCCGGAACGGCCGGATGAGGGGCGTCGGGTTTACGGAAACGCTTTGGCGATCGTTCTTTGCGAACCATGCTCGCCCCGTAAACCCCGCGACCCCCACCCGGCCCTTCGGGCCCGACCCCACAAGTGGGGTTCCCCCCGCCCCCGGTGGGAGAGGGGATGAGACGCCGCTTTCGGTCGATCGTTGGTTTCATACGAGGAGATCGCGTTGCCGCCAGTTGGTCCGCCATTGATCTGGGCTTTGGGGTTCGCCAACGCGCCGCTCTTGTATGGGCTGGCGGCGGCGGCGGCGCCCATCCTGCTGCACCTTTGGAACCGCCGGAAGTTCCGGGAGCGTCGATGGGCGGCCATGCGGTTCCTGGTCGAGGCGATTCGCAAGAATCAAAGGCGGATTCGCATCGAGCAGTGGCTGCTGCTGGCGATCCGCTGCCTGTTGGTCGCGTGCGTCGTCTTGGCGATGGCCAAGCCGTTTCTGGAGGGTCTGGGCAACGTGATCCCGGGGCGTCGGACCCACCGGGTCTTGGTTCTCGACTCGTCGCTGAGCATGGGCCGCTTGGTGGCCGACGCGGGCGGCGGATCCAGCCGCTTCGAGCAGGCCAAGACGGTGGCCGAACGGCTGGCCGGAGACTCGCGACGAGGAGACGCGGTGAGCCTCGTCTTGATGGGCTCGCCCCCCCGAGTGGTCATCGGCGACCCCTCCCCCAATTTGGCCGAGGTCCAAAGGGAGATCGAAGAGCTGTCCCTCACCCACGGCGCGACCGACTTGGAGGCCAGCTTCGAGGCCATCGACCGGGTGCTCGACGCCTCGCCGATAGCGCAGAAGGAGGTGATCTTCCTGACCGACCTGCAAGCGACGAGCTGGCTCCCCCGCGCCGGCGAGGACGAGGAGGGGGGCGAAGAGGGCCTGAAGCGGATCATCGAGCGGCTTGAGGCGCGAGGGCCTCGGTCGGTCGTCATCGACCTGGGGCGCGAGGGGGAGGAGAACCGGGCGATCGTCGATCTGGAGGTTCTCTCGCCGGTGGTCACGCCGTCGAGGACCGTCCTGGTCCGGGCCCTGGTCCGCAACTTCGGGCCGTCGCGGGCCGACGGAGTCCGCGTCCGGCTGACCACCAACGGCCGGGTCGGTCCCGAGCAGCTTGTCGACCTGCCGGTCGGCGAGGACGTTCCGGTCGTCTTCAACCAGCGGTTCGCCGCGCCCGGCGACCACGTGATCGAGGCGTCGATCGACGAGGACGCCTTGGCCTTGGACGACCGACGCCGGCTGGTGGTCCCGGTTCGCGAGGCGGTGGCGGCGCTTCTGGTCGACGGCGACGCCAAGTCCGAGCCGTTCCAGGCCGAGACCGATTACCTGGCCGTGGCCCTCGCCCCGGCCGAGACGTCCCTCGGCGAGCCCGACCTGATCCGCGTCGAGGTCTTGCCCGACTCCCGGTTCGCCGGGCGCGACCTGGGGGGCTTCGACGTGGTGGCGCTCTGCAACGTCGCCCAGTTCAGCCCCGCGGAGGTCTCGGCCCTGGAGGACTTCCTCAAGCAGGGCGGAGGCGTGATCCTCTTCGGCGGCGATCAGGTGATGGCCGACAACTACAACCGCCTGCTCCACGACGACGGCCGGGGCCTCCTCCCCGCCGCCGTCGGTCCTCCTCGGGGGGACGAGACCGGCCGGGACGCCGCCTTCCGGTTCGATCCACTGGGCTATCGACATCCCCTTTTGGTCGACTTCCGCAACCAGCCCGACCCGGTCACCGCCGGGCTGACCCAGGTTCGGACCTGGCGCCATCACGAGTTGATCCTCCCCAACGACTCGAACGCGGAGGTCGCCCTGGCGTTCGACGACGGCGCCCCCGCCGTGATCGAGGCGCCCCGGCATCGCGGCGTGGTCGTCCAAGTGGCGACCTCGGCTGACGCCGACTGGACCAACTGGCCCGTTCACCAAGGCTATCCACCGATCATTCAGCGCATGTTTTTGGATGCCGCCGCGGGGAAGACGGCCGAGCGCAACATCCGGGTCGGCGCCCCCTACGACCAGGCGCTCCCCGGCGCCGGGGCCGGCGCGCCGGTGACGGTCTTCGCGCCCGGCGGACGGACGACCCCAACCCGCTTGAAGGCCGAGGAGGGGCTCAGCCGGCTCCACTTCGAGGAGACCGACGAGGCCGGCGCCTACAAGGCGACCATCGGCCCTCCGCTGGCCGAGGAGATTTCCTTCGCCGCCAACCCCGATCCGGCCGAAAGCGACCCGGCCAAGCTCGACGAGGCGGGCCTGGCCCAGCGCCTTCCCGGCTGGCGGTTCGTCCGCCTGACCAACTGGCGCGAACTCTCGCGCGACGCCGCCTCGGTCGGCCGCAAGGGAGAGTTGCACCGCCCTTTGCTCTACGGCGTCCTACTCTTGCTTTTGGTCGAATCCGTCGCGGCCTGGAAGTTCGGACACAACGATTCCCGGGGGTGAAACGATGATAAATCCTTCAAGCCCCCATCCCGGAGGCAATGCGCCGCGCGCGTCCGGTCACGGGGAAAGCGGATCATGTAGGGGCGGCCCCCCGTGGCCGCCCTCGTGGGATGGCGCGCGCCACGACGCGATCACCAGGGGACGGGCCTCGCCGCGCGATGGCGAGCCTCCCCATGCCGGTCGCCGGAGGGCGGCCACGGGGGACCGCCCCTACATATTGCATTTTCCGCCCGAGCCCGGGATGCGCGCGGCGCGAGAGAGGACCCGTCGGACGTGATCGATACGATTCTCACCCACCTGGCCGATCGACTGGGCGTCGCGCCTCCCCGCGCCGGCGAGGCCGTCTCGCCCCGGATCCGGTTCGACCAGCCTTGGTCGCAGTGGACGCTTTTGGCGGTGGTGCTGGGAAGCGTCGCGCTGATCGTCTGGCTCTACCGGCGCGATGGCAAGGCCCCCGCCCCCTATCGGGCGCTCTTGGCGGCGCTTCGGATCAGCCTGGTCCTCTTGGCCGTCTTCATGCTCTCGGAGGCCGTGCTGTCGGTCGAGCGGACGGGGCTTCCTTACCTGGCGATCCTCATCGACGACTCCGCCAGCGCGGGGATCGCCGACCAGTTCGAATCGGCCGAGGTCCGCGACGGCCTGGCCGCCTTGGCCATCGCCGACGACAAGACCGGAACCGAAGCCGAGACGGAGGTTGAGACCGGCGGGCCGACGCGCTTGGCGGTCGCCAAGGGGCTGCTTCTGAAGGACGACGCCCGGATCCTTCGCGAGTTGGGCAAGCAGCACAAGACGCGGCTGTATCTGGTGTCCAACTCGGCGCGGCTGTTGGCCGAGATCGATCGGCCGGAGGATGTCGAACCGGCTTTGGAGAAGCTTCGGGAGGTCGAGCCGGCGGGGGGGCAGACCCGCCTGGGCGACGGATTGCGGCAAGTTTTGGGCGAGCTTCGGGGCGCGCCCCCCTCGGCGCTTTTGCTCCTCTCCGACGGCCAGTCCACCGACGGCGAGCCCTTGGCTTCGTCCGCCGAGCTGGCCGCGCGCAAGGGAGCGCCGATCTTCGCCGTCGGCTTGGGCGGTGCCCAGCCGGCGCGCGACTTGGAGCTGACCGACCTGCTGGTCGACGACGTCGTATTCGTCGACGACGCCGTGCGGTTCCAGGCGAAGCTCTCCGCCCGGGGCTTCGGCGGGGAAAAGGTCGTCGTCCGCCTGAGCGAACAACCGCCCGACGCGGAGAAGGACGATCCCGGCCTTGAGGTCGAATCGATCGAGGTCGACGCCCCCAAGGACGGGGAGCCCCAAAGCGTCGAGCTGGTTTACCACCCCCGGGAGACCGGCGAGAAGGCCTTCCGCCTGGAGGTCGTCCCCCAGCCCCGCGAGCTGCAAACCGACAACAACCGGATCGAGCGAACCCTCACCGTGCGCAAGGAGAAGCTCAAGGTCCTGATGGTCGAAAGCGAGCCCCGGTACGAGTTCCGCTACCTGAAGAACTTCCTGGAGCGCGACGAGACGATCGACCTGAGCGTCGTTCTGCTGTCGTCGGACCCCGAATACAGCGAGCAGGATCGCTCGGCCCTGCCCACCTTCCCGGCGTCTCGCGAGGAGCTTTTCGCCCAGGACGTCGTCATCTTCGGCGACGCCGACGCCGGCTTTTTGAGCCAGTCGCAGTTGCAAAACCTCTCGGACTTCGTCACCGAGAAGGGGGGCGGGCTCCTCTTCGTCGCCGGCCAGTTGTTCGACCCCCTCACGTACCGGGGGACGCCGCTGGAGCCCCTCTTGCCGATCGACCTGACCGACGCCCGC
>Ga0180220_1001626_pt1 | contig 16102 bp, 12 predicted proteins | sample eDN5th37CBELigBY_FD_151335 | JGI IMG/M metagenome (GOLD analysis project Ga0180220, IMG submission 151335) | Enriched backyard soil microbial communities from Emeryville, California, USA - eDNA 5th pass 37_C BE-Lig BY (version 2) (version 2) | ecosystem: Environmental > Terrestrial > Soil >...
TTAAGGGTGCAAAGGGAGCGGAAGCAAAGCATGTTTTCCGCTAACTAGGGTGGTACCACGGGAATCAAACCTCTCGTCCCTAGCGCTAATACGCTATGGATTGCAGAGGTTTTTTTAATGAGATTCAAGCGAATGACGCGGCGCGTAAGGCGTCCGCCTGGACTGTAAGAGGGGGCATTAACACATGAGTGAAAATCAGCAGGCTCAGGGGTATCATCCCCAATCGATCGAGCCGAAGTGGCAAAAGTATTGGGACGAACACCATACGTTCAAAACGGGCGAGGATCCCGGGAAACCGAAGTTTTATGCACTGGATATGTTTCCTTATCCATCCGGCGCAGGCCTTCACGTCGGCCATCCGGAAGGATATACGGCGACCGACATCGTATCCCGCTATAAAAGAATGCGCGGCTACAACGTGCTTCATCCGATGGGATGGGACGCGTTCGGCCTGCCTGCCGAGCAGCATGCGCTCGATACCGGCGAACATCCGCGCGACATCACGGTAAAAAACATCAACAATTTCCGCCGTCAAATCAAATCCCTCGGATTCTCCTACGACTGGGACCGCGAGATCAGCACGACGGATCCGGATTATTACAAATGGACGCAGTGGATTTTCATCCAATTGTACAAAAAGGGACTTGCATACGTTGCCGAACTGCCGGTCAACTGGTGCCCGGCCCTCGGGACGGTGCTGGCCAACGAAGAAGTGATCGACGGCAAAAGCGAGCGCGGCGGACACCCTGTCATCCGTAAGCCGATGCGGCAATGGGTGCTGAAAATCACCGAATACGCCGAGCGCCTGCTTGAAGATTTGGAGGAACTCGACTGGTCCGAAAGCATCAAGGACATGCAGCGCAACTGGATCGGCAAATCCAAAGGCGCCGAAGTGAATTTTGCCATCGAAGGCCACAGCGGCCATTTGACGGTATTCACGACCCGTCCGGACACGCTGTTCGGCGCCAGCTACTGCGTTCTGGCACCGGAGCATGAGCTCGTCGCCGAAATCACGACGCCGGAACAGCAGGAAGCGGTCAAAGCGTACCAGGATCTTGCCGCACGCAAGAGCGATCTGGAGCGCACGGATTTGGCCAAGGATAAAACCGGCGTATTTACGGGCGCCTATGCCGTCAATCCGGTGAACGGCGCGAAGCTGCCGATTTGGATCGCCGATTATGTTCTCGCGGGCTACGGAACGGGCGCCATTATGGCGGTTCCGGGCCACGACACGCGCGACTGGGAATTCGCGAAGCAATTCGGTCTTGACATCATCGAGGTCGTCAAAGGCGGCAACGTGCAGGAAGAGGCCTATACCGGCGAAGGCGAACACGTCAATTCCGGCTTCCTGGACGGGCTGGGCACCGAAGAAGCGATCGCCAAGATGATCTCTTGGCTCGAAGAGAGCGGCAAAGGCCAAGGAAAAACCACGTATCGCCTGCGTGACTGGCTGTTCAGCCGCCAGCGTTATTGGGGCGAACCGATTCCGATCCTGCATCTGGAAGACGGAACGATGAAAACCGTGCCGGAGGATCAGCTTCCGCTGATGCTGCCGGATATCGACCAGATCAAACCGTCGGGAACAGGGGAATCCCCGCTTGCGAACGTGACCGAATGGGTGGAAACGGTGGATCCGGAGACCGGCATGAAAGCGCGCCGCGAGACCAACACGATGCCGCAATGGGCCGGAAGCTGCTGGTATTACCTGCGGTTTATCGATCCGCACAACAAGGAAGAGCTCGTTTCGAAGGAAAAAGAGCGGGAGTGGATGCCGGTCGACCTCTACATCGGCGGCGTCGAGCATGCGGTGCTCCACCTGCTGTATGCCCGGTTCTGGCATAAGATGCTTTACGACCTGGGCGTGGTCAGCACGAAGGAGCCGTTCCAAAAGTTGGTCAACCAAGGCATGATCCTGGGCACGAACAACGAAAAAATGAGCAAATCGCGCGGCAACGTCATCAATCCGGACGAAATCGTCGAAAACTACGGCGCGGATACGCTTCGCATCTATGAAATGTTTATGGGACCGCTGGAAGCGACGAAACCGTGGAACGAAAACGGCGTGGAAGGCGCGCACCGCTTCCTGTCCCGCGTATGGCGCCTCGTCGTGAACGACGACGGAAGCCTGAATGCGAAATTGACGGACGGCGAAGGCAGCGACGACTTCAAACGCGTATGGCATAAAACGATTAAAAAAGTGACCGAAGACATGGAGCATATGCGCTTTAACACGGCGATCAGCCAGCTGATGATCTTCATCAACGACGCATACAAAGCCGATGCCCTTCCGCGCAAAGCCATCGAGGACTTCGCGCAGCTGTTGTCCCCGTTTGCGCCGCATATCGCCGAAGAGCTGTGGGAACGCCTCGGGCATCGGGAATCGATCACTTACGTTTCGTGGCCTGTTTTCGACGAGGCGTGGACCGTGGATGCGGAAGTAGAGATCGTGATCCAGGTCAACGGCAAAATCGTGCAGCGCGCCAAAATCGCCAAAGACTTGAACCAGGAGGCTATGCAGGAGTTCAGCATGTCCCAGGAGAACGTCCAGGCAGCCATTGAAGGGAAAACCGTGCGCAAGGTGATTGCGGTTCCGGGCAAGCTGGTGAATATCGTAGCGAACTGAATCCATATTTGAGGATGCCGCAGAAATCCGGAGCTTGTCCGAAGCCCCGAATGCCATGCTGCTTATCCGAAACCCGGATTTAAAAGCATTAAATCCCCGTACAAATCGTACGGGGATTTTTGTTTGCAAGCCGCCTGCTTTTGAATCTTGCATCGGTACGCCGGATATCGGGAATCCTGCACGGCTATGGCTTTGTATCGCCCAAAAGACCGTCGCATTTTTCCAAATCCTCTTCATATTTGGCATGGGTCGTGGCGATCAGCCCGTGAAACACGCCGCTTAGGTTTTGCCTAAGCAGGGCAAGCGCTTCGGCGGTGATGCCGCCGGGCACGGCGACCCTTTCCTGGAGCTCCAAAGGATGAAAGCCTCCTTCCGTGAGCAGCTTGCCCGTTCCAAGCAGCATTTCCCCTGCAAGGGAGATGGCTTGTTTGCGCGCGATCCCGGTCATTTCTACGGCTGCTTCGACCCATTGGTCAAGGAAAAAACTGATAAACGCCGGGCCGCAGCTGGAGAAATCCGAGGAGATCCGTACATGCGACTCCTGAATTTCCAGCGGTTCGCTTATTGCGCCGAGCAGCCTTTCAAGAACCAGCCTGTCTTCCGGAGTGATGCGGGTGCCGTACATGCATAAGGAAGCTCCGCTTAAAGTCAAATGCGTGATGCTTGGGATCACTTTGGCTATTTTGCAGGCCAGGGCATGTTCCAGATGACGAATTTGTACCGGGCTTGTAATGGATACCAGCATCTGGTCCTGCTTGACACCATGCTTGATCTCTTCGACTAACGCTTTATACTGAAGCGGTTTTACGCATATGAATACGATATCGCAATTTTGTACGGTCTCCGCGTTGCTGCTGCATACGTTCAATCCAGGGTGGCGCTGGGCGATCAGCGCGACTTTTTCCGTTGTGCGGTTGCTTGCGAAGACTTGATTGGGCAGAAGCGCACCGGAAGCCATGAAGGCATCGATCAACACGCTTCCCATACTGCCGGTTCCGATGAATCCTACCTTCATATCGGTCCCCTCCTTTCGTGCTTTAAGGTAACGGCGCAATCCTTCTTTTTAGTGTATGCATGCAGGCTTGTACCTCATGACGGTTTTCGGCAAGAAGAGGCTCTAGACGGGCTCATTTTATTTATGATTAAGGATCATTCCGGCGTCCACGTGAAGAATCGGAAAATTGCCGGTCATATTTTCATAAGAAAGTGGTGTTTATATGAAAAAAAGGACGTTAGCGATCAGCGCATGCTGCGCGGTTTTGGGTAGCGCCGCCATTTTGTTGTCGGGCATCAGACACGGGGAGGGCATCGAAGGGTGGAAGCCGTTAAACGAAAATCTTGCCAACGCTTTGGAAGAGAAGCGGAAACCGGAGCCGGGGAATGGACGCGGCCAAGGCCTGGCCAAGGACGGGAAAACCGATCCCAAAACGGTCGGCGCGGAAAATACCGCTAATTCGGCCGTAACCCAGCAGCCTAAGCAGATCAATCAGTCGGAGCCTCAGGCCCGCCAGACAGCAGACACCGTTACGGAACAGCAAAGCGGCATAGCCTCTTCCAAGAAGGGCACGGCCGACGCTCCCGGGCAACCGGAGCCCAATACGGGAGATTCATCCGTAAATGCCGTACCGAACAAGGCAGCGGACCTTCAAGCGAGTGCGGCAGGAGGGACTTCGGGCAAAAAAATCAACATCAATGCCGCTCAGGCCGCCGAACTAATGACCATACCGGGAATCGGCGCCAAAAAAGCGCAGGCGATCATCGACTACCGAAACGAGCGCGGACCGTTCAAGAGGATCGCGGATTTGGACAAGGTAAAAGGAATCGGCCCGAAAATGCTTGAAAAAATAAAGCCTTACATAGAGCTTTAGCCCGGAGATGTGCTACAATAAGACAAACATTCTATGACAAACAAGGTGATAACAGGTGAACGTCGAAACACGAAAAGATTGGGATACATACTTTATGGACATTGCTTACATGGTCTCGACGCGTTCCCGCTGTCCCCGCAGGCATGTCGGCGCCGTGCTCGTCCAAGGCAAAAAGCTGCTCGGTACGGCATACAACGGCGCGCCCATGGGCGTTCCGGACTGTTCGGAGGCCGGCTGCATGATTGCGGAGGAAATCGAAATGATCGAGCAGGACGGGAGACAGGAAATGGTCAAAAAGCAGCGCTGCGTGCGCACCATCCATGCCGAGCAAAATTTGCTGCTTTTTACGGACCGGATCGACCGGGAGGGCAGTTCGGTATACGTGACGGACGAACCGTGCTGGACTTGCGCCAACATGCTGGCGAACAGCGGGGTGACGGAAATCGTGTTTCACCGTTCCTATCCGAAGGATTCGGATAAGGTGGCGGAGATGATGAAGCAGAAAGGAATCGTGTTCCGCAAGCTGTCATCCTACGAACCTCCGCGCGAAACCGTCATGACCGTTTGCAATTAACGAATAATCGAATGACAATAGATTTTTTAGAGGAAGGACCTCTGCCGAAGCGGCGATTGACCGCAGGCAGAGGTTTTTGCTTTTAATAACGCGAAGCAAGCCGGGATAGGAGTGATTGAACGTGAAGGGGAGGCCTTTAATCGTCGCAACAATCGGGTGGCTGGCCGGGAGCAGCCTTGCTTATGTTTTTTCGGGACCGCAGCTGCTTTTTGTTTGGAGCGGATTGACGCTGTTGCTCACCGCAGCCGTTTTGCTGCGCCGGAAGCTGATGCCAAGCATGCTCATTGCCTGGATCGCGCTAACTTTATCGGGCGCGTATTGGTTGTGGTATGACGCACGAAACGTTACGGTGCTGCCTGAGGCGCTGGCTGCGGATACGGACGAATTAAACGGCATGCCGCTGCATGCCGAGGGAGTGATCGTCTCCTCCGTCGACGTGGACGGAGACCGCGCGGATCTTCAAGCGGAGTTTCGGAAGGTGCGACTATATGAGGAAGGACGCGGCAGCTCTGAATTATCCTTGTCCGAAGGTCTTCGTGAACGCGTCATGGTTCAAGTCAAGCTTTTAAGCAGGGAGCAGCAGGCCGAGGCGCGGACCTGGCAACGGGGAGACCGGATCAAGCTAGACGGCACGCTCGAGCTTCCCGGTAGCGCCCGCAATTTCGGAGCTTTCGATTATGCGGCATATCTTCGGACGCAACATATCCACTGGCTCTTTAAAACGAAAGGAACCGAGCATGTTCAGACTTTGCCGCCTGCTACGCCTTGGAGCACGCTGACGGTTTTCCGGTGGAACGATGTCGCCCGCAGCGGATTGGGAGACAAAATCGGCCAAATCTTCCGGGAGCCTCACGCCGGATATATGAAAGGACTTTTAATCGGCATGCAGGACGACATCAACCCGGAAACGTATATGCAGTTTTCGCAGCTGGGCTTAACGCATATTTTGGCGATCTCCGGCATGCATGTCGCGGTATTCGTCGCCAGCCTGCTGTTTATTTTTTCCTCGTTAAAAATAACCCGTGAAAAGTCTCTCCTTATTACGATGCTGCTGATTCCCGTATACGTGCTTTTGTCGGGCGTAAGCCCTTCCGTCGTGCGTGCGGGGATTATGGGCATGATCGGGCTTTATGCGGCCAGAAAAGGATGGCTGAAGGACGGGCTGAACGTGTTGGCGGCAGCCGCTCTGGCAATGATGCTGTGGAACCCGTATTACCTGCTGAGCGTCAGCTTCCAATTGTCTTTTTTGGTAACGGCCGGGCTGATGGTGTACGTACCGCTGATGAGCCCGCTCCTGCGCTTTTTGCCGAAGCGTATCGCCGGGGCGCTGAACGTGACGCTGGTCGCCCAACTGGTCTCGTTCCCGCTGACCGTTTATTATTTCAACCAGTTTTCACTGCTGTCGTTTGCTGCAAATTTCGTGCTGGTGCCGTTCATCAGTTTTCTTACGCTCCCGCTTGGCGCAGCCTCGCTGCTCCTGGGCTGGATCTGGCTTCCGGCGGGCAGGGCCGCGGGCTGGGTAACGGAACTTACGAGCGATTGGACGTTCCGCCTTGTCCGATGGCTGAACGGATATCCGCAGTTCGTCACGATCTGGAAATCGCCGTCTTTCGTTTGGATCGCGGCTTATTTTGTATTGATGTACCTGTTTTTATATATAGCGAGCAGGCAGGCGTCAAGCGGCCAAGGCAGGCGAGCGGAGATCGCCGGAGACGAAACGGCCGAGCTTGAGGTAATTGGTAGTTCCGGCGGCGGCGGATATTCTGCCGATAACAAGAACAAAACGCGATCCGCGCTTGCCGGAATTATGCTTGCTTTTCTGTTTCTGCTATATTGGGAATATCGGCCTTCATCCTTGCACGGGGCGGGGCTTGTTCAGTTTCTGGACGTGGGACAAGGCGACAGCATCTTGATTACGACCCCGAAGGGACGGAACATTCTCGTGGACGGGGGCGGCACGGTCAGCTTCCGCAAACCCGAAGACGGCTGGAAGGATCGGAAAAATCCTTTTGAAGTCGGTGCCAAGGTGGTCGTGCCTCTGCTGAAGCAGCGGGGAATCCACCATTTGGACGCGGTGATCGTCACGCACGGGGATCAGGACCATGCGGGGGGACTGCAGGCCGTTTTGGAGCAGATCCCTGTCAAAGCCTTCTTGTTCAACGGGACGCTTTCGGGAACGAAGGCGTTCGACAAGCTGATGGATACGGCTCTGGCGCGCCGCATTCCCGTGTATGCCGTCCATCAGGGCATGAAGCTGAAGCCGGACAAACATACCGAGCTTGCCTTCATTTTGCCGATGTTGGACGAAGCGGACCAAGAAGAGGTTCCGGTCGAAAAAAGCCAAAACCATCTTTCGGTGGCGTTCGTGTTGACCATGAACGAAAGAAGACTGCTGTTTACGGGCGATATGGATCAAGCTGCCGAAGAAGATGTGCTGAACATGGCCGGAAGCGGCATTCAGGCAAGCTCGGAACCGCAATCGTCCGGCGTTTCCGGCGTAGCCGCGCCGCTGCCCGAAGGAGGCGTCGACGTCATCAAAATCGCGCATCACGGCAGCAAGTCGTCCTCCGGCGAGGATTGGCTGCATTATTGGCGCCCGAAAGCCGCGGTGATATCGGCGGGCGTGAACAACTTATACGGCCACCCGCATGCCGATGTCGTACGGCGGATCGAAAACGAAGGATCGAGGCTGTTCCGGACGGACCAAAACGGCGAAGTCCAAATGCGAATCCGGCCCGAAGGCATACAAATCCGAAGCAAGCTGGGTTTCATCGGCCAGTAAAATCCAGCAAAGCTTTTGAGGATCGAATACATGACGGAATTGACATCAATGCGAATCAAAATGGTTTCGATTCTGACAAAATCTTAAAGAATTGAACGGGAAAAACACGTAAAATGAGTGAGTTGCGTAAGCGAAGATGTTTCTTGGTGACGGGCTCACTAGAATTTGGTATCCTTAATTGGGGTTTGCCATTTCCGCAAGAAGCGAGGCCCCGAAACCGCCTTACGTACATAAGATGTATCGATCTTATCACGGATAGAAAAAAATGTTGGTTACAAATTGCAACAATTTGACACTCTTGCACGTCTGTTAGATTGCAGGGAGAGGGGGATCCTTTGTGGTAGAGCAGGGACTCATCAGAGCCGCTCAATCGGGCGATCGCGACGCTCTAATCACCCTATTAAGAGAAATTGAGCATCAAGTGTACCGCACAGCCTATTATATTTTAAACGACGAACAGGATGCGATGGACGCTTCCCAGGAAGCGCTGATCCGCATCTACACGAAAATCGGCTCCTATGAAGAAAAGGCGCAGTTCAAAACATGGGTTCAACGGATCGTGACCAATATTTGCATCGACAAATTCAGGCGCACGAAACCGACGGTTTCCATCGATGAGCATGAGCTGGTATTTCAGGACAAACAGAACGTGGAACGCACCGTCATGTCCTCCTACCTGGCCCAGGACATCAAGGAAGCCATCGACCAGTTGCCGGATCATCATAGAAGCGTCATCGTGCTGAGGTATTTGCAGGATTTTTCTTACAATGAAATCGCTGATTGCCTGAACCTTCCGCTGAACACGGTAAAATCATATCTGTTCAGGGCCAGGCAGCAGCTACAGAATATGCTTCAAGAGCATCAGAAAGGTGGTGTATCAGGATGAAATGTCCAGAGGTGGTGGAGTGGATGCACCGTTATTTGGATTATGATTTAAGCGAGGAAGAAACCGTACAGCTTTATGAGCATTTGAAACATTGTCCTGAATGTACGGAAACCTTTCGGATGCTGAAATCATTATCCCGGGATCTTGAAGATTTGCCGAAGGTAACGCCCAAATTCAGCATTGTGGACGCCATCATGCCCCAGCTTGAAGCCATCGACCAGGCCCGCCAGGAGAAAAGCGCTTCCCGCGAGGAGGAGCCTGCCGAGATGGTTCCGGTACCGGCGCGTCCGGTTCGCAAAAGCAAATTCCGCAATTCCATCGCCGGGCGTACGGCCATGGGTGCGGTAGCCGCTGCGATCATTTTGGGAGTGGCGATATATACCTATCCTTCGAAACAACTGTCGACCGCGGAAGAGCCTGCTTTCAAAGAGGCCGGGCAAAAAACAACCGAAAGCGCGGCTTCTTCCGCCGATTCCTCGCTCGGCAGCGGGGGAGAAAGCCAGGATGTCGAGCCTAAACAAGAAATGCTGTACAGCAGCGATGCCGGCAGCGAACCCGTGCAGGAAGATGCCGGCGCAGGCGAGAGCGGAATGACGGAGATGAAAGCGCAGGATGCTTCCCCTCCGGAGGAGCCTGCGAAGGAACAGCCGGCGCAGTCCGAAGCGCCTGCGGAAAAGACGGATCCGAAGACAACCGGCAGCGAGGGAACCAAAACCGATTCTGAAGCTCCGGACGATGCGGTCGCTAAACAAGAGATTCCAACCGAAACGATAAAACCGAAACAAAACAATGCCCAGAAGCCTCCCGAAGATACGGCGAACCAGGAGAATATTGCAGCGAATCAAGATAAAGCCACGGCTGCCGGGAATTCCGGCGGCGATGTAACCCAAGATGCTGTGCAGGATCAAACGGTTGCGCCAAACGAATCGAACCAGGAGAAAGGTTTCGCCGACGAAAAGATGAGTATGGGTATTAACTCGATCAAAACGGCGGCGGTCCAAATCAATTCTCCCGACGGCAAATACGCGGCTTCCATAGAAGACAGCAAGCTGGTCATCTATGCCGTTTCGGATGAGGAAGGGCAGAAGAAAACCGTCAAGACGATCGACCTGCCGGGTAGCTGGGTTTCCGGGGTCTGGTCCGCGGACAGCACGGTCTTCACCTACCAAACGGTCGATGATCAGGGAACGGCAACGAGCAAAACCTTCAGGATCGATGATCCGAACGCTTCGAAACCTTGATGCGCGATCCATAAATATAGAGATTACATGCACCATGATCAGAGATATGGAATAGGATATACGGTCAGCATTAAACCAGGATCGTCGTGTAACCACTGGCAGCGGGTTTCTAGAGCCCTGCCCCGCCGGTGTTTATCATAGATGAGCTGGGACGGAGGGGCCTTCCTGCGGGAAGGTCCCTCTGCTGTTTTCCCTGGCCGGGATTTTTGTTAATATATTTAGGCGGAGCAAAATTTAAGTTAGGCTACATAGATGAAAGGGGGGCTTAAGATGGACGTGAAAGCTGCGGTGAAAGCCGTAAAACAGGGTGAAATCTCCCCCGTGTATTTGCTGTACGGAACGGAAAAATACCAGATGAACGAATTTGTGTCTTTTCTTGTGGAGCAGGCGATTTCCAAAGAAGAACGCGATTTTGCGCTTGTCCATTACGATTTGGCGGAAACGCCCTTGCAGCAGGTCGTCGAAGAGGCGGAGATGGTGCCTTTTATGGTGCCTCGCAAGCTGATCCTGGTTCAGGATGCTTCCGTTTTTACGGCGGGAAAAGATCAGGGCAAAGTGGAACATCGTCCGGAATCGCTCCTTGAATATATGAACAATCCGGCTGAATACAGCGTACTTGTCTTTATCGTCAACCAGGAAAAGCTGGACGAACGCAAAAAAATCGTCAAAGCCGTCAAAAACAGCGGCACGCTTTTATCGTTTATGCCGCTTGGCAGCGAAGATCTGCTGAAATGGGTCGGCAAAAAAGCGAAAGAGCAGGGCTGCACGCTGGAGGAAGGAGCCGCGGAAATCGTCATCCGCAATGCAGGCACCCAACTGCAGACGCTCGCCGCCGAAATCGACAAGCTATGCTTGTATGCCGGCAAAGGCGGGGTCATCCGCGCCGACATGGTAGACCAACTGATCGCGCGCAGCACGGAACAAAACGTGTTTGCCCTTGTGGAGGATATCGCCAACCTGAGAGTAGACCGGGCGCTTTCGATCTTCTACGAGCTGCTGAAGCAAAAGGAAGAACCGATCAAAATCGCCGCCCTGATCGCAAGGCAATTCCGCATCATTCTCCAGGTCAAGGACCTCGCAAGCCAGAGCTTTTCACAGCAGCAAATCGCTTCTCAGCTTGGCCTTCATCCTTATGCCGTAAAAATCGCCGGGGAACAGGCGCGCAAGTTTCAGTCCGCGCAGCTGAAGCAGATTTTGAGCAGGCTCGGCACGCTGGATTATCAGATGAAGACCGGCGCCATCGACAAAGTGCTTGGTCTCGAATTGTTTTTGCTCAAGTTGGCAGCCTAAAAAAAGAAAGGCCGGGGCCGGAGGGTTTAAAAACTTAAGAGGCCGACCGGCCTTTTTGCTGGCATGGGAAATGGTTCGCTGTTACGCTATCCGTTTTCCCCAGGTGTGCCTTTATTGCTTTGCCGTCTGTTTCAGTGTGATCAAGGTCAATTCCGGCACGCTGTCCAGGCGAAACGGCAGCCGGGTGGTGCCGATGCCCCGATTGACGTAAAGCTGCAGCGGCCTGCGGCTTCCGGCATGGAACGTATACAACCCTTCGGTATATTTGCGGGCAAGCGGCGGAGTATAAAGCGGGCCGTATCCCGGCAGCTGAACCTGGCCTCCGTGGCTGTGGCCGGACAATTGAAGGTCTACCGGATATTTTCCCAGCCGGTCGGCAACGTCAGGCTCATGGGCAAGCAGGAGCACGAAGGCGTCCCGATCGATCCCGAAGAACGTCTTGTTCAAATCCGGGGAGCCGAGCAGAAAATCGTCAAGCCCTGCCACGACAAGCTTGCTGCGGCCGATGGACAGCGTTTCATGATCGTTCACGAGCAGTTTGAAGCCGCCTTCCGCCATGATGCGGGCATAAGGACGTTTGGCGCCGCCCCCTTGGTCATGATTGCCGTAAACGGCAAACTTGCCGAGCGGGGCTTTCATTTGCGATAATATCGGAGCGATGGCGCCGGGAACCGGATCGTTTGCGAAATTATCGATCAGGTCGCCCGTAAATACGATCATGTCCGGCTTCAATCCATTGATGCGCGTCGCCAGGTCCTGCAGCTTGTCCAGCGAATAGAACCGGCCAAGGTGGATATCACTAACCTGAACGATGCGGATTCCTTCCAGGTCGGAGGTAACGGCCGCTGCGCCGATGTCGACGTTTTGGAGGCGGAGTAGATTTGGTTCCGTATATCTTCCATAATAGAAGACGGATGCGGCCGTCAGGAGCAGCAGAGCGGCGAACCCATGGAACCATAGGAAGCTTGCGTGTTTTCGGTGTTTGGGTTTCATAGGAATCCTCCCTTTCGATAACCAATATACCGGGGCCGCGTTACATGAATGTGACGGAAGGCGGCTTTCGCGAAAAGGAGATTGCTATGCGGATATTGATTGCGGACGACAATCGGGATATGCTGCGGATCTTAACGGCGTATTTCGAAAAGGAAGGTTACAAGGTGCATACGGCAGAAGACGGCGAAGAGGCCTTGGCGGTTTTTTACCGCAAAAGAATCGATCTTGCCGTTTTGGACTGGATGATGCCGAAACGGAGCGGGATGGACGTATGCCGGGAAATCAAAGCCCGATCGGATAAAAAAGTATTGATTTTAACGGCCAAAAGCGAGGAAGAAGATGAGCTGAAGGCGCTCAGCATCGGCGCGGACGAATACATCCGCAAGCCGTTTCACCCGAAAATCCTCGTTCTCCGGGCCAAAAAGCTGCTGGGAGACGAAAAGGGGCTGCGTTACAAGTTGCTTCGAATCGATCTTGAGGGCAGCAAAATATATAAGGAAGGCGCGGATTTGCAAGTCACCAAAACCGAATTCGAGCTGATGTGCTGTTTGGTCCGCCATAAAGGCAGGATATTGTCGAGGGACCAACTGCTTGATTTGGTGTGGGGGTTCGATTATTTCGGCGACGCGCGAACGGTGGATACCCATGTCCGCAGGCTGCGGGAGAAGGTCGGCGATCATCTGATTCAAACGCATCGGGGACTCGGCTACAGCGTGGAGGCAGACGATGAATAAGCTCGGCCGCAAGCTGTTTTTGAGCATCTCGGTCGCCGTCCTGCTCATTTTCGTCATGTTTGTGCTGCTGGCGAACTTGTTTATGCCGAAATACTATATATACAAAACGAAGGAGCAGCTCGGGGATGCGGCGAATGCCATCTTCGGCCTGCCGGAGGCGCAATGGACCGGGGCTATCCCGCAGCTTGAACGGCAGTATCGCGTGACGATCGTCTATGACGATTTGCGGAAGCGGGAAAACGACCTGAACGAATCGCTGCTGCAGCAGCTGGCGAAAAAGAAAGTGACGCTGAGCAAGTTTTGGGTGACGGACGAATCGCTGCGCAGGGTGGAGGCCGGGAACCGGGTCAACAAAATATACGATCAGGGCAAGCTGAAATCCAGCTTTTACGCCAGTTTGATCCGCAAGGACGAATCCGTTGTCCTGGTCGGGATGTCGATGGCCTACATCAGCGATACGATCGGGATGATCAACGAGTTTATGTTGGTCCTGGCATTAGGTTCGGTCCTGGTCATCGTCCTGATGGTTTGGCTTTTGTCATACCGGATGACGAAACCGCTCAAGGAGTTGGGGCAAGTGGCGAAGGATATATCGGAGCTTCGTTTCCGGAAAGCCCGGGTCGGCGCCCGGGACGAAATCGGCGAACTGGCGGAAAGCATCAACGCCATGAGCGACAAGCTGAAAGCGGCGCATGCCGATTTGTCGAGAAAAAACAGGAGCCTGAAACGGTTTATGTCGGACATGACGCATGAGCTGAAAACGCCGGTTTCGCTTATTCAGGCTTATGCCGAAGGAATTCAGGACGGGCTGGACGACGGCAGCTACGCCGCCACCATCTTGCGCCAAAACGAGGGGCTGGCAAGGCTCATCGACGAGTTTCTGGATTTTGCGAAAATCGAAAGGGACGAGCTTGAACTGCGGCCGGTGGCGGTCAAGGAACTGTTCCGCGAATGCGCCGAAACGTTTTCCATCGAGCTGAAGACGAAACGTTTGATGCTTGACATCCGCGACGATTTGCCGGGAAACCCGGTGATCGAGGCGGATCCGGAGAAAATGCGGATAGTGTTTCGCAACCTGCTCGGCAATGCGGTGAAATATGCGGCAGGCGACCGGATCGCCGTATCGTTCGGAAAGCAAGGGGAGGAAATCATGCTGCATATGAGCAACCGCTATTCGGGAGCGATCGCCGACGCCTCCCAGCTGTGGGAGCCCTTCTACGTGGAAGAAAGCTCAAGGCATAAGGGCATGTCGGGAACGGGCCTCGGGCTTGCGATCGTCAAAACCGTTTTGGATCGGCACGGTTTCCGCTGCCGTGCGGAGACGAAGGATCGGACGATTCATTTTTATCTCTATTTCAAGGCAAAAAGCCCTCGTTCAGCTTAAAGCAGAACGGGGGCTTTTTTGGGTTGCAGCCAGCGGCTGCGAATGACGGACGAGCAGCGAAAGCCATAACGCCTGCCTCCTCGAACGTTCGGTGCGCGAAAGGTGATCACCTTGCCGCCGTTTTCGGTTACGGCCGACCGGGCCGGGATCGTCCGCTGAGGGAAAAAAGGCTTTAGTGATTTATTGCTCTAGAGGATGAAGGCGTTTCCGTAGTACGGCCGAATCGGCCGGACCACAAGGCAAGGCCCATGGTCAGCAGCAGCAAAATGCCCGTGAGCAGAAAAACGGTATGGATGCTGAACACGCCGCTGATGGCGCCGCCCGCAAGCGGGCCGAGCATGCCGCCAAGCTGGTTGGAAGTCTGGCTCAAACTGAAGGCTCTGCCGCGGAACTCGGCCGAAGTCGCACGCACCACCAGGCCGTTAAGGGCCGGGAACACCGCGCAGAAGAAACATCCGTACAAAAATCGTACGACCGAAAACGCCCAGATGTTATGGAAAGGAATTTGCAGCAGCGAGCCGACGCCCCCGGCAAACAACCCGATCAGCAGCACTTTCTGAAAACCGATTTTATCGGCGAGTTTTCCCCAGCGGGAAGCAAACAGGATGCTGGCGATCCCGACGAGAGAAAAAATGACGCCGGCCAGAATCGACGCGTCGGAGGCCGAATGGCCGATCTCCACGATATAAAGCGGGAGCACCGGTTCGATGGTCATGACCGAAAACTGCGTAAACATCGTCAGTACCAGCACGACCAAAAGCAGCTTGTTATTCGCGGCCAGCTTGATCGTGCTGAACACGGATACGCGTCCTTTGCCGGGAACGAACTTTTCTTCCTTGACGTAAAAGATGACCAGCAGGGTGGCCAGGAAGCACAGCACCCCGGCGCTGGCGAACGCCAAGCGGTTATCGAAGAGCTTCGACAGCACGCCGCCCAACAGCGGCCCCATGATGCTGCCGGTCGCCGTCGCGGTCGACATGGTCGAAAGGGCGTAGCCGACTTTATGCTCGGGCGTGTTGGTGCCGACGATGGCGATCGCTCCGGGGATAAAGCCGGAGAGCAGGCCCTGGAGAATGCGCAGGATAAGCAGCTGCACCGGACTGGTCACGAACGAAGTCAGGATATAAATGACGCACAACACGAACCCGGCGCGAACGATCATCGCCTTGCGTCCGTATTTGTCGCCGACGGCCCCCCAGAACGGGGAGGATAGCGCCCCTGCCAAAAAGGCGCTGCTGAACAGCAAGCCGGACCACATTTCAACGTTTTCGGTCGTGCCGATTTGGATGAGAAAGATCGGGAGAAACGGAACCACCATGGAGAAGCTTGAAGAGACGATAAAAGAACCGAACCATAAAACCCATAAGTTTTTCTTCCAGATTTCCATTGCTCGTCAACCTCCTGACTTGATGATTGGGCTTGATGCAAGAAAAATGTATGTACGGGATATTGAATCAAAAAGTCCTGACCAGCTTATTTGGCTGTTCAGGACTTTTCATTTTCATCGTATGGATAACGCGCCTTATGCTTGTGCAGTCAGGGCGTTCAGTTTTTGCGCCAAGCGGGATTTCTTGCGGCTTGCAGCATTTTTGTGGATGAGACCTTTGGTCACAGCCTTGTCCAGCTTTTGGGAAGCGGCTTGAACTGCAGCTTTAGCAGCTTCAACTTCGTTATTAGCCAGCGCGGCATCAGCGGCTTTCACGGCTGTGCGGAGCGCGGATTTTTGG
>Ga0180220_1001627_pt1 | contig 16102 bp, 12 predicted proteins | sample eDN5th37CBELigBY_FD_151335 | JGI IMG/M metagenome (GOLD analysis project Ga0180220, IMG submission 151335) | Enriched backyard soil microbial communities from Emeryville, California, USA - eDNA 5th pass 37_C BE-Lig BY (version 2) (version 2) | ecosystem: Environmental > Terrestrial > Soil >...
CCAAGCCCCCAACAGGATCATGTCGATTCTCATCTCCGCAAATTTGGCCGATGGCTCCGGCCCCGCGAAATTCTAGGGCCGGGATTTGTGTAGTACAACGAGGGTTGACACCCCCGGCTACTGACGATCGCCCCTTCGGGGCTTTCGGCCGCTCTCCCGCGCGTTGGCCAGTCTGATGGATGGGGTTGCGTCGACGGCGAATAATCTTGCATCGGGAGAGGGTGGCCCGAAGGGCCGGGTGGGGGTCGTCGGAGTTCGGCGACGCCTCGGCGATCTCAGCCCCCGCTTGCCATGGTTCATCCGTAAACCCGTCGACCCTCATCCGGCCTTCGGCCACCTTCTCCCGGGGGGGGAGAAGGATGCGTGGCGAAGGCCCTTCTCTTTCGATTCCGCGCCCTTTCAACGACCGAAATCGTCCTTCAATTCGCGTCCATCGTCCGCGCGGGCCTGACGATGTCGGGCGGGGCGGGGAGGTGGAGCAGGAGGCGGGACTGGGCCGTCAGGGGGACGAGGGTCCCGGATTGGGCGTCGGCGACGGGGACGAGGGTTTTGATCAGCCCGTGGACGTTGGCCGCGCCTCGGGGGGCGTAGGCCATCGCGTTGGCGCCCCCGGCCAGGACGGCTTCGGGGGGATACTCGTTGCCGAGCGAGCCGGCCAGGTGAATCTCGCCGTCGGCCCTCATGTCGAAGGCCATCCCCAGGGCGCCGAACTCCAATTCGGTCTTCCGGGGGTCGATTCGGCTTGTCCGCTGGTCGAGGCGGAACCTCATCTCGCGGGCCAAGGCGGCCAGCAGGTCGGCGCCCACGATTCCTTGACCGGCGCTGAGGCGGCCCTTGGCCTCGATCCAGCCGGCCCCCTGCCCCGGCCGTTCGCCCCATCGGGCCGTTTCGACGGCCACCCGGGCCGAGCCGGCCAGCCTGTGGCTTGGGAAGCGCCGGTCGACCAGCGCGGCGAGGTCGATATCGAGCAGATCGCCTTGGAATTCCCCCTCCCATTCGCGGCTTCCGGAACGTCGCAAGTCGAGCGAGCCGACCATCTTGGCGTCGTCGCCCATCCATCCGGTCGCGTCGAAGAAGACGTTCAGGACCCGAGCCGAGATCGGCGGCCCCTCAAGCGTCTTGAGCGCCAGGGTCGTTCGAACCGGGTCGGTGGAGCGATCGCGGCCGAGGACCATCTCGCAACGGGTCTTCGAATCGGCCTCGACCAACCGATACGCCAGGCTGAGCTTCGGCTCGGTCGGGTCGGCCTGGAACGAGCCGGCGACGTCCCGAGCCGAGAAGACCAGGCCGTCGCCCAGCTCGATCTTGCAGGAGGGAACGGTCAGGTTGACGCGGTCGAAGGGGAGTTCGCCCGAGCGCTGAAGCAGGGCGTCGACGGTCGCCATCGCCTCTTGGGGCGTCTCGCCCACGAGCGTCAGGTCCTCGGCGTGAACGGTCAACTCGCGCCCGGCGCTGACGAGCCTAAGCGTCTTGGCCCGGGCGAGCTCGACCAGCCCCTTGCTCCGGGGCTCCTCGCGACGGAGGACGATTCCTCGATAGACGACCTCGCCGGGGCGGGGATAAACCGCCTGATCGAGCGTGACCTGCATCCCGAGCCGTCGACCCAGGGTGATCTCGACGTCTCGGACGTGCCCGGGGCGGTTGATCCGCCAGGCGTAAAAGGCCACGAAGACCGTTGGCAAGACGGTTAAGACGACCAGGGCGGCGGTCGCCAATCCCTGGCGGAACGGTCGTGAAAGGGGAAACATCCTTGCCGCCCTCTTTTCCAACTCTTGAACGATCGCCGAAGCGCGGATCCTCCACGCTCCCGACAACAACGCCTCGACGCCGAAAGCCCAACCCGTCGGTCGCTCAAGGAGTCTTATCGGCAGGCGTCCCCTCTCGTCCCCAGTTGGCCAGGTGTTGTCGGTTCAAATCGTGCATGGCGGACATGGCGGCCCGGATCGCGTCGAGGCTGGTTCCCACGTATTTTTCGACCACCGCGGTGGCGATTTCGAAGGCGACGACGTTCTCGACGATCACGCTGGCGGCGGGCACCGCGCAGACGTCGGAGCGTTCGTAGGTGGCCGGCGACGGTTCCTTGGTCGCCATGTTGACCGAAGGGCCCCGGGCGGCGAGGGTGCTGATCGGCTTCTTCGAGGCCCGCACCAGGATCGGCTCGCCGTTGGTCGTGCCCCCTTCGATCCCCCCCGCGTTGTTGGTCGGTCTTCGGAACCCGAAGCGGCGGTCGTCGGCCGGATGCTCGGGCTCGTATCGGATCGGGTCCATGACCTTCGATCCGGGTCGTCGGGCCGCCTCGACGCCGAGGCCGATCTCGACGGCCTTCATCGCCTGGATGCTCATGACGGCCGCGGCCAGCCGGGCGTCGAGCTTCCGGTCGTACTGAACGTGGCCCCCCAGCCCAATCGGGCAGCCGGTGACGATCGCCTCCAAAACGCCGCCCAGGGTGTCGCCGGCCTCGCGAGCGGCGTCGATCGCCGCGACGATCGCCTGGTCGGCCTCGGGGTTGAGCGTGTAAACCGGGCTGGCGTCTCGGACGGCGACGTCATGACTCAACGGAGGCGCGGCGATCCCTCCCAGTTCGGCCACGTAGCCGAAGACCTCGATCCCGACCTCCCGTAGCAAGAGCTTCGCCAGGGCGCCGACGGCCACGCGGAGGGCCGTTTCCCGAGCGCTGGCGCGCTCCAAGACCTGCCGGATTCCGGTCTGGTAGTTAATCGACCCGGCCAGGTCGATGTGCCCTCCCCGGGGGGCGGCGGGCTCGGCCAGGCGCTCGAGCTTCGCGTCGTTGTTGATGAGCCTCAGCGTGATCGGAGCGCCGGTGGTGACGCCCCGAAAGGTTCCCGACTCGATGAACACCCGGTCGGTTTCGAGCTTCTGCCGCTTGCCTCGGCCGTAGCCCCCCTGCCGCCGCTCCAACTCGCGGTCGATGAACGGTTTGTCGATCGCAATGCCCGAGGGAAATCCTTCGACGATGGCCGTGAGGGCCGGCCCGTGCGATTCGCCGGCGGTCAGATAACGGAGCATGGGAGGCGGTCTTTCAATGGTGCTTCGGGAGGGCGAGGCTCCCGCCGAGCCCCGCGCCACGCGCCAGCTCGGCGGGAGCCTCGCCCTCCCAATATGGATCGGCGGCCAATCACTTCCAGGGGAACGCCCGGCCGGCCAGCAACTCGTAGGCTTCAATATACTTCGAGCGGGTCTTGGCGACGACGTCATCCGGCAGCGCGGGGGGCGGGCTCGCCTTGTCCCAGCCGGTTGTCTCCAGCCAGTCGCGGACGAATTGCTTGTCGAACGAGGGCTGGGGGCCGCCGGGTTGGTAGGTCTCGATCGACCAGTACCGCGAGCTGTCCGGGGTCAGAACCTCGTCGATCAAGAGCAGCTCGCCGGAACGCTCGTCGAAGCCCCACTCGAACTTGGTGTCGGCCAGGATCAGGCCCTTGGTCCGAGCCTCGTCGGCGGCTTTTCGATAAACCTCAAGGCTCAGGCCCCGGAGCGTTTCGGCGACGTCGGCGCCGAGGGCGCGGGCCATCACCTCGAACGAGACGTTCTCGTCGTGGCCGGTCTCGGCCTTGGTCGCCGGCGTGAAGATCGGCTCGATTCGGTCGCTTTCGACCAACCCCGGGGGAAGCTCGACGCCGCAAACCGCGCCGGTGGCCTTGTATTCTTTCCAACCACTGCCGGAGAGATAGCCTCGGACGACGCACTCGAACGGCGCGACCCGGGCCTTGCGGACCAGCATCGACCGCCCTCGAAGCCCCTCGCGAACCTCGTCGGAAACGTCGATGGGCGCGTCGTCGATCTCGGCGGAGATCAGGTGATTGGGCACGCCCAACCGCTCGAACCAGTGGGCGCTCAGGGTCGTGAGAACCCGTCCCTTGTCGGGAATCGGCGTCGGCAAGACCCAATCGAAGGCGCTGATCCGATCGGTGGCGACCAGCAAGAGCCGGTCCCCCAAATCATACACGTCGCGGACCTTCCCCCGCCGAACGGGAAGCCCCTCCAGGTTCGTCTCCGAAAGCGCCACGACGCCCCACCTCCGCCCAACATCCGTTCATCACCGCGCCACGGTGAACTTTAAACAAAAGCCGGCCGGCCGGCAAGGGCCTGGGGGCCTCGCGGGGGAGACTCAAGCGGCGATTTTCGAGTTCCTCGCTTGAGTCCAACACTTCGCCCTCTGATACAATAACGAGGACTCCGAGGGCCGGTCGCTTCGCTGTTTGATCCTTGGGAGAAGGAGAAAGCCCATGTCCCCGCACGTGTTCTGGCAAACCGTCCGAATAGCCTATGAGCGGGCCATGTCCTCGGAGGGGGGCGATCTCGATGAGCCCATTGACTGGTCGTCCGGCGCTCAGGCCGTCCAACGTCCCCTGTCCTCCGGTCTCGACCTCTGGTTGAGCCCGGCGGTGGTCTCGGATTTTTACGTCGACGACTTCGATTTTTTGCCCGAGGCGGATCGGTCGAGACTGGAGGAATTGGTCGATAAGTTCAGGAGCGTCACCGAAAAGGTCCCTCCAAGCGAAAAGACCAGCAAAGATCAAAGAGACGAGGCCCGGCCCCTTCTCATGGAGATCGCCAAAATCCTCGACTTCGAGCGATACCAAGATCCCGACGCGCTTCGATTGGGGAAGCTGATTGAGCGTGAACTTGCGCGTTATCGATTGGACGGGATCGCCAGACTGGAGTTCAAAACCGATTTCGATCACACGGGCGATCCTGGGATCTGGATCCGGGTGTACTTGGATGAAGCGTCATCAAAGACCGACGATGAATTCTTGGAGAACGCCCGAGAGATCCGTCCGATCCTTGACTCGGTCGCGCGCCAGGTCATTGGTGAAGACGGCCGTAGGCTCATCCGCGCAGGCCGCCGTGAAGAAGCCCTCGAACGTTGGCCGTATATCTCGTTCAGGTCGATCGGAGAACGAGCCGAGACCGCGGGGGCGACATGAGTCTCCACCATACTTTACTTGAACAGGCCGATCGCCTCGCGAAGGCTACGGACCCGAGTCTTGAACAAGCGAATCTGCGCCGAGCCGTATCGTCGGCGTATTACGCGCTGTTCCACCTGCTAACATCGTCCGCGTCGTCGCTGTTCGCGTCTCTCTTCGCGATTGACGCAGCGCTGGAGCCGAGGATCGGCCGTAGCTTCAACCACGGCGAAATGAAGGGGGTCTCCGAGAAGATCGTCCGCGGCGAGTGGCCCTTGAGCATCAGCCCGAAAGATTCCCCCCGACTCACGCCCTCCGATCTAAGCACCGTCGCGACGGCATTCGTTGATCTTCAAGTTGCTCGTCACACGGCGGATTATGACCTGACGGAGGACTTCAAGCGGAAGGAGGCCGGCGAACTCGTGGATCAGGCGAGAGAAGCATTCAAGGCCTGGGAAAGAATTAAAGACACCGACGACGCCCGACTGTATCTCGCGTGCTTCCTCCTCTACAAGCAATGGAACAAGGAACGCTGAGGCAGCGCAAACCACGGAAAGCCCCACCCATGTCGCGAACCAGTTCAGACGCTTCGGAGGAAACCTCGGTCACCACCGCCTCCACCGCTCGGCGTCGCCGGCGTTGGTGGCTGTTTCGAATCACGATTCTCTTGGTGATCATGGTCGGCCAGGAGGCTTTGTTTCGGTTTTTGTTCCCGTTTCCCGAGGTGGAGGGGTTCAACCGCGTTCATTACCAGCAGATGGCGTCGTCGCATCCGAATTTCGGCAAGGCGATGGATCGGGGGCTTGTTTACGACCGGATTTTGTTGGAGAGCCGGCCCGACGGGTTCAGCGAGGTCCACAACCTGAATCTCTACGGGTTTCGAGGCCCCGATTTCGCGATCGAGCCCGATCCCAACCGGCGGCGGATTCTGGTGATCGGTGACAGCGTGGTCGAGGGCGAGGGCGTGGACGGCTCGCGGACGATCCCGGCCGAGTGGGCTCGGCTGTTGGCGAACGACGGGGTCTCGGCCGAGGTCATCAATCTGGGGGTGATCGCCGCGAGCCTGCCGCATCTCTGGATCTTGACCCGCGACGCGGTCTCGCTGCTGAAGCCGACCGACGTGGTCTTGATGCTCTACGCCAACGACCTGCCGGCCCCCCTGCTCCACCCGGCCGTTCTCGACGCGCCCGGCCCGACTTTCCCCGCCACGGACGGCCTTCTTTGGCGAAAGCCGAGGCTCGCCGTCCTGGTCGAGCGGGCGATCTTCGAGAAGCCGATTTTCCGGCGATGGCCCCACTTCCCCGCCCGGTTCTTCGCTCCCGTCCCCGACTCGACCAACCCCTGGTCGGGAGGCAAGCCCCGCCCAGACAACCTCTCGCCCGAACTCCACGAAGACATGGTCGCCGCAACGCTCAACCCCTGGTTGTACAACCAGTCGAAGGACATGCCGGGGATGCTCGAACACGACTTCGCGACGGGAGGCGAGCCGTCCCCCTTCTTGAGGCGCATGGCCGAAGTCTGCCAACGCAACGGCGCTCGGCTGATCGTCGCCTACACCCCCTTCTGCGGCGTCGTCCACAAGCGATACGCCGAGCCCCTCATCGAAACGGGGATGGACCCGGCGACCGCCGAGGCGCTCTCGACCGATCCGAAATATCGGAACCAGAACCAAATCCTGGCCGAAGTCTGCGCCGAACTGAACCTCCCCCTCGCCGACGCCACCGACGATCTCATAAAGGCCGAGGAGTCTGGTCGGCCGCAATACTGGCGATACGACACGCATCCCAACGCCGAAGGCTACGCCACCATCGCCAACCGCGTCCACGCCGTTTGGCTGAGCGTGGTCGGCGATGGATTGGCGTCCGAAAATTAATTCACCCGATCACTTGTCTTCGGCCTTGATTTGCTTCATCTCCTCGGGGGTGAATCGGCTGTCGGCTTTGGGGCCGGGCTCCCAGCAGGTCTCCAGGGGGTTCGGCTTGGTTTTCTCGACGGGGATGACGAACGTCTCGGCCCCCTCGGTCGTTTCGATCCGTCCCCCGGCGCGCTCGACGGCTTGGGCGGCCAGTTCGTCGCACACGTCGATCAGGGTCGAGAACGAGTAGGTGGTCGAGTTGAACTTGGTCTCCGTGTCGAGAGCGCTCGTGTACTTCTCGGGGAGGTTGGAGTAGCCGATGGTGGTGAACAGGATTCCGGCGGCGTTGGAGGGGTTGCAGTCGGAGTCTTGACCGCATCGGGTGGAGATGACGATGGTCTTCTCGGGGTCGCCCTCGCCGTAGAGCAGGCCCATGACGATGTAGGCGCCGTTGAGTTTGGCGTCGATGTTGAACCTGTACGGCGCTTGATCGTCCTTGCTGCACGAGAACCGGCGGTAGTCGCGGTTCTTCTGGTACTTCTCCTCGAGCTTCGCCCAGGTGGCCTCCCAGTCCTTGGGGTTCTCGGCGTGCCAGGCCAAGACGTCGGAGACGCACTCGTGATACTGGCTCCCCTCTGGGATCGCGGCCAGCCCGGCGCGGATGATCTTCTCGATGTCCTTCTCAAAGAAGGCCTCGGCGTACATGGCGCCGACGAACTGGCCGCCGTAGAGGCCGTCGCCGTAGTTCATGATCCGGCCGAAGATGTTGCCGAGATCGATCACGGTGTTGGGCAGTCCCGGGGCGATGAGCCCGGAGAAGTCGGCCTCGATCTGATAGTCGATGTCGTCGGCGTGGTCGTTGAAGGCGGGATGACCACTGTCCGGCGGGGCGATCCCCTCCCGCAGTCGGTCGCGACCCGCCTTGTTGGCGTGCCAAAGGGGATAGCGGCTGTTGGCGAAATCAATCCCGGCCTGTCGGATCGAGACGCCCATGCCGTGCTCTTGGAGCGTCCGCAGGAACGTCATCTCGACGTAGATGTCGTCCTGATCGAACTGATTGATCATGGAGGGCTTCCACTCGGGAACCTCCTCGGCCGGGACCTTGGCCTCCTGATACCGAAATTCGGTCGGCCCACCGACGGCCACGCCGGCCATCTGGCCGATCCAGCCGCCCTTCATCTTGTCGCGATACTCGGCCCGCGACAGCCGACGCTCCTTGGCCCGTCCCTCGTCGGCCAAAAGCGCCGGGGCGAGGGCGAAGAGGGCCAAAAGCCCGAAGACCTGAAAGCGAAAACCCATGTTCATCACCTTGTATCCAGCGGTTTCCCCGGGAGGGCGAGGCTCCCGCCGAGCCCCACACATGGCGTCGGCTCGGCGGGAGCCTCGCCCTCCCGGCCCCTTCCCGGGGTTTTACCTAGTCAATCCGCCGATTCTCATCCGGTCGTTTCGACTCACTCCGCCTTCCCCGTCGCGGCCCAGAGGGCGCCGCGGCGGAGCCATTCTTGGAGGTGGGGGTCGGTGAGGGCCTCGACGTCGTGGCCGAGGGCGTTGTTGTAGACGCGTCCCTTGCCGTAGGTGTTGACCCAGACGACCGGCTCGTCCTTGTCGGTTCCCCTCGGGAGGGCCGGGTCGGACCAGGCGGTGGCCAGAACCTCCGAGCCGGGAGTCAGCAGCGAGTTCTGATATAACTCGTCGATCACGTGTTCAAACTCGGCGGGCAAGCCCTCGGTGATCGGGTGCTTGACGTCGGTTGTCTTGACCTTGAACACGTGCCTCGGCCCGTGGAAGCCCTGGGTCCGCCAGCCGCCGGCGGTGGCCTTCTCGTACTCCTCCCAGTTGGGGTTGGTGAAGGCGCTCGAGGCGAAGTGGTAGACGACGAGCCCCTTGCCCTCGCGGACGGCCTTGAGGAAGGCCTCCTTGTTGGCGTCGGACCACTTGGTTTCGGGGGGGCCGTTGGGGGTGTCCTTGTAGTTCAAGAGCAGGACGTCGTACTTGGCCAGGTTCTCGTCGGTGAGGTCCTTGCTCGGCGTTGTGGTCACGTCGACGGCGATCTTGCCCCCTTCGGCGAGGAACGTCTTCAGCGATTCGGTGGTCGCCGGCCAGTCGTGGCCGTGGTCGCCGGTGATGATGAGGAGCTTCACCGGCTCGGCCTTCTTCTCCTCGGCCTTCGCGTGACCGACCACCGAGTCGAGGGGAATGGGGCCGAAGACGGGGACGGCCATGTCGGCGGCGTCGGTCAGGTTGCAGTACGGGTCGAAGCCGTGGCCGTACCAGAGCGACGCGCCGGGGGGGACGGCTCCGGTCAGCTTCAGAATCACCGATTCGCGCGACTGGCTGACGCCGGCCTCGAAGATCAAGGGGAGCAAGTTGCCGTCGGCGTCGCGGATCGAGAAGCCGGCGATGTGCCGCTCGGGCTCAAGCCCCACCGAAGGCGCCCTGGTGACGCCCAACCGCGCGGCGGACGCCGCCGGCATTCTCGCGGAGCCTCTCATGCCGGGCCGACCGAAACCGACGGCCCGGTTCACGTCTCGGAACTTGACTTCGAGGGTGTTGTTCGCCCCTTGGGTCACGCGGTCGAAGGTCGGGGTCGAGGCGCCGGTCTGGCCGAACAGCTCGCGGAGGGCGATCTGGGCCAGTCGTTTGCCGGCGCGCTTCAGTCCGTGGGTTCCCACGTGGATCGCGTCGTCGAGTTCCAGGTCGATCACCGAGACGACCGCGGTGTTGGCCACCTTGTCGACGATCCGCCGCTGGGCGTCTTGGACGGTGTTCCATCCCTTGGAGTCGCCGCCGACGGCGAACCGGCCGATCTGAACATAATAGAACGGCAGGTCGGCTTGGCCGAGATCGGCGCGGACCGCGTGGATGAAGTTGGTGAAGACCTCTTCATAGATCTTCGACGCGTCGGGCGAAGAGTCGCTCTCCCCTTGATACCAGAGAACGCCCTTAACCTTGCCGCCGGCCAGGTTGATCGAGCGGAGCATCGAGCCGTAGAGGCTGTTGCCCCCCTCGCCCTTCTTGGCGGGGTCCCACTGCGCCATGCTCGTGCCGCCGTGGGCGGTGGCGACCAGGCCGACGGGAACGCCGGTGGCGTCGACCATCGCCACGGCGAAGGGAAGCCCCAAGCCGGCGCCCTTGGTCCGCGTCTTGTGCTCTTGGGCCGAGCGCTCGGCGCGGGTGTTCGGATCGCCCGAATGAACCGGGTCGGGCGAGTCGACCAGCCAGTGCAGGGGCTCCGTGGCCTGAACCCACTTGTCGTCCATGCCGAGCGCCGAGACCTTCTCGTGCGGAGGGGTCACGTCGACCAGGTCGCCGACCCCCTGCATGTTCGATTGACCGGCCAAAACCCAAAGGTCGCCGACGAAGATGGGGCCGACCACCACCTGCGAAACGGCGTCGCCTTTTTTGATGTTCGCGGTGACGGAGTACGGCCCTCCCGCGGCGACGCCGGAGAACTTGCCGTCAACCAGGCGAGGCTGCCCCGCCGCCTCGCCGTTCAACTTCAGGGCGGCGTCGAGAACCTCCGCGTCCTTCCATTCCCCGTCCAGTTCGATCGGGATCACGGCGAGGCCGTTGGCGTCGCGCTGATAGACCTGATGGGCCGCGGGCTGCTTGAGCTTGCCCACCGAGCTTGTCTGTTCTCCTCGGCCGTCTTGACCGTAAGCCGGTTTCGAGGGAGCCGACAACGCGGTCAAGCCGACGAGGGCCGCCGTCGCGATCGAGATCCGGAATGATCGTGTCATGGTTGCGCGTTCTCCTGTTGTTCTGTTCGGCGAGCCCGCGACCGCGCGGGGTTCGACGCCGGAGCCCCACATCGTATAGGCGCGGCGGCCCCTCCGAAAGAGAGTAGACCCCGCGAGAGCCGGCCAAGCCGCCCCCGCTTCGAATGGGGCGCGGGATTTGGCCCTTCCCGCGAGCCCTCGCCAAGCATCTTTCTCCCCTCGCGGGAGAAGGTGGCCGGAACGGCCAATACTGTTCGGCGCGGGATTTGAGGCGGCGTGATCCGCTCGCGCGCGCTCGAACTAGCCATCGCCAAGCCTCCTTCTCCCCCCGGGAGAAGGAGGCCGGAACGGCCGGATGAGGGTCGTGGGATTTCAGAGCGAGCTGGGTTGGCGAAGAGGGGCCGCGAAGGCTCATCAGGAAACCCAAAGACCCTCATCCGCCCCTTCGGGGCACCTTCTCCCGGGGGGGAGAAGGAGGGATCCGCCGGCTTCCGGTCGCGCGCTCCTTCTCCTCAATCCGCCTTCAACTTCTCGATCAAGAACTTGGTCGGCGATCCGTAGGTTTCGTCCGGGTGGCCGGGGTAGGCGAGGATCACTTCGACGCCGAGGTCTTTGAGCTTCTCGGCGAGCTTGACGCCGTACATCGCCGAGTGGGTTGGGTCGGACTCGACTTGGCCGACGGCCGGGGTTTGCTTTTGGTTGGGGTAGTCGAGATAAATCGGGGGCGCGCTTTCATCGGCTAGTTCGATGGGCGAGTATTCCTTGATCCAGTCGAGGACCTTGTCTCGATTCTCGATCAGCAGGTCGAACTCCTGGGCTCGGGTTCGTCCTTTGGCCGCGAAGCCGAAGGCGTGTCCGCCGTAGATCGCGTTGGGGATCCACTCGCGGAGCTCCTTCGGATCGAGCGAGGTCTGCGCTCCGCGAACCGCGGCGCAGGTTAAGCGGGAGGACTCGCGGGCGACCGGGTCGTCGCTGTCGGGGTCGGCCAAGTCTTTGTGGAGGGCCAGCCAAAGCGACGTGCAGGCGCCGGCCGAGCTTCCCGTCGCGCCGATTCGCGAGGGGTCGATGTTCCATTCCTTGGCCTTCGAGCGGATCGTCTGAAGCGCCCGGGCCGCGTCCTCCAGGGGCGCTTTGACCGGGGGCTCGACGTTCTGCTCCATCGCCTGGGCGATGAATCGGTAGTTCACCGCGGCGACCGAAATCCCCTCGTCGAGAAACGGCTTGATGGCGCTCGTCCCGTATCCGCTCTTGTCTCCGTTGACCCAACCTCCCCCGTGGATCATCAAGACGACCGGAGTGGGCTCGTCGGACTCGGCCCTCCAGAAATCAAACCGCTGGCGCTCGGAGTCGTGGCCGTAGACGTAATCGGCGACGGTCGGCGCCGGCCGCGCGGGGCTCTTCGCCTTCGCCTTCGCTTTCTTGGCCGTCTGAGCCGAAGCCGACGGCGCGAGCGCCAGCCCAATCCCGATCCCGAAAACCAACGCGACGAACCCGATCGAGCGTCTCATGATTTCGTTTCCCCTCCTCGCGGACAAAACACGCGGGCGCCACAAGCGCGAACGGGTTCATGATCGCTTGGCCCGAAGCGCGACGCAACGCCCTGGAACCGGGCCTTCAAAAACAAGGGCCGCGACGGGGAGGCGTTGCCGGACGGCCGCGCCCCGGTCAAGATCCAGTCATTGATCCGGGAGGAGCGGGAACGACGAAGCGAGAGTGGCGTCATGCCCAAGTCGACACAGCCCATCATCGAGCGCGCGGACGAAGGCGGGAAAACGTCGCTTTGGGAGTTGGCCGGGCTCTTTCTCAAGCTCGGCGCGATGAGCTTCGGGGGCCCCGCCGCGCATGTCGCGATGATGGAGGACGAGGTGGTTCGCCGCCGTGGCTGGCTCACGCGCGGGCAATTTCTGGACCTGCTCGGCGTAACCAACCTGATCCCGGGTCCGAACTCCACCGAGATGGCGATCCACATCGGTTGGTTGCGCGGTCGGTGGCGGGGGCTGCTGGTCGCCGGGGTCTGCTTCATCCTTCCCGCGGTCGTCGCCGTTCTCGTCCTGGCGTGGGCCTACGTCCGCTTCGGCGCCCGCCCCGAGGCGTCGGCCCTGCTCTGGGGGATCAAGCCCGTCGTCATCGCCATCGTTCTGCAAGCGCTCTGGAGACTCGGCCGCGCCGCGGCGAAGACTTGGGCGCTGGCCGCGCTGGCCGTCGCCGGAGCGGCCCTCAACCTGGCCGGAGTCGACGAACTGCTCGTCCTGTTCGTGGCCGGAGCGGTTTACGCCGCGGGACGCGGGGCGTCGACTCGGCGCGGCGGCGGTGGCGGCGACGGCGCGCTTTCGGGCGCGCCGTTTGTCCCTTTGGCCGTCGTCCCAGCGGCGTTGCAGGGCGCGTCGGCGATCCCGTTTGGTCTTTGGCCTCTGTTCGGCTTCTTCCTGAAGGTCGGCTCGGTGCTTTTCGGCAGCGGTTACGTGCTGCTGGCCTTCCTGAGGGCCGATCTGGTGACGCGATGGGGGTGGCTGACGGAGGCGCAACTCATGGACGCGATCGCCGTCGGCCAGGTGACGCCGGGGCCGCTCTCCACGACGGCGACGTTCATCGGCTACCTGCTGGGCGGCGTCTCGGGGGCGGTCGTGGCCACGGTGGGAATCTTCCTGCCGGCCTTCGTGTTCGTCGCCGCCAGCGGCCCCATCGTCCCCCTCCTCCGCCGCTCGCCGACGGCGGGCGCGTTTCTCGACGGCGTCAACGTCGCCTCGCTCGCCCTCATGGCGGTCGTCTCATGGGAGCTGGGCCGCTCGTCCATCGTCGATCTTCCGACCCTCGCCCTGGCCGTCGCCAGCCTCTTCTGCCTGCTCCGCTTCCGAACGAACTCGGCCTGGCTCATCCTCGCCGGTGCCCTGTTCGGCCTGGCGCTCCAGTAGAAACCTCGCGCCCCGGAAATGAAAAAACCAAACGATTCGCCACAACCCACACAATCCGCAAAAACCAGGCGGGTTCTTTTCGAAAACATGAAAAATCGACTCGCCGCCCGCGGATCGTATTGAAATGGGAGGGTCTTGCCCTTCCGCGGCTCCTTGGCAATTCGAAGAAGATCGACCCACGAGACATCGCGAAAAAACGCCCGAACGAACCCAATCGCCGGGCGCTTTGAGTTACCGCAAACCCCATCCAGGAAACGAATTGGGCTCGCCCGAACGTCGCTCGAAGGCGCGCCGAACGAACCCAATTTGGGAGTGTCGCGGCGCGTTTTTAGGGGAGGGCGATGATCATCCAGGAGACTCCAAAACGGTCGGCGACCATGCCGAAGCGTTTGGCGAAGAAGGTTTCGCCCAACGGCATCTGGACCTGGCCGCCGTCGGACAAGACGGCGAACAGCCGATCGGCCTCGGCCGCGTCGGCGACGTTGAGCGACAGCGAGATGCCTTCGAATCGCGGCTTTCCACCACAAAGGCCGTCGGAGGCCATCAACATCGTCTCGCCGATTCTGAAGCTGCAGTGCATCACCTTCTCGCCCGATCCGGGCGGCAACTCGGGACCGCAACCCTCCTCGTGTTGTTGCTCCGACTCGGGCATGTCCTTGAACCGCATGATCTCCGACACCTCGGCGCCCAACGCCGAGCGGTAGAACTCCAAGGCCTCATCGCAACGACCATCAAAGTAGAGATAAGGAATCGCGTGCATGGTTCCTTCCTTTCGTTCCTTCAAACCGCGTGACGTACGTAAAGTGGTCCAGCGCGATTCCCCATCGGATCGCGCGAGAAGCTGGGGGCCGGGAGGGTCGGCGGGCCCGTGGACCCCTCGGCCCTCATCCGACCTTCGGCCCAATCCTAGTTCGGCGCGAGATTTGAGGCGGCGTGATCCGCGCGCGCTCGAAATAGCCCTCGCCAAGCATCCTTCTCCCCCCGGGAGAAGGTGGCCGGAACGGCCGGATGAGGGTCATCGGGTTTACCGATGCGCCTGGGCGATCATGATTCCGGATCGCCAAACTTCCGCCGTAAACCCGCCGACCCCCACCCGGCCCTTCGGGCCCGACCCCGCAAGCGGGGTTCCCCCCGCCCCCGGTGGGAGAGGGAATTTTGAGGCCGCCTTCGGCCAAGGGCGCGGCGGCTTTCCCACCGAGCTTTTGGCGACGCCTCTCGGGAAGGCTCGAATCTCGCGCCGAACACCTCGGTCAGGGAGACGACGAGGAGGCGGCTTGCTCTCTCAACCGTTGTTCCTGGGCCCTCAGCTCCGGAGTGGCGGCGTCGCCGAAATCTTCGATCTCGAAGATTTGGCGGATCTCGATCTCGGATTCCCCGCCCTCCATCGGGCAAGGACACTTCTTGACCCACTCGATCGCCTCTTCAAGCGAGTTGGTCCGCCAGATCCAGAACCCGGCGATCAGCTCCTTGGTCTCGGCGAAGGGGCCATCAATGACGGTTCGATCCGGGCCCGAAAACCGGACGCGGGCCCCCTTGGAGGAGGGATGCAGCCCCTCGCCGGCGAGCATCACGCCGGCCTTGACCAGCTCTTCGTTGAAGTTCCCCATCGCCGTCATGAGCGCCTCGTCGGGCATCACACCGGCCTCGCTGTCCGCGTTCGCCTTGATCAGCACCATGAACCGCATGAGCATCCCCCTTGAGCAACCATTTGGAAAACCCGAGCCGCGCCTCACTCTATACACCTGTATATCGACGCAACCCGTTTCAAACTTCACCTCCTTGTCGAACGGCGAGGGGCGGAATCGACGAACCATTTTTTTTCGAGGAGATTTTTTTCGAGGGGCGGGACGGTCGCCGTCCTCGGCCCCAAAGCTTTTGACCGCGGGCGTGATGGTCCATTACGATGAAACGCACGGAGCGACGGCCCTTCCATAAAGACGTGGAGGGGGGCGCGGGCGTGGTTGGGGGAGAACCGACGGATGCGAGTGGCGGACGGTCGAATTACCGACGGTTGGATCCGGGCGCTGCCGGTGATCCTGGGATTGTGTTGGACATTCGGATGCTCGGGGCCGGAGGCCGAACCCTCGCGGGACGCCCGGCCGAACTTCCAAGGGATCACGTTGACCTTGGGCGCGGTGGGAGACCCTGAAATCCTGGCGGGGATCACCGCCCAGCGAGGGGAGTGGATCGCCTCGCGCGAGGGCGAGATCGAGATCGTCGACGAGCCGGCGGACCCGAGCGAGCCCTCCAAGGCGGCCGAGTTCGACGTCCTGGTCTTTCCCGGTTGGGCCTTGGGAAACCTGATCGATCGCGAGCTTCTGGAGGAGATTCCCAACTCGGTCGTGCTCCCTCCCCAACCGGCCCAAGACGTTGAGGAGGACGAGGAGGAGACCGGATATCAATACGAGGACCTGGCTCCGGCCTTCCGAGAGCAGGCGAGCAAGTACGGAACCGAGCGTTACGCGCTTCCGCTTGGAGGCTCGGCGCTGGTTTTGGCCTATCGCCGCGACGCCTTGGAGAGCGAGGCGAACCTCGCCGCGGCCGAGGAGCTGGGGATCTCTCTGAAGCCCCCCGCCACCTGGGAGGAGCTTGACGCCCTCGCCGGGTTTTTCCAAGGCCGCGACTGGGACGGCGACGGCTCCCCGGACTTCGGCCTGGCCGCCGCGCTGGGGGCCGATGACGCCGAGGGGG
>Ga0180220_1001629_pt1 | contig 16097 bp, 11 predicted proteins | sample eDN5th37CBELigBY_FD_151335 | JGI IMG/M metagenome (GOLD analysis project Ga0180220, IMG submission 151335) | Enriched backyard soil microbial communities from Emeryville, California, USA - eDNA 5th pass 37_C BE-Lig BY (version 2) (version 2) | ecosystem: Environmental > Terrestrial > Soil >...
CAACCCATAAAATGATGAAGGACAACGTCAGCAGAAGGATCGACACCGCGGCCGCGCCCGCCGTATGGTCGCTTTCGACTTCCCCGTATATATACACGGAAGCGACCAGCGTCCGTCCGGGGATGTTGCCCGCCACCAGCACGACCGCCCCGAATTCCGCCAGCGCCCTGGAAAAGGCAAGCATGCCGCCGCTTAATATGCCGGGCAGCATGGACGGCAGCACCACTTGAAAAAAGACTCTGAAGCCCGACGCTCCCAGCGTTCTTGCCGCCTCCTCCTCGGACGGATCAATTTCCTCCAGCAGCGGCTGTACCGCGCGGATCACGAACGGAAACGTCACGAATACCATCGCGATAATGATCGCGGGCGGATGAAACACGATATCGAATCCCAGCGCTCCGGCAACCTGGCCGACCCAACTGGCGGGTCCGAGCAGCAAAAGGATCATCAGTCCGCCCACGGCGGTCGGAAGCGCAAATGGCAAATCCACCAGGCTGTTCAGCAGCGTTCTTCCCGGAAAACGGCAGCGTACCAGCACCCATCCGATCATCGTGCCGATCAGCATGTTGATGACGGCCGCGACAAGCGCAAGCCGGACCGTCAGCAGAACGGCCTTCCAGGCAATCGGATCCGTAACGCTTTCCGCAAATTGGCGCCAGCCTTCCGAAAAGGAATGATAATAGACGCCAAGCAAAGGAAGGATCACCAGCAGCAGAAAATATAAAAGCAGGGTGCTGCGGAACCCCCAGGTCCAGCCCTTATGTCGCAGCAATGTATTCATACGGCTTTCCTCCCCGTTTTTTTGAATCCGCGTGACGCAATGCGCCTATTGCGCGTATGGTGCATATGGTCATCAAAATGGTTTTTTAATAAAATGAATTGAATTCCTATTTGTATACTCGGCTTTTCACTTAAGAGATACTTTACCAAAAACTGTTTGTCATCGTCAATATGTAAGTTTGTATGGAAATTAGAAAATAATGTACACTGCAAAAGGAATTGAAAATAGCTGCGGCGAAGTGGTTAAGTTGCCGTCAATCATCAAATCGTTTTGGAGAAAAAGAAGGGAGAATCCATATTATGCTGCATACGCTTGAATTGACCACTGCCGGCCGCGACGAAATGAGGGATATTACGCGGGAAGTCCGCTCGCTCGTGCAAAAAAGCGGAATCAAGGAAGGCACGGTGCTGATTTATTGCCCGCACACCACCGCCGGAATCGCCATTAACGAAAACGCGGATCCGGACGTCAAGCGGGACGTGTTGATGCGGCTGGACGAGGTCTATCCGTGGGAACATCCGAAATACCGTCACATGGAAGGCAATACGGCATCGCATTTAAAATCGATCACCTGCGGGCCGTCCCAAACGGTCATCATCGCCGGAGGCGATCTGCTGCTCGGCCGCTGGCAGGGCATTTATTTCTGCGAATTCGACGGTCCCCGCCGCAGGCAGTACCATGTCAAAATCATGCAGGGGTAACTTAGATCCACGCAAACGGAAGCAAGCATCCAAAACAAAACAGGCGTTGGGGTTCAGGCCGTTCCGCCTATCCCCTTCACCATCCCATCTGCACGATCGCTTTGACGCAATAACAATTTAGTGCTATAAAGTAAACGTCCGTCAAGAGACGGCCGATTCACGAATTTTCTCTTGTCCGCCGATCCCGGTGTCGTCGTTTTGGGGGATTCGGAGGAGGCGGCATAAACCCGCCCAAAAATGGCACCGGGGCATCTTCCCAGCGAATGAACCGCGCTTTGCGGAATGTTCATCAAATCTCGGACGGCCAAACCATAGCTACCGCAAGCATTCGCAGCATATTTTGACATGCGCGAGCGCTGCGGGCTTCACTTCCTCAAAAGTAACCCGGTCTTGGATGTAATACGAGATGAAGCCATGCATAGACAAAAACAGTGTCAGCGGAAGATTCCGGCAGAAATCCTGGCCGTGCTTTTCTTCGTTCATGTAACGGCGCACGATGGATGCAAACAATTCCAAACAGCGCCCCTGCTCCGTACGGCAGTAGGACAACAGCTCTTCGTCCCGGATCATGAACATGATCTCGTACTGGTACGGATGGTCCAGGCCAAAGCGGATAAACTCGAGCATGAGCTGCTCCACCTTGGTCAAATCCTGAACCGGGGAGGCCTTGATGACCTTTTTCAGCTGAACCGCCAGGTTGTTGAAATCCTCCACGACGATAGCGTAAAACAGCTCCGCCTTTTCCTTAAAATGATAATACAAGGAACCATGACTGTAACCTAAATGCTGACCTATACTGCGCATGGAGATGGCCCTGTAGCCCTTTGTGACGAACAAATGTCTGGCTGCTTCCAGAATCCTCTCCCTGGATAACTCCTGTTCCACTGCTCTTCTTGCCATAGACCTTATTCCCCTTCAATAAAATAAAGCTGCTCACCCTCCGTAATCAGGGATTGACCCTGCGTCAGATCCACCATCCACGACATGAACGCATCCTTTTCCGCATCCAGCGGCAGGCATTCCAGCGTTACCTTGTCCGTAAAACGTGTCTCCCCCATGCGAACCTCGCGGTTCCGAAGCTCATTTTCAACCTTGCCGAGCCACGTGTAATCTAATTCTACAAAAATTTGCCGATGAAGTACACGAGTAATCGCTTCCCCGGCTTCAATCGCCGCGACGGCGCCGTCCGTGTAGGCCCGGATCAATCCCCCCGCCCCGAGCATGATGCCGCCGAAATACCGGGTGACGACGATCGCCACGTTTTTCAGGCCCTGGTTTTTGATGACCTCGAGAATCGGCTTGCCCGCGGTTCCGCTGGGCTCCCCGTCATCGGACTGCTTTTGGATTTCGTCACGCTCCCCGATCATGTAGGCGAAGCAGTTATGCGTGGCGTTCCAGTGTTTTTTGCGGATATCCTCGATAAAAGCGTTTGCATCTTCTTCGCTTTCAACCGGCATGATATGCCCGATAAAGCGCGACTTCTTGATGACGATTTCTTTTTCCCCGCTCCTGCGAACGGTACGGTAACGTTCAATCATGTCCTTCGGTACCCTTTCCCAGATTGGCAAGAAAGCAGTCCCCCGTATTTTTCCAACCGGTGAACTGCTTCCTTCTGCCTTATGTCTATGCTTAAGATGCGTCGTTATTCAGAAAGTCTGGCTTCCAGATCAGCCTTTTCTTTTTCATAGCCTGGTTTGCCAAGCAATGCGAACATATTTTTCTTGTAAGCTTCAACGCCCGGCTGGTCGAATGGGTTCACGCCGGAGAGGTAACCGCTGATGCCGCAAGCTTTTTCAAAGAAATAAACCAGGTATCCGAAAGAATATGGCGTCAGATCCGGCACGGTTACGATCAGGTTCGGAACCTGTCCGTCGGTGTGTGCCAGCATCGTGCCTTGGAAAGCCTTTTTGTTCACGAAATCCATCGTCTTGCCGGCGAGGAAGTTCAGGCCGTCCAGATCGTCCGGATCGCTTTCGATCGTAATTTCATGAGGAACCTTGTCCACCTGAATGACGGTTTCGAAAATGTTCCGGCTGCCTTCCTGAATGAATTGACCCATGGAATGCAGATCGGTGGAGAAATCGACGGAAGCAGGATAAATGCCTTTGTAGTCCTTGCCTTCGCTTTCGCCGTACAGCTGTTTCCACCATTCCGATACATAGTGCAAAGAAGGTTCGTAGTTCACGAGAATCTCGATGGCTTTGCCTTTGCGGTAGAGCGCGTTGCGAACGGCAGCGTATTGGTACGCTTCGTTTTCGGCCACGTTCGGGTTGCTGTATTCTTTGGCCGCGTCGGCAGCGCCTTTCATCATTTCTTCGATGTCGATGCCGGCCGTTGCGATCGGCAGCAGGCCTACCGCGGTCAGCACGGAATAACGTCCGCCCACGTCGTCAGGAATCACGAAGGACTCGTAGCCTTCTTCGGTCGCAAGCTTTTTGAGCGCGCCTTTTGCTTGGTCCGTGGTAGCGTAAATGCGTTTTTTCGCTTCTTCCTTGCCGTATTTTTTCTCCAGGGCTGCGCGGAAAATGCGGAATGCGATCGCCGGTTCCGTCGTCGTTCCGGATTTGGAGATGACGTTAACGGAGAAATCCTTGCCTTCGATCAGGTCGAGCAAATGCGTTACGTACGTCGAGCTGATGTTGTTGCCGGCAAAATAAATTTCAGGCGTTTTGCGCTTGTCCTTCGGCAGGTAGTTATAGAAGGAATGCGACAAAGCTTCGATCGCCGCGCGCGCGCCGAGGTAGGAACCGCCGATGCCGATGACGATCAGGACGTCGGAATCGTTTTGGATTTTGGCCGCCGCTTTTTGGATGCGGGCGAATTCTTCTTTATCGTATGCCGTCGGCAGATCGATCCATCCCAGGTAGTCGGAGCCTGCGCCGGTTTTGTTGTGCAGCTGCTCGTGAGCCAGCCGGATGGGATCGGCGAAATAATCCACTTCATGTTGGTTGACGAACGCAAGGGCTTTGCTGTAATCGAATTTCAACGGTTTTGACATTTGTCTGTACCTCCTGGTTTCATCTCTACTCCACGCTCTAAAAAATAGCTTTAGAATAGGATACTGTAATTTCTTGCCGCTAGCAAGCACGAAAGAAAGCTTCCATGAAAAGCGTCTCCTCGTGGTATGCCGGCCGGGCTTCATGGTAAAATAGATCCAGCTTCATAAATTCTCCGGGATGCGCCGGGGGCTTCATCCGAAGCCCCTTCGCGCGTTCCTCCACGGAAAGAAAAGGTGATCTGCTATGAAAAAAATAGGCTTTATCGGACTGGGAACCATGGGAGCGCCGATGGCTTCCAATCTTCTAAAAAAGGGCTACGAAGTAACCGTATATAACCGCACGCCGTCCAAATGCGAGCCGCTTGTCGCCGAAGGCGCAGCCGCCGCCGCAACGCCGCGCGAAGCCGCGGCCGGCCGGGACGTCGTCATCACGATGGTCAGCAACGACGATTCCATCCGCGAGGTGTTTTACGGCGAAGACGGCATTCTATGCTCGCTGGATGCCGGCGTGACCGTCATCGATTCGAGCACCATCTCCCCCGGACTGGTCAAGGAAATCGCGGCTTCCGTCGGGGAGCTTGGCGCTTACTTCCTGGATGCCCCGGTGACCGGCAGCAAGCCGGCGGCGATCGACGGCACGCTCGTGTTTATGGTCGGCGGCGAAGCTTCCGTGCTCCAAAACGTCACCGACGTGCTGGATACCCTCGGCAAAAAGATCATCCACATGGGACCGAACGGCAGCGGCTCCGTTGCCAAGCTGGCGCATAACACCGTGGTCGGCATCAACAACCTTGCGCTCGCCGAAGGTTTCGCCATCGCCGCCAAATCCGGCATCCCTGCGGACAGCTTCCTGGAGCTCGTTCAGCTCGGTTCGGCGGGAAGCAAAGCTGCGGATCTGAAAGGCCGCAAGATCATCGAAGCCGATTTCAGCAACCAGTTTTCGCTGGCCTTAATGCTGAAGGACCTCAAGCTCGCTTCCTCCCTGACCGACGTTTCCGGCATTCCCGCGCCGATGCTGAACATGGCCAAAAGCCTGTTCCAGGCCGGAGCGACGCAAGGTTACGGCGACGAGGACCTGTCTGCCGTCGTCAAATGCTACGAAGCTTGGATCGGCCAAACGATCGGCGGCAAGCCGCTGGAATAAGTTTGGCCCGTTCCTCCGCCCGTATGCATCGAAGTTTCGGCAATCCCGATGTTCGAACCTGCCAAGGGCCCTCTTGAAAAGATGACTAAAAGGGTAAGGCTGCGTATGACGCAGTCTTACCCTTTTATAATTATTCGTTTTTCGGATTCGGCCGCCCCCATTAGCATGGGGAACGTCTTAAGCTTCCTCCGGGTAGGAGCAGCAGTAATCCGTTACGCCGAACACTTCCAGGGCAAACTTCGAGCGGGCGGGCACATGGAACGTCGCGGAGCCGTCAATGTCCTGCCAAGCTTCTTGGCCCGGCAAAAGCACTTTAAGCTTCCCGGAGAGGATTTCCATGATTTCAGGACCCTCCGTACCGAATTCATACTTGCCCGGAAGCATGATGCCCAGCGTAACCTTGCTTCCGTCTTCCAGGATGACGGTCCGGCTCGTGACCTGACCGTCATAATAAATATTCGCGGCTTTGACAACCGTCGCGTTGTTGAATTCCGACATGAATACCACTGCTCCTTATCCCATGAAACTTAGATCGATGCCGATAGCGAACGTATTAAAGCAGCGCTTTGACGCGTTTAACGACGTTTTCTACCGTAAATCCGTATTCTTTCATGACGATGTCCCCAGGAGCGGATGCACCGAAGGTCGTGATGCCAAGGATATCGCCTTTGTCTCCGACATAACGTTCCCAACCGAAGGTTTGCGCCATTTCCACCGCAAGACGGGCTTTGACGTCAGGCAGGATCACGGAATCTTTGTAAGCCTGATCCTGTTTTTCGAACAGATCCCAGCTTGGCATGCTGATGACGCGAACTTCAATGCCTTCTTTGGCGAGTTCTTCCTGGGCTTTGACAGCCAGTTGAACTTCGGAGCCCGTTGCGATGATTTGGGCAACCGGTTTGCCGTTTTTCGCGTCGGATACGACGTAAGCGCCGCGCTTGATGCCTTCTCTTGCTTTTTCAACTGTTCCTTCAAGGATCGGCAGGTTTTGGCGAGTGAGCACCAGCGCTACCGGATTTTCCTTGTTTTCGACCGCATAAGCCCAAGCCGCGGACGTTTCGTTGCCGTCAGCCGGACGAATGACCGTCAATCCAGGGATGATGCGCAGGGAAGCCAGTTGTTCGATCGGCTCGTGCGTTGGTCCGTCTTCGCCGACAGCGATACTGTCATGCGTCAGAACGTAAGTCACAGGCAGTTTCATGATCGAGGACAAACGTACCGCAGGGCGCAGGTAGTCCGTAAATACGAAGAACGTACCGCCGAACGGCTTCAGACCGCCATGCAGCATCATGCCGTTAATGGCTGCAGCCATGCCGAATTCGCGTACCCCGAAGTAAATGTTGCGTCCGTCGCGGCTTTGCGGCGTATAGTTGCCCACGCCGTTCAAGTGCGTCATCGTGGAGCTTTCAAGGTCGGCGGATCCGCCGAGCAGCTGAGGCACGTTGCCTACCAGCCCGTTCAGCGCATTGCCGGATGCCACGCGAGTGGATACGGCTTTGTCGCCTACGGCGTATTTCGGCAGGTCTTTATCCCAGCCTTCAGGCAATTCGCCGGCAACGGCTCTCTCGAATTGGGCAGCGAGTTCCGGATAAGCTTTTTTGTAAGCCGCGAACTGCTCGTCCCAAGCCTTGTTCGTTTGGATGCCGCGTTCTTTTACTTTCGCAAAATGCTCGCGCACTTCTTCAGGCACGTAGAAGTCTTCTTCGTATACCCATTTGTAGAAATCTTTGGTCAGCTTCGCTTCTTCGGCGCCAAGCGGGGAACCGTGCGTACCGCCATGGCCGCCTTTGCCCTGCTTGTTCGGGCTTCCGTAACCGATGACCGTTTTCACTTCGATCAGGGTCGGTTTTTCCGTTTCGGCTTGCGCTTCGGCAATCGCCTTTTCGATCGCGGCCAAATCGTTGCCGTCCTCTACGCGCAGCACTTGCCATCCGTAAGCTTCAAAGCGTTTTTGCACGCTTTCGGAGAAGGACAGGTTCAGTTCGCCGTCCAGGGAAATGTCGTTGGAATCGTAAAGCGTGATCAATTTGCCAAGCTTCAGGTGACCGGCAAGGGATGCAGCTTCGGAAGCTACGCCTTCCATCAGGTCGCCGTCGCCGCAAATGGCGTAAGTATAGTGGTCGACCACTTTATATTGATCTTTGTTGTACGTTGCAGCCAGCTGCGTTTCGGCAAGCGCCATGCCGACAGCCATCGCAATGCCTTGGCCGAGAGGACCCGTCGTAGCGTCAACGCCGGCGGTATGCCCGAATTCAGGGTGGCCTGGAGTCAAGCTTCCCCATTGACGGAATTGCTTCAATTCTTCCATAGGAAGATCATAGCCGCTCAGGTGCAGCAAGCTGTACAGCAGCATGGAGCCGTGTCCGGCGGACAGGACGAACCGGTCGCGGTTGATCCAAGTCGGATTTTCCGGGTTGTGGTTCATCGTTTTGGCAAACAGTTGGTATCCCATTGGAGCAGAGCCCATTGGCATGCCGGGATGACCGGATTTCGCCTTTTCGATGGCATCGATGGCCAGCGTACGGATGGTCGTAATCGATAGGTTATCGATTGTCTGATTTTTGTCAGTCATGTGTATCCTCCTTAAAGGTTTTCGGATGAGGTAAAGCCAGCGGCGCCAAATCGCGTAACCGGGCGAACCAGCTGCAATAACACGACAAAAGAAAGCGCAAAAGCCTTCTCCCGCTTACGGATTTTTAAGAAGCTCCGCTTGAATGTTTCATTTTGACTTATTGTAACACTTGGCAGTCTTCTTTTCCATATCCTTTATCACCATTCCCTGCAGCGAACGTCATTATGCGGCAACAATTGACAGCGGACGGAAGGTTGCAAAATCGTAATATACCGCGGATTAAAGCGGTCACATGTTCCGTCGGGATTCCCCTCCTTTTGCACAACATTTGTCACAAAAATTTTTTTGAGCCCGAAGGCGCATGGCCCGAAAAACTAAAGATCCGGAAGAACGAATCTTAATTCCCGGATCGCCGTCCGGCGCATGATGGCTGTCTTGGAGCGAGCGGCGGAACAAACTTTTTTGCCAAAAAAGGGACTCTCGGATGAGGTCCTTAGGGGCAACGAAAATAACCCACTTTTAGCCGCGGCCAAAGTGGGTTACGGTTATCCGGGTTACACGCCATCCTGGAGGAAAAGCCCGCTCAACGGGTTTGTACCGGGGACGGTCGGAGCAAAATACCTCAAGGCCATTTTATGCCGATTGGACGTCGCCGGCTTGCTGACGGAGCATAGGCGACGCCGGCTTTCAGCTGGCCGCGGCTATGCCCTCTGGCGGCGCGCAGCTAACGCGAGTTACGCTTGCGCGCGGCCAGCAGGCGGTCCATCGCCGCGGACCGCTCGTCCTGCGGCGGCTTCGCTTCGGCCGCCGCCGGTTGGCCCGGCCCCGCCGCAGGCGGCCGGGCCCCTTCCCGCCCGCGCGCGCCGCTCTGGCTCTGCGCCGCGGGGCGGGCCTCCGAAGCCGGACGCTCCGCTCCGGCTTCCCGCTGCCCGGCGCGTGCCTGCGGCTGCGCCGGTTCGGGCGGCGGCGCCGGGCGTTCGCCGCCGCCGTAAAAGGCTGCCGCGCGCTGTTTCCGCGCGGCAAGCCTGCCCAGGCCGGCGTCCGGGGCTTCGGCCCCGCCGGCCGGCTGCGGCCGCCTGCGCAGCGCGGCGGCCAGGCGTGCGCCGATCCGGCCCCACGGGAGGGCCAGGCGGCGCACGGCGACATCCGCGACCCAAAGCATCAGGGCCGCGGCCAGCAGCGCATAACGGAGATCATGCAGCTGCCGGCTCGGGCGCGGAGGCGCCGCAAACAGCTCCTCCGGCCGGTCCCAGGACAACACGCGCCCGCCGGTCATGTCGGCGAGACGTTGTAGCTCCCGCTCCGCGTCGCCGGTTTCGATCCGGTATTCGGGAGAATACGGAACGATCAGCCCCGTCGGCATGGCGACGTTTTGGCCGCTGCCGTCTTCCAGCGACAGCAGGAAAGATCCGGGCTGCTCCACCGTCATCTCCCCGCTGTAAGTGCCCGGCGATTCCTGAACCAACTCCGTTGCCACCGGCTCCAGCTCATCGCCGGTCACGATCGCCTGCAGCTGCTCCGGCCCGGTTCCGGAGGCGGAGCTTACTTCGAACCGCACCTTGTTGCCCTCGACCTGCGTTTTTACATCGTACGGGGAAGCGGCAAATTGCGGGAAGGTCCATTTCACCATTTGCGTCAGCACGTTGGAAAATGCCGGCCAGGATACCCAATCCTTCGACCATTTCCCCATCATGTCGCTCGTCCAGGCCACCGTCCGGCCCGAGCCGTACTGCCAGCGGGCAAGAAGCGGATCCGGTTCGGGGCTGGTCAGCACCGTCTGGGCCGCGGGCTTGGCCGTCGTTGCCACGTAACCGTAAATTTGCGGCACGCCGTCCTCAAACAACGTTCTCCAGTCGCCCGGATCCTGCAGCGCGGGAACAAACGGCTTGTCCACAATATACGATTTCGAGATCATCGCCGCTTCGCGGCTGAAAATCGCCGGAATCGTCGTCTCGTCAAACGCCATGTAAAACCGTCCTTTGGCTCCATCGGCAAGCGTTTGGAGCAGGTTGACGTCCGCGTCGCTGCCTACGGCTACCGTGGACATCGTAATTTTGGCGTCGTTCATCTGATCCAGAAGCGGTCCGTATCCGCCGTTGCCCGCGGACTGTCCGTCCGTCATCAGGATGATATGCTTGCGCTGGGCCTGGATCTTCAGCATTTCCTCTACCGCGGAAGCGGCGGCGGGATAAATGTCCGTTCCCCCGTCGCTTTGGATCGACTGGATTTCGTCGATCACTTCCTGCTTTTTATCGTTCAGTGTCATGGGCGGGACGACCCACCAATTGTTGGTATCGAAAGCCAATACGCCGACCGTATCCTTGGACCGGAGCATTTCGACGGTCCGGACCGCCGCTTCTTTGGCCATCTCCATTTTATCGCCGGACATGCTGCCCGAGCGGTCGATGACGAGGATGAGTCCCAGCGACGGGATTTGCCTTTTGCCTTCGAGCTCCATCGATACCGGCAAAGCCCGTTCGATCGGCGTTTTGAAATAACCGCCCATGCCGAAGGAATCCTCGCCGCCGACCATCATAAAACCGATGCCGTAGCTTTTGACGGCCTGCTCGATCATTTCCATCCGCCGCTCGCCGACCTGATCCCCGGATACGTCGTTAAAGATGATCGAATCGTAGGCGGCATATTTCGCAAGCTCCGTCGGCAGCAGCGCGGGGCTCGGCAAGATGTCATACTTCACGAGTCCGGATTGCAGCGCGGCCGCAATGTTCCCGGAGGTCCCCTTTTTGCCTTCCACGATGAGCACCTTCGGCGGACCGTCCACGCGGGTGAACGCATAACCGGCATTGTTCGCCGATTGGCCGTCGCCGTCCATGAACATTTCCGCCCGGTAACGGTGGAGTCCGGTCTGTTTCGCGAACGCTTTGACGGCAAAACGGTTTTCGCCTGCGCGGATATCCACCGTTTCCCTGCCGATTTCCCGGCTGTCCTCGTAGAGCCTCAGTTCGCCGCGGCCTTTGTAAGTGCTCCTGACGAGCACTTCGATCGAAAAGGATTCGGCTTGGTATAGCTTAGAGGGCACGGTAACTTCCTCCACCGAGACATCTTGGAGCTTTCGGGAAGGCGACGGCAGCACGTCGACGGGAATTCCCCGGTCCTTCAGCATCCGCCCTGCGGCCAGCATGCTGCCGACGTTTTCCTTGCCGTCGCTGATCAGCACGATCCTGGAATCTCCGCTGCCGCCCAGCAGGTTCCCTGCCAACATAAGGCCTGACTCCAGGTTGGTGAACTCCGGCTTTCCGGCGGCGTTGAGCCGGAACGGGTCCGGCAGCAGCTTCAGCAGCTTCTGCTCGTAAGAACCTTGGAGCGTCGAAGAGACGACGCCGACGGCGTCGGCTTCCTTTTTCGAAGCCGCCGATTTCTGCACCCAATCTTCGGCCGGCCCGGCTTCCGGCATGCTTGCGGACCGGTCCACGACATACACGACCTTTTTTTGCTCGAGGACCGTATACGATTGCAAACCGGAAATGGCCAGCACCAGCAGCAGGATCACGGCGGAACGAACGGTCGCCGCCCCGATTTTCCGTGCGCCGGACAGCCGGTAATCCGATTTGAATGCGTACAGCATCAACGCCGCCAGCGGAAGCAGCAGAAGCAGCAGCCAGGGATGATTAAATTGAACGCCCACGCTGGTACACCCCCCATTCCGCGAGAATAACGAGCAAAGCCAGGCAGGCAAGCAGCGTCATCAGCGGTGCTTGGCGCCGCTCCCCGCGGCTGTTGTCCGCGGCTACTTCAGCCGCCTTGCCGGCGGCCGCATCCTTCCCGTCCGCCGTTTGGCCTATCGCCGCAAGCTTGGCATTCGGCGTTCCCTGCTTCCCCTCGAAAGGATCGGCCGACGCTTCGGCGTAATACTCCGTCATTTGTCCTTCGCGATTCCGCTGCTCAAAAACGTACAACCCCGGAACCGGAGGCAGCTGCTGCAGCGCGTTGATTCCTTTTTCGTTCGCATCCGCCTGTATTTCCGGCACCTGGAGCGTTTTGGCCAGCCCGTCTTTGGCCACCCACCGGGCCGAAACGGCATCGGCCGCGACCGGGATTTCGACCCGGGATCCCGCCGTATGGCGCCCCAGATTTTGGCCTCCGCTTCCCGTCAGCCAGGATACCGCCTCATGAACGACGATCGGGAACTCCGCCGACAGCGGAAAATCTGTATCCTGCAGGTCGAACAAAAACGACAACCTCGGCTGTCCGTTTTCCGTCCCCGCAATGACCGCGGGGTGGGTGCCGATGCTGACGATCGGGGACGCCCAATCCGGAAGCTTCCGGTTCAAGAGGCTCCCGATGTAGACGCCGTTATAGCTCGCATATTGGTTCACCGGGTGACTTTCAAGCTTCGGCTGGGCTCCGCCCACGTCGATCTTGCTTTCGCCCCCTCCCACCGTCCACACCGGGGTACGTTCCATCAGCTTTTTCCAATCGTCCTGAGCCGTAAAAGACGGCGCCGTCCCGTCGATGACGACCAGATCCGGCGGGTTTCCGGGAACGGCTGTCCTGCCTGCTCCGCCGGGAGCGGACTCCTCGCCTTCTTTCCCGGGCAGCGTCATTTTGACGACTTCGGCGCCCGTCAGCTGCAGCGCTTTTTCCAGAAACAGATTGCCCCGGGTCAGCAGCAAAATCCGCGCCGTTTCATTCCGCTCCGAAAATGCGTACGCTTCGTTGTCGGCGGCGTAATCGTCCGCCTCCTCCACTTCGGCCCGGTACACTTCCGCCTCCGGCACCTCCCGGAACGTAAGCGTGGCCGTTCCTCCCGGCGCCAGCATTGCGTTTTCCGTTTGCAGCAGCTTGCCGTCGCCATACAGGTTGACGTGCGCTTCTTTTGCCGCCCCGCCGCTTTGGCCGACAACGGCCACCGCCGTTTTGCCTTCCGCTCCGTTTTTAACGCCAAATTGCCGGAGGGCAAGATTAAAACCGGCTTCCGCCTCTACGTTCATCACCTTCACCGGAACCCCAAACGGCACCGAGTCCGGCTCCCCTCTCCACTGCCCGTCGGTAAACACGACGACTTCGGCATCCGTTTCATCCCGGGTGAGCGCGGAAGCGAGGGACAGCGTTTCATCGTAAGCGGCCCTTCCAAAATAGGGTTCCAGCGAATCGACGGCCTGCAAGGCGCGGCTGCGGTCTTTTTCCCGGGAAATAAGCAGGTTCGGCTCCGCATTCATGCCGAGCAGCGTAATCTCGCCGTCTTTGGCTTCGTGTTCGAGATAGTCTTTGATCATCCGCTTCATCATCGCCAGCTTCTCCTCGCCCGGTTGCCCCTGTGCCGAACCGGAACGTGCGCTCATGCTTCCCGACGTATCGGCCACCAGCACGACATGCGCTTTGCCAATGTCCGCAGCAGACCCATAGGGCTTCATTAAGGCGAAAACGAGCAATGCCGCGGCAAGGAGCTGCAGCCAAAGAAGAAGCCTGTTTTGCAGCTTTTGCCAGGGCCGGTTGGCTTCCAGGTTTTTTATCACCCGCTGCCACAGCAAATGGCTTGGCACAGTCGTGTCCAAAAATTTGCGCTTCAGCAAATACATCGCCAAAATCGCCGGTATGCTCAGGCCGAACCAGAGGCCCAGCCATGAACCGATCCCCACTCGGATTCCTCCTTCCCCCATTAGGATTCAAGTCCGGCTTTACGCCCGGATTAGCCCCGAGCCGGCCAATGTGCCGAACACCGCTTCTTGAAGCGTCATGCCGCTGGACAACGCGACAAAGGAAATGCCGCGCTCCGATGCGATTTTTCGCAGCTCGTTTTGGTAACGGTGCAACTCCTCCCGATAACGTTCGAGCACCCGTCCGGTAATGGCCACTTCTTTCCCGGTGTTCAGTTCGCTGTCGACAAGACGCAAATCGCCGCTAAGCTCCGGACGGATTTCCTCCGGCGACAGCACCTGCACCAGCACGACCTCCTGACCGGCGCCCGCCAAGCGGGAAAGCGCGTTTCCCACGTCGGCTTCGCCTTCGGCAAGCCAAAAATCGGAAAAGATCCAGGTCATGCCTTTCAACCGCGGGATTGCGCCGGGTTGTCCCAGCGCCGCCGATAAGCTTCCTTCCCTGCCGGGGGGCATGTCCTGCAAAAACCGAAACAGCCGCACCGCCGAGCCTTTCCCCCGCAGAACGGGCAAACGGGCGTCGATCCCGTCGCTGTAGCAGCAGACGCCGACCCGCTCGTAGGAGCAAAGGGCGATGTACCCGATGCTGGCGGCAAGCCTTTTGGCAAAAAGCAGCTTGTTTTCTCCGGACTTGCGGCCCCCTTTTTCATCCGGCGACGGCGCGCCGCCAAAATCCATCGAAGCCGAACAGTCCACATAGAGGCTCAGCATCAGCTCCTGCTCGTCCATGAACTGGCGCACAAACGGTTTTCCCGTGCGGGAATACACGCCCCAGTCAAAGCGGCGGATGTCGTCTCCGGGCGCATAGGAGCGGTAATCGGCAAATTCCAAGGATGAACCGAGCCTGCTCGAACGGCGTTTGCCCTGAAGCGTGCCCGCCACCCTTCTGCCGGAACCGAGCGTGAGCCTTTCCAGGCGCGCCGTCCAGTCCGAAGGCAGCAGATGCGCGCTGGTCATGGCCGCCCTCCGAGGGCTTGCAGCATTTCGCCTATGATCTGGTCGGTCGTGATGCCGAGGGCCTGTCCCTCGAAATTCAAAAAGATCCGGTGCCGCAGCGCGGGCACGGCCACCGCGTGAATGTCGCTTTGCGCCAAATGCATTCTTCCCTGGCAAACCGCCCGCACCTTGCCGGTCGATATGATGGATTGAATTCCGCGCGGCCCGGAGCCGAAACGCACGTATTTTTTGACGCCTTCGGGGGCCGAGGCTTCCTCCGGATGGGACATCATCAGCAGCCTGGCGGCATAATCGAGCACATCGTCGGCGACCAGGACCTCCCTTGCCCCATGCTGGATTTCCAAAAGCTCCTCCGGTCCCGCCTGCTTCACGATGGACGGGGCAAGATTTGCGGTCGTTCTTCTGACGATTTCCTTGAGTTCGTCGGCGCTTGGATACGGCACGAGGATTTTGAGGAGAAAACGGTCAAGCTGCGCCTCCGGCAGCGGATAGGTGCCTTCGTTTTCGAGCGGGTTTTGCGTCGCCAACACGAAAAACGGGCTTGGCAAACGATGCGTTTCGTTCCCGACCGTCACCGTTTTTTCCTGCATCGCTTCCAGCAGCGCGCTTTGCGTTTTGGGCGTGGCGCGGTTGATTTCGTCCGCCAGCACGATGCTGCTGAACAGCGGTCCGCGCTGGAACGTCATGCCCGTCTCGCCCTGCTTGCCGAAGGACAGGATTTGGGTTCCCGTAATGTCGCTTGGCATCAGGTCGGGCGTAAACTGGATGCGGGAGAAGGAAAGGTCCAGCGTATCGGCAATGGTGCGGACAAGCATCGTTTTCCCGAGTCCCGGAATCCCTTCCAGCAGCGCATGCCCGCCTGCGAAAATGCACCAGAGCATCTGCTCGACGACCTCCTGCTGGCCGACGATGATTTCACCGATTTGGCCGCGCACCCGCGCAATCGTTTCTCTCCAGGCTTCAGGCTGGATGATAGTTTCCTGCATCTTCGTGCTCCTTCCCGTTCCCTTATATGTGTCAGACCCGGTTACATCCTAGATATCGTTACGGATTCGGATTAATCCCGGTAAAATAGCTTTCGACGAGGTTCTGCATCTGCTGCGGCAGCTCCTGCCGCCCCAGCGATTTTTTCGCTTCGGCTTCGTATTCCTTGTAGACTTCTTCGTACGGGCGGCTCGCTCCATCTACGGCAGGGGCCGGGCCGCCTTTTTGGATCGTTCCGCCTTGGCCTTGCAGCGGGCCTTTGTCGTTTTGCTTATTCCCGCTGCCCGCAAATTTGCGCGGCGTTTTGACGAAGTTTTGTTCCCCGGTGCCAAGCCCCGCTCC
>Ga0180220_1001630_pt1 | contig 16096 bp, 9 predicted proteins | sample eDN5th37CBELigBY_FD_151335 | JGI IMG/M metagenome (GOLD analysis project Ga0180220, IMG submission 151335) | Enriched backyard soil microbial communities from Emeryville, California, USA - eDNA 5th pass 37_C BE-Lig BY (version 2) (version 2) | ecosystem: Environmental > Terrestrial > Soil >...
AGACGCTCGGCACGGCCGTCTTCTCGGGCATGATCGGCGTGACGCTGTTCGGCGTAATCTTCACGCCGGTCTTCTATGTCCTGTGCCGCTGGATTGCCGTCCGACGGCGCCGGGAAGAGGATGGACGGCAGGCGGCGGCTCCGCATCCGGCGGAGTAGCGCAAACACCCCGCATTGCTGTGTTGGCGTCGAGTGCTTGTGCGCACATGAATCGGGCGGCTCACCGACCCGTGCGCTGCCCTCTCCGTTACCGACACCTCGGGGTCTCAGATCATGTTCATTTCTTGTGGCATCGCCTCGCACCGGCACCGGATTTCCCCTCCCCCTCGCGGGCAGGGGTTGGGAGGATCGGGGATGCTCGGTCGTAAATAACGAAGCACGGTATGCGGTCGAGCTGTTTTCCCTGGCAAGCGATGAGATGAGACGTTCACCCCACCCCTCCCCTTCTCGGTCAAGGGGAGGGGAGATGACGCGATGCCCTTTTGCAGACAGCCGCGTCTATCTCACTTGAACTCACTCCAAGTCACTTCACGAGCGGGCAGCCGCCTTTCTCCATCGGACGGAAGGCTTCCTCGCCCGGAATCTCGCGGACCAGCTTGTAATAGTCCCACGGTCCCTTGCTCTCTTCCGGCTTCTTCACCTCGAACAGATACATCTTGTGCATCTTGCGGCCGTCCTTGCGGATGTAGCCTTTGCCGAACAGTGCGTCATCGGTCGGCGTTTCCTTCATTTTCGCCATGACCTTCGTCGTGTCGTCGGTACCGGAGGCCTTGATGGCGTTCAGGTAGTGCATGACCGCGGAATAGTAGCCGGCCTGGATGCTGGTCGGCATGCGGCCGTTCATCTGTGCGCTCCACCGCTTGGAGAAAGCGCGCGTGCCTTCGTTCAGATCCCAGTAGAAGGCCTCGGTGAGCTTCAGGCCCTGGGCCAGCTTGAGGCCGATGCTGTGCACGTCGGAGACGAAAACCAGAAGGCCGGCCAGGCTCTGCCCGCCCTGCACGATGCCGAATTCGGCAGCCTGCTTGATCGAGTTGATCGTGTCGCCGCCGGCGTTGGCAAGACCGATGATCTGCGCCTTCGAGCTTTGCGCTTGCAGCAGGAACGACGAGAAGTCCGACGTGTTGAGCGGGTGGCGTACGCTGCCGATGACCGTTCCGCCATTTGCCTTTACGACCACGCTGACGTCACGCTCGAGGGCGTGGCCGAAAGCATAGTCGGCGGTCAGGAAGTACCAGTTTTTGCCGCCAGACTTCACGACGGCCGAGCCCGTGCCATTGGCGAGGGCGACGGTGTCGTAGACCCAGTGGATGGTCGTCGCTGTGCAGGCCTTGCCGGTTAGGTCGGAGCTGGCCGGATCCGTCGCAAGGTAGATCTTGTTCTTGTCGGCCGCAACGCGCGACGTCGCGAGAGAAGACGCCGAGCCACCGGTTCCGAGGATGACGTCGACGCCGTCGGCGTCGAACCACTTGCCTGCGATCGAGACCGCGACGTCCGGCTTGTTCTGGACGTCACCCGAAACGACTTCGATTTTCTTGCCGAGAACCGTACCGCCGAAATCCTCGATCGCCATCTTGGTGGCGACGACGGCGCCCGGTCCGTTGATGTCGGCATAAAGGCTCGACATGTCGGTCAACACGCCGATGCGGACGACATCATCGCTCAACTGAGCCGCGGCAGGGCTAGCAGCGAGCGCAATCATCAGGCCGGTCGCTGCCAGACCGGCCTTGCGTGCAAATTGCCGTTTCAAAGTTGTCCTCCCTACTCTTCAAATGCTCGACCCATTGAGAAGGATCGGGCTGGCGGGAGGCTAGCATCCAAGGGGGCTTCAGGACAAATGCGATGAGTTGACCAAAAAATGGGGAGTTCATTTGACTTACTGATGCAGATAGTATCCATCTCTCTGTGGGAGGAAGCTTCGTCCGCGGTTGGCAAACCGTGGGCGAGGGTGGCTATCGTTTTCGAGCCGGCTGGAGGCGCGACCGACGCCTCTGTCGCGAGCGTGAAACGTGCGTTCCTTCCAAAGGACCATTCACGTTTCGCGGGCTCGAGCGACACCGAATGACAACTGAGTTTATTATCGAGGCGACGGGACTCACCAAAGAGTTCAAGGGGTTCCGCGCCGTGAAGGATGTCAACCTGCGGGTTCGCGCCGGCACGATCCATGCGTTGATCGGACCCAACGGCGCGGGAAAGACGACGTGCTTCAATCTGCTGACGAAGTTTCTGCAACCCACCTCGGGACGCATCGTCTACAAGGGTGAGGACATCACCTATACCAAGGCGTTCGAGGTTGCGCGCAAGGGGCTCGTCCGCTCGTTTCAGATCTCGGCCGTGTTTCCGCATCTGACTGTGCTCGAGAATGTCCGCGTCGCCCTGCAGAGGTCGCTCGGCACGACCTTCCATTTCTGGCGGCCGGAGCAATCCGTGGAAGTACTGAACGACCGCGCCCGCGAGCTCATCGCGGCGGTCGGATTGGCGCAGTTCGAAAAGCTGCACGCGGTGGAGCTCGCATACGGGCGCAAGCGGCAGCTCGAGATTGCGACGACGCTGGCACTCGATCCCGAGCTGATGCTTCTCGACGAGCCGATGGCCGGCATGGCACGCGAGGACATCCAGCGCATAACCGACCTGATCCGGTCCATCGCCAAGACGCGGACCGTGCTGATGGTCGAGCACAATATGTCCGTGGTGGCGCAGTTGTCCGATATGATCACGGTGCTGGCCCGAGGCGAGGTTCTGGCCGAGGGGCCCTATGACGTGGTGTCGAAAGACCCCGCAGTCGTCGAGGCATACATGGGGACGGGGCATGTCTGAGGTGCTGCTCGCTGTCGAAGGCCTCGAGGCCTGGTATGGGGAGTCCCACGTGCTCCACGGGATGACCTTCGAGGTTCGCGAAGGGGAGGTCGTCACGCTGCTCGGCCGCAACGGCGCCGGTAAGACGACCACGATGCGTTCGATCATGGGGATCGTGTCCAAACGCACCGGATCGATCCGCTATCGCGGCGAGGAGATCATCGCCGCGCCCTCGAACCGGATTGCGCGACTCGGCATCGCCTACTGTCCGGAGGAGCGTGGCATCTTCTCCAGCCTGGACGTGAAGGAGAACCTGCTGCTGCCGCCCGAGGTGCAGCCGGGCGGGCTGTCGCTGGACGAGATCTTTACGCTCTTTCCGAACCTGAAGGAGCGGCTGTCCAGCCAGGGCACGAAGCTGTCCGGCGGCGAGCAGCAGATGCTTGCCATCGGCCGCATTCTGCGAACGGGAGCGAAGGTGCTGTTGCTCGACGAGCCCACCGAAGGCCTGGCCCCGGTGATCGTGCAGCAGATCGGGCGGACGATCCATGCCCTGAGAGAGAGGGGCTTCACGATCGTTCTCGTCGAGCAGAACTTTCACTTCGCCGCGACGGTCGCCGATCGGCACTACGTCGTGGAACATGGGCATGTGATCGACATGATCCCGAACTCGGCCCTCGCAGCGAATACGGACAAGCTGAAAGGTTACCTCGGCGTCTAGAGACCAGACGCCGCAAGACTCAACCAGGCACCAGAAGCCTACGCCAACAGCGTGTGGAGATAGAGAAATGCGTTACAGAGCAACTTTCTTCGCGGTCGCGAGTGCGCTGGCGCTCGCTGCTGCGGCGCCGGCCATTGCACAGGGTGTCAGCGTCAAGATCGGCGTCCTCAACGACCGGTCGGGCGTCTATGCCGATATCTCGGGTGTCGGCTCTGAGTGGGCTGCCAAGAAGGCGGTCGAGGACTTCGGTGCCGCTGCAAAGGGCATCAAGGTCGAAATCCTGGCCGCGGACCACCTGAACAAGCCGGACGTCGGCGCGAACATCGCGCGGCAGTGGATCGACGTCGACAAAGTCGATGCGATCGTCGATGTCCCGACCTCGTCCGTCGCGCTCGCGGTCAATGCCCTCGTTCGCGAGAAGAACAAGGTGCATCTGAATTCCGGGGCCGCCACGTCGGACCTGACGGGCAAGGCCTGCTCGCCCAATACCGTTCATTGGACGTATGACACGTGGGCGCTTGCCAACGGGACCGGCAATGCCATCGTGAAGGAAGGCGGCAAGACCTGGTTCTTCCTCACGGCCGACTACGCGTTCGGCCATGCCCTCGAGCGGGACACGTCGGCCGTCGTCGAGAAGTCCGGCGGCAAGGTGGTCGGCAAGGTCCGCGTCCCGTTCCCGGGCACGGATTTCTCGTCGTTCCTCCTGCAGGCGCAGGCTTCGGGCGCAAAGGTGATCGGGCTTGCGAATGCGGGCGGCGATACCATCAACTCGATCAAGCAAGCGGGTGAGTTCGGCATCACGCAGGCGGGCCAGACTCTCGCGGGCCTCCTGATCTTCATCACCGACGTGCATGCGCTGGGGCTCAAGTCCGCCCAGGGTCTCGTCTTTACGTCTCCCTGGTATTGGGACCAGGACGAGAACAGCCGCGCCTTCTCGAAAGCGTACTTCAACGACCTGAAGCGCATGCCGGGCTATACGGTCGCCGGTGTCTACAGCTCGGTCATTCACTACCTGAAGGCTATCGAGGCGCTCAAGGACGCGAGCGATGGAGCCAAGGTCGTGGCCAAGATGAAGGAGCTGCCGACCGAGGACAAGCTGATGGGAAAGGGCACCATCCGCGTCGATGGCCGGCACATCCACGACATGTTCCTCTACGAGGTCAAGAAGCCGGACGAGTCCAAGTATGCGTGGGACTACTACAAGCTGAGGTCGAAGATCCCGGCTGCCGAAGCCTGGCGTCCGCTCGACCAGGGCGGCTGCGAGCTCGCAAAGAAGTAAGAGACGAGGCTCAAATCGAAGCGGGCGGCCAGCGCTTGGCCGCCCTACTATCAAGGCACCGGGATAGCCGTCGATGTTCGAAATCTGCATTCCCTTCGTCAAATGCATCCCATCGCAGGCGCTGTTTGCACAGCTTCTGCTCGGGCTGATCAATGGTGCCTTCTACGCGATCCTCAGCCTGGGGCTCGCGGTCATCTTCGGCATGCTCAACGTCATCAACTTCGCGCACGGTGCCCAGTACATGATGGGCGCCTTCATCGCGTGGATGCTGCTCAAGTGGGCCGGCATCAACTTCTGGCTGGCGCTCATCGTCGCGCCGGTGATCGTCGGCATGATCGCGGTGCTGATCGAGAAAATCTTCCTGAAACGGCTTTACGACTACGACCACCTTTATGGCTTGCTGGTGACATTCGGCCTCGCCCTGATCATCGAGGGCCTGTTCCGCAAGCAGTTCGGTTCCTCGGGCCAGCCCTACGACAATCCGCTTCCGGGCGGAACGAACCTCGGCTTCATGTTCCTGCCGACGTACCGGGCTTTCGCGGTCGTGGCATCGCTCGTTGTGTGCATCGCGACCTGGCTCGTAATCGAGAAAACCAAACTCGGCAGCTATCTGAGAGCGGCGACGGAGAACCAGACGCTGGTGCGCGCTTTCGGTATCGACGTTCCGCGCATGATGACGCTGACCTATGCCTTCGGCGCGGCGCTGGCGGGGTTCGCCGGCGTGCTTGCCGCGCCGATCCAGAATGTCAACCCGCTGATGGGCTCCTATCTCATCGTCGTGGTGTTCGCGGTGGTTGTGATCGGCGGCATGGGCTCGATCATGGGCTCGATCGTCACGGGCTTCGCGCTCGGCCTGATTGAAGGCCTGACCAAGGTGTTCTATCCGCAGGCTTCGAACGCGGTGATCTTCATCATCATGGCGATCGTGCTGCTGGCGCGTCCTGCCGGACTGTTCGGTCAGACGAAGTGAGGCAACAACAATGAAGCCGATCCATCTCGCGGTAGGCGTTGCGGCGCTGGCACTTCTGTTGGCGTTGCCACACTTCGTCTATCCCGTGTTCCTGATGAAGGTCCTTTGCTTCGCGCTCTTTGCGTGCGCCTTCAACCTGCTGATTGGCTATGTCGGACTGCTGTCCTTCGGTCATGCCGCCTACTTCGGCGGCGGCGCCTATATCGCGGCGCATATGATCAAGGTCGGCACGGTCTACATCCCGTTCGTCGGCACGATCGCCTTTCCGCCCGTCACCCCGGAGATCGGTATCCTGCTCGGAACACTGTTTGCAGGCATCCTGGGCTTCGTGTTCGGCTCGCTGGCGATCCGGCGTCAGGGCATCTATTTCGCGATGATCACGCTGGCGCTCGCGGAGATGTTCTTCCTGTTCTGCGTGCAGGCTCCGTTCACGCACAACGAGGACGGCATCCAGGCGATACCGAGGACGCCGCTGTTCGGGGTGATCGACACGACGGACGAGACATCCCTCTACTATATCGTGCTCGTGATCTTCCTGATCGGCTTTGGCATCGTTTACCGGACGATTCATTCTCCGTTCGGACAGGTGCTGAAGGCCATTCGCGAGAACGAGCCGCGTGCGATCTCCCTCGGATACAATGTCGATCGCTACAAGCTGCTGGCGTTCGTGATCTCATGCACGCTGGCAGGCCTTGCCGGCGCAACCAAGACGTTCGTGTTCCGGCTCGCCTCGCTGACGGACGTGACATGGCAGATGTCGGGCGAGGTCGTGCTCATGACGCTGCTCGGTGGAATCGGCACGATCTTCGGTCCTATCGTCGGTGCCGGCATCATCGTGAGCATGCAGAACTATCTGGCGACGCTGGGGGAGTGGGTGCTGGTGATCCAGGGTGCCATCTTCGTCGCGTGCGTCATGCTGTTCCGGCGCGGTGTCGTCGGTGAGGTGCGCGAATATTTCAGAGTGCGGCGCGCTGCTGCGGCTGCCGAGGCGGCAGGTGCTGCGGCGCAATCCGCTGCCGCGGGAGCGGACAGGAAGCCGGCGCCCGTCGCCTGAGCGTGGAGCGGCTCCGCGAAAGGCACGATATTCTGGTTCATGCGGAAGAAGTTCCCGGGATCGTAAAGTGCCTTGATCCTCTGCAGGCCAGACCTGATGATGTCTGACGCCGACAACGGCACTGGTCGGTTCGCGATGGATGTTGGCTCGCGGCTGCCTCGCCGGCGGACTTGCGTGGCTGCCGGATGAGTTCGACCATCGCCAGGCACGCGGCTGAATTGAGCCATCGGTCACATCAACCCGGGCAATGTGGGTGCGGCGAGCAGCCGTCGCGTTCTTGAGGCCGCATATTGCTCCGGTTCATTCCTTGCCCAGAAGCTGCCGGAGCCAGCCTCGTCTGCGAGGGGGCTCCACGGCGGCCGGCGTGCGCGTGGAGGCAACATGCCAAGGACCCCAGGGACCGTGTGGCTGGGACGGCAGTGACGGTGGCGACTGACGCGCACCCGGCTCGGCTTGCGGGATGGGTTTCGTTTCAGGCGCAGGCGCGGTCACCGGGGGCGGCTTGACCATGTCCCTGAGCCGGCGCGCGATCGGATTCGCATCGCCATCCCAGACCAGCCAGTTCTTGCCGCGGATCAGCGGTAGCTTCGACAGGTCCGGCTGTCCGACGATCACCGGCAGCACGCGCTTATGTCCAGAGACCTCCAGCGCGAGCGCTGTGTTGATCTCCAGGACGGGCCAATCCTTCGCGACGGAGTTGCTCGATACGACAGCCACAACGGTCCGGGCGGCGCCTAGCGCCGTATTGATCTTCTTCGTGAAGCTCTCGCCCCAGCCGATATGATCCTCGTCCAGAAACGACTTGAGACCATAACGCTCGCACGCCTCGTGAATGGGCCGGGCGATGAGCGCCTTGTCCTCGCTCGCATGGCTGATGAAGATCTCGAAGTCGTCGGCGCCGAACACCATCTGGCGAATGAACTTCGAGGGATTGGGATCGAGGTCCAATACTTTACCGCAAAGTTTCAGAAATACGGGATCGTCGCTGCCGCGGATCATGCGTACGAAGGAAAGCTGGCCGTAGACGATGTTGCGGAAGGCCCGCCCGCGTGCATGCCGCGACGGCGACTTGCCGGACCGATACTTGACGAAGTGCTCGGCCGCGGCGGAATCGAGCCCGAATTTCTGCCACGCGTGCAGCATGGCACGGAGTCTCCTGACCCGATCCCGCTCGATATTCAGGCGCTGGTTGACGACGAGCCCCGTTACCTCCTGACGCATCCCGAGGCCCTGAATGCGGACCTTCCTGGCATTGATCGCAAATCCGCATGCCGCAATCGCCTGCTCCAGCGCGTCACCGGCCTGCACTTTGAAGCCACCGCCGTCGAGTTGCTCGCGAACGGCGATTGCGGGCGGAAACTGCGCGAGGTTCGTCGATAACGTGATGTCATCGGCGTAGCGCGAATAGGTGAGCTTGTTCTGGCGCGCCAGTCGCAGCAGCCTTCTGTCCAGTGCCGATGCGATGAAGTTGGACAGCACCGGCGAGGTGGGCGCGCCCTGAGGCAGCCCGTTGCGATAGGTCACGATTTGCGCGCAGACGGTCGCCGCGGCGGCGCCCATCTCGAACGGAGGCTTCATGAAGAGGCCGCGCACGCGGCCGAAATTTATGGTCGGGAAGAAATCCACGAGATCGACGTTGAGCACCCACCGCTTGCCGATGTGATCGCTGGCGTTGGTCGCGATGCTTCGCTTCTGAATGAAGCCATGCGCGGACGGATGCGCGTCATAGATCTGCTTGAAGTCCCTCTGCAGCTTGTCTTGCATCTCGCGCAGCATCCCGTGCGGCGCGCTGATCCTGCGCATGCCGCCCGTGCGCTTCGGGATCTCGAAATGACGATAGCGCTCGCTGTCCGGTGCCTTGTAGAGGAGCCGCAGCATCTGGCTGATGTCGACGTTCAAATACGCGGCCAGATCCTCGGCCGTTTGCAGCGGCCGACCGTCCAATCGCAATGGCAGCACCTGCTGCTCTACCGCAAGTTGCGCGCCGTGCTCGGAAGGCATCCCACCCCTCGTACCTTATAAACACTGGGGCCCTTGTGGCCCCGGTGAAGACGGACATTGGCTTTTCTGTCGCAGGATCAACAACAGACGTAGAAGGGCGAGACGCCTTGGAAGCGATAGATGGCGCAATCTGTGGCCGTGGTATGACCATTTGCGCCCGCCGTCGGACTGATGGCGAAGAGGTGGTGCGCCAACGTCACATCGCGGACGAGTCGGCTCAGCGCCTCTCGCGGTCCCGCCTTCCGTCCGCCCGGGACGGCCGGCTGCATGGGATGTGGTGCCGCGTAGGCGTGCATTGCGGTTCAGGTGAACAGCGCAAATCCATAAATCGTCGATTTCATGGAGCGGGCGATGGGACTCGAACCCACGTCATCAGTTTGATCGCCTCAGTGGCCCGATGTGCGGCGCGCTTCCATTTGGCGATCCGTTGAGCTTTTGGCGTTGGCAGGGCTTCGTTCCCGTACCTGTTTCTCACGGACAACCCGAAAGCCCATCTTGTAATCCCTGTCATCGGATGTGAGCCGGAAGCGATGCGAGCAATAGCTCAGCAGGTCGAGGAAATACCAAAGCCCGCCGCGCATCGTCCGATTGTTGTTGAAAGGAGGAGGGTTCTCCGGAAACTTTCTGGAGTAGTATATCTTGCCGTGTGCAGCTCGGTCGTCGGCAACGTCATAGACGTTGGCACACCATTCCCAGGTGTTGCCAAGCATGTCTTTGAACCCGAGACCATTCGCCTTGGCGAGGCGCGGGGCTCGCGTGGAGCCCGGAAATCCCATGGCATGGGCAACGCGCCGGGAAATATGCTCGGGCACTCCTTCCGTCTCGCGCTGATAGAAGTGGCTGCCCCACCAGTAGGGCATGTCTTGATCTACAGCTTTCGCTCGCGACCACCAGGAGCCGCGCTTGTGTCGGGCGGCGAACTCCCACTCGACCTCATGCGGCAGGCGACATTGATAGCTTTGGCCCTTGGCGTCCCATCTCGCCCACTGACAGAAGGCCCAGCAGTCGAACCAGTTGACATAGGTGACTGGATGATCTGCTGGGGGAATCCTTTCGTCGACTGCCGAAGCGATGCGCTTCTTGTGCTGCTGTTCCTGTCGCTCCTCATCTGTTTTCGCTGTCGCCAGATCCGGCCCTACCGTGTCCCTGGCGTAATCCCTGAGATGCGTGCGGACAGTGTGGCCGTGACCTGGCGCAAACAGCCAAAACCACGCGTTCAGCACCGGAAGAGATTGCATTTCGAACGCCGCGACCTCCTGCGGGTCCTCCGCAGAGAATTGATCGAGCCGGCGCCAGCGGTCCTGTATCGTGTCCATCAGCTCTTTTCGGCTCGTCGTCTCCTGTTCCGGAGGGCAGGCCGCGTATTTCTCGAACACTTTCTCGAGCCACCTGATTTCGGCTCTTCTATAATTCGTCCCTTGAGCGCCAGTGAACCAACGTGGCGGGTTGCAGGATTCCGCCACCGTTCTCGGCAAATTTTCCTCTCCTCCCCTGCGAAGTCGCTCAGCGACGCCCGTCCAGTATGCCTCCGTCTTGGGAGGAAAGCCTTGGTTGCCTTCGGACCGTCCCATCCGGAAACGCCCTTCCGGAACCCGCCGCCAGTTGCGCTCGTCAATGAATGCCCTGGCACGACGGCGCTGCGTTTCGCCGTAAGCACCTCGGAGCTGCCGGTTGAGGTCGTTGCGGAAGCGATGAAGGGCGAGACCAGCACGTTCGCGAGCCGCAGTGGGCACAAGCGCGAACTCCCGGTGCAGGACGCTCTTATCCTTCTGCACGACATGCGGACTTTTCGCGCCCCGGACAGCCGCATCCGCCGCGGTCTCATAGATGACATCGTAGGAGACATCCCACCAGTCATCGACCGTCTCCCCCGCAATGGCATGGATGGTTTGCCAGGAGCGGTACAGCATCTCGGACGACCACTTGCGCTCGTCGTTCCAAGTCTCTTCGGGCTCGTACCAGTTCGCGGCCGCCGATGCCCAACTGTACGTGTACGGCTCGATCGCCGCCTCCGGCATCTCCGCCAGAAAGGCATTGACTTCGTAGTATCGGTCTCCGTTGTCGAGGTCCTCCGGGTAGAACAGCCAGCTCTTGAACGTCGCGGAGTCGTCCAGAGAGGTCTCGCCCGGTGCGGCGCCGGCCGCATGCCTCGACAGCCAGTATGCGACGAAGAAGGCGAGCACGCTGCGGTTGTCCCAGAAGAGTTTTCCGGGCGATGCGCGCTCGAGGACGTTGTTGTGCACGACGGCAGAGAATGCGATCAACCCGTCAAGGTCACCGTTCAGCTCGGCTAGTCCATCCATGCCGCGGTCGCGCGGACTGCATGGGGAATAGACCGTGCTTACCCGTTCCAGGAGCGCACGCTTGAACGCGTCACCGAGATCGACGTTGTCGATGTTCGTGCGTTCGCGTGGGTCCCGCGCGTAGGCCTCCTCAACCGTCTTCATCATCACGAAGGCCATGGCTCCGAGCAACGCCATGACATATTCCAGATGCACGGAGGGCGTAGGCGGGGTGCGTCCCGGACGAAGGCCGATGCTCTTGCAGGCCGCGCCTCCGTTCCTGACCGTTTCCTCGATCACCTTGCGCAGAGCACGGAAGTAGGCGTCGGCCGCACCCTTCAACGTCGACAGCTCCGCGTCGTCGAGCCTGGCGACATAGCTCAGGACGCGGGGCACTTGCAGGGTGCGCCGTGCGCCCATGGGCACGAGATCGAAGCGCTGCGTCCTCGGCTTGCTCGACGTACGGCGCAGATACAGCCGTTGCTGTGGCTCGTTCAGCTCGCCAACCCGGCAGAAGCGCCAGTTCCGGGCCAGCATCCTCGCGTCGCGCTCGTCCTCCCTTTCGGTCCAGTCCAGCAGCACGTGGGGACGGCCGCTGAGGATGATGGGACAGCGCGCCCACTCCGACGAGACACCCTGTATCTCTTCGCGGATCAGGTTTCTCGCCCCGACCAGATGATCGAGACCATCCACGATCAGGAGCAGGCGGCCATCCTTGCGGTCCTGCTCCAGTTGCTGGATCGCATCCTGTTCGGAAATCTTGTCCTGCCAACCGATGGCGTTCTGGGCATCCGGGTTCAGGATCATCCGCGTTTCGTTACGGATCCTGTCGACTACGGCATGCAGCAGGCCTCTTTCGCCCAGCGAGGTCGCGTCAATGAATACGGCGAGCGGCCGGCTAGCCGCGACATCGGTGTCTCCGCCATCGTCGGAGTCTATGTGACTTGCGATCCATTTGAGGTTCGTGGTCTTGCCCACACCGCCGCCGCTGACGAAGAACAGGCGTGCCGGCGCTTCGTCGGGTCTCGACGTGCCGACGAGCTCGTCGACGCACGCTTTGCGCCCGAACAATCGCCAGTCCGCATTGCGGCTGGCGCGAGCCTCGTTCTCGGTGTCGCGTCCGACGACGAAAGCATCCGGGCTGAGGTATTTCAGTTGGCCGCCCTGTGCATCGGGAACCAGCCTTTCCATGGCTTGATCTTTCAGAAACGGAGCTCGGTCGCCGAGCCTCTCCACTTCCTCCCAATCCCGCTCGCTCGGGCCATGCTCTGGCGCGGCGATCTCGACGGGAAACTCCTCTCGCCATGACTTGCGGACGCTCTCTTGAAATTCCTGCTTCACCCGTTCCCAGCGTCGCCGCTTGAATGCCAGCATCGGGCCGGACAGGGCATTCGCGAGCAGGGAGTGAAGCTGATCCAAGGTCTGGAACCTGTAGAAAAACAAGCCCAGCTCTTTGAGCTCGCTCTCCACCTCCGCTCGAAAGCTGCGCTGCAATTCGGCCTGCGCAGGGTCCTGATGCGTGGTGTCTGGACCGTCGAAAATGAAGACGAAGAGCTTCGGCGGCATGCCTTGCCACGCGTCCGGACCGCGCAGTCCCTCAAGGTAGGTTGCAAGGGACATGCGATATTCGTGCTGCGTGTAGGACAGGTGGCCGGAGCACTCGTGCCCGGGCGGCAGGGGTTGGCCGTATACATGGCCGATCAGGCAAACCAGGAACTGCGCATTCCTGATGATGTTGTCGATGCTGGCCAGGCTATCGATGTCGGTCGGATAATCCCGTTCAACGTGAACATTCGCCCTGAAGGCATTGAAGATGCCTGCTGCTGCCGCGCGGTATTCTTTGAGGTCCTGCGTCGTGGAACTGATAAATACGCGAAATGCGGGCAACGGCATCGCGATCTTCTCCCTTAAGCTGTCACGTTGCAATCAAGTGCCTGCAATCTGCCCGGCGGTATGCTCCGGGACACTGGAGCTGAAACTCCCTCGGAAGGCTCAGGTCCGGATCAGATCGCGAAAGGATACGTGCTGGGAAAGCTGTACCGGCCCCTGCTCGCCGCGTTCATGCCTGGCATCGAGCCATGGCAGCGGATTGAGCAGTTGCACGTGGCCACCAGCCTGCTGGAGCGACTCCAGCGCCTCGAACTGCCTGGCCGCGGAGGCCTCCGAATCAGGATTGGCTCCCTTGAGAACCGAAATACCGAAAAACCTTTCGAGATGGGCTTTGAGCAGGGCGGGTTCGATATGCGAGCCTTGGACCCCCAGCACTGCATAAAGCAGGGTATCGTCGGCGCTCTGATCGGACGACAGAGGTGGTTGGACGTACGGGAAATCAACGATACGCGCGCCGAGCCGCGCCCACATCCGCAGCCTGTCGAACTGGTCCACGCCGGCGTGCTCGGTGTCCCGCGCGTAGTCTTCCGCGGTCATCCTCACGGGATCGTTCTGTTCGAGAAAGACAAGACGGGGGAGGACAACCGGCCCCGATGCTGTCGTCTTTCCGAAGATTGCCGGCCAGCGGGAGCCCGAGTGCGCAACGAAAAGGTGTGCTGCGATTTCGTCCACGGCCTGGATGAGCTTGCGGAGATATCCGCGCCCCCGCGCCGTCGGCACGACATAGACGTAGTTGAGGTTGGCGCACAGGCAGTCCACGAGAGCAGGGTCACCCGCTGCCGATAGCGGGAAAGCGATGAAGTTGCCTCCCCCGATCACCGCGTTGCCGATGTCGGCATCACGCGCGACGAACACAACCTCGCGGAACAGCCCATAGCGCCGAACGAGCTCGTCGTATTTGCTTCCGGAGTTGAGATCGAGACACTCCTTGAACCCTGCAAGCTCTTCCTTCTCGTTGGGCAGAACGAACGCTCGATCATAGTCGTCAAAAAACTGTCCGACGATCGGACTGTTCGAATCGGCAGTGACTGCGAGCACCAAGTTGGTGGCCGAAGATGGCATTTCAAACGTCAAGTCAGATCGAACGCCGAGTGATGCTCGCGCGTGCCGCATGTTCTCCCCCTTGGTCGTGATGAGGCGGCATATGTGAACAGAGTCGTTTCAGCGCTATCGTCCACACTCAGGCCGCCCTCAGGCACATGGTCCAAAATCGGGTTGGCAGCATGATCGAGCACTCGAATTCTTTCAAGTTGCGCTTGCCGGACACGCGTTCCCGGTCATGAAACTGGTGGCTCAACGACACTGGTTGAAGGCCGACATCTCTTTGGATGGTCACGTTCGAAAGGCACCACAAACGAAAATGCCCCACTGCCGCAGATACAGCAGTGGGGCATATCCATCCGTTCGTAGTCAACAATTCAATCGCTCCGAACGGATGACCGGGCTGGAGAGCCTCAGAACTTCGCGCGGACGGTGAAGATGGCGGTCCGGCCCCGGCCAGTTTCGTCGCTGAAACCACCGGTCGCGCCGGTATTGGTCGCCGGGGAGTAGGCCTCGTCGGTCACGTTGGTGACCGTTGCGCCAACCTCGATGTCCTCTGTGATCTTGAATTTCGTGTAAAGGTCGAGCAGCGTGTAGCCGTCGGTGTACGGGTTGCCGGGATCAGGTGCGTTATCGAGACCGATGAATGCTTTCGACGCATAGAAGACGCGCCCGCCGAGGGTCCAACGCTTGTTGAACAGCCTCACACCCGCCGAGAGCGACGCAACGTGCTCGGGGTTGAAGCTCTGCCCGCCGAAGCCGTTGATTTGGGAGGGCAGGTTCGAGTCCGTCCAAGTGTAGGAGCCGCCGGCGAAGAAGTGGCCTGCATCGTACATGCCCTGCATCTCGACACCCTGCACAACCGAGGTTCCCGGATTGTTGCAGAAGTACACGCCTCCCGAGGCAGCAAAGCACGCGGTAACGTAGTTCTCGACGTCGTTGTTGAAGTAGTTGGCCTTGAAGCGAACTACATCATGGTACGTGAAGACGTGCTCTACCGAGGTATTGAAGCCGGCTTCCCAGCCCTTCTGTATCTCGGGCTCGAGAAACGGGTTCGGGAAGTAGGATTGTCTCGGACCCGAGCCGGGATGATTTCCGCCGGTGAAGGTTTCACTCACCGTTGGCGCCCGCATGGCCTCTGCATATGTGACGTATGGCATGAACCACTTGGTGGGGTTGAGCGCGAGCGTCAGCTTCGGATTGAAGCGGCCCTCGCTGCGATCGACCGAGTAGGTCCCTGCGGGCAAGCCGAGCGGGTTGCCGGCGGCAACGGATCCCGATCCATTGATCGTGAAATGGTCATACCTCAGACCGGTGATAAAATCGAAGATCCCGTAACTGAATTTCGTCGACGAGAAAGCGCCTTCGATGCTGCTCTCGCCGCTCGGGTTGACGCCGCGGTCAGGAACGGCCGTGCTGTTGATGACGTCGATGTCGTCGTGGAAATACTCGTAGCCGTACTCCGAGCGCACCTTCACGCCACCGAGACGGAACATCGATACGTTGCTGACGTCGAAGCCTGATCCGAGATCATTGATGACGCGGCCCGTCGCGCTGCCGGTAGCACCTGTGTAGGACTCGAAGTAATTCATCTCGACGTCGCTGCGATACGCATTGACCTTGAGATTGATCAGGTTGGTGTGCGTCGGCTTGTAGTGATAATTCAGTGTCCAGATCTCGGAGTCGATCGTCTGGTCGTAGGAATTGGCGGTAAAGTCGTTGTGGTAGAAGATGCCGCCGACCTTGAATTTCTGATCGGGCGTGAGCTGGAACTCGCCCTTGACGAGACCGGAGACCAGATCCTGGTTCGTGTAGGGTACGGTTATTCCATCGCCATTCTTGTAGTCGTCCGGGTTGCGCCCGGAAATCGCGCCCATGAAGCCAACGCGACCATTCGTGATCGCTGCTGCCTGCATGCCCGTCCAGTTCTGGCTGTTCGTGCCATAGGACGCCGTGGAAAGGGCGCCCACGCTCTGCCCGGGTTTCAGGACGTCGATGATGTCGATGGTGCGGAAGTTGGCAGCACCCGCCAGTGCGCCCGCGCCGCCGGTGGTCGAGACCGTGCCGCG
>Ga0180220_1001631_pt1 | contig 16081 bp, 20 predicted proteins | sample eDN5th37CBELigBY_FD_151335 | JGI IMG/M metagenome (GOLD analysis project Ga0180220, IMG submission 151335) | Enriched backyard soil microbial communities from Emeryville, California, USA - eDNA 5th pass 37_C BE-Lig BY (version 2) (version 2) | ecosystem: Environmental > Terrestrial > Soil >...
TCTGCATTTCTTCCATGTTGCCTTCTTCGTCCATGGGAATACAGCCGTGGATTAACAAATTCCCGTTGTATTTCAAATAAAGGCTGCCCTTTTTCATAAGAAAGTTCATATGTCTGGCCAGCTTTTCGGAATGTTGGACGGAGAACAGCAATTTTTCCATCACCTGCTGTTCTTCCTCCAGCAACTGTTCCGGCTGCTGCGGATTTACGGTTGCGAAACAGGTGTTTTCCAGCGGGTAAGTTTTCCCGCCCATCTTGATTTCGTTTTTGTCGTAATCGATCTGCTCCAGCAAGAGCCGTTCAGACATGTTGAAGTAAGGACGTCTCTTGATAATCGGGATTTCAAGCTTAAATTGGATCATGGCAATGGCTTGATGAATTTTGGTAATCTGCAGGATTTCCTGTTCCGAACCGTTATGGTCGCTCTGCAGCTTCGGTCTGAAGGCCGGATTGTCGTCATAGTATTTCTCCGCCAAGTTCAGCAGCGGGCGCAGATTGATTCCGTATACGTCTTCGATGATGTTCAAATTGTCGTATCTGGCGCAGATCCGGATAATATTCGCGAGGCAGACCAAGGAACCCGCAAAGGCGCCGATCCACAGGACATCATGGTTTCCCCACTGAATGTCTACCGAATGGTAGTTGATCAGCGTGTCCATAATTTTATCGGGGTCCGGCCCGCGGTCATAGATATCTCCGACCACATGAAGATGGTCAACGACCAGACGCTGAGTCGTATAAGCAAGGCCGGTAATGAGCTTGTCCGCCTGGCCCAAGGAGATCAATTGCCGGTATATTTCCTCATAATAAGGATCCTTATTGTGGGACGAATCCGTCTTGTACAACAGCTCTTCCACGATATATACAAACTGCTCCGGCAGAGCTTTGCGCAATTTCGAGCGCGTATATTTGGAAGAGGCATAAGAAATGAGCTTAAGCATATGTTCAATCGTTTGTCTGTACCATCGGTCCAAGGCTTGTTTGTTGCACAGATCTCCTTTAACCAGCTGTATTTTTTCTTCCGGATAATAAACTAACGCCGCAAACTCATTGATTTCATGATCCGTCCACACCTCATGGAACAACGCTTTGATTTTTTCTTTTACGGTACCCGAACCGTTTCTTAATACATGTTGAAAAGCCTGGAATTCCCCATGCAAATCACTGACGAAATGTTCGGTTCCTTTGGGGAGATTGGAGATCGCTTCAAGGTTGATGATTTCGGTGACGACTTTTTCTTCCGTATCATATTTCTGGGCCAATAAATCCAGAAACTGCGCATCCAAAACAGATGTCCCCCTTCAAGGAAAGATGGTGATGTTAGTGTAAGCATTTTTTCTCCCTATTTATGCGGGTGCCATGATTCTTTCTTTTATTCCTGTGGTTGTCCCCAAGACACCATATGCGTGCGCAAAAAAAGAGCGCTGATAAAATCAACGCTCTGCTCTAATCAGGCATTATTTTTTAAAAGTCACCTTTTTAGACAGTCCATCCTCCAGATTCATTTCACCCTTGTGGCGAACGAATACCGTTTGGTTCCCTTCAAATTTTGGCGGGTTCTTCGGATCATAGTCCACCCAGCGGCTATTCCCATTTCCATTCCCATTTCCATTCCCATTTCCATTCCCATTTCCATTTACAGAATATTCCATGTATTGCGTAGCGCCAATGAGCTCGTTTTTTTCATCGTCAGCTTCAACATTGGGCGGTAATTGGACAATCGTACCATGATGCACGCCCAGTTCTTTTATGACCTTGTCCGTTTTGTAGTCATACGCTTTGATTTTCACGTCATTTCCGTTCACTTCAACCTGAAGACCCTGTTTAAAATCAAGGCCTGTCGGCACTTCGCCCCCATGAGGACCTGCCGATGCCCAGCCCATTTGAATACCAGCCGTGTTCACGACAGTAAAACCGCGCCGGTCCCCTCCTTTTACCACCTTTTTGCCGGCCCAATCCGGAAGATTGAGATCCCAGTGACTGTGGCTTGTAAAAAGAATGACTTGCGGATAATCCTTCAAGATGGCATCCAATTTTTCTTGCTCTAAGTAATCACCGGTATAAGGGGATTGATTGGAGCCTGAAATACTGTCCTTGAGGATATGATGGCTAAACAGGAAAATGGGTTTATTGGGATCTTTTTTATCATATTCTTCAAGATTTTGCTTTAACCAATCAAGCTGCTCATCGCTAAGGTAAACCTCATCCCACAAGGATTTGTCATGGTAGTGCATGTATTTTTCGGTTCCTAAGAACAGGAACGGATATCCGTCTAATTCTTTTTTGTGATAGACTTTCTCCTCACCCGTGAAGTTATAAAAATTTTGGAACATTTCGGATTCCGGCGTCTGATTCGGCCACGTATTTTGCGCTAATTGGGCAGGGGATGCCCATTTCGGTTTATAAAACTCATGATTTCCGATGCTGTACCAAACATGTTCCGGATGGGGGTTGCGATCCAACACTTGTTGTACGGCTTGGTATTCAAAATCCCACCCTCGGTCTGTAATGTCGCCATTCACGATTAAAGCTTTGGAAGCAGGGTTTACCTGTCTCATATCTTGAAGCACATGCCTAAAGTCGTCGATATCCCCTTGAATGTCACTAATGACATCAAAAGCAAGGCTTGGATTTTGGGAAAGTGCATGTTCATCCGGTTGTGCCTGAGCTGATCCTGAAAATGCACCTATGCTGCAAATAATAGATGTTGCCATCATGCTTGTTAGTAACTTCTTCACAATGATTCCTCCTAGTTATTGTCATTTTCAGAATATAATCTGCAAACGTTACAAGCTTCTATAAGAATAAACCGGAAATATGAAGGTAATATTCTCCCGGAGTAAATCATGAACGAAAAAATGTAAACAAACCCAAAACCGGGACATCGATTTATTGACACTTAAGGGGAATTCGGCTAGGCTTGCGGGATCGCCAAGGGAACGTTTTATGATTATTTTCCGAGAAAAGATACGATTTTGCTTGAATTAGGAAGCTACCAGTTGGAAACCGTCCATCAAGTGATCAGCCTGACGTCGGGTTTCCCGGGAATGAAGGAACGGTTGCAAGCCATATTTAACGAACTGTTCGGCTATCTCGAAAAAAATCGCGATTTGGCAAAGGTCTTTTACTTTGAGCTCTTCCACTCGCCCGTGCTTATGGAACAGGAAGGCAAGAAAGTCAAAGACTTTCAAGCTGCGCTGGTACCGATCATGGAGGAAGGCATGGCTAAAAAAGAATTAAATGGACAAATGAAACCGGAAAGCTTGTCGTCCCTCCTGATTTCCGTTTATTTTAAAACCGTTATAAGCTGGCTCTCTTTCCCTGATCAAGTGGAGAATCCGCTTTCGGTTTTCTTGGATGGGTTCGAAATGATTTGGGAAGGAATTGGCGTTCAGCAGAAGGGAGAATGATGAAATGGCAGAAGTCGTCGTTATAGGGGGCGGAATCGGAGGGCTATGTACAGCCTACGCCCTGCAGCAAAGAGGGCATGACGTCACGCTGTATGAAGGCGCGGGCACTTTTCAATCCCCTGGAGCGGGCCTCGGGATCGGGGCAAACGCGCTGAAAGCTCTAGACAAAATAGGGTTTAAAGAACAAGTGATGGAACACAGTAAAATCCTGCGCAAAATGATCATTCTGTCCGAAACAGGAAAGCCCATTACCGAAACGGATTCGCTGATGATCAGCGAACGGTTCGGCACGGACAATGTCACGATTCATCGGGCAGACCTTCTGCATGTCCTAAGAAATGCATTAAAACCTGGAACGATCGTCTTAAATAAGCGGTGCGTGGATTTCGTGCAGGATCAAGGCGGAGTGACGCTTTCATTCGAAGATGGAGAAACGATACAATCGGATGCCGTGGTAGCCGCGGATGGGATCAATTCCATTTTCCGCAGAAAGTTAGTCCCGGGCTCCACGCCGAGATATGCCGGCTATACATGCTGGCGCGGTGTGATATGTGACCCTGGTATCGAGATCAATGAACTGGCGGCCACGGAGACTTGGGGACCGTCAGGCCGATTTGGGATTGTGCCGCTTGCCGGCGGTCGAATCTATTGGTTCGCCTGCGTGAAAGCGACGCCGCTCATGCAACCACCCCCAATCTGGGGCAAGGCGCCGGGCAAGCGATGGAGGACGCCTATGTCTTGGCGAGAAGCTTGGAGACAGCCGGTGACACGGTTAAGGCATTTAAGGATTTTGAAAGCAAAAGAATAAGCCGAACGACGAAAATTATAAAAATGTCTAAACAAGTCGGTCAAATCGCCCAACTAGAGAACAAAGCGCTTGTCCAGTTAAGGAATTTCGTTCTCAGGAAACTTCCTCCATCTGCGAACATGAAACGGTTTGAGTTTCTATACGCAATAGATTGGGATTGAGTCCGGTTGATGAATATGCTCGCTCCCCGGCCTTATTCCATGGGATCCGCGGCCGCCGCGGACATAAAATAGGCCTGCAACCTCCGGTTCAACCATAGGGAAGCCGCAACAAACAACGCTACTCCGATGAACTTAACGGGCTGGTCGATAAAGTCGGACAGATGCGTTCCGATATAGGAAACGCAAAATACCATGACTCCCTTCCCTAAAGCAACGGCTGCCGCAAAAGAAACCGTCGGCATTCGCGTTAATCCCGCTGCCATGTTAATGACGACGAACGGACCGATCGGGAGCAGGCTTAAGAGAAAAACGAAGCTGAACCCGTTCCTTTGCGCCCACACCATGGTTTTTTGTACTTTCGGCTTGGCCGCCCAGCGACAAATAAAGGGTGTATCCGCTGCTTTGCGAATCAGCCCGAAGGTAAGCAAGCTGCCCATAACGAGGCCGATCCAGGAATATAAAAAACCCAGCCACAACCCATAGATGGCGGCGTTCGCCCCAACGATCACGATGGTAGGCAGCGGCGGTACAAACGATTTCAGAAAAGTTAACAGCACGCCGGGCAGCGGTCCCAGCGAGCGGAAACGCTCCAAAAAGAGTTCGATGTTTTGCTCCGTAAAATACTCCATGATGCTCAACTCGGCGCCTAACATAAAATGCGATCCCTCCTATAACTTGCAAGTGAATTCATTATACTACAGGATCGCCTGGTTTCCTGATGCATAAATTCGATGATTTCAAAAATCACGTTTAAAGCTGGAGGGACCTCATCCACCTCGGACGGGTCCCCGCTTCATTTGATTACGGCTTGGCGTTTCCGTTGATCTTCTCGAAGAACGGAGCCAGCTTGGAGACGAGCTGCTCAAACCGCTGCTTCTCTTCCTGGGTCAGCTTTTCCTCCAGTTTGATTCCTTTTTCATCGGTCATCTTCAGCTTTAATTGCACCATCTCCTTGAACAGCTCCATAAACTCCTTGAATTCGGCTTCCGAGAGCTTGCTTTTTGCTGTTTGAAGCATTCCCTCAATCTCTTGGTAACTTTCCTGCGAACCGCCGTGCTGTTCAATGGTTTTGACGGAACCGAATATTTCATCGGCTAGATAAGAAGAAGCAAATACGGCAGACGGAATCAGGATTGCTACTGCGGCAATGCCTGCAAGCAATCGTTTTTTCATAGGGGATCTACCTCTCTTTTCGTTAACATATTGTTGATAGGACTGCTGGACACGTCCGTACAAATCGGGTGGACAGTGCATCGAATCTGCAACCTGGCGAAGCTCTTCGCGCAATTCCTGGTCAATAGACATACTCGTTTCCTCCCGTCATTTCGATTCTTTTCCGGAGCTCATGAAGTGCCCGATGATGCCTGGATTTCACTGTGCCAACGGGGATTTGCAGAATGTCCGCGATTTCTTCCAGATCATAGTCGTGAAAATAGCGCAGGATGACGACCACACGCAGTTTGTAGGACAGCTGGCGGACTAAGCCGAACAGCTCGTGCTGCATTTCGGACTGCAGGAAAGCTTTGTCCGTCCAGTTGAACGGTTCGCAAGCCATCTGGCGGTTTCGTTCAAAAAGGCGAATTCGCCGCCATGCTTTTCTTTTCCAATCCTGGACAAGATGGATCGTGATCCCATGCAACCAAAACCGGAACGGCCTGTTCGCGTCGTATTGATGAAACGACCGCCACATGCGCATGTAAACTTCATTCACGATATCCTCAACGTCCTGTTTGTCGTAGACGAGAAAAGCAACCGTCCGATAGACGTCTTGATGAGTCGCCTCATAGACCAGCTGAAAGGCCGACTCGTCGCCGAGCGTCGCTTGTTCAAGCCACGATCGTAACTCTTTATCATTCATGGGGGCCCCTCCTGAACGTGTTACACCCCTTAATTCGCTCCAATGGGGAAAAAGGTTCCGTAAGAGAAAAAACGTATTTGAATAAAAATATACATCACCTGTGGCACGCCTGGATATAAACCAAAAAAAACTTGGTCGGCAGAAAGGCCGAACCAAGGTTTTTTGAGTGCTGAATAGCGACAGTGTATTGATATCCGAATTGCTGTGTGGTTAAACAGCTCTCCGTTTATACGCCCGCATCGCAAAGACATAAGCGACGAGCATAATTCCGACGCACCATGCAAGCGCGATCCAGATGTCATTGCCTACCGGTTGACTTGACAACAGGGCACGGATGGTTTCGACGATCGAGGTGACCGGCTGGTTTTCGGCAAAAGCGCGAATGACTTTGGGCATGGAATCGGTCGGCACAAAGGCCGAACTGATGAACGGCAGGAAGATCAGCGGATAGGAAAATGCGCTCGCCCCTTCGACCGATTTTCCGGACAATCCGGCAATCGCCGCGACCCAAGTCAACGCCAGCGTAAACAGCACGAGAATGCCGGTTACCGCGAGCCAGGGCAGAATCCCTGCGGTCGAGCGGAAACCCATGATGAGCGCTACGAGAATGATGACGACGAGGGAAATCATATTGGATACCAGCGAAGTTAGGACATGCCCCCACAGCAGTGCTGAACGCGAAATCGGCATGGAGTTGAACCGCTCAATGATCCCCCGCTGCTTATCCATAAACAGGCGGTAAGCCGTATAAGATATCCCGCTTGCGATCGCAATCAGCAAAATGCCGGGCAACAGGTAGTTCACATAGTTGTCCGTACCGGTTTGGATGGCGCCGCCAAACACATAGACAAACAGCAGCATCATCGCAATCGGGGTGATACAGACCGTGATGATGGTGTCCATGCTGCGGAAAATATGGCGCATGGAACGTCCGAGCATAACGCTCATATCGCTGAAAAAATATCTATTCATCGATTATTTCCCCTCCTTATTAGCGATGATGGCGAGGAAGATCTCCTCCAATGAAGGTTGTTTCTCCACATACTCCACCTTTGCGGGCGGGAACAGCTTTTTCAGTTCCTCAAGCGTGCCGTTGGTTATGATCCGGCCCTCATGCAAAATGGCGATCCGATCGGCAAGCTGTTCGGCCTCATCCAAGTACTGAGTGGTGAGAAATATCGTCGTGCCGCCGTCGGCCAGCTCCTTGACGGTCTTCCAAACCTCGATGCGAGCCTCAGGGTCCAGCCCGGTGGTCGGCTCGTCGAGGAAAATGATCTGCGGATTTCCCACAAGGCTTAGAGCGATGTCCAGCCTGCGGCGCATGCCGCCCGAATAGGTAGATGCCTTGCGGTCCGCAGCTTCTGTCAGGCCGAAGCGTTCAAGCATATGATCCGCAACCTGGCGCGGGTTTTTGAGGTGCCGCAGTTTGGCGATCAGGATCACATTTTCCCGTCCCGTCAAAATCTCGTCCACGGCGGCAAATTGTCCGGTCAAACTGATGGATTGCCGTACTTGGTCGGGCCTTGCAGCGACGTCAAAACCGTTGACGGTGGCGGTGCCTCCGTCCGGATTAAGCAGCGTGGTGAGGATTCGGACCATCGTCGTCTTGCCCGCCCCATTCGAGCCTAGCAAGGCGAAAATCTCGCCTCGCTTCACTTCAAGATCGACACCCTTTAGGACATCCGTGTCCTTGAAAGATTTTCGCAGACCGTTGACTACAATTGCTTTTTCCATCCGGACATCCCTCCTTTACTTTGTTTTATCCTTAGCCTTTTTTGGTATCTTGTTCACTTCCTTTCCGATGGACTCTTGATAAATATCAGCGTAAGTTTTGGAATCTTTGATGAGATCGTCGCAGAATGCCGCTACGTCCCGCCCCGTCACTTCGAGCACGCCTTTCCCCATGGCAGCGCCCTCCTCAAAAAGATCGACAATCCCCGAGAGCACCCCCGTCCCTTCGGTCAGCTCAACAGGGCTGACCTTAAAGAGATATTTTTGGATCTCTTTATAAACGATCTGGTAATCTCGCGGGAGCGCTTTGACACGCGCCACGTGCGCCCGCCATTCTTTTTTGCCTTCGATGATATCCCGTATTCTCATGTTCTCCTCCTACTTGCCTAATTTTTTGGCGATGTTATGGTTGAGTTGCTCGCGCCACTTGTCGCGAAAAGACTTTGCCCCATCGATGCCGGCCAGCGCTAAACAAAAACCTTGGATATCATCACCCAGCACCTCTTCGACACGCTGACCGTCCGCCGCCGTTTCTTCGAGGAGACCAAGCACGCCGTCAAGAATCGGCATCAGATTGCGGCCGGAGAAGTCGGAGTGCGGCCAAAGATAGGCATTGATTTGTTTCCAAGCCGCCTGATAATCGGCCGGCAGTTTTGCGGCTCGCGATTCAAAACTTTTCATTTCTTTGGTCAAGTCGCTGCCGGTGATTTTTTCCCAAAAATTCATTGTTTTTTCTCCTTTAACTCGTTTATTTTTGAGGATACGAACTCCCATTTGTCCCAGAACCTCCGCAGCTCTTCGCGCCCCGCGTCGTTGATCGCGAAAAACTTCCGGGGCGGTCCCATGTCGGAGGGTTTCTTCGTGATCGTCACCAACTTGTTTTTTTCAAGACGGATCAGGATCGTGTATACCGTTCCCTCCACAACGTCTGTGAAGCCGAGGGCATTCAGCTGCCGCGTGATTTCGTAGCCGTAGGTTTCTTGGCGGCTTATAATTTCAAGGACGCAGCCCTCAAGCACGCCTTTGAGCATTTCCGTTAAGTTTTCCAACACAATCGCTCCTTGCTATTCTGTGAGACTGGTATGAAGTATTACTAATTACCGCTATAAAGTAACACGTAGTAGTTGGAAAGTCAATGCCATTTCCTCATCAACGTTAAAAATAGGCTTCATTTTGGCTCTCGATATCAATGGTTGCACACAAAAAGCCGCAACGATGCGGCTTATAAGCGTGTATGTTCTTGTCGTTTTAGATTCTTCGAACCGAGTTGGAGCGCTATTTTGAAGCCATGTCCCTGGCGTCCTTGATTCTGACATTGGTACTGTATAATGCCGAATCGCTGCTCACCTTGAACGACGGGTATGACCGGTCCGCTTCCAGCTTGAGCGCATCGTCGAACAAGCTTTCCTGCTGCTTGTCGACCAGAAAAGTGAAGTTTTTTACAGAAATTCGAATGTCGGTGTCAAGCGGCTGATCCAAAATCTCGATGGCGAGCACCCCGTTGCACCCGCAATTTTCGGTATCATAAAAAAGCTTGAAATAGCCGGGACGCCCCGCCAAGCTGTTCGCGAGTTTTTCTTCCGTATAAGAATCAATGAAAATGATCATGTTTCGATCTCCTCCTTGCATCGTCTTCTTTACCATATCATGCTTATTATACTGGTAAAAAATCAGTTCCGCCATGATGGAGGTTCCCTGTCCGGATTGCGGAAATCCGTCGCATGATGTATATTGGTTTTACATTGACATTACAGCAGGTCTAAAAAAGGAGGAGCCATGTCACCACGTACCAAAGAACAGAATGACGCCATCCGGGAGATGCGCATGAACCAAATAATGCAGGCTGCTGCGGAAGTATATTTGGAAAAGGGCATTCAATTGGAAATACGCGATGTTGCGGTCAAAGCAGAGCTCGGCTACGGAACCGTGTACCATTACTACAAAAACAAGCACATGCTTCTGGAAGATTTATTGTGGGATGCCTTGTATCGAACGGAATCGGCAGTACAACCCGCTATGACGGGGGACGGCGGCAGCTTGCATAAAGCGGAGTCGTTCTCCAGGCTGCTTCTGCAGAAGTGCGTCCAGGATCCTTCCGTATTTATATTGCTTAAAACGGTTGCGGATAATTTTCATCACTTCCCGGGAAACCGGTTCAGCAAGCTGTCTGAACATTTTCAGGAACGGATCTATTTGCCGTTTGTGCACATGATTCGCGAAGAAATCGATTCCAAGTCACCGGATAAAACGGCTAATCTGATATTCGGCTCGCTGATCGGCTGCACAGCATTGAACATCCACCATCAAATGCGACATGAGATGGATGCGGACGGCATCGTTGACATGATTTTTTCAGGCCTGCAGGCAAAGGAGAGATAAACGGAATGATCATCCTGAAATCGAAAGCGGAAATTGAAGAAATGAGAAAAGCCGGCCGCATCGTCGCCGCTTTTCACAAAGCCATCTCAAGTATGATCCGGCCGGGTGTCACGACGCTTGAGATCGAGTCGTTCGCGCTGCGGTTCCTGGAAGAGAATGGCGCCAAGGCGTATACGATCGGCTACAACGGCTATCCGTACGCGACATGTGCTTCGGTTAATGACGTCATTGCGCATGGTTTTCCGAACCGGACCCCGCTCAAAGAAGGCGACATCGTCACTATCGACATCGTGGCCGAAAAGGATGGCTGGATCGGCGATTCTGCCTGGAGTTATGCGGTCGGCGAGGTATCGGAGGAGGCCCGTAAACTGATGCGGGTAACGAAGGAATGCTTGGATCTGGGCATCGAAAAAGCTGTCGTCGGAAACCGGATCGGCGATGTGATGCATGCGGTTCAAACCCATGCCGAGCGGAACGGATTTTCGGTGGTGCGCGATCTGCTCGGTCACGGCGTAGGCCGGGAGATGCACGAGGAGCCTAACTATCCCCACGTCGGGAAACCCGGCAAAGGATTCCGCTTGAAGGAAGGGATGGTGTTGACGATAGAGCCGATGATCAATGCGGGAAAAGCGTTCATGACGGTGGATGCCGACGGATGGACCGCCAGAACTGCCGACGGCTCGCTTTCCGCGCAATACGAGCATACGATTGCCATTACTGCGGATGGACCGGTCATATTGACCGCGCAATAGAAATCAATCCTTAGTTTGTGGCAGTGTTGATCCGGAAGCTGAGTGGTGATCCCCTCTTCCTTCCGAATTTCAAGCAAAAAATCGGCCGCGATTCGCATGTCTGCGAAAAGGCCGATTTTTATTTTTACGTTTTCCTTTTACCGTGGTGTGTTTTTGCAGCAAAAAGACAGCCGATCCCCGCGCCGGCCGCCTACTTAACTTACCTATATTATCGCACGAACTGCATCCGCGTGTCTCTCTCTTTTTAGATCACGGTAACCTTCGACAAATCCGCCTCCATGCCCTTGAGCGCGGCAAAGGTCAACTTATCCATCCTAGCGCCGTCAAAGCAGACGGTTTGGATGGCATGATAATATTTCTTGGACAACATAGACCCTTGGAAGGACACGTTTTTAAGCGTGGCGTCCTTGAACGAAACTTCTTTCAACCCCGCTCTGTCGAATTTGACGCCGATGAAGATTTGACCGTCAAAACGCTGCCCGCTCAGATCGGAAGACGTGAAGTCCACCCCGTCAAAAACACAGTTTTTGAAGACGGTTTTGGTGAGAGCGGTCATCGACAGGTTGACGTCGGTCAATTGGACGTCCACGAATGCGGCTCCGGCCAGCCACGACTTGCTGAAGTTGGTTCGCACAAGGATGGATTTATTGAAGCTTGCATTCGCCAGATCCAGGGTGGACAGGTTGCAGTCCGTCAGGTTCGCGCCGTCGAAACGGGCATCCCGCACGTCGCTGTTCTTAAAAGAGCTGCCGCTCAAGTCCGCGTTCGTGAAGTCGGAGCCCCGCAGCGCACTTGCTGTAAAATTCCCCTTATGGGCGGTAACGCCCGCAAAGTCGCTGTCAATCAAGTTGCTCGCGCTGAGGTTGGTCAACACCTGCCGCTCCAGCGAACGGGAGAGGTTGGCCACCTCTAATACGGTTTGCTCAATGTCGCCGATGCTGTCGATGGTCATCTCAAAAGCCGTTTCGTCGTCCTTGCCCTCCGCTTTCAGTTCACGGTAACGCTCCTGCAAGTCGGAGTGAAGGTCCGACTTTAATTCACTGACGCTTTTCACTCCGTCATATGGAGCAAAAACCCCGTTCAGATAGTTCGTCAATTTCTCGTTCATCCCATCGACTCTCCTTATAACAAGTCTTCGAGCACGCGCTTGGCGTATTCCCAGTTGCTTTTGTTGCGCTCATAAGTTTCCTTGCCCTTCTCGGTAATTCGAAAATACTTGCGCCGTCCGCCCTGCGATTCGTCGCCCCAATACCACTCGATATCACCGTCCCCTTCGAGCCGCCGGACGCTGGAGTACATCGTGGCTTCCTTTAACTCATATTCACCGCCCGAACGTTCGGCAATCAGCTTGACAATTTCGTAACCGTAGCGGTCCGCTTCGGATAAAAGTCGTAAAATCATCGTGTCGGTATGGCCACGCAGCAGGTCGGATGTGATTTTGTTGTCGCTCATGCAATCACCTCCATATCTGCATAATACGATATACTACTATGACTGTCAATGTAATTTATTGATTATAACAATGTATTGAGTTTTCCATCCGCATGATGAGACAAACTCTAATCCGATCTACAGGTTTACATAATTAATTTATCGTTAACTCATTTTGTTTATTCTATTCGATTGTGGCCTATGTCCTCATCCTAAAAACACAAAAAGCCGCAACAATACGGCTTTCGCTGCAGGGGGCTTGAATCTCCGGATGAATTCAAAGAATGGCATGCGGACCGTGCCCGGGGAACACCTTCCGTTCGTTGGTGCTTTTTAATAGCGCCCAGCTTTTATCAACCATTTCATTGGATTCAACGAACATAGGGTTCATCAGAGGCAGATCACCCGTAAAAATGCCCAACCCTTCGATAACAATGCTAATGGAATCATCCGAGTGACCCGGAGTATGCAGAATATATCCTGGGATGCCCAATTTTTTAATGAAGCTGGCTTTATCATATTCATTGATGATGTTATCGGCCTCCACCTTTATTTCTTTGAAGCCGGGGAATTTTTTCATCGACTCATTCGCCGCTTCAAGAAAATCCGATTGCGTTCTGCTGATCATAAGCGCTACGCCCATGGATTGCAGCTCTTGCACGATTCCGCAATGATCCGGATGAAAGTGGGTAACCATGACATAGGGAATGTCCTTCCAATCGATTTGATACTTTCGCAGTTGGCTCGCCATCTTACCAAGCGTACCAGGCAACCCTGTATCGATGAGAAGGTACTTGTTTTGGCAGTCAATCGCATAATAATTCGTCGAACCGTAGCCAATGTTAATGACATTCATAAGTCCGCCTCCATCTTATCGTTCATATTCGTCGATATAGAGATCGCCCACAATTTTTGCACTTGAATGATATCGATCATACGACCGGTATACGTCATTCGCCCATTTTAATAACATCGATTCTAGTTTTTTCTCCTTCAGTCCGATGAGGTCCATAACCGTTAAACCTCCTCTTTCTTGAACGGGCAATGCAGGAATCAAAATTTCCGGATGGGACGATTTGTATTGATCCAAAACATGGCTCAACCGACTTGTCTTGGCGTACTTCCATTCGATTTCTTTTTCAAGCATCAAATACATTCTGGTGAGATGCAAATTGTTGTTCCACTTCCCATGAACCTCCGAATGCTGCAAACAATGGGCGTCGGCAAAAATAAATTGGTTTGCTCCGCTCCCATCCATGAAATGAATTTGCATATCATTGAAAACGTCAAAACATTCAAAGACTCCACCCTCGGCGTGTGATCCACAAAATTGACATCTTCCGTAATCCTTTAACTCTAAGCCCTTTTTTTGGGCTTGTCGCACTATGTTCTGCATAGCCCCCACCTTCCCTTCAGGAACCATTATTGAATCATTATTGAATCCGAATCCCTTAGCGCCGTCCTAACGTTCCGCACCATAATTCTGTAAAGAGCAGTTCATAGGAAATCGTTCTTTGGGTAATGCCGGTTGCCCGCTCCAACTGTCCCGTAGGTAAATTCGGATCGCCCCCTATAGAGCCATATTAAGGGCTAACGTTACGTTAGAGTCAATATGCAAATGAGCCATTGCAACAACGTCAACGCGTTTCCCCCCGCCATTTTGATGATGGGAAGCGGCAGTGCTTCTTGGCGACTGGCGGATCGACAGGACGCGGAGCTTGGGCTTCGGCATCTTGTTGCGGATGCGGTCAATCAGTTCCGGATGCCGTCGGGTTTAGCCTGCGGCACCCGTCTCGTCTGCGGAGGACGAGTGTTCCGGAACGGCCGCCCCCTGTTTTACGCGCCGCTCGAGGCGCAGGCTCGCCGCAAACACGACAAGCGACAGTGCGGTCATCGCGCCTGCAAAATAGCCGATTTGCCCGACAGTAGCGAAGCGCACGACTGCTCCTCCAACCGACGCGCCCAACGCGCTCCCCACGTAAATGACGGAGGACTGCAGCGACAGGACGATGCCGGACGAAGGCCCCGACAGTCCGATCAGCCGATGCTGCTGGGCAGGATTAAACATGTAGCCGCTGAAGCCCCGTACAGAGCCATGGCAGCAATCGCCACGGCAAGAATGCCGGGCCGGCCGGCAAAGCCGTACAGCGCCGACATCAGGAACAACGAGGCGGCGAGCAGTATCAACGCCAGCGGAATCGCCCGATTCGGGCCGATCCGGTCCGCGGCGATGCCCCCCGTCCGGACCCCGATAAAGCTGGCGATACCGGAGATGCACAGCACGATGCTGATCATCCGGCCTCCAGCTCCGTATCCGGCAAACAGTTCGGAAACGTACGTAAAGAGCGCAAAAATTCCGGTGGCCCAGGCGAGCGTTGTCAGCAAGGCGGATAGCAGCTCCGGCCGCTTCAGATACGACAGGCGCTCCCGCATGCCGACGGCCCCGGCCGGCGCCACCTGCGGGAACAGCAGCCGAATGGCTAGCGCGGCGAGCAGCGTCATGCCGCCGACGATCCAAAACGTCGTGCGCCAGTCGAACGCCTGGGCGACCCACGTCCCGAACGGAACGCCAAGGATCAGGGAAACGGTCTGCCCAGCAATGACAATAGACACTGCGCGCCCCCGTTTCTCAGGCTCGGACAGCGTGGAGGCGACAGCGACCGCCCCCGGCGAAAATAGTCCCGCTCCCAGCGCGGCGACGATCCGCCCGGCCATCATCAGGCCGTATGAGGAAGCAAGACCGCACACCACGTTTCCGGCGGCGAGCAGCAGCAGCGCACCGAACAACAGCTTCCTGCGCTCCATCCTTCCGGTCAGTGTCGTCAGTATCGGCGACGACACGGCATAAACGAGCGAGAATGCCGTCACCAGCTGTCCGGCAAGCGCCGTCGAGACATGCAGCGCCGCCGCCAGCGTCGGCAGCAGACCGCCGATCATGTACCCTTCCGTGCCGATCGCAAACGATCCGAGCGCCAACCAAAATATCCGTTTGTCCATGAAATCCTCTCCTTATTTAATTTCGACTTTCCAATGGAACTGAATGAGTTGCATTGAATGATATAAAACACTCTCTTTTGCGGCTGCACACTGAACTGTTCTCCTCCTCAAAATAACCGTAACGGTTACATTGAATGCCGAGATGAGCCCTACTGCCGGCCTTTAGACGCATACAGCGGACAAGCCGCAAGCTGAAATCGGATATCCAACATTTTCTTAGATCATTTCCGATCAGGCAGATTAAAAGCGGATTTCGACCTGTTCTGCCGCTTCCATCCTAACCTGAATCAGGAAAGCCAGCCGACTCCCTCCTTTCATTGAAACTGAATCAGTTACATTGGTCGCCGCAGAAAAATCGTTGCTCGCGGATCGGTCTTCATCAAACAGCCAGCAGCATGCCTCGCCGGTTCATCGACGGGCCGGAATCCAAGCCGACAGCTGTTTCCGATCGGCCCGCTTACCTAAGATCTTCCGGCGACCGGCTCCTTGCGGATGCCTGCCGCTTCCGTCGGCATCACCGCTTCCCGTGCTCCAGCGATGAACCGACCAGATCCT
>Ga0180220_1001632_pt1 | contig 16067 bp, 14 predicted proteins | sample eDN5th37CBELigBY_FD_151335 | JGI IMG/M metagenome (GOLD analysis project Ga0180220, IMG submission 151335) | Enriched backyard soil microbial communities from Emeryville, California, USA - eDNA 5th pass 37_C BE-Lig BY (version 2) (version 2) | ecosystem: Environmental > Terrestrial > Soil >...
AAAGCCCGGCCAAGACGCTGGCTGCTACGTTAATATCGTGGCTTGAGCCCATTGTGCGCATGTGGCGCTTCTCCAAATCCAACGGGATCACTGAAGGGTTCCACACCAGGATGGAGATGCTCTCGCGCCGAGCGTACGGGTTTAGGAACTTTGAGAATTACCGCTTGCGGGTCTTGGCCCAATGCGGTTGGAGTGGTGTGATTAACCGAGTTTAACGAATGCCATGATCCCCCGAAAATGGGGAAGAGCCCGATTCTGAAGGGCGCAGGAACCGTGGCTTGATCAGCCTGATGCGCCGTCATCACTGGAAGCTATCCTCGGTGCAAAAGGAGCGCTTGCATCAATACCTGGCTCAAATGCCGGTGTTGCAGGCGCTGTATTTTGCCAAACAGCAACTGAACGGGTTTCTGGTGATGAAGAGTTTGAAGGCCAGGCGGGCCAGGCAGATGCTGCCCAGGTTCCTGGCCCTGATCCGTCAGTTTGAACAAAGCCCGGCCAAGACGCTGGCTGCTACGTTAATATCGTGGCTTGAGCCCATTGTGCGCATGTGGCGCTTCTCCAAATCCAACGGGATCACTGAAGGGTTCCACACCAAGATGGAAATGCTCTCGCGCCGAGCGTACGGGTTTAGGAACTTTGAGAATTACCGCATGCGGGTCTTGGCCCAATGCGGTTGGAGTGGTGTGATTAACCGAGTTTGACGAATGCCATGATCCCCCGAAAATGGGGAAGAGCCCGTAAGAACCGGGGGTTGCTGAGCCTGATGCGCCGCCATCACTGGAATCTATCGTCGGTGCAAAAGGAGCGGTTGCACCAGTACTTGGCTCAATCGCCCGTGCTGCGGGCGCTGTACTTTGCCAAACAGCAACTGAACGGTTTTCTGGTCATGAAGAGCCTGAAGGCCAGGCGGGCCAGGCAGATGCTACCCAAGTTCCTGGCCCTGATCCGTCAGTTTGAACAAAGCCCGGCCAGGGCGCTGGCTGCTACGTTAATATCGTGGCTCGAACCCATCGTGCGCATGTGGCGATTTACCAAGTCCAATGGCATCACCGAAGGGTTCCATACGAAGATGGAGATGCTCTCACGCAGAGCGTATGGTTTCAGGAATTTTGAGAATTACCGCCTGCGGGTCTTGGCCCAGTGCGGCTGGAATGGTGTAATTAACCGAGTTTGACGAATGCCCTGATCCCCCGTTAATGGGGAAGAGCCTCACTGAAGGGTTCCACACCAGGATGGAGATGCTCTCACGACGGGCGTATGGATTCAGGAATTTTGAAAATTACCGCTTGCGGGTCTTGGCCCAATGCGGTTGGAATGGTGTGATTAACCGAGTTTGACGAATGCCATGATCCCCCGAAAATGGGGAAGAGCCTGCCATGATCCCCCGAAAATGGGGAAGAGCCCTTCATCGCAACCAAGGATGTGAACTGGTGGGCGGTACTGGGTTCGAACCAGTGACCCCTGCCGTGTGAAGGCAGTGCTCTACCACTGAGCTAACCGCCCCAAAGATACAAGAACCATTCAGCCGCTATGCCGCGGCCCGGCCTTGCCGGTTGGTAAACAACCGATCGGGGGAAGGCCGTAATTGTACACTAAAGTTCAAGCGCTTATGGCGCGCCAGACGCAAGGCTTGCCGGCGGCCTTGTCCAGGGCGGCCAAATAGGCTTCATGCTCCTGCTGTTCCTCTGCGGATGCCAGCACCACCGTCAAGACCGATGGGTCGAATTTTTCCAGGCTGATGCCGCCGTTTGCGCCCTGTTCGCCTTCGTCGAAGTCTATGATCAAGGCGTCCTGGCCGCGGGTCATGGCCAGCCAGACATCGGCCAGCAGCTCCGAATCCAGCAGCGCGCCGTGCAGGGTGCGGTGGGCGTTGGAGATGCCGTAGCGTTCGCACAGCGCATCCAGGGAATTGCGCTTGCCCGGATGCAATTCGCGCGCATGCAGCAGCGAATCGGTGATCTTGGCGCACATGCTGCTGAACGCCGGCAGGCCGATGCGGGAAAATTCGGCGTTCAGGAATTTGGTATCGAAAGCGGCGTTGTGGATGATGACTTCCGCGCCCTGGACGTATTCGACGACTTGATGCGCGACCTCTTCGAAGCGCGGGTGGCCGGACAGGAATTCGGTGGTCAGGCCGTGCACGGCGAGCGCTTCGGGATCGCTGTCGCGGTCGGGGTTCAAATACAGGTGCAGGTGGCGTCCCGTCAGGGCGCGGTTTTCCAGCTCCACGCAGGCGAGCTCGACGATTCTGTGTCCTTGGGTCGGGTCCAGCCCGGTGGTTTCCGTATCCAGTACTATTTGGCGCATGATATTCGGTTCAGCTTGTTGCAACAGTTGTCGTCGTGGCGACGGTGGCGGCCTTGGGTTTGACCGCACCGGCGATCAGTGTATAGGCCACAGGCACGACGAACAATGTTAGCACTGTACCCAAACTCAAGCCGCCGACCAGCACCCAGCCGATCTGCTGGCGCGATTCGGCGCCCGCGCCGGTGGCGTAGGCCAGCGGCAACACGCCCAGCACCATGGCGCCGGTCGTCATCAGGATGGGACGCAGGCGCAGCACGCTGGCCTCGATGACGGCGTCCAGTTTCTCCATACCGTCCGCCCGCAATTGGTTGGCGAACTCGACGATCAGGATGCCGTGCTTGGTGATCAGCCCGACCAGGGTGATCAGGCCGATCTGGCTGTAGATGGATAGCGTCCCGCCCGACAGCCACAGGGCGAGCAGCGCCCCGGTCATGGATAGCGGCACCGAGAACATGATGATGAGCGGATTGCGCCAGCTTTCGAACTGGGCGGCCAGCACCAGGTAGATGAAGGCCAGCGCCATGACGAAGACCAGATAGATGCCGCCGGAGGAGTCGCGGAATTCGCGCGACTGGCCGTCCAGATCGATCTGGACAGTGGGGGGCAGCGTGTCGCGCGCGACAGCATTCATGTGCTCCAGCACCTCGCCCAGCGCATAGCCGGGCGCCACCGAGGCCTGGACCTTCACCGCCCGCAAGCGGTTGAAGTGATTCAGCGATTGCGGCGAAACGCTTTCCGTGACGGTGACGAAGTTGGACATCTGCACCATGCTGCCCTTGCTGGTGCGCACATAGATGTCGGAGATGTCGGTCGGGTCCGCCCTGTCCTGTTTCTTGACCTGGACGATGACGTCGTACTGTTCTCCGCTGTCCCGGAAGCGCGTGACCTGGCGGCCGCCCAGCATGGATTCCAGTGTGCGCCCCACGTCGCCCACGTCCACGCCCACGTCCGCCAGCTTGTCGCGCTGCACGACCACGCGCAGTTCCGGCGTATTCAGGCGCAGGTCGGTATCGACGTTCTCCAGGCCCGGATAGCCGCGCAGCTTATCCAGGAAACTTTTCACCAATTGATCCATTTCCGGGTAGGACACCTGGCTCATGATGACGAAATCGATGGGCTTGGAGGTAGCGCGCTGCCCCAGCGAAGGCGGATTGGTGGGGAAGGCGCGCACGCCCGGCAGCGCGGAAAACGCCGGCTGCAACTGGCTGGCGATGCTCTGCTGGGAACGGTGGCGTTCATTCCAGTGCTTCAGGCGCAGGATGGCGAAAGAATCCGTCACCGTGGGAAAGCCGATGATGGACTGGTTGCCCGCCGCTTCCGGAATCTGCTGATACAAGGCCTCCACCTGCTTGACGCTTTGCAGGGTGTAGTCGATGGTCGAGCCTTCAGGGCCGCTCAGCACGCCGAAGACCACCCCCCGGTCTTCGATGGGGGCCAGCTCGCTTTTTACGGTCTTGAACAGCACGGCGCTGCCGGCGGCCACCGCCAGGCCCAGGAGCAGCACGATGGCGCGATGGCGCAGGGCGCGCTTCAGGCCGTTCCGATATCTGCTGGTCAGGCCCTCCAGAAAGCCTTCTATCATCCTGTACATGCGCCCGTGGTTGGCCTGATGGCGCAGCAGCGTCGAGCACATCATGGGAGTGAGCGTCAGCGCGACGAAGCCAGACACCAGCACCGCGCCGGCCAGCGTCAGGGCGAATTCGATGAACAAGCGTCCGGTGCGGCCGGTGGCGAAGGCCAGCGGCGCATACACGGTGACCAGCGTCAAGGTCATGGCGATGACCGCGAAGCCGATTTCCTTGGCGCCCAGGAAGGCGGCCTCGAGCCGCGTCTTGCCCTCCTCGATATGCCGGAAGATGTTTTCCAGCACCACAATGGCGTCATCGACCACCAGGCCGATGGCCAGCACCATGGCCAGCAGCGTCAGCGTATTGATGGAGAAGCCCAGGAAATACATGATGCCGAATGCGCCGATCAGCGAAACGGGGATGGTGACGATGGGGATCAGGCTGGCGCGCAGGCTGCGCAGGAAGAAGAAGATCACCAGCACGACCAGGACGATGGCCTCGGCCACGGTGTGATAGACGGAATTGATGGATTCCTGGATGAAGATGGACGTGTCGTAGGAGATGTTCAGCTTCATGCCGGCCGGCAGGTTTTCATTGATCAGCGCCACTTCCTTGCGGGCTTCGCGCGACAGATCCAGCGGGTTCGCGGTGGACTGCTTGGTGATGCCTATGGTCAGGCTGGGCTGGCCGTTGAAGCGGGCCATCACCCGGTCGTCCAGCGGCGCGATCTGCACGTCGGCCACGTCGCTCAGGCGCACCGGATAGCCATTGACATTGGCGACGACCACATTGCGGAACTGCTCCACCGTCTGCAGGTCGGTCGATGACACCACCGAAAATTCGCGTTGCTGGGATTCGATGCGGCCGGCCGGAATCAGCACGTTCTGCTGCCGCAGCGCTTCCTCCACGTCCTGCACGATCAGGCCGTAGCCCCCCAGCTTGGCGCGATCCACGAAAATCCGCATCGAGGGCAGCCGTTCGCCGTATACGCGCACCTCGGCCGCGCCGGGCAGCACCGACAGGCGCGTCTTCACATAGCGGTTGATGTAGTCCGACGCCTCCATCTGCGAATAGCTGCCGGTGGTCACGCCTATATAGATGATGGGGGTGGAATCCGCTTCCACCTTGCTGATGATGGGCTCGTCGATTTCGTCCGGCAGATAGCGGCGCGCGCGCGAGACCTTGTCGCGCACGTCGGCGGCCGCCGCATCCGGATCGCGCGTCAGGTTGAAGTTGATGTTGATCAGGCTGCGTTCCGACCGGCTGCGGGACGTCATCACGTCCACGCCTTCTATGCCGGCCAATTGGTCCTCCAGCGGCTTGGTGACCTGCGACTCCACCACTTCGGGCGATGCGCCCTTGTAGACGGTCACCACCGACACCACCGGTTCGTCGATGGCGGGATATTCCCGGACGGTCAGCCTGTCGTAGGAAATCAGCCCGATCAGAAGTATGACCAGCGACAGGACCGAAGCGAATACGGGCCGCTTGATGCAAATGTCGGAAAGGACCATGGACGTATCCGCCGATCAGGAATTGGAGGGCTGCGCCGGGGCGTCGAGTATCCGGACCGTATCGCCGTCGCGAACCTTCTGCAGGCCCGCCGTCACGATACGGTCGCCCGCCCGCAGGCCGCTGAGTATTTCGACTTTGCCGCCGCGCCGCAGGCCCACCTGCACCACGACGCGCCGCGCCTTGCCGTCTTCGATGCGATATACGTATTGTTCCTCGCCGGACGGCGCCAGCGCGGTTTCGGGTACGACCAGGCCCAGATCGTCGGCGAACTGCAGGCGCACCCGGGCGAACATGCCAGGGCGCAGGGCGCCGTCCGCATTGGGCACGTTCGCCCGCAACAGTATGGACCGCCCTCCCACGTCGACCAGCGGGCTGATGGCGCCGACCTCGCCTTCGCGTTCCTGCCCCGGCAGCGCATCGAACCCCAGCTTGAGCTTCAGGCCCGGATGCACCAGGCCGAGGAATTGCTCCGGAATGCGGAAGTCGACCTTGAGCGGATCGATGGATTCTATGGGCACCAGATCGATGCCGGGGCTGACGTAATCGCCGACCGATACATTACGCAGGCCGACCAGGCCGTCGAAGGGCGCGGCGATGACGGTCTTGTCCAGATGGGCCTGGGCGAGCGCCGCGGCGGCTTGCTGCACCTTCAGCTGGCTGGCCGCCTCGTCCCGCGCCTGTTTGCTGATGAAACCCTGCTTGCCGAGCTCCACCGCGCGCCGGTACTGGCTTTGCGCCAGGCTGAGATTGGCCTGGGCCTGGTGCAGCTGCGCCTTGACCACGCTGTCGTCCAGGCGTATCAGAACCTGCCCTTGCTTGACTTTGCCGCCCTCTTCGAAATTGATTTCCGCAATGCGCCCGGTGATCTCCGGGCGCAGCATGACGGAATTTTCCGAACGCAGGCTGCCCACCGCGGAAACGCCGCGCGGCAGGGGGATTTGCTCGACCTCGGCCGCTTCGACCGCAACCCGGCCGTCGCTGGCGGCCGGCAACAGCGGCGGCGCAACCGTGGAGCCGGCCGGCGCAGCCGCGCGGTCGGCCAGCCATTTGGCGCCGCCGGCTCCCAGCGCCGCCCCGATGGCAAGCGCCAGCATGAAACCAAGGGTGGATGTTTTCATCGAAAATAAAGGGCCAGGTAAATAGCGGACACAATTTGTGACTTTAGCATTGGAAGGCAGTGTTTCGCACGGACTTTTACCGTTGCCCCCTTAATCGCTGGACTATGCGAACTAAAAGCACCCATTCGGAGACGGCGACGCCGCAAATAGCGGTAAGCGCAGAGGCTTTTGTATCGTTGGGCCGCCGGACCGCCGGATCGCCGGATCGCCCAAGGTAAAAAAATTCAGCCCGCCCGCCGGCCGGATTGCGCCGAACGATGCATGCGCGCTTGTTCCACCCCCAGATTGGCCAATTGATCGGCGCGCTCGTTGCCCGCGTCCCCGGCATGCCCGCGCACCCAGCGCCACTGCAGGACGTGGCGCGCCACCAGCGCGTCCAGCTCTTGCCAGAGGTCGGCGTTCTTGACCGGCTTTTTGTCGGCGGTAAGCCAGCCGCGGCGCTTCCAGTTGGCCAGCCATTCGCTCATCCCTTTTTGCACATACTGCGAATCGGTGTGCACCACGACCTCGCAAGGACGCTTCAAAGCCTTAAGAGCCTCGATCACCGCCATAAGTTCCATGCGGTTGTTGGTCGTGTCGACTTCGCCCCCATAGATCGCCTTTTCATGGCGCCCCTGGCGCAGCAAGGCGCCCCAGCCGCCCAGGCCTGGATTGCCTTTGCAGGCGCCGTCGGTCCATATTTCCACTTGACTGCTATTCATCGCATGGGGCGCCCGGCCCCGACTCCATCTCGGCAATTGATCATGATAATTCCACAGTGTCCGCGGCGGACCGCTACGCGCCCACCCCTGTATGGCGCCCGGCGACCACGGCCTGGCGCCTGACGCGCTTGGCATTGGCCTTCCATGCCGGGCCCACGATCCGCAGGGCGGGCACCCGCTTTACCGCGGAAACCACGTAGATCGCACCGCATACGGGCCACCAGCGGTCGCCGGCGGCTTCCATGAACGACCAGCGGTCCAGCCAGGCCTGATTGATGCAGGGCGGCGCGTAACAGCCAAACCGCCCGCGGTCCAGCTCCAGCGAAAGCAGCTTGAACCAGTCCTTGATGCGCGGCAGCGATACCTGCAGATGAACCGGCACGGGCAGGAGCGGATCCAGCCCGGGCATGCGGTCGCGCGCGCCCCACAGGCTCCAGGGATTGAAACCCGATATGACCACCCGCCCTTCCGGCATCAACACGCGCTCGGCTTCGCGCAGCACCTGGTGCGGGTCGGCGGAGCATTCCAGCACATGCGGCAGCACCAGCAGGTCTATGCTCTGGGTTTCGAACGGCAGCGCTTCGGGATCGCACACCAGCACGGCGCCGTGCTCGGCGGCTGCCTCGAAGACGATGCGCGTGCGCCCCTTGAACGGAATGCGGTTGGCCTGGAGCAGGTCCCAATGCGCCAGGCCGATTTGTATGGCATGATAGCCGAAGACATTGCCCACCATGGCATCCACCTGTTTTTGCTCCCAGGCGCGTACATACCGGCCAGGCGGTGTCTCCAGCCAATCGGCAAGGTCTAAAATCAGCGCTTGGTCCCCCGACACATCAATTCCCCTAGCGTTATGGTGCATGCTCAACTTATACCGTTGCCGGCCTTCACGGACAACTACATCTGGATGATCTATAAAAACGGCCGCGCCGTCGTGGTCGACCCGGGCGTAGCGGACCCCGTCGCGGCGGCCCTGGCGCGGTACGAGCTGACGCTGGACGCCATTCTACTTACCCATCACCACGCCGACCATGTCGGCGGGGTGCTGGCATTACAACAGCGAACCGGGGCCGCCGTCTACGGCCCCGCCGCCGAAAAGCTGCCGGCCTGCGACCATCGATTGAACGAAGGCGATACGGTACAATTGCCCGCCGTGGATATGCAGCTGCAAGTGCTGGATGTGCCGGGCCATACGGCCGGGCATATTGCCTACCATGGCAGGCTGGATACGGGAAAACCCGTGGTTTTCTGCGGCGACACGCTGTTTGCGGGGGGTTGCGGGCGGCTCTTTGAGGGTACGCCTGCCCAAATGGTCGATTCTCTGGGTAAACTATGCGCTTTGCCGGCCGATACGCTGGTATGCTGCGCCCACGAATATACTTTGTCCAATCTGCGTTGGGCCTTGCAGGTGGAACCTGATAACGCCGCTTTGCGGCAACGATGGGAAAGTGCTTCCCGGCTTCGATCGCACGGCAGCCCTACGCTGCCCTCTACCCTGAGCGACGAACTGGACACCAACCCATTTCTTAGAACCAGGCAGCCCGCCGTCGTCCGGGCGGCCGCAAGGTTTGCGGGAACTACGTTGGATACAAACGTCGACGTATTTGCGAGTTTGCGCGAATGGAAGAACAACTTTAAATGAATCGACAATGAACGGCTTACGACTATTCATTCTACTATTCGTAGCAATGCTTGCCGGCTGCGCCACCAACAATTCCCATAATCCGTACGCCCCTGCCAAAAAATATTATACGGCTGCGGAGACCTCGCGGACCATCGACCTGACCCACCCGCCGCGCGACATGTGGGACCGCATCAGGCGCGGCTTCGCCATCCCCAACCTGAACGACGAGCTGACCGAAAAGTGGACGAACTATTATGCGTCGCGCCCGGAATCGATCCTGCTCATGAGCAAGCGCGCCAGCAAGTACCTGTACCACATCGTCGATGAGCTCGACCGCCGCGGCCTGCCCACGGAGCTCGCGCTGCTGCCTTTCGTGGAAAGCGCCTACAACCCCACCGCTTACTCGCGCGCCAAGGCCTCGGGCCTCTGGCAATTCATTCCCAGCACGGGCAAGCACTACAACCTGCAGCAGGACTGGTGGCGCGACGAACGCCGCGACCCGATAGCCTCGACCAATGCCGCACTGGAATATCTGGCCTATTTGTACGACTTCCAGGGCGACTGGTACCTGGCGCTGGCCTCGTATAACTGGGGCGAGGGGGCGGTGAAACGGGCCATGGAAAAAAAGGCGCAAGCCGGCTTGCCGACCGACTACGGCTCCATCGACATGCCCGAGGAAACCCGCAACTACGTCCCCAAGCTGCAAGCCATCAAGAACATCATCGCCAACCCCGCCAAATTCGGCATCAGCCTGCCGGAAGTCACCAACACCCCCTACTTCACCACGGTGCGGAAAGAGCAAGACATCGACATAGAAGTCGCCGCCCGGCTGGCCGAAATGCCAGTGGAAGAATTCAAGGCGCTGAACGCCTCATTCAATCGTCCCATTATCCTGGCCGAGCACAAGCCCACGCTGCTGCTGCCCACCAATCGGGTGGACATCTTCAATGCCAACCTGGAAGCCTACAAGGGCCGTTTGAGCTCCTGGCAGACTTATAAAAGCAAGAGGGGCGAATCGTATGCCGCGATCGCCAAGCAGCACGGCATCTCGCTGAGCACGCTGCGCACCGTCAATGGCCTGAGCAGCCGCGAAACCCGGGCGGTGGCGCAAACGACTCTTTTGGTGCCGGCCAGGCAAACGGGCGGCGCCATCCAGCTCGCCTCGTTCACGCCACCCGATACCAGCGCCGAAGCGTCCCTGCCGGCCCGGGCCCGCTCGAACCGGCAAAGAGACGTCGTCGTTCTACAGCGCAAGGCCAATGTGCGCAGCCATACGGTCAAGGGCGGCGATACGCTGTTCTCACTGGCTAAACGCTACAACACCTCGGTCGACGAACTGCGCAAGCTCAACAATCTTAAAAGCGATAAGCTGTCCATGGGCAAGCGCCTGCGCGTTCCTGGCACCAGCATACGCGGCTGAATCTCATACACAAGACAAGGATCATCAACATGGGTTTTCTGGAAGGAAAGCGCATCCTGGTTACAGGCGTGCTGTCTAATCGCTCCATTGCCTACGGCATCGCCCAGGCATGCAGGCAGCAAGGCGCGGAACTGGCATTCACGTATGTCGGCGACCGCTTCAAGGAACGCGTCACCGGCTACGCGGCCGAGCTAGGCAGCGATATCGTCATCTCCTGTGATGTATCCGAAGACGAGCAGATCGACAACACTTTCAAGATCCTGCAGGAACACTGGGACGGCCTGGACGGGCTGGTGCATTCCATAGGTTTCGCGCCCCGCGAAGCCATTTCCGGGGATCTCCTGGACGGCTTGTCGCGCGAGGCTTTCCGCATCGCACACGATATTTCGGCCTACAGCTTTCCCGCCATGACCAAGGCTGCGCTGCCGCTGCTCAAAGGGCGCAAGAGCTCGGTCTTGACCCTGACCTATCTGGGCGCCGAAAAAGCCATCCCCCACTACAACACCATGGGCCTGGCCAAGGCGTCGCTGGAGGCCAGCGTGCGCTACCTGGCAGCGGCACTGGGCCCCCAGGGCATACGCGCCAATGCCATATCGGCCGGTCCGATCAAAACGCTGGCCGCGAGCGGCATCAAGGACTTCAACACGATACTGAAGTATGTCGAAACCCACGCGCCCTTGCGCCGCAACATCACGATAGAAGATGTCGGCAACGTCGCCGCCTTCCTGCTGTCCGACCTGGCGGCCGGCATCACGGGCGAAATCACCCATGTGGACGGGGGCTTTTCCAGCGTCGTTCCAGGGATGGAAGAAACAGCCAGCCTGGAATAGGCTGGCCCGGAATAGACAGCCGGTCAGGCCGTGGGCGAGGCCGGCGGGAAAAGCCGACCGGGTTCGCCCGCCTTCCACGGCGGGAACTTGAGCATGATCTGGCTGAACAAGGGGCTTTGCATCCACCCGGCCAGCCAGTTTTGCAGCCTGGCCCAAGGCTGCGATGCAAACCATTCCTTGTCCACATGGGCGAACTGCCGGATGAAAGGCGCCGTCGCCATATCGGCCAGCGCCGGCCGGTTTCCGAACAAAAAAAGCCTGCTTTCCAGCATCGCGTCCAGCGACGCCAGCCATGGCACGGCCGCGTCCCGGTAGGCGGCGCCGGATACATCGCCATAGCGTTGCGGGTATTTATAGCGGTCCAGCCGGCGCTTGAAATCGCCGTCGCATTGCTCCACCACCGCCAGCATGTCGTCCAGCCCGCCTATTTCGGCCCGCAGCCAGCCGCCGGGATCGCGCCGGCGCAAAGCCCAGAGCATGATGTCCAGGCTTTCGTCGATGACCGACCCATCGCGGTCGACCAGCACGGGGACCGTGCCCTTGGGCGACGCCTCCAGCAAGGCGGGCGGCTTGTCGCGCAGCGCCACTTCGCGCAGTTCGCACCGCAGCCCGCTGGCCGCAATGGCCAGCCGCGCCCGCATGGCGTAAGGGCAGCGGCGGAAGGAATACAGAATGGGCAGCGCCTCCCCGCCCTGGCCTTGGACCAGGGTTTCGGCCGCGCCCAAGGGAGCGGCCTTAGCCGGCGGAGCCGCCATGGCCGGCCGGGCTTGCGCCCTTGATGGCGTCCCGGTCCAGGCGCATCCCTATATGGCGCTGGCGCCGCTGCCTGGCCAGCTCGACCTGTTTCTGGCGTTCGGCGAAACGCTGCTTCTGCTCCTCGGTATGCTTGTCGTGGCAATGCGGGCAACTGACGCCTTCCAGATAATGTTCCGAGGCCTTGTCGGCGGCGCTCAGCGGCAGCCTGCAGGCGCGGCAGAGTTCATATTCGCCCGGCTCCAGCCCATGCCCCACCGAGACGCGCTCGTCGAAGACGAAACACTGGCCTTGCCACAGACTTTTTTCAGCGGGTACGGTTTCCAGATACTTCAGTATGCCGCCCTGCAAGTGATAGACCTCGTCGTAGCCCTGGGAGCGCAGATAGGCCGTGGATTTCTCGCAACGGATGCCTCCTGTGCAGAACATGGCCACCTTGCGTTTCTTTTCCAGCGCGCCGCCTTCGGCCGATTGCTCGCGCACCCAGTCCGGAAATTCCGAAAAGCTGGCGGTATGCGGATTGACGGCGCCGCTGAAGGAGCCGATGGACACTTCGTAGTCGTTGCGCACATCGACCACGACCACATCCGGATCCTGGATCAGCGCATTCCATTCCTGCGGGGGCACGTAAGTGCCGGCCAGGCGTTGCGCATCGAGGTCGGGCACGCCCATGGTGACGATTTCCCGCTTGAGCTTGACCTTCATGCGGTAAAACGGCATTTCATCGGACCAGGATTCCTTGTGCTCCAGCGCCTGCAGGCGAGGGTCGCCGCGCAGGTATGACAGCACAGCGGCTATGCCCTCGGCGCTGCCGGCGATCGTGCCGTTGATGCCTTCCCGCGCCAGCAGCAAAGTGCCTTTGACCCGTTGCGCGTTACAAAGCGCCAGCAAGGGTTGCTGCAACGATTCATAGTCAGGAAGATCGACGAATTTGTACAGCGCCGCGATGGTGAAAGTAGCCATAAACTTGAAAACCATATGATAAGGGCCGGCCCAGCCGGCCGCCCCGAATGCCATTTTAGCCTTATGCCCCCTTCCCGGGTTTCCAGTATGATGGAACGTCCCACTGCTTTACAAAGGAAACGCTCATGATATGGAAACCGCTGCTCCCGCCCATCGTCATGCTCGCTCTTTTGGCCGGTTGCGCCACAGGCAGCGGGCGCGACAATGCGGGCACGTCCGGCCCCCAGGTTTGCAACGCCGATCTCGCTGAAGGCGCCGTAGGCAAGAAAGTCAGCCCCGGCCTCGTCGAGCAATACCGGAAGCAGGCGCAAGCCAAGATTGCGCGCGCCCTGCGCCCCAAAGATGTGATGACCATGGAATACAACCCGCAGCGCCTGAACCTGCGGGTCGACGAACAGGATATCGTCATCAGCGTCAACTGCGGCTAGGGAAAGCTCGACAGGCATGGACTCGCTGACGCAGGCCGTGCTTGGCGCCGGCATACAAGGCGCCATGCTCGGCCGCTACCATGGCCGCAAGGCCATGGCGGCCGGCGCCTTGCTGGCGACGCTGCCCGATCTGGATGTGCTGATCGATTACGGCGACCCGATATCCGGCATGATCCACCACCGGGGTTTTTCGCATTCGCTGTTCGTGCTCAGCGCCCTGGCCTTGCTGCTCACCGCCGTCTGGCGGCGCTGGCGCCCCGATACGCGCTACAGCGCATGGCATCTGTTTCTGACGTTATGGCTGGTACTGATCACCCACCCGCTGCTGGACGCCTTCACCAGTTACGGCACGCAGCTATGGTGGCCGCTCAAGCCCGTGCCCACCAGTTGGTCCAGCATTTTCATCATCGACCCGTTTTTCACGCTGCCCCTGCTTGCGGCCGCCGTCTTCGCGCTGGTCGCCGGCGAGCGGCCGCGCACCCGTCCCATGCTGTGCTGGGCGCTGGGGTTTTGCGTCGCCTACCTGGCGCTTTCCGTATTGGCCAAGCAGCTGGCCGAGACCCGGGTGCGCGACGCCCTGGCGCGCGAGGGACAGCATATCACCGCCATGTTCTCGACGCCGCAGCCCTTCACCATTCTGTTGTGGCGCGTGCTGGCGCGAACCGACGACGATCACTATATCGAAGCCATCACCAGCCTGCTCGACAGCCCGCCCTCCGCAAGCCCGGACTCGGAAGCGCCCGCCGCCGGCGAGGCGGACGGGCCGGCAAAGGCCCCAGGCCGGCATGAAAGGCGAATGAGCGCCGACGGCAAGGGCCCTCCGGAGCATATCAAACTGCCCTTGAACAGCCGGCTGGGCGCCGCTCTGCCGCCGACGCCGCAGCTCTCAGGCCTGCGATGGTTCACGGACGACTGGCTGCGCTACGACGACGTGGACGGCCGCCTGGTGGTCAGCGACCTGCGCATGGGCCTGGGCACGGGCTATTATTCCTTCCGCTTCCTGATCGCGCGGCGGACCTCGTCCGATGAGCCTTGGACCGTCGTCCAGCCCCGCTACTGGCCACGCGATCGCGGCATGACCGAGCTTTCCGCCGTCATCCGGCGCATATGGCGGCAGACCCCGGCCCTGCCTCTGGCGACATGGGAAAAGAACATGACGCTCCCCATTGACGTCCGAAGCCGGTAAAGCCGTCCGCCCTAGCTCAATTGCGCAGCCAGGCGTGCGCGATAGTCGCTCAGGGAAGGCGGCAAGCCGTGCCGAAGTTTGTCGAACAATTCAGCATGGGAGGCAAGCTCTTTGCGCCAGACCTCGGCGTCGATCGCCGTGATCCGGGCGAAGTCGTCCTCGCGGAATTCCAGGCCGTCCCAGGTCAGATCTTCGTAGCGCGGCGTGGTGCCGAACAAAGTGTCCCGCCCTTGCGCCACACCTTCGATACGTTCCAGCATCCACTTCAGCACCCGCATGTTTTCACCGAAGCCGGGCCAGATGAAACGGCCCTGCTCGTTGATCTGGAACCAGTTGACGGCGAAGAAGCGCGGCAGAGTGGCGTCCGCTGCCTGCAGCTTTTCGCCCAGCGCCAGCCAGTGCGCGAAATAGTCGCTCATGTTGTAGCCGCAGAAAGGCAGCATGGCGAAAGGGTCGCGGCGCACCACGCCCTGGGCGCCCGCCGCCGCGGCGGTGGTCTGGGAACCCAAGGTGGCGGCCATGTATACCCCTTCGGTCCAGTTGCGCGCCTCGATGACCAGCGGCACCGTGTCGTCGCGCCGCCCGCCCACGATAAAGGCGTCGATGGCGACGCCTTCGGGATTGTCCCAATCGGGATCGATGGCGGGATTCTGCTGGGCCGATACCGTGAACCGGGCATTGGGGTGGGCGGCCTTGCGGCCGCTGTCCGGCGTCCAGTCGCGCCCTTGCCAATCCAGGCAATGGGCGGGCGCCGGCCCCATGCCTTCCCACCATACGTCGCCATCGTCGGTCAAGGCCACATTGGTGAAGAGCACGTTCTGCCGCAGCGAGGCCATGCAGTTGTAGTTGGTTTTTTCATTGGTGCCGGGCGCGACGCCGAAATAGCCCGCCTCGGGATTGATGGCGCGCAGACGGCCGTCGGCGCCCGGCTTGATCCAGGCGATATCGTCGCCTATGGTCGTAATCTTCCACCCCGGCAAGGATGCCGGCGGTATCATCATGGCGAAGTTGGTCTTGCCGCAGGCCGAAGGGAAAGCGGCCGCGACATGCATTTTCTTGCCTTGCGGCGAGGTAACGCCCAGGATGAGCATGTGCTCGGCGAGCCAGCCTTCATCGCGCCCCATGCTGGACGCAATACGCAGCGCAAAACACTTCTTGCCCAGCAGCGCATTGCCGCCATAGCCGGAGCCGAAGGACCAGATCTCGCGCGTTTCAGGGTAGTGGACTATGTACTTGGTGTCATTGCAGGGCCAGGGCACATCGGCCTCGCCTTTTTGCAGGGGCTTGCCGACGGAGTGCACGCAGGGCACGAAATTGCCGTCAGGGCCCAGGACATCGTAGACCCGGCGGCCCATGCGCGTCATGATGCGCATGTTCGCGACGACGTAAGGGGAATCGGTAAGCTCCACGCCGATGTGGGCGATGGGCGAGCCCAGCGGCCCCATGGAGAACGGGATGACGTACATGGTTCGGCCGCGCATGCTTCCCTCGAACAGCCCGTTCAGCGTCGCGCGCATCTGCGCGGGCGCCATCCAGTTATTGGTCGGGCCCGCGTCTTCCTGCCTTTCCGAGCAGATGAAGGTGCGGTCTTCGACGCGCGCCACATCGCTGGGGTCGGACCAGGCCAAGTAGGAATTAGGCCGTTTGGCCGGGTTCA
>Ga0180220_1001633_pt1 | contig 16065 bp, 19 predicted proteins | sample eDN5th37CBELigBY_FD_151335 | JGI IMG/M metagenome (GOLD analysis project Ga0180220, IMG submission 151335) | Enriched backyard soil microbial communities from Emeryville, California, USA - eDNA 5th pass 37_C BE-Lig BY (version 2) (version 2) | ecosystem: Environmental > Terrestrial > Soil >...
GGGTGATCTGTGAGATCATGAACCCGGACGGCACGATGGCGCGGCGCCCGGATCTCGAAGCCTTTGCCGCCCGCCACGGGCTCAAGTTCATCACTGTCGCGCAGATCGTGGCCTACCGGCTGCGTACGGAGCGTCTGGTGCGGAGGATCGCCGAGACGCGGTTCCCGACCCGCCTCGGTGAGTTCACGCTGGTAGCGTACGAGAACCAGGTCGATCACCGGGAGCACGTCGCCCTCGTCAAGGGAGACATCGCAGGAAAGAAGAACGTGCTGGTCCGCATGCATTCCGAGTGTCTGACGGGGGACGTCTTCCACTCGATGCGGTGCGACTGCGGCGACCAGCTCCACGCAGCCATGCGCCGGATCCACGAGGAGGGTGAGGGCGCAGTGGTCTACCTGCGGCAGGAGGGGCGCGGGATCGGACTCGGTAACAAGGTCCGGGCGTACGCGCTCCAGGACCAGGGGCAGGACACTGTCGAAGCCAATGAGACGCTGGGCTTCAAGCCCGATCTCCGCGACTACGGCATCGGCGCGCAGATTCTTCTGGACCTCGGCCTGACGTCGATCCGGCTGCTCACCAACAACCCGCGCAAGATCGTGGGGCTGGAAGGGTACGGTCTGCGTATCACCGGGCGCGAACCGATCCAGGTCCAGGCCACCGACTACAATCGTGGCTATCTGCAAACCAAGCGGACCAAGCTGGGTCACCTCCTGTCCGATCTCGACGGCGGTGCGCCGGCCTCGCCGGGGCCCGCGACAAACGACGAAATGGAAGCCGGCGATGGTGCCGGCGATGAGGCACGCGCTATCGCGGGTGGTGCGGCATGAGCGAATACCAGGGGAAGCTCGACGGTTCGAATAACCGCTTTGCGTTGCTGGTCAGCCGATTCAATTCACTGGTCACGGAGCGACTGCTCGATGGCGCCCGCGCGTGTCTCGTCCAGCACGGCGTCAGCGAAGCGGACATCCACATCGTCTGGGTGCCGGGCGCCTGGGAACTTCCCCAGGCGGCGAAACAGCTCCGGGATCGCGGTGACTACGCCGCGATCGTCGCCCTCGGTTGCGTGATCCGCGGTGAGACTCCGCACTTCGACTACGTGGCGGGGGCTGCGGCCAATGGGCTGGCGACCGTCGCGCTCGAGGGTTCGGTGCCGATAGCGTTCGGCGTCATCACCACGGAAAATGCAGACCAGGCGCTCGCTCGGGCGGGCGGCAAGAGCGGTAACAAGGGATGGGAGGCGGCGCTGAGCGCACTCGAAATGGCGAGTCTGTTCCGGCGCCTGGAGGAGGAACTTGGGGGATCGTAGCTTCAGGGACCGCAGCCGGGCTCGGTCGTGGGTACTCCAGATCCTGTACGCGTGGGAATCACGCAGCAGCGAGGTGTCGCCCCTCGTTGTGTACGAGGAGTTCCTTGCCGAACGCAATGTCTCGTCCAGCAGCCGGCTGTACATCCGCGCGCTACTCGACGCGATCGCGGGCAACATCACGGAAATCGACCGGCAGCTCGAAGGCGCATTGACCAACTGGCGACTGAACCGCCTCGCCGCGATAGATCGCAACATACTCCGGATCGCCGCGGCTGAGATGCTCTACGTGGAAGATGTGCCTCCGCGCGTGTCGATCCAGGAAGCCATAGCCCTCGCCGAGAAGTTCGGCACGTCGGATAGTCCACGATTCGTGAACGGCGTGCTGGATGCGCTGATGCGTCGGATCGACGGCAGGGATCGACGGGGCAGGGAGAAGCCGGAGGTGTAGCTCCTGAGAGTACTGGTCCTCAACTGGCAGGACCGCCTCAATCCGCAGGCGGGCGGCGCCGAGATCCACCTGCACGAGGTCTTCGGCCGGCTGGCTTCAATGGGATGGAGCATCACGGCGCTCGTGTCGGGGTGGGAAGGCGCCGCGCCCGTGGAAACCGTGGACGGGATCGAAGTGCACCGCGTCGGCGGGCGCTATTCGTACGCGATCCACGCACCGCGCTACTACCGGTCACGGCTGCGCACAAACGCATACGATGTGGTCGTGGAAGACCTCAACAAGGTGCCGCTGTTCTGCCCCTTGTGGGTCGACTCGCCGGTCGTTCTCCTGGTCCATCACCTCTTCGGGCGCACGGCTTTCGAGGAGGCGTCCGTCCCTGTCGCGACGGCCACGTGGCTGCTCGAGCGGCCGCTACCCATCGTCTACCGCCGGGTCCCCGTCCAGGCCGTGTCCAGGAGCACGGCGGACGACCTCGTCCGGAGATGCTTCGATGGGGACCGGATCGTCGTCATACCCAACGGCGTGGACCTGGACTACTTCTCGCCCCACCCCGAAATCCCCCGATTTCCCGATCCCACGCTCCTCTACCTCGGCCGGCTCAAGGCATACAAGCGCGTAGACATCATCCTGCGCGCCGCGGCAGAGCTGGTCCGGCGCGGAGTCCCGTTCAGGCTCATCATAGCAGGACGCGGCGATGATGCACCCCGCCTCGAGGCGTTGCGCAACGAGCTGAAGCTCCAGAACGTCGTGGAACTGGTCGGGTTCGTACCGGAGGACGTCAAACGCGATCTCTTCCGCCGCAGCTGGGTCCATTTGCTCACGTCGCCCAAAGAAGGGTGGGGTATCACCAACATCGAGGCAGCCGCGTGCGGTACGCCGACCGTGGCGAGCGACTCGCCCGGCCTCCGCGATTCGGTGGTGGATGGGGAAACGGGATTCCTGGTGCCGCACGGCGACGTCGACGCGCTGGCCGACCGGCTCCAGCACCTGATCGAGGACCCCGTTCTGCGGGAGCGGCTATCTACTGGCGCGCGGCGCTTTGCCGAGCGATTCTCCTGGGACCGGGCGGCAGCGGCCACCGCGGCGCATATCCGAGCCAGCGCGCGGCGACAGGCAAAAGGGGGCGTGACACAGTGAAAGCACTGACGGTCAAGGAATTCCTCGACAGCAAGGGCGAATCACTCGAGCTCGAGCTGCTCACCGCCGGGGCCGACCTGAACCGCGAGATCACGGCGGCCAGCATCTCCAGCCCCGGCCTCGTCATTGCCGGCTACACTGACCGCTTCGGACCGGGTCGGCTCCAGGTGCTCGGTGAGACCGAGATCAGCTACATGCGCTCCCTCCCCGCGCAGGAGCTCCGGCGCGTTTCCTCTGCGCTCCTGTCGCTTGCGATTCCTGCGCTCATCGTCACGAAAGCCCAGGACGTTCCGGAAGTCCTGCTGGACATCGCCCGGGAACGGGGAATGCCGATCATCCGGACGAGACTACGGACCGGTGAGTTCTACCGGCGGGTCCATCCATTTCTCGAGGCCCGGTTCGCGCCGACGACCACCATGCACGGATCACTCGCCGACGTGTATGGCGTCGGTCTGCTCTTCGTCGGGCGGAGCGGCATCGGCAAGAGCGAATGCGTCCTCGACCTCATCGAGCGCGGGCACAGGCTGGTGGCGGACGATCTCGTCTACATCAGTCGGCGCGGCAACGACGTGTTGATCGGTCGCGGCCACGAGCTGCAACGCCATCACATGGAGATCCGCGGGATCGGGATCATCGATATTCCCACGCTCTTCGGTATCCGGGCGATCCGCCAGCAGAAGCGGGTCGAAGTCGTGGTTCAGCTCGAAGACTGGAACGACAGGACCTACTACGACCGGACGGGGTTGGAAACGGAGGAGATCGAGATCCTGGGGGTGAACGTTCCGAAGGTCACGATACCGCTGAACCCGGGAAAGAACATCACGGTGATCTCCGAAGTCGTCGCAATGAACCATCTCCTGAAGTATTCCGGCGTGCATTCGGCGGTGCGCTTCAATCAGCGCCTCAAGGAAGCGATGCGTCCCGTCCGGGACTACCTGGAGGAGGATTATGAGTGACGCTACTCCCATCCAGGGTATCGTCCTGTCCCACGGCGATATGGCGGCCGGGCTGACGAGTGCGGTCCGATTGATCGCAGGTGCGGATGAGGACGCGCTGGTGCCGGTGAGCAACCAGGGCGTTTCGCCGGACGTGGTCGTCGAGCGGATCAGGGAGCTGGCCGGGGAACGGCCGACGATACTCTTCACCGACCTCCAGAGCGGGAGCTGCGCGTTCGCAGGGCGTCGTCTCTGCCACGAACGCGCGGACTTCGTCGTGATATCCGGCGTGAACTTGCCCATGTTGCTGGAGTTCGTGTTGCGGCGGGACGTTCCGTTGGCCAAACTCGTACCACTGCTGCTCGAAAAGGGAAGAGCAGCGATTGCCTGTGCACCCGGGGAGCTGGGGCGAGATGCCGATCGTGCTGTTTCGAGTGGATGAACGCCTCATCCACGGCCAGGTAGTCGTGGGCTGGGGCGCGCAGCTCCACCCCGAGCGGATCGTAGTCGTAGACGACGAGCTGGCGGATTCGAAGTGGGAGCAGGAACTCTACACGCTCGGTCTGCCGAGCGACCTGGAAGCGGAGTTCGAACCTGTGTCCCGTGCGCGGGATCTGATCGACGAGTGGCGGCGTAGTCCTCGCCGAACGCTGATTCTGACCAGGGATATCTCGACCATGCGGCGGCTCGGCGAAGGTGGACTGCTCCGGGAGGAAGAGGTAAACATCGGGGGGATTCACTTCGCGCCAGGCCGGGACGCGGTGTTGCCGTACGTTTTTCTCAGCAGCGAGGAGCGGGCGGAGCTTCGGAAGCTGGCCGCGGACGGAGCAGTGATCCAGGCGAGAGACCTGCCCGGTTCGCGGCGAGTCGAGCTAGCGGACCTGTTGGACGAAGGCGGCGCGTCGGGATGAACCTCCCGCTGCTCCTCGTGCTGGGCGGATTCATCGGGCTGGACGCGACATCGGCGCCGCAGCTCATGATATCGCGGCCGATCGTTGCCGCAACGCTCTCGGGATTGGCGTTCGGCCACCCGGCCGAGGGGATGCTTCTGGGTGTGATCCTGGAAGCGTTCTCACTCGTGATCCTTCCGGTCGGGGCGGCGAAATACCCCGAATCGGGTACTGCGGCGGCGGCTGCCGCGGCCGCATACGCGAGTGTGGCAGCGCCAGGTCTCGACGCACCGGTCCTGTTCCTGTCGGCGGCGTTCGGATTGGTCTGGGAACGGGTTACCGGCGCGACCGTTACATGGGTGCGGCGGCTGAACGAGCGCCTCGTGGAGTGGCGCCCGAGTCCGGGGCGAGTCGTGTCACGCGAGGTCGAGCGGCGCCATGTTGCCGCCATGTGCGCGGACTTCCTGCGCGGCGGTCTCGTCACTGTGGTCGGCGCGGTGGCAGGCGCGGCGCTGATCGGCATAGCGGCGCCGATTTGGACGCTGCGCGCTGGGGCCGCGCTGGGGATCATGTTCGTGGGCGCCGCGGCGATGGTCGCCGCCTCGCTGCCCCTATTCGGCGGCTGGCGCGAACGGCGGCTGGCCTTCTCACTCGGCATCCTGTGCGGTCTCCTCATGGTCCTGTTTCGATGACCAGGTTGAGTCGCCGGGCGAGGATCGCCGTGTTCCTGCGGTCGTTCGCGGTGCAGGGTTCGTGGAACTACCGCAGTCTGATCGGGACGGGATTCGCGTTCGCACTGCTACCGGCCCTTCGAGAGATCTATCGAGAGCGCGGTGAGCTGGACGCTGCCGTCGAGCGACACAATGGTCTGTTCAACAGCCATCCGTACCTGGCGCCCCTGGCCCTCGGTGCGGTGGCCGCAATGGAAGCAGAAGGCGAATCGCCCGCGCTGATCGATCGCTTCAAGACGGCGATCCGGGGTTCGCTCGGCACGCTCGGTGACCGCCTGATCTGGGCGACCTGGCGCCCGCTCTGTCTGCTGATTGCGATCGCACTGGCCGCCGCCGGCGCGGCGTGGTGGGTGGTGCCGGTGGCGTTCCTGGTCGTGTACAACGTCGGCCACGTCTGGCTCAGGTGGTGGGGATTTCGGGCCGGACTCCGGGAGGGCCGCAACGTCGGGGAGAAGCTCCGCCATTCGGCGGTCGGTACTGCCCAGCGCGGCAGCAGTGTGGTTGGTGCATTCCTGGTCGGCCTCGCGCTACCGCTCCTGGTCTCGGGTGGCGTGCTGGCCGATGGTATGGGGTGGGAGTGGGTCGCAGCGGCTTCGGCTGCCGCGCTTCTCGGGCTCCGTCGCGGTCCCGCATTGAGATCGCCGCTCGCCATCGTTCTCGTGGCGGTGGCCATATTCGGCTGTCTGACAGGATTACTCGAATGAATCCGGCATCCATGGAGATGCAGCGAACGGTCGTGATACGGAACCGTAACGGATTGCACGCGCGACCGGCCGCCGAATTCGTCAAGCTGGCGAGCCGGTTCCGCGCCGAGATCACGGTGCGCAAGAACGACCTCGAGGTAAGCGGGAAGAGCATCCTCGGCGTCATGATGCTCGCCGCCGAATACGGTAGCGAGTTGACCATCCGCGCCACGGGCGAGGATGCGTCCGACGCCGTCGAGCATCTCGCCGCGCTGATCGAGCGCACGATCGAAGAGGAGTAACGGATTTGTCCCTGGTGCGTGACGGAATTCCGGCCTCGCCGGGTATCGTGATCGGCCCGGCGCACGTGCTCCGGTGGGAAGTGCCGCAGGTGCCCCATCGGACCGTGCAGCCCGAAGAGGTCGAACGCGAGGTGGAGCGCTTCGAAGAGGCGAGGCAGTGGGCAAAGTCGCGCATCCGCGAGATCCGCGACCAGGCGGCCAGCCGGCTGGGGGAGATCGAGGCCCAGATCTTCGAACCCCAGCTCCTCATGCTCGATGATCCGGAGCTGCGCGGCGGGACCATCGCCTACATCCGCGACAACAGGCTCTCCGCCGCCCGCGCCTTCCAGCTCTGCATGCTCGAGTTCCAGGCCGACTGGCGGCGCACGGGCAATCCGATGATCATGGACCGGCTCAACGACCTCCTCGACGTGGAGGTCCACGTGATTCGCCGACTGCTCGGGTTGCCGGACCCGGACCTCGCGATCGACGGGCCGGAGAGCGCGATCCTGATCGCACGGGACCTTACGCCGACACTCACTGTCCAGCTGGACCGAAACCGGATCATTGGAATCGCCACGGATGCCGGGACCCAGACGTCGCACTCCGCCATCCTTGCGCGCGCGTTGAATCTCCCGGCGGTCGCCGGGCTGACCGATCTCGCCGAAATCGTCGAAACCGGACAGAGGGTGATCCTCGACGGGCGGACCGGTCGTGTCATCGTGGATCCAACGGACGAGGAGCTGGAATTCTATCGCGAGAAGGACATCAAGGTCCGGGAATGGGAGCAACAGCTCCTCCTTCTCGCCCACCTCGATGCGGTCACGCCCGATGGCCAGGCCGTGATACTGCGCGGCAACATCGACCTGCCCTCCGAGGCAGAGAATGCGCGCGACCACGGCGCCCGGGGGATCGGCCTCTTCCGGACGGAGTTCCTGGTAGTCGGTCGCAACGCCATGCCGCAGGAGGATGAGCAGTACCGCGCCTACCGCCAGGTGGCTGAAGCCTTTCCGGGCGAAGCCGTCATCATCCGCACCTTCGATCTCGGCGGTGACAAGTTCCCGACTTTCCTCAACATGCCGCCCGAGGAGAACCCCTTCCTTGGCTGGCGGGCCATTCGAGTTTGCCTCGACGTGCCCGAGCTGTTCCGCGCACAGCTCCGGGCGATCCTGAGGGCGACGGCGCACGGTGACGTCCGTATCCTGCTCCCGTTCATCAGCAGCGTGGACGAGGTCCATGAAACACGCGCGATGCTCGAGGAGGAAAAGGCCAGGCTTGCAGCAGACGGAATCCCGTTCGATCCGGATTACAAGCTGGGCGTAATGATCGAGACCCCCGCCGCCGCGCTGATCGCTGCGGAGCTGGCGCGGCATGCGGATTTCCTTGCGATCGGTACCAACGATCTCGTGCAGTACACTCTCGCGGTGGACCGTGGAAACGCGCGCCTGGCACCGCGTTACGCACCGTTCCATCCAGCAGTGCTGGAACTACTTCGCGGTACTGCCGCCGCCGGTCACAATGCCGGCATCGAAGTGAGCGTTTGTGGCGAGCTCGCAGCCCACCCGCTCGGCGTGTATCTGTTCCTCGGCCTGGGGATACACGCGCTGAGCGTTGGGCCGGCGTCATTGCCTGAAGTCAAGAAAATCATTCGCTCGATCCCGGCCGGTGACGCCCGCGCTACGGTCGAGGCGGCGCTGAAAGCCGGGACCCAGGCGGACGTCACGCGAATTCTCGAATCCGGGATCTCGAAGTGGCTCGACCTCTCCCCGTTTGCGGGGAGCTGGAACTTGTCCCCCCAGGACTGAGCCGCTAACTTGCGGCGCGAAAAATTGGCCGCTTTCCGGAGCCGCGATTGACTCGCCGCCTGGTCACATCCGAATCCGTCACGGAAGGGCACCCCGACAAGATCGCCGACCAGATCAGCGACGCCGTGCTCGATGCTGTGCTCGAGCAGGACGGCGCCGCCAGAGTCGCGTGCGAGGTACTCCTCACGACGGGTCTCGTCCTCGTCGCTGGCGAAATGACGACGAGCGCGACGGTGGACGTACCAGACGTCGCGCGGGAGACCATCCGGCGAATCGGCTATGACCGCCCGGGTTACGGCTTCTCGGCTGACGATTGCTCGGTACTCGTGGCGCTTGGCCGCCAATCCCCTGACATTGCCCGCGGTGTCGACCCTGGCGGGGCGGGGGACCAGGGGATGATGTTCGGGTACGCAACGTCCGAAACGCCCGAGCTCATGCCTGCCTCGATCGTCATTGCGCACGACCTGGTCCGGCGCCTGGCTGAACTCCGGAAAAGCGGTGCGTTGCCGTGGCTGCGCCCTGACGGCAAGGCGCAGGTCACCGTCGAATACGAGGACGGGCGGCCGGTGGGGGTACGGTCGGTCGTCGTGAGTACGCAGCACGAGCCCGACATCGGCCTGCCCGAGCTGAGACGGGAGATACTCGAGCGCGTGATCGAGCCGAGTATGCCGGCCGGGTGGTTCGACCCTGCGACGTGCCGCACGCACGTGAATCCTACCGGCCGCTTCGTGGTCGGCGGGCCGCACGGCGATACGGGACTTACCGGGCGGAAGATCATGGTTGACAGCTACGGCGGCGTCGCCCGCCACGGTGGCGGCGCCTTCAGTGGGAAGGATGGCACGAAGGTCGATCGGTCCGCAGCTTACGGGGCGCGCTGGGCTGCAAAGAACGTTGTCGCAGCCGGGATCGCCGAACGGTGCGAGGTGCAGCTCGCCTACGCCATCGGCGTCGCTGACCCCGTTTCCGTCGCAATCGACACCTTCGGCACCAGCGTCTTCCCGGATTCCAGGATCGCCGAAGCCGTCGCCAGAGTCTTCGACTTCACGCCGGGGGGGCTGATCCGGGCGCTCGGCCTTACATCGCCGATTTTCCGGCCGACCGCGGCATACGGCCACTTCGGGCGCGAGCCGGAGCGAAAGAACCGTGGCGGACGGCAACTCGATTTGTTTCCGTGGGAGCGAACGGACCGCGTGGACGAGCTGCGGTCCATCCTGATTACCTGATCAACCAGAAAGCCTTCGAGGAGGTGGGTTCATGGCCACACAGGCCGGAGTGCCTCACGATATCAAGGATGTATCGCTCGCGGACAAGGGCCGGCTCCGAACGGTCTGGGCGGAACGGCAGATGCCGGTGCTGCGCCAGATCCGCGAGAGGTTCGAACGGGAGAAGCCGCTCGCTGGACAACGCCTGTCTGCGTGCCTCCACGTCACGACCGAGACCGCGAATCTCGCCATCACGCTGAAGGCCGGAGGCGCCGAGGTCGCACTGTGCGCGTCCAACCCTCTCTCCACGCAGGACGACGTGGCGGCACACCTCGTCCGGGACCACGAGATCTCGGTATACGCGATCCGCGGCGAGGACCACGACACATATTACGACCACATTCGCGCAGCGCTCGCGTTCAGGCCGCACATCACGATGGACGACGGTGCCGACCTCGTCGGCGCCATCCACATGCTGGCGCTGGACCGCTTCGACGACCTGGCGAATCCGATCCGGACCTGGGCTCTCGGGCTGACGGCTGAGGACCGGAATGCGGTCGTGCGCGGCGTAGTGGGCTCGACCGAGGAAACGACGACGGGCGTGATTCGCCTGAAAGCAATGGCCAGGGATGGCGTTCTCCAGTTCCCGGTCATCGCCGTCAACGATTCCTACACCAAACACCTCTTCGACAACCGCTACGGCACCGGTCAGAGCACGCTGGACGGCATCCTGCGGGCGACGAACCTGCTGCTGGCGGGATCCGTGGTCGTGGTGGTGGGGTACGGATGGTGCGGTCGCGGGTTCGCAGCGCGTGCCCGCGGAGCCGGCGCCAACGTAATCGTCACCGAAGTCGACCCGATTCGCGCGCTGGAAGCGGCGATGGACGGTTACCGCGTCCTCCCGATGGAGGAGGCTGCGACCGTCGGCGACATATTCGTGACGCTGACGGGCGACATTCACGTCCTGCGCGCGGAGCACTTCGTCCGGATGAAGGACGGCGCAGTCGTGGCGAATTCCGGCCACTTCAACGTCGAGCTGGACCTCGATGCCCTGGAGCGGATCGCGGATGGTCCGCCTTCCACGGTACGCGAGTTGGTGCAGGAGTACCGCGTCGACGGCAAACGGATCTACGTGCTCGGTGAAGGTCGTCTCATCAACCTCGCCGCCGCCGAGGGGCATCCCGCATCCGTCATGGACATGAGCTTCGCGAACCAGGCGCTCGCGGCGGAGTACCTGGCGCGCAACGCGGGCTCCATGCCCCGTGAGGTGCATCGTGTGCCGGAGTCTTTGGATCGCGAGATCGCAAGGCTGAAGCTCACGAGCATGGGTATCGAAATCGACCGGCTGACGCCGGAGCAGGAGAAGTATCTCGCGTCCTGGGAGATGGGGACGTGACGTGATGCAGGGGCCCACATGACCGAAGTCAAAGTCCAGAGCCTGGGACTGGACCCATCGTCGAATACGCCGGTCGTCATCCTCCGGGAGACGGACGGGACCAGGGTTCTACCGATCTGGATCGGACCGGGCGAGGCGCGCTCGATCGCGATGGAGCTGGCCGGGATGAAGTTCTCCCGGCCATTGACTCACGATCTGTTCGCGACAGTGATCGCCGGACTTGGCGGAACGTTGAAGCGGGTCCACATCACCAAGGTGGTGGACAATACCTACTACGCCGAGCTGATCATCCAGCGCGGCAACGACCTGATCACCGTCGATGCGCGGCCGTCGGACTCGATCGCCATCGCGCTCCGGATGGAAGCCCCGATCTTCACGAGTGAGGAGCTGCTGGAGCGGACGGCGATCGAGATCGCGGAAGCGGAATCGGGCTCGTTCGGCGGATTCGGAGCCGGCGAGACCGAGACGGGTGGCGAATCGGGTGGTCTCAAGGCAGAAGAGCTGAAGGAATACCTCCGCCGCATGAACCCCGAGGACTTCGGGCGGTTCAATCCATGATGACAACGCAGTACCCGTCACGCCGGCCGAGCGGGCGAGCGCGCGCGCTCGTCGCGGTGGTCACGTTTTTCGTGCTCGGAGTGGGCGCAGTTCGCGGCCTCGTGGCGCAGGAGGAATCCGGTGGGGCGAGTGGCGCTGCGACCGGCCTCGCCGGCCGCGTCGAAGACCAGGCCGGGCAGCCGGTTGCCAACCTGCCGGTGGCGCTGCACCGGCTCGACCCGGATGGCAACGGGATCGAGCTGGCACAGACCGTGACCGATGACGGCGGTGAGTTCCGGTTCAGCGCTGATTTCACGGCGGACGGTATCTACTTCGTAGCCACGCGCTACGACAACGTCATCTACGTCGGCATTCCATTCCATCCGCCGGGCCCGCCTGAAGGCGAATACGTCGTGCTGGTCGGGGATCCTTCCATGGGACTGCAGCTGGGCGGTCCGCTCCCCGAAGAAGCGATGCTCCCCGACAGACCGGCCGACCTGCCACTGGCGGGCATTGCGTTCGCCGTGCTCACGCTCGCCGGTTTCCTCACGCTCGCATGGCGTGACGGCGCGCGCGGGAACTGGCGACGGGACGTCTTGCGCCTCGCCGAGCTGGAAGAGGCGTACGCCGACGGGCAGGACGATACGGTCCCCGAAGCGGAGCGTGACCTCTACGAGAAGCGCAGACAGCAACTCTGGGAACAGCTGCTCCGGCGGACCGGCGCCGGCTGAGCCGGGGCGCTAGCCAATGCCCATCCTCGAGACCGACTCGATCATCCTCCAGGCGTTCGCCTACAGCGAATCCAGCAAGATCCTGCGTCTCGCGACGCCTGCCCACGGAATAATCCCGGCAATCGCGAAGGGTGCCATGCGCCCGAAGAGCCCGTACGGCGGCGTGCTCGAACCATTTACGCGCGGCACGGCGACGATCCACCTCAAGGGAGGCCGCGATCTCCAGACCCTGTCCGGTTTCGACCTCGTGCGCAGCGGACACGCGCTGTGCCGCGACCTGACGCGTTTCGCCGCAGCGTCGGTCCTGGCCGAGCTCGTCCTCCGGACCACTGTGGAGAGCGCGGAGTCCGGCACGTTCGACCTGCTGGACGCCGCGTTGCGGGAGCTCGAAGCGGCGGAAACGGGCGGCGTCGACCGCGTCGCACTGGCGCACGCATGGAAGCTCGTCGGGCATCTCGGCTATGCCCCGGTGCTCGACGCGTGCGTAGCCTGCGGCCGCGCCCTGGGTGGGGAAGAGGACGGCTTCTTCGACTACGATGGGGGCGGCGCACGGTGCATGGCGTGCGGGAGACCGCCGTTCGGACGGCCGCTCCCATCGACCGCGCGAAACGACCTCAGGCGCCTGTGCGCCGGTGAGGTGGTACCGTTGACGCGTTCGGCGGCCCACTGGGACCTCTTCGCCACCTTCCTCGGATGCCACCTCCTGGAGCAGGGATCGCTCCGGTCATTCGGCGTGCTCGCCGGTCTCCTCGATTCGTAGCCGGTTTCCGCCGGAACTATCCGTCTGCGCATCGCCGGAAATGTTTGGCCTGGCCGTGGATGATACGCCCTACCACCGGGATCGTCGACCTTTGCGCCCTCGATGCGAATGGGCGCACCGCACAACGCCAGTCGTCACCTGGCGGCCTGGCCTGACGCCCACCCGAGGGCACCGGAACGATACTTGCGACCGCCATGCATTTCGATTCAGGATGAATCGTGCGCGGGCAACTCATTGTGCGGAGACAACGTGGCATCCAACAACGCGTGTGGCTCATGAGAAGACTTGACCCGGGACCAGGATGTGCGTATCATTTCGGCGAGGCTCGGCAATTGTAACGAAAACACACACACCCTGGAGGGCCATCGCAAACTCAGCTACAGCACATGTAGTCGTGTGCGGAGGTGACGATGAGACGCGGCAGTAGCGTCGGTGTCATCCTCCTTCTCGCGCTAGGGTTGGTTGCCACACCGAGTTATGCGCAAGTCTCGGGCGGAGCATCGCCCGGTGCGCGGGATCGCGGAACCCGACTCGAGCAGAACTATCCGAATCCATTCAACCCGGAGACGCGCATTCCGTTCGAGCTCGACGAATCGTTGTTCGCGGACGGAACTCCGGTAAAAGTCACGATTCGGATCTACAACATCCTGGGGCAGCCGATCGCAACACCGATCGCGCTGAACCACACCGAAAAGCCGGGAGCGCCGGTCGACCAACTGGTCTACACGGTACCCGGCAGGCACGAAGCTCACTGGGACGGTCGCTATCAACGGACCGGCCAGGAGGTGCCGTCGGGTCAGTACTACGTGCAACTCACGGTAGAGGCCCGGGAACGTGTGCGGCATACGATGCCGGTAACGGTAGCGAAGTAGACCGGCTGGCGGTTGCCGCGGGATGACTGAGGAAAGAGAAGCGCCGGACGCCCGTGAAGGGTCCGGCGCTTCTTCTTGTCATGTGCAGCGTGGCGTGCCTACTCCGTCACGTAGAGGAAGCGGCCGCAGTTGTCACAATGCCGGATCTGATTGTTCCGGCGCACGTCGCCGCTGACGGCCGTCGGGATCGCGACGAAGCAGCCGTAGCACAGGCCGTTGATGACGGGTACGACGGCCCGACTGCGGCCCGCCGAGATACGCTCGTATCGGCTCCGGATCGGCGTTTCGAGCTGGTCTAGCATTTCCGAGATCCGCTGATCGAGATCGCGTATCGCGTCATCGATGTTCACATGGAACTCCTGGACCTCGACCTGGCGCTCATCATCGACTTCGAGGAGGTCCCTGCGCTGCGACTTGAGGTCCTGGATCTGCAACAGGATTTCCAACTGAGGATGCATCCGCGACGTCCTTCCCGTTAGAGAGCCTTTTCCTCGAGCAGGCCGAGGAATTCATCCGGGGTAGTCAGGGCCTGCAGGCGGCCCGGGACGTCGGGTTCCTTCGCGAACTGCGCGATCTTTCCGAGAACTGGCAGGTACTGGTTGCTGACTTCGAGCGGGGGAGCGACGATGAGGAAGAAGTAATGGACCGGGCTGCTGTCGATTGCGTTGAAGTCGAGTCCCTTGGACTTCCTTCCGAATGCAACGCGGAGCCGGTTGACGACGAGCGAGCGACAGTGTGGTATCGCGATGCCCCTGCCGATGCCCGTCGAGCCGAGATTCTCGCGTCGTTTGAGCATCTTGAAGAGGATGCTCTCACTCTTTTCATCGAGACCGAGCAGGCCGATCAGCTCCTTCAGGACATCGTCCTTGGTTTCGCCGGCCAGCTCGAGGTTGACTGCATCTCTATGGAAAAATTCCCTCAATTCCATGTTCGGTGCCTCCAGAGGTCCTCGGCCATACGATCCGAAGCAATCGAAACATACAAGAGCGCCGGGCGCGTGTCAAAAGCCGGAAGTGATTGATAGAGCCCGCCGAGCGGGTTAGATTGGCAGCCATGAAACGTGACGTATTCTCCATGTTGACGAGCGGTTACGTGCCGCTCTACCTGGCGCCGCAGGCGGGTGTCAGTGAGTCGCCGTTCCGGCGCCTGTGTCGCAGGTTCGGCGCGGATGTGGTTACGAGCGAGTTCGTGAGCGCGGAAGGTCTTCGGCGGGGAAGTGAGCGCACGTGGGAGTATCTGCGCTTCGACGAAGCGGAAAGGCCCATCGGCGTTCAGATTTTCGGCGCTGACCCGCTCGCGATGGCCGAAGCCGCGGCGCTGGTGGAGGATGTGTACGCTCCGGACTTCATCGACATCAACTTCGGTTGTCCGGTGAAAAAGGTGGTGCAGCGAAACGGTGGTTCCGGCTGCCTGCGAGATCTCGACCTGGTGCAGCGGATCATTCGCGCCGTCAACCAGGCGGTTTCGGTTCCGGTGACGGTGAAGATCCGCAGCGGGTGGAGCGACGAAATGCGCAACCCTGTCGAAATCGGTTTGCGCTGCCAGGATGCTGGTGCCCGCGTGCTCACGCTGCACGCCCGGTCACGCACCCAGATGTATTCGGGTTCCGCCAACTGGGATGAGATAGCGGCCGTTGTCGACGCACTGGAGATCCCGGTGATCGGGAACGGCGACGTCTGGACCGGCGAGGATGCGCGACGCATGCGCGACCACACGGGTTGCGCGGGCATCATGATTGCGCGCGGATCCCATGGCGCGCCGTGGATCTTCGCGCAGGCGAGGGCTGCGCTGGAAGGCCGTCCCGTACCCGAGGCGCCCGGCGTCGTCGAGCGATTCGAAATTGTGATCGAGCACGCGACGAATGCCATTGAGTTCGAACGGGATGAATCCCGCGCCATCATCGAGTTTCGCAAGCATCTCGGGTGGTACACCAGGGGGTTGCCGAACGGGAAATCGCTGCGCCAGGAGTTGTATGGCGTACGGCACCTGGATGACGTGAGGCGTATCCTCGAGGGTTATCTGGCTGAGGCGTGCGCGGTGGCCGCATGACGCGAGACTCGATCCTCCAGCTTTTCGAGGCGGTAGCGGCGGGAAGGACGCAGCCCGGGGAAGCTCTCGACCGTCTCGGGACACTTGCGGTCGAGCAGGTGCTCGCGAACGGCATGCCGGTGGCGCGCATAGACCACCACCGGGAGCTACGCAACGGTTTTCCGGAAGTCGTTCTGTGCACCGGAAAACCGGTCGAGCAGGTAGTAGAGATCTGCCATCGTCTGGCCGCCGCCTCCGGTGGCTTCATTGCAACCCGCGCCGAGGCCGGGGTGCGCGACGCACTCGCGGAAGAGTTTCCCGGC
>Ga0180220_1001634_pt1 | contig 16062 bp, 13 predicted proteins | sample eDN5th37CBELigBY_FD_151335 | JGI IMG/M metagenome (GOLD analysis project Ga0180220, IMG submission 151335) | Enriched backyard soil microbial communities from Emeryville, California, USA - eDNA 5th pass 37_C BE-Lig BY (version 2) (version 2) | ecosystem: Environmental > Terrestrial > Soil >...
AACCTTCACTGAGCCCGCCGCAGACACCATCCAACTCACCTGGAACGCGTCAACGGATAACGTGGGCGTCACCGGTTACGACATCTTCGCGAACGGTCAGCTTCGCGGCAGCGTGAGCGGATCGACGCTCGCCTATACGGACAATCAACCCGCAAACGCAACCGTTGCCTACTACGTCATTGCCAAAGACGCCGCCGGCAATTCTTCCGAGCCAAGCAACACCGTAACCCGGTTCGGTTCGGGGGACAATCAGGCCGGACGGGGCGCAAACATGCCTTTTACCATTCTTGAAGCCGAATCTTCCTCCAACCCGACGAACGGCACGAAATTGGCCCCCAACTTTATCCCGGGCGATTTTGCGGGCGAAGCTTCCGGGCGTTCGGCCGTTTATCTCGATGCCAACGGGGAATACGTAGAGTTTACCCTTACCTCGCCGGCTAACGCCTTTGTGCTTCGCAATGCCGTAGCGGAAAACACCAGCGGAACGATCAGCGTTTACGTTGACGGCGTGGATAAAGGCAACTTTAACGTCTCCTCCAAGTACTCGTACGTATATGCTACGCCAACCACGCTTGGACGGCTGGGATACGACAACTCGGGCTCCAAAGCTTACTGGCTGTATGAAGATGCCCAACTCATGCTGGACCAAGTCTATCCGAAAGGAACCAAAATCAAGATTCAAAAAGACGCAGGTGACGTGCCGTGGATTTACGTGGATATGATCGAAACGGAAAACGTCGCCCCGCCGGCTTCGAATCCGGATCCGAGCAAATACGTCCAGGTGTCGAACACCAAATCGATTGAGCAAGCGCTGAACGAGTTCAGGCAAGATCCCACCAAAAAAGGAATCTTTATTCCTGCCGGCGAATGGACGATTCCATCCAAAATCCATTTGTACGGCCGGGCGACCGAAATCATCGGGGCCGGACCATGGCATACCAAGCTTATGGCTCCCCAAAACCAAACGAATACCGATGTCGGATTTAATATCGGATCGGAAGCCAACGGTTCAACCATCAAAAACTTATCCGCTTGGGGCAACTATGTCTACCGGCAGGACGGCCCGGGCAAATTCATCGACGGAAACGGCATGAAAAACGTCACCATCGAGAACGTTTGGGCGGAGCACTTCGTCTGCCTCTATTGGGGCGTGAACTCCTCCCACAACACGTTCAAAAACAACCGGATCAAGAACATGTTTGCGGACGGGATCAACATGACGAACGGTTCGTCCTACAACGTCATCGACAACAACTATGCCCGCGGCACCGGCGACGATTCGTTTGCCTTGTTCAGCGCGATCGATGCGGGCGGCTCCTACAACGTAGGCAACAAGTACACGAATCTTACCGCCACCAACGTCAGACGCGCCGCCGCTTTTGCCGTGTATGGCGGCCAAGGCAACCTGTTCCAGAATTTGTACGGGGCGGACACTCTGACTTACCCGGGCGTCACGATCAGCAGCCTAAGCTTCGGATACAACACGTTAGGTTTCGGCGATCAGGACACCGTCATCGACGGCGTCACGCTGGATCGCACGGGCGGGGATTTCTGGACCAGCGTCGGAGCCGACGATAAAATCAATGATTATCAAAACTTCGGAGCCATTTGGTTCCATGGCGGCGACCGGAGCTTCAAGAACATTCTCGTGAAAAACGTCGATATCAATCAACCGGTGTACTTTGGGCTCATGTTCCAATCCAAATCTCCGGAAAATCTGCCGATGGAAAACGTTCGCCTGGAAAACATCAACATCAATCAACCGACCCGCTACGGGATCAAGCTCGTAGCCAAAGCGGAGGACGGGCAAGGACCGGTCGTCGGCACGGCGAGCTTCACCAACGTTAAAGTGAACAATCCCGGAATCAAAGCCATTTACGGCGAAGACAAAAGCCCGAATTTCCATGTGATCCGGGCGTCGGGCAACAACTGGTGATCGCGCGGGTTTCGGCGGGATGAAGATTGTCCCTTCACGCCGAAGCCCCTAAATAAAAAACAATTGTTACGGAGGACTGGAGGCGGAATCCTAACCGCGGCCGTCCTCCGTTTCTGTTGTTCATCCGTGCTTCTTAAGCGCTCTCTCTAACAGTGCCCCGGCATTCCGAATGCCAAAAAGAGGCTCCACCGGCCCGTGTTTGACCCGGTGGAACCTCTTTTTTCATCGCGTTATCGATTATTGCGCTTTGATCTGGTCGAAAAACTTCGTCTGCACGAGTTTGGCCGTCGCGTCCAGCTGCGCTTTGGAATCCGTTCCTTTCTTCGAGAACGACTCCTGTACGACGTTGGACATGGCGCCGTAATAATCCTGCGTTCCGTACTGCGCCTCGGGTTTGCCGTCGATGAGGCTCAGCATTTTTTCGTCGTAACGATAAACGTTGTCGTATTTGTCGTAGATGGCATTGACCTTCTTCGCGTATTCGGAGTTATCGCTGAAGTAGTTCAGCGGTGCGGGCACGTAATATTTGTTTTTGCCTTTACGTTCTTGAATGTTGGCGTCGAGGGCTTCGAGGCCTTTGTCCGTGAAGTAATCGAACGTGATATAACGGAAGGCCATTTCCTGTTCTTCTTTCGTTGCGTTCGGGTTGATGACCAAGTAGTTGCCTCCCAAGATGCCGATATGTTTACCGCCTTTTTCGTAGGCCGGCATCGGATAGGCAATGACGTTTTCAGGCTTGATGCCGCCTTGATTCAGGGCAGAGTCGATGATGTCGTATGCGCCGGCGATGACCATGGCCGTCCGTCCCTGCTGGAACGCGTTAATCGCATCGCTCCAGCCGAGCGCCCAGTCCTGCGGAATCGCGTTTGCTTCCCATCTCAGCTTCTTGTAGAAGTCAAGCGCTTTGACGCCGGCATCGGAGTTGAAGGTCGCCACATATTTTCCGTTTTCGTTTTTCTGGATTTCGCCGCCCGCTTCGAACAGGAAATTGGTCCAGTTCCAGCCGGCTTCGTTGCCTTTGCCCATCGGGGCGATGCCGGAAATGCCCTTTTTGGCATCCGTGGCGCCTTTGGCGGTGTTGTACATGTCGTCCCACGTCCAATCCATGTCCGGAAGCGGAACCTGCTTTTCATCCAGAAGGCCTTTATTGATGACCGTCGAAGTCACGTATCCGTTTTGCGTGATGCCGTACACTTTTCCGTCCACGATAAACTGGTTTTGCAGGAGCGGGTTCATCTCGTCCTTGAACTCCCAGTTGTTGTAGAGGTCGCTGATGTCGGCCACCCAGCCGTGCTCCACGAGCATTTGGGCTTCCGTGGCAAATGTGTTATAGAACGTCGGCGCTTCGTTCGAAGCCATTTTGATGCCGATTTCGTTGACGCTGTACTGCCAGTCGTCTTTGACGATCGTCACGTTCGGATATTTTTCCGTAAACCGTTTGATTTTATCGTCTTCCTGCGCCCTGGCTTCTTTCTGGTCCGGCAGCGGATAGTGGATTTTGATCGTAATCTTTTTCTGCGAGATGTCGTCCGTTTTGGCCGGTTCTTCGGTTTTGCTCCCGGTTCCGCCGCCGCCCTGGGTATCGGTTCCGGTTTTGTTTTCCTCCGCCGTTTTATTGCCGCTGCAGGCAGCGAGCATGGCTGCCGACAACATCAGGCTGAGCAGCAGCATGGAGAACTTGCGCATAGAAACTCCCCTTTTCGCTTCAAAGTTATTCTTGCTCTTTTATCTTAAAAGAGATGGTTCATTCTAACGATGTGCAATCATATGCCCTTCGTGTGCAGGCCTACGATGTTGACATGAATCTAACCTTTCACCGCAGATAGGCTGACGCTCCGCATAATGAAACGCTGGAACACCAGAAATACGAGGATCGGCGGCACCATAACCATGAACAGGATGGTGAATTTGATGTTGTTGTCCATGCTGCGCGCGCTGATCACGTATTTATAGATGGCCGTCGCCAGGGTGTACTTCTCTTCGCTGTGGAGCACCAGGGACGGCCAGAACCAGTCGTTCCAAGCGCTCGAAAAAATAAAAATCGCCAGCGTTGCGAAAATCGGCACCGACAGCGGCACCGCGATGCGGACGTAGCTGTTGATTTCGGAGGCGCCGTCGATGCGCGCCGCTTCGAAAATTTCCGGATGGATGCCGTCGAAAAAGTTTTTCATCAGCAGGAAATAATACGCGCTCGCCCCTGCCGGAAGCCAAAACGCCCAGAAGGTGTTGAGCAGCCCGAGATCCTTCAGGTTGACGAAGTTCGGAATCATGTAGCTTGAAGCCGGGATAAACAAGGTCATCAAAATAAAGAAGTAAATCGCCCGGTGATAAGGCACCCTTAGGCGCGAAATGCTGAAGGACGCCAGGCCGAGCACGAAAATCGTCATCACCAGGTTGCCGACGAACACCAGCAGCGTGTTCTTCAGGAACATCGGCAGGTCGATGTACTCCCAGCCCTCCTTGAAGTTGCTCCAGTTCCACGTCTCCGGAAAAAAATGCGGCGGAAACGTGTTCACCTCCTGATTCGTTTTCAAACCGTTAAACATCGTCATCAAAATCGGGTACAGCATCGTCACGATCATGACGAGGATGCCTAAAATCATGAAGCCGTACACGATCCGGTTCAACGGCTTTTTCAGATCGGAATCCGACAGGATGCCGCGTTCATGCTGCTTGCTCATATCAATACTCCTCCTTGTTCAGCTTGTATTGAATCAGTCCTACAAGGCTGAGCACGATGAACATCAGCATGCCGAGCGCCGTGGCCGTGCCGTAGTCGAGCCGCGTAAAGGCGTATTTGACGATGAGCAGCGCGTACGTCAGCGTCGCGTTGTTCGGGCCGCCGTCCAGCAAGGCGAGCTGCGACTGGTAAGCCTGCGACGTGCCGATGACCTGCAAAATAAACATCAGGATGATCAGGCTGCGCAGGGACGGCAGCGTAATAAACCGGATGCGGTTCCACACCCCGGCCCCGTCGATCTCGGCCGCTTCGTACCAATCGCGCGGAATGCTGAGCACGCCTGCCAAATAGATCAGCATCGCCGAACCGAACTGCTGCCAGGTCTCCATGAACACGATCGCGATCATCGACCACTTGCTGTCGGATATAAAAGAAACCGGATCGACGCCGAAGGAGCTTAGCAGCCCGTTGATCGGGCCGACCGGATCATACATCCATCTCCACATGCCGTACAGCACCACGCCTGGAACGACAAACGGCAAATACGCCGCGATGCGCGCGAAGCCCTGGAATTTGCGAAGCTCCGAAATCGCGATGGAAGCGACGATCGGCACCCAGAATCCGATCAGGACCGTCAACAGCATGTAATACAGCGTATTTTTGACCGCCGTCCATACGTCAGGGTCATGGAACACCCGGATGTAATTGTCCAAACCGACAAAGGTGTTTCCCTTGACGAAGTCGATCTCGTAGAAACTGTACAACGCCCCTTTGGCGATCGGCACCCATAAAAACAAAATGAAAATCACGACAGCCGGCAGCAGAAACATGTATCCCCAAAAGTGCTTTTTAAACAACCCTCTTCTTTTGGGCGATTTGTTTTTGAGCGCCGGCTGCAGCACTGTTCCTGGCTCCCCCATTGTTCTCCCTCATTCCTTGTTGATTTCCAGCCTGATTTCATTGTAGAAAAGGGGGATGCCTTGGAACATGTCTAGTTCTATGTGAATCATGGTCGATTTTACTTCTTCTACTTTTTCAGGTCGCTCGGGCTGACGCCGTAATACTTTTTGAAAATTTTGCTGAAATGCTCCGGCGATTCGTAGCCGACCCGTTCGGCGATTTCGTAGCGGCGGAGATCGGTGTGCAGCAGAAGCGACCGGCTTTCCTCCATGCGCAGCTTGACCACGTACTCCCACAAATTGAAGCCCGTCATTTTCTTGAACAGGTAGCTCAAATAGTTCGGGCTGACATGGTTGCGCCTCGCGACCTCTTGAATCGTGAGCCCCTTTTGGCTGTAGTTTTCCTCGATATAGGATTTGGCCTGCTCCACGATCCGGTTGCTTTGGGTGGACAGCTCGTCGGCGTTCGGGTCGCGCGCATAATTATGCCAGCTGAAATCCCCGTAATAAAAGACATGGTAGTCGCCGTGCTCGCGGGCCCACAGCATCGCCTTGTCGGCCTGGCGGCTGAGGACGTTCACGAATTGAAGGCCTTTCAAGATCTGGCTGATGCCGACCGTGCACTCCATTTTTAAATACTTGCCGATATGATGGTGCATGCTCCGGCCGATCATCTCCAGCTGATGGATCCGGTTCGCGTCCTGCTCCGCGTACGCCTCCTCGCTCCACTGCGCCAGTATGTTGATGCTGCGGTCGGGCGCATAAAACACCCGCGCGTCCAACTCCTGGTCCAGCAGCTCCTGGATGATGTTGAGCGAAGCGTATTGCATGAGCGGGATGTCCTTTTCAGAGAACGGGTTTTTCCCGCCGGCTCCTTCCAAGGCAAGCTTCACTTTGATGACGGCAAAATAAGGTCCGGCAATCCCGATGCTTTCATAAAACGACTGTCCCCTATACGGTTCATCCGGATGGTCGACGGGTTCCTCAAGCAAGCGGTTCAGCGGCTCGCCGGATTCCGGCTGGGGTTCTTCCATGCGAAACTCCCCGTGACCGCCCGCGAGCACCTCCTCCGTCCGAGGCAGCGGCCGATCCATCTTCAGCAGCACGCTGCGCACCGAATCGAGAAACTGCTCGCTGTTGAGCGGCTTGATCAGATAATCGCGGGCACCCAGGCGGATGGCCATCTGCGCATACTGAAACGTCTCGTGCGCGGAAATGATGATCGTCTGCACCCAGGGTTTGACGATTTTGGCCTGGTGCATCAGTTCGATGCCGCTCATCTCCCCCATCTGGATATCCGTTATGAGCAGGTCGATCTCCTCCATGCGAATATAGTCCAGCGCTTCTTCGCCGCTCGCCGCCGTCATGATCCTGCCGATGGCCAGGCCCGATGCGTTCAAAAGCCCGGCCAGCCCTTTGCAAATCAGCGGTTCGTCATCCACGACCAAAATGTTGTACATGGCGTTCGTGCCTCCTTTTAATCCTCCTGCCTCGTGATCCGGAGCGATACGGTGACCGTCGTGCCTCCATCGTCCCGTGCCTCGTAAGCCAGTCCGTATTCGGGTCCGAAATGCAGCTGCAGGCGCTGGTGAATATTGCGGATGCCGTAGCCTTTCGCCGGATTCGGCGAATCGTCGGTCAGCACCTTGCGAATCGCATCGTAATCCACGGGCTTAAAGCCGTTGTCCGCAATGCGGATGTACAGCACGCCCTGGCTTTCTTCGGCATCAATCCGAATTTCCCCGTCTTCGCCCATATTTTTAATGCCATGAATAATTGCGTTTTCGATCAGGGGCTGCAGCGTGATTTTCGGAATGTTGACGTCGTGCAAATGCTCCGGAATGTCGATCTCCACGCGGAAAGCGTAATCGTACCGGTTCTGCTGCAGCTTGATGTAAGCCGTGGCATGTTCCAGCTCCTCCTCCAGCGTGATCAGCTCCCGGCCGCGGCTGAGGCTGATTTTCATCAGCTTGGACAAGTCCTTGATCATTTCGGCGGAAGTCGTGTTCCCTTCCATCATGCTTTTCCAGTAGATGCTCTCCAGGGTGTTGTACAGCAAATGCGGGTTGATCTGCTGGTATAGAAGCGAAAGCTGGGCTTCTTTTTGCTTCAGATCCATCGTGTATTTATAATGAATGAGATCGTTCAGCCTCCGTGCCATGTCATAGATCGTCGAGATCAACACGCTGACCTCGTCGTTTCGTTTTCGCAGCGGGGTTTGCGGCACGATATGGCCGGGTTCGTACCTGCGGACGAAAAACACCAGCTTTTGCAGCGGCGTCATCAGCGACCGCCAGAAATACAAAATAATGATCAGGCCGACGATAAAATACGCGATCGAAATGAACAGAATGACGCGCTTGATCTCGTTTTGCTGCTGAAGCAGCGCTTTGACCGGCACTTTGTAGATCAGCTTCTGCTGAAGCACGTAATTGAAATCCGCCACATAAATAAAATCCTTCGTGATCACGTCCTTGACGCCGATGGAGGAGGAGCCGGGATCCAGCTCCGGCGGCAGATCGAGCACGCCCGTCTTTCCTTTTTCCGTCGCCGTCAGGATATGGTTGTTCCAATCCGTAAAATAAATCTCTCCCTCGGGCAGTGACACCGTTTTCAAAGACTCGCCGATGCGGGCATCGACGTTGGATACGGCCAGCACGCCGATCGTGCCGCCTTTGTAGATATTGTTGATCGCCCGCACATACAGAAGCGTTTGTTGATCCTTCTGTCCCTTCGCGGGAGGGGAGAGGTGATCCGTCAGCCGCAAATAACCGTTCCCCTTGCGGGAGACGGCTTCGTCGAACCATTCCGGCTTTTCCTTTTCGCTGGAAAAAAAGTATACGCCCGATTTCTTCGACTCCGGATAATAGGGCGCGAAAAAATAAGCGTTATCCGGATCATACACGTAAAGCGAATAATACAGCGGCTCCCGCTCATCGGTCTCCTGCGAGTAGGTATTGAGCATCGTGCCGATTTTTTCGTAATTTTTTACCCGGGCAAGAATGGCATCGTCGCCGACCATGCTGAGCTGCTGGATCATGGCGTTTTGCAGCACGGTGGACGTCACCTTGTTGATCGTTTCGATATCCCTGCTGATCAGCTTGAAATTCTGCTTGTTAAGCTCGATATACGCATTGGTCACATGGCGTTTCAACACTTGCCCCGCCTTGTTATTGCCGTAGCTGTTCAGGATGAAAAGAGGAATCACCAGCGCAAGAAACAGCAGAATCATCTGCTGCTTGACGTTCATTTTCGTTAACGGGTTCTGCAGCTTCATCTGCCAACACCTCCGGCTTCTTTCAATATAGCAGTTCCAGGCTGGGGCCAGCATGTGCATTTCTACGATCATCATGGGCATTTTCAACATCGCGGCGTTTGTCAGAAAATGTAACTCTAGTGTATAGCATTTTTTGAAGCTTGCCAGTTTTTTTATGGCAAAAACGGTTCATCGAAAAAATAAAAGCGGCCGGATGGCCGCTTTTGAACAGTTTTTTCCGCCCCATAGCTTAAAGTCCCGGAATGCAAACTTCGGCACGGATAACATTTTTAGTTTACGACGTAACATAATTCGAAATTTCCACCAAATTTTGATCCGGGTCCCTCAGGTACACCGACAGGATTTTGCCGTTCGCCCCCGTTCGCTCCACCGGCCCTTCCAATATGCTGCCGCCGTGTGCGGCAATATGCGCAATCACTTCATTAAGCGGCGTTTCCGCTATGAAGCAAACGTCGGCCGAACCGGGCGTCGGGCGAAGCGCCTTCGGTTCGAATTCTTTTCCGGCTTCATGCAGATTGATCTTTTGCCCGCCGAACTGGAGAGCTGTTCTGCCGTTTCCGAAGGTGACGACCTCCATGCCCAATATCTCCGCATAAAACCGGCAGGTCGCTTCGAGATCCGTCACTGTAAGCACAAAATGATCGAGATGGCTGATTTTCACTTTTTTCCTCCTTATCCGCATAGTGAGAATGAAAGATTAACCAAGAATAACATATTCCAGGCAAGGGCTCCAACCCTCTTCTCTATGGCGCCATCCAGCACGCCGAATTTCAATCGGAGTCCACGCTATTTTTGGTAAATCAGCCTCTGCCCGTTCTTTCCATCGAAAAGTAACAAATGAAGGATTTTCTTGCTTTTGATATGATGACATAGAGGTGAGTTCGATGATTATTCGGGAGATATGTACCTGCCCGTTAGAAATTGTCCATGACATTATCAAAGGCAAATGGAAAACCATGATCATTTATCAATTGAAAAACGGGAATACGTCCTTGGCTCAACTGGAGCGGGATATCGACCAGATCACCCAAAAGATGCTGCTGCAGCATTTACGGGAACTCAGGTCTAGCGGGATCGTTGATAAAATCAAAACGGAAGGTTATCCGCTGCACGTCGAATACTATCTTACCGACCGCGGGAAAAGGCTGTTGGATGCGGTGCTCATCATGCAAGAGATAGGTATTGAATACATGGTGGAAATGGGCCAAACCGAGCTTCTCGATCGCAAAGGCATTCCATACCCACAAAAAAGTGGGTAATTCACGGTTCGTCATACCGAAACTATAATGCTGGTAGTAACCACTTTACTACAAGCAAAGGAGCCATGTACCATGAATACGGCATTTATATCGGTAGACATTCAGAACGATTATTTCAAAGGAGGCCGGAACGAGTTATTCAATGCCGATCTAGCGTTAACCCGTGCGCAGGAAGCATTGGCGCTGTTCCGGGAAAAGGGCTTGCCCGTTGTTCATATTCAGTGCATTCTGCTGGATGAGCAGGCCACATTTTTTCTCCCCGGTACCGAGGGGATCAACATTCATGAAGGGATGAAACCCCGATCCGACGAAAAAGTGATCGTCAAGCATACTCCGGACAGCTTTTTTCAAACGGAGCTGCAACAACATCTTGAATCGATTCAAGCAACGCGGTTGGTCATTTGCGGCATGATGAGCCACATATGCATCGATTCGACGGTTCGCAGCGCACATCGCTTGGGCTATGAAGTGCTATTGCTGGGCGACGCGTGTGCCACCAGGGATTTGGCATGGAACGGTGCCGTGATTCCAGCACCAACCGTCCATGACGCTTTTATGGCATCGTTGCAGGACACCTTTGCTCAAGTCATCGATACGGGCAGCCTTCACAACATGATTTAATACATAAACTTCAACAACAAATGATCAGAGGATGCCATTGCCCCGGCTTCTTTTTTGCAGCATTCCTTAGGCATGAAATTCTTACGGCGACTTGGGCAAGTCGCCGTTTTCATCCTTCCTTCGCAGTCTATTCCTCTCCTACCCGGCTCGAATTCGTTCGTTATCGGACCGTCTATTGCATAATTCCACCTTTACAGGCTAAAAATATGCTCAATTATGTTAACCCACTTATGGTTGCGGCATTTCCAGGTCTTGGTCATCTTTTTCTTCGCATTAACGTCATTGGAGCGGAACGCGTCATTGATAAACGTTGGTTTGCTGCACAATTCGATTGGTTAGGTAAGGAGATATCCATGAGTTCATACAAGGACATCAGAGACGTTAGGGAATCCCTCGAACGAATAAGCACATCGGACTGGTTGCAGCATTCATGGGGATCATGGCAATGGTGGCTATTGTTATTCTCAGCCATTGCTCCTTGGATCATATGGTGGATCTTTTTCGATAGAAAAAGAGGCAAGGAACTTTTGATTTTAGGATTGGCATTTTCAATTGTTGCGATATTTCTAGATAATTTGGGTACGTTCTACGGTTTGTGGGGATATCCGATCAAATTAGTTCCTTTAACTGTACAATTTATCCCCGGCGATTGTGCCGTATTTCCGGTCACATTTATGTTTATGAATCAGTTTGCAAAAAACAGAAGGTCATTTATCATCATTGCCATTGTAGCTGCGGCCGTATTTTCGTATATGATCGAACCTATTTTCAAAGCAGCCGATATGTACCGGCCTCACCATCCATGGAATTATTCATGGAGCTTTATTGGGTTCGTTTTGGTTTTTATTTCGGTTCGCTCAATTGTCTATATGACGCTCAAGAAGTTGGCGTGATGACGGATAGCAACCCGGCCGAAGGGCTTCAACAAGCTACGGCGATGATGGTGTGATCACATGGATGAGTATAGAACATATAGGTACCGGAGAATGAAAATCGACCGCCCCCTGAATCTAGGAAGCGATCGACTTAGTCTTTTTACCGGTTATTCCCGGAAGCGGCAACAGCTCATTGAAGGCGATACAATTCGTCGATGCGCGACCGGTCGATGGGAACCGTAATGTTCAATTCCTGCATGAAATTTTTCCGGATCTCTCCGTTTTCGTCAAGCGCATACTCGCCAAAGGTTGCCGCCGGATTTGCAAAGATGGGCATATACGGCTTGATGGTGACGGAATCCGGCGCTTCCTTGAAGCGATCCAGCACGATTTCGAACGTCTCCGTCTTTGGGTCCGGGTAAATCCCTTTGCCGCCGATTTGTTTCCCTTTCTCTCCATTGCTTCCTGCTACCTCAAAAAGCAGATTGCCCTTCTCGGCATCGGTCCATTCATGGTCGGCATGGACTTCCAGCCTCAGGATCGTTGAAACCGGCGAGAATTCCAATTCTTTTACCGTCATGGATAGTCCGTTCCACGCTTTCCTTTGACCGGATGAAACCGTCACGCGATCCGCCTGTTTATGGACCGGGAGCGTGATCACGAAAGGATCATTGAAGCCTTCCAAGGTAACCTTCAATGTGAGCGAAAACCCGTCCGGCAAATGCGCGGAATTCGGGATTGATCCATTGCCGTTGTTAAAGACATGGAACAACGCGGCATCGGCATCGGCCGATTGTTCCCATCTCAAATCCGGGCGGTATGCTCCGGGAAGACTCGCCATCGAAACGCCGTCCACGAACATTTCGGCATCTTTGATCGCTCCCTTCTCATACACCATGGTTGATTCGCCGCCTGAACGTATTTCTTTAAACTCGGATATGCCCCCGCGGAAATCTCCGCCCTCCCGTTGAAGGGAAAACGACAAAAGCGTGCCGTCGAATACGACCTCGCGTATTTTAAGAACCGTTCCGTCATGTTCGTCATAGGCTTCGGGATTCGATACAAGCCCTTGTTCTTCCGCCGTCCGCAGACCCAATTCGCCGGCAAGCTTGAAAATGCCGCCAACCACGGGGATCTGTTTCATCGTTTGAGCCATCGCCGGAGAAACGAAGCCGCTTCCCAAAACCGCGATCAAGGCGGCAGCCGACGCCGCTGCAGCGATTTTGCCGGCTTTCTTTCGCTGGCGGTCCCTTCCCGGCCGTGCACTCTCCTCCATTTCGGCCAAAGCGGCGTAGATCTCATCCTGCTTGCGGCGGATCAGCTCCGGAACCTCCGCGGCGATTTGCTTCTTGCCGGATTGCGTCAGTTCACGTTCCAAATCAAACAGGCTCATACGATAAATCCCCCTCCTTTCCGTTTTTCAATCGATCCGCCAAAATGCCCCTTGCCCGATGCAGGCGTGCCCGGACGGCACCGTTCGAAATGCCGAGAATTTCCGAAATATGCTTAATCGGAAGATCCTGATAATAAAACAGGTGAATGACGATCCGGAGCGACTCGTCCAACCGGCTCACCGCCTCCTGAAGATCCACCTTCTGATAGCTGCCATAATAAACCTCCGAGGTTTTCGCCTCCGGAAGCTCGTCCATCACCACGGTCCGCTGCCTGTTTCGGAGCAATTGATTGCATTCGTTGATGAGAATCCGGATCATCCATGTCTTGAAATATTCAGGTTTTCTTAATGTCGACAGCGATTTATAGGCCTTCAGCGTCGCCTCCTGCATCGCATCCGCGCAGTCTTCGTCTCTTCGCAGAATGGACTTTGCCAAGCTGTACAGCCGGGGCTCCAAATCGCGCATGATTCGGACGAACGCATCCAGATCTCCCTTCTGCGCCTTCTTGACTTCAAGTGCCATGGTTGCCACGTTGCTTTCATCTCCTTTTAAGGGCCCTCTATGGATTAGATGGTCCGGAGGCGTAAAATGTTATATGGAAAAAATTGCGGCAGAACGAAGAATCCCTCCCCGGCGAACAGGTGCCTGCCGGAAAGGGACCTCGATGTTTCCAAATTTCATTGAACCCTAAAAAAAGTGTAGGAATAAGCCTTTTATTCTGCTGCTTCTATTTTATCTTTACGGTCATTTCGAGATCTTTCATGTATTCCTTCACCACTTCGCCTTGATCATCTACCTTGAATTGACCGGATGTGGCTCCCGGCTCCTCAAAAACGGGTTTGGCCGGTTTAATCGTAATGGACTTGATGTTTTTCCCCTGCGTATCCAGGAAATAGTCGTGGTACATGACTCCCTTGGCCCCGTTTTCGTCAGTGCCTCTTCCGCCCGATAACTGCTCGATTTTACGGCCTTGATCGTCATAGAAATCGTACAGCATGGTCGTGTTCGCGTCCGCCCCCGTAACGATCAGCTGCAGTCTCGCGGAATACGAAGTCACGTTTGCCTTTTTTAGCGTGATGGAGACTTTACCCGATTTTTTCGCCATGTTCGGATTCAGCTTTATCACAGAGCCTGCGTTTTTTTGCACGGGAACGTTCAGCGTATAAGGCTTGTTTACGCCTTCCAGCGTAATCTTCGCCGTGAGTTTAAAGTTGTCCGGCAAAGCCTTCAGACTGGCTTTCTCTCCAAGATAAGTCGCATCGGTCATCGTGATCAGCGCTTTGTCCGGGCTGGAACCCGGTTCCCAGCTTACATTGGGGCGCTCCCACAACTTGGACCCGCCGTACACATTGGCAGAGATACCGTTAATAAAGAGTTCTAGGGATGTAATCGCTCCTTTTTCCCGAACGCTATCTTGTTTTTGATCATCCCATTTCCAGTCGGTCATGCCTCCGACAAGGCCTTTTCCGTTACGCTCGACTTCCAGCCGGACGACGTTGCCGTCGTATGACGCCTTAGAGATGCGAAGGGAAATGTCTTGCTGAGTTGCGGTGCCGGAAACGGATTTGGGGGCCTGAACCTGGGCTGCATAAGCTGTCCCCCATGCGGCCCCTCCCAATACGCAGCCGGCCAAGACGGCGGCGCCCATGACTTTATATATCGGTTTCATCTATAGTTCCTCCTAAACATTTCACGTATCGTTCGTTTGAGGGCCCTCTATAGGATTAGATGGACCGGGTACCGGAAATGTTATACGGCAGGAACGATTCCTCCCCTCGTTAAGCTTCCACATGCGATCTCAAGGCTTTTGTCGAATCCTAGCTTCGTTATTCGTCGACCGTCACCGTCATCTCCAGCTCCGGAATGAACATCTTTTTGCGCGTTTCATGCGAAATGAGGTACGGCTTGATTTTGATTCGTTTGGGCATCCGTTCGAAAGGGTCCATATCCATGTGCATCGCCATCATGGTCGTGCCGGGAATGCCGCCTCCATATCCGCTGCCGGAGGAATCCAACTGATTGCCGTCCTGATCCTCAAGGACGTATCGCAGTCTCTCTCTCCGCTTAGTCAGATCTTGCTTCGCATAATCTTCATTAATCGTCAGTTTGGTCATCACCGGCGTGAGTTCGATTTTCCCCAGCGAAATTTTGAATTGTTTCCATTCCTTCGGCGGATCGTTCGAGGTTACGATTTTGGTCGCCGTTTCGTTTTTCTTGACAGGAATGTCGAACATGAACGGATCCTTCTCCATCCCCGCCAAAGTGATTTTGAGGTTTAACGTAAATTCGTCCGGGAATCGGTAAGGGGTATGGTCCTTAGAGCTGAATTCCTGATGGCTGATCGTCACTATTGAGGCCGAAGGGGTGCCTGTACGCCCCCAATTCTTCATCGTCCCTTGTCTTACGGTCATATCGACCACTTCCCCGTTGACCATGCCATTGACGCTGAAATCACGATTGGTGAACAGATGGTCGTCGGTATCCTGTTCCAATACGAAATAAATATTTGACCCGGAATAAACCAGTTTCGGAATCCGAAGCGTCACCCCGTGATGCGTCACGCTGGCATTCAGCTCGTCCATCATGCCTTTTTCGTCGGCGGTTTGCAAACCGATCTGGTGAGTCAATTGGAATAAATCCTGGATAAAGGGAATCCCTTTCAGCGATTTGGCCATAGCCGGCGAAACGAACGCCGAACCCAGCAAAGCGAGGCACACCGCAAAAGCAGCGGCTGCCGAACCGCAAACGTATAACCACTTGTTCCTGCGCTTTACGGTTAAAGACGGCAATTCCTCAAACGCCGCAGCCATGCGTTCGCCGACAATGTGCGGCAGTTCGTCCGGGATCGGCACCCGACTGTCCTTAAGCTTCATCTCGATATCGTTCAGATCCATGCTTTTTTGCCTTCCTCTCCGGCGTATCGCCCAATATTTGAAGCAGCCTCCGGCGTGCTCTGAACAAGCGCCCTTTGACCGCATTTTCCGTTATGCCCAGCAATTCGGCGACGGACAACAGAGGCATATCCCGAAAATAAAACAGCTGGATGACGGTCTGCAGCGGCTCGTCCAGTTGTTCGACGGCATCCCGGATATCCAGCGAATCATAATCGGATGCGGGCTTT
>Ga0180220_1001636_pt1 | contig 16035 bp, 11 predicted proteins | sample eDN5th37CBELigBY_FD_151335 | JGI IMG/M metagenome (GOLD analysis project Ga0180220, IMG submission 151335) | Enriched backyard soil microbial communities from Emeryville, California, USA - eDNA 5th pass 37_C BE-Lig BY (version 2) (version 2) | ecosystem: Environmental > Terrestrial > Soil >...
CAGGCCGGCAAGCGGATCACCGAGAGCGGAGAATACGGCCGGCGCCCTGACCAGCCGGAGATACGGCAGGATCGGGTTGTTGCCCTCGACCCCGGTCTGTCCGGCCGGCGCGGTCGTCATCGGCGCCCCGGCCCCGCCGCCATTCCCCGCGTGGCTCATGACTCCGCGTTCCGCCCCAACACGTGCCGACCGAAGACGTGCGCCAGGATCAGACCCTTCACGTCGGTGGCGTGCACCGCATTTTCCGGAACCAGCTCCGGATCGTTGCTCATGAATACCGGACCCTCCCGCTCGTCGTCCGGGAGGCGCCCATGCGTACCCCGGACCAGGCCGGCATCCAGCGGGACAACGTCCATCAGGTATCGGAAACCCAGGGCCTTCTGCACCAGGCGACGCCCGACGCGGAGTGCCGGTATTCGGAGCGACGGATCGATGAACAGCTCTACGGGATCGTAACCCGGTTTGCGGTGAATGTCCACCGTGCGCGCGTAATCCGGCGCCCTGTCGTCGTCGAGCCAGAAGTAATACGAGAACCAGTGTCCTGGCCGGGCGACAGCGACCAGCTCACCCGAGCGAGGGTGGTCGAGACCGAATTCGCGCTTACCCTCGGTGTCGAGGACCATTTCGACACCTTCGGTGCTCGCCAGGAGATCCGCGACCTCCGGGACCCGTCCCGGATCACGTACGTAGACGTGTGCGACCTGATGGTCTGCCACAGCGAATGCCTCGGACGCTCCGGCGTCGAGCATCTCCCGCCCCAGCTCCGGTTTCACCCGGACGAGTCCGGCCCGCCGGAGTACCCGATTGATGTGCACCACGCCGGTGGCCGGTGTGATGCCGTATTCGGAAAGAACGATTACGCGCGCGCCCCGCCGCTCGGCGTGTGCGAACAGCTCGCCGCACACGGCGTCGATCCGGCGGAGCTCGTCCTGGATTTCCGGATGCGAGGGGCCGAGGCGCTGCAGCGGGTAGTCCAGGTGCGGCAGGTAGACCAGCGTCAGCGTCGGATCGTGGGAGTCCATCACGAGCCGCGCCGCGTCGGCGATCCATTGCGTGGAGCGAATGTCCGCGTTCGGGCCCCAGAAGTTGAAGAGCGGGAACCGCCCGAGCTGCGCGGTGAGGGTTTCCCGCAGCTCGGGCGGCTCAGCATAGATGTCCGGGATCTTTCGGCCGTCCGCCGGATACAGCGGCCGCGGCGTCACGGAGATGTCCGCGGAGCTGTACATGTTGTACCACCAGAACATCTTCGCGCATGTGAAGGCGGGATCGATCCGTCGGGCAGCTTCCCAGATCTTTTCGCCCTGCACGAGATGGTTCGACTGCAGCCAGAACCGCACTTCCGCCGTGTCCCGGAAATACCAGCCGTTGGCGACGGCGCCATGAGCGCCGGGCATGAGCCCGGTCGTGAAGGTCGCGTGCACGGTGCACGTCACGGCCGGGAGCACGGTCCGCAATGGCCGGGCGGCTCCGTTCGCCGCAAAGGCGGCGAGGTGGGGTGTGGATGGGCCGATCAGGTCGGGCGTAAGTCCTACGACTATCAGGACGACGGTGGGTGTCACGACCCGGCCCGGACCCGTGCCTCCGCCGTCGGCCGCAACCGGAATTTCGGTGACTGGCCGAGGAACGTAGCCGGGTTGTCGTAGACGATCCGGCGAATCAGCGCCTCGTCATGGCCTCTCCGGCGCATGGCCAGGATGAATTCCGGCACCGCGGTCGGCACGCTCGGGCCCCAGTCGCAGGCGGACGCCACGCAAATGCGCTCGGGGCCATAGATCTCGATCATGTCGACGGCGCGGTCCGGGCTGGTCTTCGTCGTGGGATAGAGCGTGAGGCCGACCCAGAAGCCGTGCTCCAGCACCATTTCTATGGTGTGCTCTTCCGCGTGGTCGATCATCACGCGCTCGTGCCGGAGCTCCGGATACTGGAGGAGTGCGTCGATCGTGAGCCGCGTCCCCTTGTATTTGTCCTCGAGGTGCGGCGTGTGGATATGAATGAGCTGGTCGTATTCGAGGGCGAGGCGCACGTGGTCGTGGAAACCGGCCAGCTCGTTGCGGGTGTTCCGGTTCATCCCGATCTCGCCGATCCCGAGCACCGTCGGATGGTCCAGGAACTTCGGTATCCGCGCGACCACCTCGCGGGTGAGGTCCCGGTTCTCGGCCTCTTTGGGATTGAGGCAGAGCCAGGTGAAATGCTGGATCCCGTATTGCGCCGCGCGCCGCGGCTCGAAATTGGTCAGGTGGCGGAAGTAGTCCTCGAAACCGTCGGCGGTCGACCGATCCCACCCGGCCCAGAACGCGGGCTCCGAAACCGCCACGCAACCGGTGAGCGCCATCTGGCGGTAGTCATCGGTCGTGCGGGAAACCATGTGGGCGTGGAGATCAATGTATTGCATGGGAGCTACACCTCGGCGGGAGCGTAGGCGCCACGCGCCGCCTTCTGATCCAGCGCCGGCTTGGGTTCGGTGGTCGGATCGCTGAAGATCATCTGGATTCGGGCAGCTTTGTCGCTCTCGTCGTCACACAGCACGCGGAGCGCTTCGCGGAAGGCCAGGATCCGGAAATCCGACCGGGCGTCCGGGTCCGCGGCGCGGTCCAGACGGTCCAGAAAGGCGGCGATGTCCAGGACCCTGTGTCGGTTTTCCAGGAAATACTCGGCGACGAGCTCGACGCTCGACCTGGGTGACGGAACGGCGGACGGACGCATGACGAATTCCTCTCCCTGCGGCGAGGCGCTGGCGCGATCGAGACCGGCCCGAATGAAATTCGACGTTCACTCCAAGATTATGCCGTCACGGGTGATTCCCGCAAGCCGCCGAAAGGGACGGAGCGCGCGAAGGCCTCGCCATAAGCGTGTGGCGACTCACACGTTGGCGCCCGTGCGTCCGGCGCGGTTCTGCGGGACGACCCGGCGATCCTGCCGGATTGACGGGCGCTTCCAAGGTTACCACATTGGAGTCGACCGCGAAAACACGATCAGACGCCAATCACCGATTCGCCGGCGGCCGGGCCCGGCCCGCAGGCACACCCCCGCGCAGGCGCGCGCCGCCCGAAGGCCGGTGACCGGGAACGAAGGGAGCAACAGGGAATGGCGGGCAGCAAAGGCACGATCGGCATTCTCACCGGCGGCGGCGACGTACCGGGTCTCAACCCGGCGATCCGGGCGATCACGATCCGCGCGTTGCGGGAGGGATACCGGGTGGTTGGGATCCGGCGGGGATGGGCCGGTCTCGTGGACCTGGTGCCGGACCCGGAAGCCGACAATTCCCAAAACGTGACGGCGATCAGCGAAGACGTCGTCAACCGGGCCGCACGCACCGGCGGCACCTTCCTCCATACCTCGCGTACCCGGCCGTCGCACCTTCCCCTCGGCCTGGTTCCGGAGCACCTGCGAACCAAGTACACCGGCGAGATTAACGACGTCACCCCGGACGTGCTCCGCAACCTGGAGTTCCTGGGGATCGACTACCTCATCCCGATCGGTGGGGATGACACGCTCAGCTACGCCCACCGGCTCCACACCGAGGGTGTCAGGGTCGTCGCGATCCCGAAAACGATGGACAACGATGTCCCGGGCACCGACTACTGCATAGGCTTCAGCACGTGCGTGACCAGAACGCTCGAGCTGACGCACGCACTGCGCACGACCGCCGGCTCCCACGAGCGCTTCCTCGTCATCGAGGTGTTCGGCCGCTACGCCGGTTACACCGCGCTCCTCCCGACGATGGCCGGCGCGGCAGACCGCTGCGTGATCCCGGAATCCCCGTTCGACATGGAGCAGCTCGCCGAGCTGATGGTCTACGACCGGAACCGAAATCCGAGCCGGTACTCGGTCGTCCTGGTCTCGGAAGGCGCCCGCATCGGCGGGGAGATGCAGTTCGAGGACGAGGAAGCGGACCAGTACGGGCACAAGAAGCTCGGCGGGATCGGCAACGTGATCGCCGCGAAGCTCAAAGAGCTGTCACCCAGATACAACAACGGCCGCCGCATCGACGTCGTCAATCAGCGGCTCGGCTACATGGTCCGCTGCGGCGCGCCCGACGCGCTCGATTCGATAGTGCCGATGGCCTTCGGGAATCTCGCGCTCCAGCTCGTGCTCTCGGGGGTCTCCGGCCGGCTGGTCAGCGTTCACAATGGCATCTACGACAGCATGCCGATCGACGTGATCATGGGGCGCAAGAAGGTCGTGGATGTGAACCGGCATTACAATCCCGAGCGGCTGCGACCGCGGTACGAGACCTTCGCCGGCCAGCCGCTCTTCCTCATGATGAGCGACATCTGAAACGTCGCCCGGCCAGCGCGAATGCGGGGCCGAACTCAACGTGGAGCGTGCCATGACGATACTTCGACCCCGATCCGTCCTGGGCGTTGTCCTCGCGGCCATCGCCCTCCCTCTCCCGGCCGCCGCACAGCAGGCGGAGCGGCCCGACGAGAGTCGCTTCGCCGTCGTCGAGCTGGTACCGTTCGGCATCCTGGACGAGCCAATGGCGTTCGAGGTCCTGCGCGACGGGACCGTCTACATCATCGAGCGCAAGGGCGTGATCCGGATGTACGACCCGGTGTCCGGCACCACCACGAGGGTCGACTCGATCGCTGTGAACACGAAGTACGTCAACGCCGCAGGCGCCATGCGCGAGGCGGAGGAGGGGCTCGTCGGGTTCACCGTCGATCCAAACTTCGAGGAGAACCACTGGGCCTATTTCCTCTACGCCCATCCGACGATCGCCAAGCACGTGCTGACGCGAATGGAGCTTCGTGGCGACCAGCTCCTGAGGGACACCGAGATCGTCATCCTCGAGTACGACGTCCAGCGCGAGGTCTGCTGCCACACCGGCGGCGGCATGACCTGGGATCGGGATGGCAACCTCTACATCACGGTGGGGAACAACACCGCGAACTCGACCGGTTCGCAAACCGATCAGCGACCGGGCCGCATGAACTGGGATGACCAGCGCGGATCGGCCAACACGAACGATCTGCGCGGAAAGATCCTGCGGATCAGGCCGCAGCCGGACGGCACGTATACGATCCCCGAGGGGAACCTCTTCCCGCCCGGCACGCCGAACACGCGGCCCGAGATCTACACGATGGGGCACCGCAACGTCTGGCGTGTGTCGGTGGACAGCAAGACCGGCTACGTCTACTGGGGCGAAGTCGGCCCCGACTCGAACGCGGACGGGCCGAATACGGTCCGCGGCGAGGACGAGTTCAACCAGGCGAGGGGTCCCGGCTTCTTCGGCTGGCCGTACTTCGTCGGGAACAATCGCGCGTTCCCGATCACCGACTACGTTACCGGCGACATCCTCGGCCCGAAAGACCCGGAACGGCCGATCAACGACTCCCGGTGGAACACCGGGTTGCGGGAGCTGCCGCCCGCGCAGCCCGCGTTCATTTCGTATGACGGCGGCCTCTCGGAACGGTTCCCGGCGGTCGCCACCGGCGGCCGGTGTGCGGTGGGCGGGCCGGTCTATCGGCGTGACGATTTCCCGAACGCGGCGAGGCCGTGGCCCGAGTTCTATGAAGGCACCTGGTTTATCACCGAATGCGCCCGCAACTGGATCCTCGCCGTCTACATGGACGACGAGGGGAACTACGTCGGGAGCGAACGGTTCCTCCCCAGCTATTCGCCGCAACGGCCGCTGGACATGAAGTTCGGGCCGGAAGGCGATCTTTACGTCGTCGAATACGGGAACGGCTGGTTCACCATGGGCGACAACACCCGCCTGGTCCGTATCGAGTACCATGGCGGCAACCGGGCGCCCGAGGCGGCGATTGCGGCGTCCACCCGTGGCGGACCGGTGCCCCTCGAGTTGACGCTCTCCGCGGCAGGTTCCTCGGACCCGGATGGTGATGCGCTCACCTATTCCTGGCGGGTCGAGTCGAACGGCAGCACCGTGAGGGAACTGTCCGGCGCAGAGGCTACCCTTACGCTGTCGCAGCCGGGCGAATACGTGGCCACGTTGACCGTCACGGACGGCTCGGGCGCCACGGCGACGACTTCCGAACGGATCATCGCGGGGAACGAGGCGCCCGTAGTGAGCATCGACGTGTCACCGAACGCGAGCCTCTACTTCCCGGGCGAACCGATCCGGTACAGCGTTGCCGTCACTGACCGCGAGGACGGCCAGGTCGACCCGGCGCGTGTGGCGCTGTCGATCGAGTACCTCCCCGAGGGCGGATCGGTCGCGGACCTGGCGCCCGTGCAGGCCAGCGGGCTGCCGCTCTCCGGAGAGTATACGGTCGAGATTCCCGGCGGTGACAATGGTCGGGGTTCCGTGGTGATCCGCGCCGCCTATACGGATCAGGGTGCCAGCGGTCTGCCTGCGCAGACCAGCGAATCAATGGTCGTACTCCGCAACGCGACGGCGATCGCTCCCCGCGCGGCTGACCTGGTGGCCGACGTGATGACGCAGGGGGGGTCGGCGGTGATGCCGTTCCCGGGCGGCTACGTCACGCTCAGGAACGTGGACCTGACGGGCATCCGCCGGGTCGAGTTCGTCGCGCAGGCACAGGCCGCCAACCGCTACGCAGGCGGCGTCATCGAAGTCCGCCTCGGCTCGCCCGACGGTCGGCTGATCGGTGAGGCGACCGTAAACGCCGCGCAGCCGGGTGGAGGTGGTGGTGGTGGCGGCGGCGGCCAGGGCGCAGCCGGCGTCGGCGCGGATCTCGAGGATGTGGCGGGCGTTCATGATGTCTACTTCGTGGTGCGTGAGGGCGAGACGCCGTCGTCGCTCCCGCTCATGACGCTTTCGCTCATTCGTTTCAGTCGTTGATGCCCGGGGGCGCCTCCCCCGGTGCGTGATGGAGTGACTCGAGAGAGACAGGCACATGAGGTTAGGATTCATTGGATTGGGCCTGGTGCTTCTGGCCGTGCTGCGCGCCGGTGATGTGGCGGCGCAGGAGGCCACGCGGCCCGACGACAATCGGTTCACGCCCGTAGTGCTGGTGGACCACGGGATACTCGACGAGCCGATGGTGTTCGAGGTGCTGCCGGACGGCACAGTCTACATCGCAGAGCGCAAGGGCGTCCTGAGGATGTACGATCCGGGGACGGGGCTCACGGTGGTCGTGGACAGCATTCCGGTCAACACGAAATACGTGAGCGCGGCGGGCGTTTCCCGGGAGGCGGAGGAAGGCCTCGTCGGTTTCACGCTGGATCCGAATTTCGCCGAGAACAACTTCGCGTACTTCCTGTACGCCCATCCGACCGTGGCGAAGCACGTGCTCTCGCGCATGGTGCTGCGGGGCTCCACGCTCGACCGCGACTCCGAGGTCGTTCTGCTGGAGTACGACGTGCAGCGGGAAACGTGCTGCCACACGGGCGGGGGAATGACGTGGGACGCCGACGGCAATCTCTACATCACTGTCGGCAACAACACCGGCAATTCGAACACGGTGCAGACCGATCAGCGCGCTGGTCGGATGAACTGGGACGACCAGCGTGGATCGGCGAACACCAACGACCTGCGCGGGAAGATCCTCCGCATCAAGCCGCAGCCGGACGGCACCTACACGATCCCCGAGGGGAATCTCTTCCCCCCGGGAACACCGGGCACGCGGCCGGAGATCTTCGCCATGGGGCTGCGCAACGCCTGGCGCGTGTCAGTGGACAGCCGCACGGGTTACGTGTACTGGGGTGAGGTCGGGCCGGACGCGAGCCAGGCGACCGAGCGTACGGTCGAGGGCTACGACGAGTACAATCAGGCGCGCGGGCCGGGATACTTCGGCTGGCCGTACTTCATCGGGCCGAACCGGGCGTATCCGATGATCGACTACGCGACCGATGAGGTGATGTCGCCGCAGGACCCCGCGCGTCCGATCAACGATTCGCGTTGGAACACCGGGCTCCGCGAGCTTCCGCCCGCGCAGCCGGCGTTCATCGCGTACCCGTACGCGCTCGCGCCGGAGTACCCCGAGCTCGGTACGGGTGGCCGGTGCGCCGTCGGCGGGCCGGTCTACCGGCAGGCTGATTTCGCGAACGCTGCGCGCCCGTGGCCCGAGTACTTCGAGGGTACGTGGATCGTCGCCGACTGCACGCGCAATCACATCATCCTCATCCACATGGATGAGAACAGCGACGTCGTGTCGCTGGAACAGTTCCTCCCCGAGTACATCCCCGTCGAGCCGATCGACCTCAAGTTCGGGCCTGACGGCGACCTCTACGTGCTCGAGTACGGCAGCGTGTGGTTCGCTAAGAGCCCGGATTCCCGGCTGGTGCGCATCGAGTACAACGGCGGGAACCGCGCGCCCGAAGTCGTCGCGTCGGTCGACACGAAGGGCGGCACCGTGCCCTTCAGCGTACAGCTCTCCGCCGAGGGGACGACGGATCCCGACGGCGACGCCGTGACCTACCAGTGGTCCGTTACGCCGGAGGCCGGTGGCGCGGCTCGCACCTTCTCCGGAGCGAATGCGAACGTCTCGTTCGATCAGGCGGGGGTGTACATCGCGACGGTGACGGCGACGGACGCCGCGGGTGCGTCGTCGAGCGAGTCGATTCGGATCGTCGCGGGCAATGCGCCTCCACAGGTGTCCATCGACGTCACCGGGAACAAGTCGTTCTTCTTCGCGGAACAGGCGATCGCGTATGCCGTCCACGTCAGCGACGTCGAGGACGGCACCGTCGCGCAGAACCGGCTGGCGGTCACGATCGACTACGTCCCCGAAGGCTTCGACTTCTCGGCGCTCGTACAGGGTGACCGGCCCGTCGACGAGACGACGCAGTTCGCCGTGGCCCAGGCGATCATGCGGACGACGGACTGCAATGCGTGCCACCAGCCGGCGCTTCAGTCGGTCGGCCCCTCGTTCCAGCAGCTCGCCGGGCGGTACACTCCGGACGCGGCGACGCTCGCGACGCTTGCAGCGAAGGTTCGGGCGGGCGGCTCCGGCGTCTGGGGCGAGGTCACGATGCCAGCGCACCCGGCGCTTTCGCCCGCGGAGGCTGCGGCACTCGTGCGGTACATGCTCCAGAGCGGTGCGGGTGAGGATACGAACGCACCACTGAGCGGGTCGTACGTCCCGGAGGTGCCGGAAGGTGACAACGGCAGGGGTGCGGTCGTGATCCGGGCCGTCTACACCGATGGCGGTGCCGGCGGCCTGCCCGCGCAGACTTCGGAGTCGATGGTAGTGCTCCGCAGCCCGGTACTCCAGGCGGGTCTCGCGGACGAGCAGAGCAACGTGTCCGCGCGGTTCTCGCGAGGTTCCGGGCTGACCGGGATCGCCGCGTATCACGGCGGACACGTCGGTTTCCATGACATCGACCTGACGGGCGTACAGCGCCTCGACGTGGCCGCCCAGGTGACGGAGAGGGAAGGGCAGCCCGGCGGCACGATCGAGGTCCGGCTCGGCTCGCCGACAGGACAGGTATTGAGCACCCTCCAGGTTACGGGGACTGGCGGCACGATGCCGGTGGATGTGGCGGCTCTGTCCGGGCCACAAACCCTGTATTTCGTGTTCAGCAATGACGCGGCATCGCCGCAGCAGCCGCTCATGACGGTGTCGACGATCCAGTTGATTCCGGAATGATCGCGGGTCCCCAGCCATGATGGTGAAAGCCTCCGATCCCAGGCCGGGGTCGGGGGCTTTCACGACTTTCGGAGGCGCGATGGTTTACCGGAGATTCGGCCGACTCGGCTGGCAGGTCAGCGAAGTCGGCTACGGCATGTGGGGGATGGGCGGGTGGACGGGTTCAGACGACGCGGAATCCAGGGCGTCGCTGGACCTGGCCGTCGAGCTCGGTTGCAACTTCTTCGACACGGCGTGGGCCTACGGCGCGGGACACAGCGAGCGGCTGCTGGGCGAACTCCTCCGCCGCCACCCGGAGAAGCGCCTCTACACGGCTACCAAGATTCCGCCAAAGCATCGCAGGTGGCCATCACGGCGGGGCGATCCCCTCGATGCCGTATTCCCGCCGGACTACATCCGCGAGTATGCCGAACGCAGCCTGGAGAACCTCGGCACGACCACCATTGACCTGCTCCAATTCCACGTGTGGGAGGACGCGTGGGCCGCGGACGAAAGCTGGCAGCGCGCAGTCGACGATCTCCGGAGAGAAGGGCTCATCGCCGGGGTGGGCGTGAGCGTGAACCGGTGGGAGCCGTGGAACGTGCTGGAGACGTTGCGTACGGGGAAGGTCGACGCGGTACAGGTGATCTACAACATCTTCGATCAGGCTCCCGAGGACGAGCTCTTCCCGCTCTGCACCGAGCTCGACATAGCCGTCGTCGCGCGGGTCCCGTTCGATGAGGGTACACTCACGGGGACGCTGACCCGGGAGTCGAAGTGGCCCGAGGGTGACTGGCGCAACACCTATTTCGTTCCAGAGAACCTGAGCGCGAGCGTGGCTCGCGCCGACGCCCTGCGGCCGCTGATTCCAGCAGGCATGACCATGCCCGAGATGGCGCTCAGGTTCATCCTGTCCAATCCGGCCGTGAGCACAGTGATCCCGGGCATGCGGCGGCCGGCACACGTGCGGGCCAACCTGGGCGTCGCCGACGGTGCGGGGTTGCCGGGTGACCTCCTTCGGTCGTTGAAGGATCACCGCTGGGACCGCGAGCCGACGGAGTGGTCGCAGTAGCGCATTGGAAGCGGGGATCAAGAGGCACTTCCTGATTGCGGCGAAGGCAGGAACCTGCAGTGGCTCGCCCCCCGCATTGACAGGCCGCGACGGCGGGGCGTATTCTCAAAGCTCCTGGCCGGCTGACGACCGCACTGCGCACCTCTCGCCCAACCTTCCCGTTCAGATCGCTTCAGGGGACCGGTGCCGTGGCCCGGAGAGTCGGGGCCGCGGGCGTCGGCTGCCGCGCCAGAGAAGCCAACCACGAGTGTTTACGAGTTCCGTATGCCTGACGGCGTCGACAGATCAGATGCGCTCGGCGCTTCCAGATCGCGATTCGCGCACACGTCGCGAGGGGCGAGATCCGAAATCGCGCTCGTCGGAGACGTGGGCGGTACGAACTGTCGATTCGCGCTGGCGAGAAGCGATGCGGGCGGCCCCCGCCTATTCGCCCGCCGGCGCTACAAGACGCGCGAGTTCAGCCACCCCGCGGAGGCAGTGCGGAAGTACTGTCGCGATGTGGCCCGCCGCGACCCGGTACGCGCGATGGCGCTGGCTGTGGCAGGCCCGGTCACCGGCGATTTCGTCGATCTGACGAATGCTGCGTGGGTATTCTCGCAGCGCGAGCTCCGCAATGAGCTGGAGCTCGACCGGCTCGTCGTGATGAACGACCTGGAGGCGGCGGCGCGCGCGATCCTCGACCTCGACGCGCCGGCATTCACGGCGATCGGCGCGGCCGCCGATCCGACATTCCCGGGTCCGATCGCAGTGATTGCTCCCGGCACGGGACTGGGGATCGCAATGGCGTTCGACACGCCATCGCGATTCGTCGTGGCGGCCGAGGGCGGCCACATTGGATTTGCTCCGAGTGACGAGCTGGAGGCAGCGGTTGCCAGTCTGATCGGTCGGGAGGTCGGCCGCGTTGTCAATGAGCATATTCTCTCCGGTCCGGGAATCGAGCGGTTGCACCGGGCGTTGGGCCTCCTGGATGGCGGGGCCGGGGAGCCGCTGAGCGGCCCGGAGATCATGGACCGCGCGCTCAAAGGCAATGACGCCGCGTGCACGCGCACGATCGAAATGTTCGCCCGCATCATGGGCGCGGTCGCGGGTGACATCGTGCTCGCGCAGGGCGCTCGAGAGGTAGTTCTCGCCGGTTCGATCGTCTCCAGCCTGTTGCCGGTGTTGCGCGCCGGCGGATTCCGCGCTGCCTTCGACGCCCGCGGACCGGGGAGCACGTACATGCGCATTCGGCGCGTGCGGGTGACGTGCCTGACGGATCTCGCGCTTACCGGAGCGTATGCCGGTCTGATGGATACCCATGTCTGAAGCAGAGTCGTGTGAGCGAATCTGAAACCCGTGTCCTGGTGCTGTTCGGCGCGACGGGAGATCTGGCGTTCCGAATGATCCTCCCGTCGCTCTACGCTCTGTCGGCCGAGGGCCTGCTTCCGCCTGACCTCGCGATCGTCGGCGTCGCCAGGTCGCAGCTCGACAGGGCGGCCTTCATCGAGAGGGTCGTGCAGGCGCTGAAGACCCACACGCCCGCGGACCGTCTCGTCGACGACGCAGTTGCCGGATTCCTCGAGCGAATCGATTACGTGTCGGCGGACTCTGATTCGCCATCGGCGCTGCGGCCACTCGAGACGGCGCTCGAGGGAAGGGAAGCTGGCGCGTTGCACTACCTCGCGACGGCGCCGTCGACGTACGGCTCGATCTGTGAGGCGTTGTCCCGCTCGGGGCTGGCCACGGTGGCGCGGGGAGTCGTGCTGGAGAAGCCGATCGGCCGCGACCTAGAGTCGTCCCGGGCGATCAACGATGCGGTGGCGGCGGCGTTCGACGAGGACCGCGTATTCCGCGTGGACCACTATCTCGGCAAGGAGATGGTGCAGAACCTTCTCGCGCTGCGCTTCGCCAACGCGTTGTTCGAGCCGCTGTGGAATTCGGAGAACATCGAGCACGTCCAGATCACTGTCGCGGAGACGATCGGGGTCGAGGGGCGGTGGGCGTACTTCGACGGCATGGGCACGCTCCGGGACATGGTCCAGAATCACGTGCTCCAGTTGCTCTGCCTCATCGCAATGGAGCCGCCATCGCACTTCGAGCCGAGCGCCGTCCGAAACGAGAAGGTCAAGGTCCTGCGCTCCCTGCGACCGCTGACCACCGCGGATGTCGCCAAGAAGACGGTGGCAGGCCAGTACACGCGGGGCGCCGTCCACGGTACTCCGGTCCCCGGGTACACCGAAGAGCGCGGCGGCGGGCCGAGCCGCACGGAGACCTTCGTCGCGCTGCGAGCGGACATCGAGAACTGGCGCTGGGCCGGCGTTCCGTTCTTCCTTCGCACCGGGAAGCGCATGCCGGAGCGGCGGACGGAAGTCCTCATGCGGTTCCGAAGCGTGCCCCACAACATCTTCGGCACGCAGGGCGCGCAGCTCAAGCAGAACGCGCTTCGCATCCTGCTGCAGCCAGAGGAGAAGATCCAGCTCCACGTCATGAACAAGGAGCCGGGGCTGGATGGGATACGCCTGCGGCCGCTCACCCTCGACCTCTCGTTGACGCAGGCGTTCCAGGAGTACCGCCAGCGCATCGCCTACGAGCGCCTGATCCTCGACGCCCTCAAGGGCGCAACCACGCTCTTCGTAAGGCGCGACGAAGTGGAGGCGGCGTGGAGCTGGGTGGACGGCATCATCCGGGGCTGGGAGCTGTCTGGCGAGGCGCCGCGGCCGTATCCGGCCGGCACGTGGGGACCCGCCGCGTCGCACGCGCTCATCGAGCGCGCGGGATTCAGTTGGGTGGATTGATGGCGGCGGAACTCATCGAATACGGGAGCCCCGACGCCTGGGTCGCCGGGGCGGTGCAGCCCCTCACCAGAGCGATTGCCGATGCGCTCGAAGACCGCGACGAGGTATGTATCGCCCTGCCGGGCGGCCGTTCCCCCGCGCCGATCCTGGAGAGGCTCGCCGTTGAGCCGCTGCCATGGGAACGCATCATCGCCATCCCCACCGATGAGAGGCTCGTGCCCGACGATCACCCCGCGCGCAACCTGGGTTTTCTCGCGAGAAACCTGGCGACGGCCGTCGCCCACGGTTTGAAGCTGGAATCGCTCGGGCCGACTCCGGGGCCGCTCGTACCTCCGGATGTGGTGTTTCTGGGGTTTGGCGAGGACAGGCACATCGCGTCGCTTTTTCCCGGCTCGGTACCGGCCAGCACGCTGGACCCGGAAGGGGCGGGTGAGGTCGTCGTCGTAACGCCGGATCCATTGCCGCCCGATGCGCCATATCCACGGCTCAGCCTGAGCATGGGCGCAATCGCCCGGGCGCGACACGTCGTGGTTGCTGCAAGCGGCACCGGTAAGCGCCGCGCACTGGGCGAGGCGCTCGCGGAGCGGCCAGCGTGGTCGCCACTCGGCATTCTGCTGGCCCAGGACCGGGTATCGGTGGTGGTGTGCATCGGTTGAAGAGGGGAAGAGGATGAATCAGCGCATCCGGGAAGTCACGGAACGGATCGCCAGCCGCAGCCGGGAGACCCGCGCGGCGTACATCGAGTCGATGCGGGCGCAGCACCGGGGCGATGCTCCGGCCCGCGCCGGTCTCGCCGCGTCGAATGCCGCCCACGTCTTCGCGGCGGCGGGCGAGGACAAACGCGTGCTGAAGCTCTTACGGGCGCCTAATATCGGCATCGTGTCGGCATACAACGACATGCTTTCGGCGCACCAGCCGCTGGGCGCATTTCCGGAGATCATCAGGGCCGCTGCCCGGGAGGTGGGCGCAACCGCGCAATTCGCTGGCGGCGTTCCCGCGATGTGCGATGGCGTGACACAGGGCCGTGCCGGGATGGAGCTGTCGCTCTTCTCCCGCGACGTGATTGCGCTCGCGACGGCGGTTGCCCTTTCCCACGAGGCCTTCGACGCGGCCCTCATGCTCGGCGTGTGCGACAAGATCGTCCCCGGGCTCTTCATCGGCGCGGCGAGGTTCGGCTACCTGCCTGTCGTATTCGTTCCGGGTGGACCCATGCCGTCCGGGCTGCCGAACGCCGAAAAGTCGCTGATACGGAAGCGGTACGCGGCCGGGGACGCGACTCGCGAAGAGCTGCTCGAAGCCGAAGCCGCTTCGTACCATGCTCCGGGTACGTGCACGTTCTACGGCACAGCCAATTCCAATCAGATGCTGATGGAGATCATGGGTCTCCACCTCCCCGGCGCTGCGTTTGTTCCGCCGGACACGCCACTGCGGACGGCTCTGACCGCGGCGGCCGCGCGGCGGGCTGCAGCGATGAGCGCGCTGGGTCCGGAGTATGTTCCGCTCCACGCCGTGATCGACGAGCGCGCGATCGTGAACGGGATCGTCGGGCTCATGGCGACCGGCGGGTCGACGAATCATACACTGCACCTCGTCGCGATGGCGCGCGCCGTCGGGATCCAGGTCGACTGGACGGATTTCGCCGATATCTCCGCCGTGACGCCGCTGCTCACCCGAATTTACCCCAATGGCCAGGCGGACGTGAACCATTTCCACGCGGCGGGTGGTACGGCGTTCGTGATCGGTGAGTTGATCCGGGCCGGACTGCTGCACCGCGACGTGCAGACGGTGGTTGGACCGGGTCTGGACCGGTACGTACAGGAGCCGGTGCTGGAGGACGGCGTCCTCGTCTGGCGACCGGGCCGCGCGGACTCGCTCGACCGGTCGGTCCTCCGCGGCGTCGACGATCCGTTCAGCGCACAGGGCGGCCTGACCACGCTTAGCGGCAATCTCGGGCGTGCCGTGGTGAAGACGTCGGCGGTGCCGGCGGACCGCCTGGCAATCACGGCACCGGCAATCGTGTTTGACAGCCAGGCTGCGCTGGAATCTGCGTTCCGTGCGGGTGAGCTGGACGGCAGGGACTTCGTCGCCGTGGTGCGGTATCAGGGCCCACGGTCCAATGGCATGCCCGAGCTGCACAAGCTGACTCCGCCGCTCGGGGTTCTGCAGGACCGCGGGCAGCGGGTCGCCATCGTGACCGATGGCCGCATGTCCGGCGCCTCGGGGCAGGTGCTGGCGGCCATACACCTGACGCCGGAAGCTGCCGCGGACGGCCCCATCGCGCGCATCCGGAACGGCGACCTGATCCGCATCGATGCCGTGAACGGGACGCTGGAAGTCGAGGTGCCGGAAGACGAGTTCGTCCGGCGGCCGGCGGCCGAGCCGCCGCCGATGAGCGAAGGCACCGGCCGCGAATTGTTCAGACTTTTCCGTCAGAACGCGATTTCGGCGGAGCAGGGCGCTGGCGCGCTCGCCTGGGACTGAATCTGCAGACGGTTAATGAGATACGGGCCGCCGCGCATTGCGCGGCGGCCCGTATCGCCAATTGGGACCGACAGGTTGGTCAGAAGCCGCCGCCGAAGCCGCCGCCTCCTCCACCGCCGCCGCCGAAGCGGGTGTTCACGATGTTGGTGAACGCGGAGCCGAAGCGGTACGTCAGGCCGATCCGACCGCCGTAGACGTAGTTCGAGGGTAG
>Ga0180220_1001637_pt1 | contig 16031 bp, 13 predicted proteins | sample eDN5th37CBELigBY_FD_151335 | JGI IMG/M metagenome (GOLD analysis project Ga0180220, IMG submission 151335) | Enriched backyard soil microbial communities from Emeryville, California, USA - eDNA 5th pass 37_C BE-Lig BY (version 2) (version 2) | ecosystem: Environmental > Terrestrial > Soil >...
TCCTTGAAGAACAGCGAGATGCCCGGCATGTAGGTGATGGCCATGAGGCAGACCAGCACCACCGCCACGAAGGGCAGCAAGGGTCGCAGCAGTTTCTCTATGGGCAGGTTCGCCACCGCGCAGGCGGCGAACAGGTTCACGCCGAAGGGCGGCGTCACCATGCCCAGCGCCAGGTTGACCACCATGATGACGCCGAAGTGGGCCGGATCCACGCCGAACTGCATGGCCACCGGCAGCAGCAGCGGAGCCAGCACGACGATGGACGCGGAGGTTTCGATGAACATCCCAATGATGAAAAGCGCCAGGTTCACGCCCAGCAGAAAGGTATATTTGTCGCTGAATATATGGCTGAGCCATTCCCCCAGCGCCGCCGGCACGCCCGCCCGGTTCAGCAGGAAGCCGAAGACGCCCGCGTTGGCGATCACGAACATGATGACGGCCGTGGAAACCACCGAACGGTGCAGGGTGCGGGACAGCGTGGCGAAATCGAGCCGCCGGTACACGAATATGCCGACCACCAGGGCGTAAACCACCGCCACGGCCGAAGCTTCGGTCGGCGTGAATATGCCGCCGTAGATGCCCCCCAGGATGATGATGGGCATCAGCAAAGCCAGCCAGGCCTGCTTGAACGCCGTCCACAAGCCCAGGCGCCCTACGCCATCGTTCTTCCCGTAGCCATGGCGGCGGGCGTAAAACCATACATACAGCATCAAGGCCCCGCCGATCAGCAGGCCGGGACCAATGCCGGCAATGAAGAGCTCGCCCACCGAAGTGTCGGTGGAGACGGCAAACAGAATCATCGGGATGGAAGGCGGGATGATCACGCCCAGCTCGGCCGCCGAGGCCTGCAGCGAGGCGGCGAAGGGCTTGGGATAGCCGTGCTTGACCATGGCCGGGATAAGGATGGCGCCCACGGCGAAGGTCGTGGCCACGCTGGAGCCCGCCACCGCGGCGAATATCATGCAGGTGAGCACGCAGCTGCAGGCCAGCCCGCCCTGCACGCCCCCGACTACGCTCTTGGCGAAATCCACCATGCGCTCGGAAATGCCGCCGGCTTCCATCAGGTTGCCGGCCAGGATGAAGAAGGGCACCGCCACCAGCGGATATTTGTCCAGCGAAGCGTAGATTTGCTGTGCGATCACCAGCCAGGTCATGCCACCGTCGTAGCCCACCCCCAGCATGCTGGCCAGCCCTATCGACACCGCCACCGGCACCGACAGGGCGAAGAACAGCAACATCGATACAACCATCAACTGCGTCATGGAGCCATCCGCGTGAGCTTGAAGAATAAGACGATGAGCATGAGGAGCGCCAGGCCGGATGTCAGATGACGGTATCGTCGACGACGGGGCGCTTCGGGCCTTCCGCCCAGTGGGCCAGCACGGCCAGTATCGCCAGGCCCGCGCCTATGGGTATGGCGATATAGATCCAGGAAATGGAGATCTCCAGGCTGGGCGTGGTCTGGAAGCGCACCCGCCAGCTCATTTGCCCGCCCACCCAGGCCATGAAGCCCAGGAAGGCGACGCATATGGCCATGATCAAGTGCTCCAGCATGCGTCCCTTGCGCGGCCCCAAGGCGCTATGCAGCATTTCCACGCTCAGCATGGCGCCCTGCCTAAAAGCCAGGACGATGCCCAGCATGACGGTCCAGATCAAGGCGGCGCGCGTCCAGGCTTCGCTCCAGTCGGCGGGCGATTGCAGCACGAAGCGGGCCAGGACTTGATAAAAACCCGCCGCCACGGCCGACAGCAGCAGTAATTGTGTCAAGCCCGAAACGAGCCGGAATAGCGTGCGGTCCAGAAAACGGATGAAAGGCATTTTTTTCCTGTTCTACGCCCGGGCGAGATATCGCAAGGGCGCCTCGCCATGGGCGGCGGGCCGATAGGCCGGCTCCGCCGCGCGGCAGCCGGCGAGGCAGACGACTACTGCATGTTGCGTATCGATTCGACCAGGTCCTTGCCGAACTGCTTGTAATACTGAGGGTAGACGGGCTCGACGGCCTTGACGAAGGCGGCGTGGTCCACAGTGTTGACCTGCATGCCCTGTTTCTTGACCTCTTCGATGCCGCTCTTTTCCACCTCGTCGACATATTTGCGCATGGCGACGGCGGACTCATGGCCGGCGGTCTTGAATTTTTCCTTGTCGGCATCCGACAGGCCGTCATAGACATTGGGCGACATCAGCACCAGGGCGGGCCCATAAACGTGGGCCGTCAAGGAAAGATACTTCTGCAGTTGCGGCAGCTTGGCGGACACGATGACGGACATCGGATTTTCCTGGCCGTCTATGGTGCCTTGCTGCAGGGCGGTGGCCACCTCGGGCCAAGCCATGGGGGTGGCCAATATGCCCAACTGACGGAATGCCGCAATGTGGATGGGATTTTCGGTTGTGCGGATCTTCAGGCCCTTGGCATCGGCCGGCGTGGCGACTGGACGTACATTGTTGGTGAGCTGGCGGAAGCCTTGTTCGCCCCAGGCCAGGGCGACCAGCCCGCGCTTGGAGAACTCGCCCAGCATCTGCTTGCCGATGTCGCTGTCCATGACCTTGCGGGCATGGGCCAGGTCGCGGAACAGGAAGGGGATGTCGAAGACGCCGGTCTTGGGCACGAAGTTCAGCGTGGCGCCCGTGGAAACGATGGCCAAGTCTATGGTGCCCAACTGCAGGCCTTCGATGACTTCGCGCTCGCCGCCCAGCGCGCTGTTGGGGAATTGCTGGATCTTGTATTGGCCGCCGAAGCTGGATTCCACGGACTTGGCGAAAGCCTCGGCGCCTGCGCCATAGTGCGAGCTGGTGGACAGGGCATAGGCCATTTTCAGCGTTTTCTCGGCCATGGCCGGCCCCGCGGCGAAGAGTCCAGCCACGGACAACGCCACCATCCACTTGGAAACCCAGTTCTTGCGCATTTTTTCCCCAATACTCGAAAGTTTACGAACGGCAAATGTTGTACTGCAAAATGCCTTGCCGGGAATATTGGGGTTTTCTATCGGTCACGCGCCGCACCCCTCGTCAGTCTTCTACATACCAGGTATCTTCGGACAGCATGACCTGCTGGTGGCCGTAGCCGGCCGGCATCATGGGGAAGCAGTTTTCCTGGGCCAGCACGACCACATCCAGGAAGAACGGGCCGTCGTAAGCCATGCATTCCGCCAGGGCGGCATCCAGGTCGGCCGGATTCTCGATGCGCGCGGCGCCCCAGCCGAAGGCCTTGGCGAGCGCGACGAAATCCGGAAGAGAGGCGTTGTAGCTGTGGCTGTAGCGGCCATCGTGTATCAGTTCCTGCCATTGGCGCACCATGCCCATGTGCCCGTTGTTGCACAAAACCAGCTTGACGGGCGTGCGGTGCTGCATCGCCGTGGCCAATTCCTGGATGTTCATCAGCACCGACGCATCGCCGCTGACACATACCACCGGCTTGTCCGGATGGGCGATCTGGGCGCCGATGGCGGCCGGCAGGCCGTAACCCATGGTGCCGGCGCCCCCCGACGTCAGCCAGCGGTTGGGCCGGTTGAACTTGATGTATTGCGCCGCCCACATCTGGTGCTGCCCCACGTCCGTGGTGATGATGGCGTCCGTGCCGGTCAGGACATGGTCCAGGCGCTGCATCAAGTGCTGAGGCAGGATGTGTTCGGCGGAGGGAGTGACTTTCAGGCAATCCTTGGCGCGCCATACGCCGATGCGCTGCCACCAGGCATCCAGCCGCTTCGCATCCAGGTCGATCTGGCCCAGTTCCTTGCGCAAGGCGCGCAGCAGAGGGTAGCAATCGCCCACCATGGCCACGTCCGCCCGCACGACCTTGTCGATGGAGGCCGGGTCGATATCCAGATGGATTTTGCTGGCATGCGGGCAGAAGTCCGACAGCCGGCCGGTGATGCGGTCGTCGAAGCGCGCGCCGACGCAGACGATGAGGTCGGCATGGTGCATGGCCAGATTCGCTTCCAGCGTACCGTGCATGCCCAGCATGCCCAGGAATAGCGGGTCGTCCGCGGGAAAGGCGCCCAGGCCCATCAGCGTCAGCGTGCAGGGCGCACCCAGATCTTGCACCAGACTGGTAAAGGTGTGGCAGGCATCCAGGCCTGAATTGATCAGGCCGCCGCCGCCATAAAAGACGGGGCGCTTGGCATTGGCGATCAGCGCTGCGGCGCGCTTGATCGCGGCTTCGGTCACGGCATGGGTGGTTTCGACGCCCACGGTCTCCACCGGGTCGGCCGGCAGCCCGGCGGGAACCAAGGCGATCTGCATGTCCTTGGGGAAGTCCAGCAGCACCGGCCCCGGCCTTCCGCTGCGGGTCAGGCGATACGCCTTAGCGGCCATGGCGGCCACGTCCTCGCTACGGCGTATCTGGGCGTTCCACTTGGTGACCGGGCGGGAAATGCCGATAGCGTCGCATTCCTGGAAAGCGTCGGTGCCGATGGCGCTGGTGGCCACCTGGCCGCTGATGCACAGCACCGGAATCGAATCGCACATGGCGTCCAGCAAGCCGGAGGCGGTGTTGGCCATGCCCGGGCCCGATGTGACGATCACCACTCCGGGTTTGCCGGTGGAGCGGGCGTAGCCTTCCGCCGCGTGCATGGCGCCCTGCTCGTGCCGGACCAGGACGTGGCGGATGCGGGGCTCGGAATACAGGCTGTCGTATAAAGGCAGCACGGCGCCGCCGGGATAGCCGAAAATAGTGTCCACGCCTTGGGCGATCAGGGTTTCGAGCAGGGTCTGGGCGCCGTTGCGGCTGGGGGTATCACTGAAAGTATTCACGTCTGAAGCGCTTGCTGCGCAGGTTGGCGTTTAATTGCATAAGATATGCTGTATTGCATCAGTGTATTCCCATTTCGCCCAGCCCTTATCAATCACCCCATGACATCCAGCACTCCGACTTGGCATTTCGTCGAAAAATCCACCCTGCACGGCACCGGCGTTTTTGCCGCCACCGATATCCCCGCGGGCACAGAAATCTTTGAATACAAGGGCAAGCGCATCACGCCGGAACAGGCCGATGCCATGCACCCCGTCAATCCCGACGATCCCTTCCACACCTTTTTCTTCGCCCTGAGCTGCGGCAAAGTGATCGACGGCGGGCAAAAAGGCAATGACGCCCGCTGGATCAACCATTCCTGCGAGCCCAATTGCGAAGCGCAGGAAAACAGCAGCGGCAAAAAAGTGTTCATCATCGCGCTGCGCGACATCGCAGCCGGCGAAGAGCTCTTCTATGACTACGGCCTGATCCTGGACGGACGCATCACCAAGACCTTGCGCCGTCAGTATCAATGCCTGTGCGGCGCCCCCGACTGCCGCGGCACCATGCTGGCCCTGACCGACAGGCAGAAGGCCGCTATCAAAGCGGCCAAAAAACCGAAAAAAGAGCCGGCGCCGACGGCAAAGGACAAGCCCAGGAAACGCCAGGCGGCCTGATCCCCCGCGGCAAGCCATCCGATCCAAACGCGGGAAAGTCCGAGCTACCAAAAGCGGCGCGAAGCGTTAGCATGTCGGCTATCGCGGCACATCGCCGCCAACCCGGCCCGGGCTGCCCGCAGCCCGGACTGCCGCAGTCTTACGCCCTCACATGCGCCAAGAACAAGAACACGCCGAAGAACCTGTCGAGCCCATACTGCCGGAAATCGCGGACCCTCCCGTAAAAGTACCCCTTGCGATCGAAGACTGGCTGTCGGTGCTGATCATGGCGGGGCTGGCGCTGATCACCTTCGCGAACGTCATCGTCCGCTACATGACGGACAGCTCCTTCGCCTGGACCGAGGAAATCTCGGTATTCCTGCTCATCGTCCTGACCATGACGGCCGGGGCCACGGCCTTCGTCCGCAATCAGCATATCCGCATCGAAGCCTACGCCGACGGCGGCACGGCGGCCCGCCGGCGCGCGCTGGCCATCGCCGTGCACCTGATCGTGCTGCTGTTCTTCATTCTGCTGACGGTCCTGTCGGCGCGCATGGCCTACGATGACTATAGTTGGGGCGACACCTCGCCCGCCATAGGCATACCCAACTGGTGGTACACCGTCTGGATGCCGGTGCTGGCGGCGGCCATCACCTTGCGCGTGGCCGGCATCCTGCGCCGCCTGCTGCGGAGCGCGGCATGATCGTCACGGCGCTTTTCGTCGTATTCATCGCGTTGATGGTCATCGGCATGCCGGTGGGGGTGGCGCTGGGAGTGGCCGGCACACTGGCCATCGTGCTGTCCAACCTGGATACGCAATGGTTCGGCCTCCTGGCCGTGCCGCAGAATTTTTATGCCGGCCTGGCCAAGTATCCGTTGCTGGCCATACCGATGTTCGTCTTGGTGGGGTCCATATTCGACCGCTCGGGCGTGGCCAGCAGGCTGGTCGCCTTCGCCATCTCCATGGTCGGCCGGGGGCCGGGCATGCTGCCTCTGGTGACCATCGCCGTCGCCATGTTTCTGGGCGGGATTTCAGGGTCGGGCCCCGCCTGCGCGGCCGCCGTCGGCGCGGTCATGATCGGCGCCATGAACCGCGCCGGCTACCCGGCGTCTTTTTCCGCCAGCGTGGTCGCGGCCGGCGCCGCCACGGACATCCTCATCCCGCCATCCATCGCCTTCATCGTCTATTCCATTCTGGTGCCGCAGGCGTCGGTGCCGGCGCTGTTCGCCGCCGGCATGGTTCCCGGCATACTGGCCGGCATCGCCTTGATCGTGCCCGCCGTATGGATGTCGCGGCGCCACAATATGGGCCAGCTGGAACGCAGCCTGCCGCGCCCTCCCTTCTGGGCCAGCCTGCGCGAAGCGGCCTGGGGCCTGATCGCCCCCGTGCTGATCCTGGGCGGCATGCGCATGGGCTTCTTCACGCCCACCGAGGCCGCCGTGGTGGCCGTCTTCTATGGGCTGTTCGTCGGCATGGCGGTGCACCGCACGATCAAGTTCCGCGATCTCTTCCCCATTTTGCGCGAGGCGGCCGAGCTGTCCGCCGTGATCATGCTGGTCGTCACCCTGGCCGGTATTTTCGCCTGGGCGCTTTCCACGCTCAGTGTCATCGATCCCATCACGCACGCGATCGTCAATTCCGGCCTGGGCGAGTACGGCGTGCTCACCTTGCTGATCGTGCTGTTGATGACGCTGGGCATGTTCCTGGACGGCATTTCCATTTTTCTGATTTTCGTGCCGCTGCTGCTGCCCATCGCCAATGCGTATGGCTGGGATCCGGTCTGGTTCGGCGTGCTGCTGACCCTGAAGGTGGCGCTGGGGCAATTCACGCCGCCCCTGGCGGTGAACCTGATGGTGTCCTGCCGCATTGCGCGGGTGCCCATGGAAAGCACGGTGCGCTGGGTCGTCTGGCTGCTGGTCTCGATGTTCCTCGTGCTCGTGCTGGTCATCGTATTCCCCGAGCTGGCTTTATGGCTGCCCCGCTATCTGGGCTTTTGACGGCATGCTGCATACAAGCCGGCCTTGTTCCGAAGAAACAAGGCCTGTGTTGAAACAGGGCGCCCCGGCGCCCATACACTTGAAACTGAAGAAGGAGATTCCATGAAAATCCGCCACATCCTGGGCGCCATCGCCTGCTCCGCGGCGGCGCTGACCGTCGCCGCCACGGCCCACGCCGCGAACTATAAATCCGAATATAAATTATCCATCGTCGTCGGCACGACCTTCCCCTGGGGCCAGGGCGCCGAAATCTGGTCCAAGCTGGTGCGCGAACGCACCGACGGGCGCATCAATATCAAGATCTATCCCGGCACGTCTCTGGTCCAGGGAGACCAGACGCGTGAATTTACCGCCATCCGGCAAGGCCTGATCGATATGGCCATAGGCTCCACCATCAACTGGTCGCCCCAGGTCAAGCAGTTGAACCTGTTCTCGCTGCCCTTCCTGATGCCCGACTATGCAGCCATCGATGCGCTCATTCATGGCGAAGTCGGCAAGACCCTGTTCAAGGACATAGAAAAAGCCGGCGTGGTGCCGCTGGCCTGGGGCGAGAACGGCTACCGTCAGCTCAGCAATTCCAAGCATGAAATCAAGACGCCGAAAGACCTGAAAGGCCTGAAGCTGCGCGTGGTCGGCTCCCCGCTGTATATCGACACATTCACCGCCCTGGGCGCCAATCCGACGCAAATGAGCTGGGCCGACGCCCAGCCCGCGCTGGCCACCGGCGCTGTCGACGGGCAGGAAAACCCGCTGTCCATCTATGCCGGCGCCAAACTTTACGACGTGGCCCAGAAGTATCTGACGCTCTGGAACTATGTCGCCGACCCGCTGGTCTTCGTGGTCAACAAGCAAGTGTGGGAATCCTGGACGGAAGCAGACCGCAAGATAGTGCGGGAAGCGGCCATCGAAGCGGCCAAGCAGGAAATCGTCATTGCCCGCAAAGGCGTCACGCCTGAAGATCCCTCCATGCTGAAGGACATCGAAAGCCATGGCGTTACCATCACCAGCCTGACGCCCGAGCAGCACGAAGCCTTCGTCCAGGCCACCAAGCCGGTTTTCGACAAATGGAAAAAGACCATAGGCGAAGACCTGGTGAACCAGGCCCAGAAAGACATCGCCAACCGCAAGAAATAGGCGGCGGGCTTATGCCTGGCCGGCCATGTCGGCCAGGCAGTCCTCCGCCGTACCCACCACGACCTGGGCGTTGCTGGCTATCATCAGATTCAGGTTGAGGCCGAAGTCTTCCACCGTATAGCCTTGCGTATCGATGTACTGGCTCCCGCCCGGCTGGCGTATGGCGGCCGCCTGCTGCACCAGGGGCCGGCCATCACTGGTGTAGGCCCACACCGGCTTGCCCAGCGCGGTCGCATAACCCACCTCGAACACAGTGCCCGAATCGGGCTCCGCGCCGCGGAAAGCGTTCAGATTGGCCATCACCAGGTCGGCCTGGCGGATCAAGGCGATATTCGCGCGGTATATCCATAGCGCCAGCTCGGGGCCGTTCAGGCTGCGCGGCGGGATATTGTCCAGCGGATACAGGCCTTCGAAGCCATACTTGCTGCACAGCACCTTCAGTGTTTCGCCCCATTGTCTGGCGTCGGGCCGGAACACATCGAAGCCGGCCAGATAGATCTTCTTCATTTGAATGCCGTTTCAATGAAACTGCGCAATTTGCGCGAATGCAGGCGTTCCTTGGGCATGTCGCGCAGCAATTCCAGAGCGCGCATGCCGATATGCAAGTGCCTGCTGACCTGGGTGCGGTAGAAGTCGCTGGCCATGCCCGGCAGCTTCAGTTCGCCGTGCAAGGGTTTGTCGGATACGCACAGCAAGGTGCCGTAGGGCACGCGGAAACGGAACCCATTGGCGGCGATGGTGGCCGATTCCATATCCAGCGCGATGGCTCTGGACTGGGACAGGCGCCGCACCGGTTCGTGGTGATCGCGCAGTTCCCAGTTGCGATTGTCGATGGAGGCCACCGTACCGGTGCGCATGATGCGTTTCAGTTCCCAACCGGAAAGGCCCGACACATCGGCCACCGCCTGCTCCAGGGCGATCTGGATTTCCGCCAGCGGCGGCACGGGCACCCAGGTGGGCAGGTCGTCGTCCAGCACATGGTCCTGGCGCACATAGCCATGCGCCAGCACATAGTCGCCCAGGCGCTGCGTCGTGCGCAGCCCCGCGCAATGGCCCAGCATCAGCCAGGCCGATGGACGCAGCACCGCCACATGGTCGGTAATGGTCTTGGCGTTGGACGGGCCGATGCCGATATTGATGAGGGTGATGCCGCTGTGGCGTTCGCGCACCAGATGGTAGGACGGCATTTGGGGCATGCGCGTCAGGGGAATGCCCACGGCTTCCGCGCCCGGCCCCGCGGGGGTGATCACATTGCCCGGCTCCACCAGGCAGGTGTAGCCGCCCTCGCCCTGGGCCAGCATCTCCTTGGCCCATTGGAAGAACTCGTCGACATAGAACTGGTAATTGGTGAACACTACGAAGTTCTGGAAATGCTGCGGGGCGGTCGCGGTGTAATGCTGCAGGCGATGCAGGGAATAATCCACCCGCGGCGCGGTAAAGGGCGCCAGCGGCAGCGGCTCCCCCGGCTTGCCCTGCCAGGTGCCGTTGACGATGGCATCGTCCGTCACGGCAAGGTCGGGCACATCGAAGTGGTCGCGCAGCGCCACGCCCAATAGTGAATCCGAATACACCCCTTCCACGTACTGCCCTTCCGGAAACGCGAAATGCAAGGGTATGGGCATGTCGGATTCGCCCACCTCCACCGGCACGCCGTGGTTCTTGATCAGCAGGCCGATCTGCTCCAGCAAATAGTCGAAATACAGGGCCGGCTGGGTGATGGTTGTCATGTAGACGCCGGGCTCGACCACGTGGCCGTAGGACAGGCGGCTGTCCACTTCCTGGTAGGTACTGACTTTGATGCGTATGGCCGGGTAATAGGCGCGCACCCGCCGGCGCTGGATATGCCCGCCCTTCGCATACTCGGCGAATGCATCGCGGATGAAAGCCGTGTTGCGCGTATAGATTTCGACCAGGCGCTCCACCGCCGGCCTGGCATCGGTATAGCTGGTAAAGGGCAGCACCGGCGGCACAAGGGTGGAATCGCTGGAATCCATGGAATCGTACATATGCTGCTGTCAATGAAGTTCAGAGTCTGTAGGCAAGAGTCTACAGGCATACTATGACACGAACTGCGCAACGCCGCAGCCGTTATCATGGCGGGGAAATTTTGCTTTAATACACGGTCCCGTCCACGATCGAGCCCTCTTCTGGATCCGCTTTGAGCGTCATCATCAACGCCGTTTTCCCGCTGTTCGCTTTGATACTGATAGGCTACCTCAGCGCTCTCAAGGGGCTGCTGGGCCGTGGCGCGGTGGACAGCCTGAACAAATTCGTGGTGTGGATGGCGCTGCCCGCCCTGCTTTTCCAAGCCATGGCGAAAATCAGTTGGGAAGAGATCAACCAGCCCGGCTATGTGGCGGCGTCGGCCTTGTCGATCGCCATCGTCTTCTGCGTGTCCTGCCTTTTGGACGGCCGGCGCCGCGGGCGCCTGGCGGATGTCAGCATAGAAGGCCTGGCGGCTTCATACTCGAATGCGGGCTTCATGGGCATACCTTTGTGCCTGATGCTGTTCGGCGAAGCCAGCCTGCCCGCCGTCATCATCGCCACGCTGCTTACCGCCTGCGTGCTGTTCGCGTTCTCCATCATCCTGATCGAAGTGGACCTGCAAGGCTCACCCCACCTGCTGCCGACGCTGGGCAAAGTGGGGCTGTCGCTGCTGCGCAATCCGCTGGTCGCCTCCCCTTTGCTGGGCGCCGCGGTCGCCGCGCTGCAATGGCCTCTTCCTTATGCCGTCGAGCAATTCACCAGCCTCTTGGGCGCGGCCGCCAGCCCTTGCGCGCTGATCACCATAGGCCTGTTCCTGGCCCAGAAGCAGCCGGCCGGCAACGCCGGCGCGATAGGCAGGATAGTGGCCTTGAAACTGCTGCTGCATCCCGCGGTAGCCTTTGTGCTGGCGTACTGGGTGTTCGACATGCCTGAATTGTGGGCCGCCACCGCCGTTCTGCTGGCGGCCCTGCCGGTGGGCACCGGCCCCTTCATGCTGGCCAAGCTGTATGAGCGCGAACCCGCGGTCACATCGCGCGCCATTCTGATTTCCACAGCCCTGTCCGTGCTGACGGTATCGCTGCTGACGGCATGGCTCACTGGGAATTCTTAGGCCGCTGCGCTACGCGCGGGCTTCGTGCTAGGGCATCGCCGACGCTCAGCCCGCCCTTGCCATGCTGTGTTGCAAATCGCGGGGCGAGCCAGCCGAACAGCACGCTAAGCCAGTTGGTCCATGAACAGGGCCAGGGCGACATCGCGCTCGGTCACGCCTTTGGCGTCGTGCGTCGTCAGCGTCACACTGACGCGGTTGTAGACATTGCTCCATTCGGGGTGGTGGTCCAGTTTCTCGGCCTGCATGGCGACGCGCGCCATGAATCCGAAAGCCTCGTTGAAATTCTTGAACACAAAGGTCTTGTGTATGGCATCGCGTTCGTTGACCGCCGACCATCCCTCCAGCAGCAGCAAGGCCGATGGAGCGCCGATCAATTTCAATTGGTTCTTCATGCTGTTCTCCCTTGTCCAGGATGGTTGCTTGTGATTTTCCCGAAGCGGCTTGCGGGCAAGGAGCGTCGGGACCGAGGTGGCTACATGGCCGGAGCCTCAACGATGCGCCCGGCTTTTGGCCCTTAGTCTTGGATGGCCATTTTGAACTTCAGGTTCAAAGTCCTACGACTTTGTTTGATGTTGAGAACTTGTACGCAACAGTCCATAATACTTGAGCGCGACGCATGGCGGGACGGCAAGAGCGGCCGCTGGCTTGGTTCATGCCGGGCCGCGCAGGCCGGGCCGCGCAGGTCGAACCTCGCAGGCCGGGCCGAACCGGGCACGCCAAGGCAAGGCTACGCCAAGCCGAGAACACGCCGGGCTGAGCAACGTCAAGCCGTGCGCTTGCTCGGCTGGCGCGGATCAGGCTCGGCTTGGCTTCGTCCGGCCCGGCCTGCGAGGTTCGACCTGCGCGGCCCGGCCTGACGCGGCCCGGCCTGACTTGGCCCCGCCTGGCTTCGTCCGCGTACCGGCGCGCGCTCCTGCGTGCGCTCCTGATACACAGTCTACTCGCTCCAGATTACAAAGCCTATACAGCGCTGTAACAAGGGCGGGTGCCTAGATGCCCGTTACTCTTTCAACCTTCAAGGAATCGCCAATGACCGAAAGAACTCCTTGCCAGCGGCTGCAAGTCGCCACCGAGCTTTATCAATTCATCGAGCGTGAGGCTCTGCCGGGCACAGGCGTGGCCTCCGAAGCGTTCTGGCGGGGACTGGATGCCCTGGTCCACGAGCTCGCCCCCAAGAACCGCGAGCTGCTGGCCGAACGGGATCGTCTTCAGGCCGAACTGGACAATTGGTACCGGCAAAACCCGGGCCCCATCAAAGACGCGGCGGCTTACCAGGCTTTCCTGCACCAGATAGGCTATCTGCAAGAAGCGCCCGCCAAGGTCGCGGTCAAGACCACCAAAGTGGACAGCGAGGTCACGCAGCAGGCGGGGCCGCAGCTTGTCGTGCCCATCACCAACGCACGCTATGCGCTGAACGCGGCGAATGCGCGCTGGGGCAGCCTGTACGACGCGCTGTACGGCACCGACGCCATTTCCGAAGACGGCGGCGCAACGCGCGCCGGCGGCTACAACCCCGTGCGCGGCGCCAAAGTCATCGCCTATGCGCGCCAATTCCTGGACGACAGCATCCCCTTGCAACAGGGCTCGCACGCGGACGCCGCCGGCTATTCGGTGGCAGACGGCAAATTGCAAGTCGCATTGAAGGACGGCGGCCGGACGACGCTGCAACAGGCAGGGGCGCTGCAAGGCTACCGCGGTGATCCCGCCCGGCCCGAAGCGCTGGTATTCAGGCATAACGGGCTGCACTTCGAGATACAGATCGATGCCGAACACCCCATCGGCAAGCAGGACGCGGCCGGCGTCAAAGACATCCTGATGGAAGCCGCCGTCACCACCATCATGGATTGCGAAGATTCCATCGCCGCCGTGGATGCCCAGGACAAAGTCCTGGCCTATCGCAACTGGCTGGGCCTGATGCAGGGCAATCTGACCGAGGAAGTCAGCAAGGGCGGCAAGACCTTCACGCGCGCGCTCAGTCCCGACCGGGAGTACACCGACCTGCAAGGCAACAAGCAGACGCTGCACGGCCGCTCGCTGATGTTCATCCGCAACGTCGGGCACCTGATGACCAATCCAGCCATACTCGACGAACAAGGGCGCGAAGTGCCCGAAGGCATACTGGACGCGGTGTTCACGTCGCTGATCGCCATGCACGACCTGAAGAACCGCCGCAATTCGCGCACGGGTTCGATTTATATCGTCAAGCCCAAGATGCACGGCCCCGCCGAAGTGGCCTTCGCCAATGAGCTGTTCGCGCGCACCGAAGCCCTGCTCGGCCTCGAGCCCGACACCATCAAGATGGGCATCATGGACGAAGAGCGCCGCACCAGCGCCAACCTGAAGGCCTGCATCGCGCAGGCAAGCCAGCGCGTGGCCTTCATCAATACCGGCTTCCTCGACCGCACCGGCGACGAGATGCATACCTCGATGGAGGCCGGCCCCATGGTGCGCAAGGGCGACATGAAGCGCAGCATCTGGATAGACGCCTACGAGCGCAACAATGTGCAGACAGGACTGGAATGCGGCTTGCGCGGCCAGGCGCAGATCGGCAAGGGGATGTGGGCCATGCCCGACCTGATGGCCGACATGCTGGCCCAGAAAATCGGCCACCTGAAGGCCGGCGGCAATACGGCCTGGGTGCCCTCACCCACCGCGGCCACCTTGCATGCGCTGCACTACCATCAAGTCGATGTGCAGAAGATCCAGCAGGATATGGAAGGCAAGTCGGAACCGCTGCTGGACAAGCTGCTGACCATACCCGTAGTGCAGAACGCCAACTGGTCGCCGCAGGAAATCCAGGAAGAACTGGACAACAACGCGCAAGGCATACTGGGCTACGTGGTGCGCTGGATCGACCAGGGCATAGGCTGCTCCAAAGTCCCGGACATCCACAACGTCGGCCTGATGGAGGACCGCGCCACGCTGCGCATCTCCAGCCAGCACATGGCCAATTGGCTGCGCCACGGCATAGTCACCAAAGAACAGGTGCAAGAAACCATGCAGCGCATGGCGGCGGTGGTGGACGGCCAGAACGCCGGCGACCCGATGTACAAGCCCATGGCCGGCCATTTCGATACCTCGGCGGCCTACCAGGCCGCTTGCGATCTGGTGTTCAAGGGGCTGGAACAGCCGAACGGCTACACAGAACCTTTGCTGCACCACTGGCGCCAAGTGGTGAAGGCGCAGGCGGCGGCTTAGTGTTTTAGCCGATACGGGTTGGAAGATTCTCGCGCGGTCCAGGCTCGCACGCCTGCCGCGCGAGCCTGGACATTAGGTCAGTCCAGAGACGTTCGGGCAATCCAGGAGCACAGCGTTCATCAGCTACTTTCTCCGGAGGCCGGCAAACGCCCCTGCGCCTCCAGCCGGCTGCGCAGGCGGCTGTATACGCGCAGGGCGTTGCCGCCCAGCACCTTTTCCCGTACTTCCGGTTCCAGCCACTGCACGGCATTGATATAGCGCTTGGTATCGTCGTAATTGAATCCCGTCTGCGGGTCCACGCCTTTGACTGCGCCGATGATTTCGGAAGCGAACAATATGTTGTCCGGCGGGACGACCCGCAGCAATAGCTCGATGCCGGGCTGATGGTACACGCAGGTGTCGAAGAACACATTGTTCATCAAGGTTTCCAAAGGCGGGCGCCCCATGTTCTGGGCCAGGCCGCGGTATCGCCCCCAGTGATAGGGAACGGCTCCGCCGCCGTGGGGAATGATGAATTTCAATGTGGGAAAGTCGCGGAACAGGTCGGACTCGATGAATTGCATGAACGCCGTCGTGTCGCCGTTCAGATAATGCGCGCCGGTGAAATGGAAGTTGGGGTTGCATGAGCAACTGGTGTGCACCATGGCGGGCACATCGAGTTCCACCATTTTTTTGAATAGCGGATACCAATGGCGGTGTGTCAGCGGCGGGTCCGTCCAGTATCCATCGGTGGGATCGGGATTGATATTGCAGCCCACGAAGCCCAATTCTTCGACGCAGCGCACCAGTTCCGGTATGCAATTGGCGGGGCTGACGCCGGGCGATTGCGGCAACTGGCAGACCCCCGCAAGATTGTCCGGATACAGCATGACCGCCCGATGGATCAGGTCATTGCAATGCCGGGTCCAGGCCTCGCTGGTCTTCGCATCGCCAACATGGTGCGCCATGCCTCCCGCACGCGGGGAAAACAGGGTCAGGTCGACGCCGCGCTCGCGCTGGATGCGGATCTGATTGTTCTCCAGCGTATCGCGGATTTCGTCATCGCTGACCGCGACTCCGGGATCCGGCTGCAGCCGATCCGGGTTTTTCAGCCTGTCCATCTGCCATGCGCGAAACTGGCTCAAGGCTTTGGGCGCCGTTGTGTAGTGACCGTGACAGTCGATAATCATGCCGCATCCGTGTTTACTGTTTACCATTGACATCCAAAAAGAAGCGCCGGCCG
>Ga0180220_1001640_pt1 | contig 16001 bp, 15 predicted proteins | sample eDN5th37CBELigBY_FD_151335 | JGI IMG/M metagenome (GOLD analysis project Ga0180220, IMG submission 151335) | Enriched backyard soil microbial communities from Emeryville, California, USA - eDNA 5th pass 37_C BE-Lig BY (version 2) (version 2) | ecosystem: Environmental > Terrestrial > Soil >...
ATGCCTGATATACGGTCGAGGTCAAGATGCGGGCCCCTTTTTGTTACATGAGAAGTTGAATGCTGCGCATGGCGGAGTCGCAATTGACCAGATCGACGCGCTTTTGCTTGATGCGCAGCCCGTCCTCGGCCGCGATCAGCTGATGGACCGACCAGCCCGCGAAGAGCGTCTGCTGGTCCTGGCGCGTCTCGACATAGTGGAAAGCCGTGCGCACCACGTATTGCCCCCGGTCGGGGGCGTGCCATTCATGCCCGGTTTCGATCTCGGGCCGGGCCAGCAGGTGATGGCTGCGGCTTTTGGGTTGCTGGGAGAAGGTGCGCTGGCCCGCCAGGCGTTCGACGCGCACGCGCAGCAGCAGCTTGTCTTCATACAGCAAAGAGGCATGCAGGCGCGGATCGGTCTGTCCGTGCGCCAGCGGCATCCAGTAATAGCCGTCTTCGGTGAACAGCTCGAGCCAGACCTCGAATTGCTGTTCGTCCAGCATGCGCGCCTCGGCATAGACGAAATCGACGAGTTGCTGGTCGGTGATGGCGCTCATGCGGGCTCCTTCTGTTGCATGTCGGCGGTCATGTAGTGGGCCCAGGCGCGATACTGGTTGCGCATCTGCCATTCGTTGGTGCCGTTGGTGACTTCGTTCTTGCGGCCTTCTTCGGTGGGGTCGTACAGGCGCGCCACATTGACCCAGTCGCGGCCGCGCGAGTGCAGGCCGTGCTGGGCGCGCTCGTAGACCTCGTGGTCGTCGTGGCCCACCATGGAAGTGGGCGCGTTGATGAGGCGGTTGTACATCAGCGTGCGCTCCAGCAGCTTGTCGGGCGCGCCCACCAGGCGGAAGGTCCAGGACTCGACCAGGGTCTTGTTGGGCGCCAGCGGCTTGAAGATGCGCAGGGTCTGGATGGGACCCTTGACCATGATGTTGGGGAAGTAGGTGGTATTGTGGCGCACGTCGCCCAGGATCTGCTTGGCGCGCTCCTCGCCATAGGCCTTGACCATGCTTTCCTGGTAGCCGGGGATGTCGGAATAGGCCGCGTGGATGGAGTCGCTGACCCCGGTATGGCCGTGGCCGTTTTCCCAGACCCGGATGCCCATGCCTTCGAAGAACTCGTACGACGAAATGAAGGGCGCGAACTGCTCGACCGCCATCGGCTTGGGCGTGCCCTCGGGGGCCTCGTTCCAGACCCGCACGGCGGTGCCGGCGGAAGACTCGTGGGCCACCATGGGGTGGCAGGTGTCGGTCTGGTTGTCGACCAGCATCTTCCAGTTGCAGTCGTGCATATAGCGCAGCACGCCGCCGGCGACTTCCAGCTTGCCCTCGGGAGAACGGTCGACCATGTTGTCGAGCGTGCTGAGCGATTCGCCGAAGAATTCCTCGAAGCTCTGGCCCTCGGGGCTCAGGCGGCAGAAGATGAAGTCGCGGTGGTTGCGCACGTTCTCGACCTGGGCCATGCCTTGCGAGGCTTCTGTCTGCTTGAAGACGTCGGGGTCGTAGCCGCGCTTGAGAGGCAGGGCCAGCAGGGCGCCGTCGGTCTTGAACGACCAGGCGTGATACGGACAGCGGAAGAACTTGCCGGTATTGCCGCAAGGGTCGTTGACGACCATCACCCCCTTGTGCGGGCAGCGATTGTGCAGCACGCGCACGGTGTTGTCGTTGTGCCGCACCATCACCACCGGCTGGTCGCCCACCGTGGTGGTGAAGTAGTCGCCGACATTGGGCACCTGGCTGGCGTGGCCCACATAGACCCAGGCATTGGCGAACAGATGCTCCATTTCGAGCTGGAAGATCTCGTCGTCGATGAAGAGGTCTTTGTGGACTTCGGTGGGGCGCACCAATGCCTGTATGGCTTCGGGGTTGTTGCGATAGCTCATGATAGCCTCGTCGAGGACAATGGCCCGTGCCTGTCGAGGGCACGGGCCAGGGTTATGCCGCCAGCTTCAGGTCTTCGGCCAGCATGGTGTCCAGCTTGGTGCCCTTGTCGTCGGCCAGCGCGGCCTCGCGCAGTTCGCGCAGGCGCTGGGCGGCGTCGGGGCGTCCGCGCAGGTCGGTGGCCGCCGCGATGAGACGGCGGTACTTGCTTTCGCCGCGCTCGTGCGTGTCGCTATAGCCCTTGACCAGGCGCCGGCAGTTCACGATTTCGACGGCCAGGTCGTAATCGACCGGAACGGTTTCCTCGATCAGGCGCAGCCAGGCCTCGAGGCTCTTGAGCTCGATGCGGTGGCGCAGGGTGCTGCGCCGGAAGCGGCGCATGCCGGCCAGGGTGTACAGCATGAGAAAGCCCGACAGCGTGCCGCTTTGCAGGAAGCGGCCCTTGCGGCAGAAGCGGCCCAGCAGGCCGCTGGCGAACTTGGAGTTCTCGACCCAGCGCCCCAGCGGGGCGGGCATGGTGCCGCACAGTTCTTCCACCCGGGGATGCATGTATTCGGTGGTGTACAGCAGCTGGTCCGACTTGGCGCCGACTTCGCCGCGCACGCGTTCGAAGCGCGCGGCACGGGTCTTGAGGTCGGCCACGCGGATGACGTCGTCGTAGGCCATGGCCACGGCCACGTAGCGGGCCGCCGCGGTGGTCAGCGCCCAGCCCTTGGCCTGGCCGCCGTATTGTTCGTCGAGCTTGCACAGCGCGCGGACGCGGTCCAGGTATTTGGCGCCGTAGGCCGGGTCCTGGAAGTCGATGGTGCGGCGCAGGCCGGCCACCAGCATGGGCTGGGCGGCGGCGGGGAAATTCTGGCGCAGATCGTCGAGCAGTTTGCGGATGCGCGGATGCGAGGCCGTGTCGGGCACCTCGGGCGCCGGCCTTTCGGTATCGACGCGGGCCGGGACCGCCGGGGCATTGGCGGCCGCCTCCAGGCCCAGGGCGAAGGCTCGCAGGCTGGCTTCGACGCCCACGCCGCCGCGGCGGATGGTTTCTTCGAAGTCTTCGCGCGTGAAGGGCAGGGTGCCGCTGCCGGCGACGGCCCCGAACAGGCTGGCGCTGATGACGCTGCCGGCCTGGTCCGCCAGGGCCTGCAGGTCGACGCAGATGAAGCGCTTGGAGGCCGCCTGGCCGGCTTCGATGACTTTGTTCGAGTCGGCGATGCCGTTGCCCCGCGCCGATTTTTCGCCCACCGCATAGCTGCGGTGCGAGGATGAAATGAGGGTGCTGCGGTCGGGGGTGACCAGGCCGCGCTGAATGGCCCGGCCGCCTTCCATGAGCTCGGCCGCCACCACCAGGTCGACGTCGCCCGGGGTGGGCATCATGGCCAGCGCGGGCGGCCTGCCGGCCGCTTCGACCTCGGACTCGGGCAGCATTTCGACGTAGTAGATGGTGGCGCCCGTGCGCTGGGCGACGCCCGGCACCGAGGTGGTCTGCGCCCACCATCTGGCGTGCTCGGCCATGCCGACGATCCAGTCGGCCAGGACGCCGCCGCCCTGGCCGCCCATGGCCAGGATGGCGATCTTGATGGGCGAACCCACGTGGAATGTAGTGCTTGTCATGGCTCGGCTCTTAGAACGAATATTGATTCAGGCGCTGGCTGCGGCGCGATTGCAGCAGGCCGATGACGCGCTGGCGCACCTTGGCCTTGAACAGATCCCACTGAGTCGGGTTATGGATGAGGTCGGCCCGGTAGAACGAGGGGCACAGCACGGCGGCATGGGCGACTTCGCCGCAGTTGCCGCAGCCGACGCAGGTGTTGTCGACGTGGGCGATGGGGTCTTCTTTGAGGGGGTCGCCGCTGTCTTTGATGGTGAGCGACGGGCAGCCCGAGAGCCGGATACAGGCATGGTCGCCGGTGCACACGTCGGGGTCGACGCCGAAGCGCTCTTTGACGACCCGCTTGCCTTCTTTGACCGCCGCGCGGAATTGCGGCTTGAGGCGCCGCTGCTTGTTCAGCATGCACTCGGACTGGGCGATGATGACCTTGGGCCCTTTTTCGGGCGTGGTCAGCGCTTCTTCGATGGTGGCCTGCACCTTCGAGACGCTGTAGGTGCGGTCGAGCACGCGCACCCATTTGACCCCCACGCCCTTGACGGCGTCGACGATGGGGTTGTTGGTGGCGCGGCTTTTGTTGAAGGCGCGGGACGAGAGAATGTCCTGCCCGCCCGTGGCGGCGGCATAGAAGTTGTCGATGATGATGATGACGCCGTCGTACTTGTTGAAGACGGCGTTGCCGATGCCCGAGGCCAGGCCGTTGTGCCAGAAGCCGCCGTCGCCCATGATGGAGATGGAGCGCTTGGACGAGGGCACGTTGAAGGCCGCCGCGCTGGAGGCGCCCAGGCCGTAGCCCATGGTGGTGGCGCCCAGGTTGAACGGCGGCAGAATGGAAAACAGATGACAGCCGATGTCGCAGGCGATGTGGTGTTCGCCCAGTTTTTCCTGAGCCAGGCTAAGCGCCGAAAACACCGGGCGCTCGGGGCAGCCGGTGCAGAAGCCGGCGGGCCGGGGCGGCACCACCTGGGCCAGTTCGCTGACCTGGCGCTGGAAGTTGATGGGCTGTACCGAAGGCTTGCGCGCCACCTGGTCCACCTGCATGGGCTGGACCCGGGGTATGACGGTGGGCGCGGCCCGCAGGGCATCGCCATTGGCCGCGCCGCCGTCGCCGGGATGGTCTTCTTCGATGGCCAGGTCGCCGTCTTCTTCGACCTCGGGCATGGTGGCGGTCGCCGTGGCGGTAGCGGTGGCCTCGGTCGAGGGGGCGACGACCGACAGGCCGGATGGGGGCGCTTCAGCCGGCGCCTCGATGACGGGCAGGGATTCGGGGTGGTGCTTCTCGAGGAAGGCCTGCAGGCCGTCGCGCATGACGGCGGTGGTGTATTCGCCGGCCACCGGCAGCACGCCCTTGCCTTCCAGCAGGGCATCGACGCCGCGCTGGCGCAGGATGGTGGCGATGTTCTGCTCGATGTAGTTGGGCTGGCCCTCTTCGAGCATCAGCACGGCCTTCTTGTCGCGACAGAACTCGGCGACTTCGTCGTCGATCACCGGATAGGTGACGTTCATGATGTACAGCGGAATGCGGCTGTTGCCGAAGTGGTCGGCCAGGCCCAGCAGCTGCAGGGCGCGGATGACGCCGTTGTACAGGCCGCCCTGCAGGATCAGGCCGATGTCCTTCAGGTCGCCGTCGATGAATTCATTGAGTTTTTTCTGCTTGATGAATTCGACCGCCGCGGGCCAGCGGTTCTTGACTTTTTCTTGTTCGTGCAGGAAAGAGGCCGGAGGCAGCACGATGCGGCTGACGTCGCGCTCGGGATTGTCGAGCGCCTGCGCCAGGGTGTACTGGGGGCGCTTGTTTTCTTTGGTGATGAAGCGGCCGTGCACGTGGCAGCTGCGGATGCGCAGTTGCAGGATCACCGGCGTGTTGCTGGCCTCGGAAAGCTGGAAGCCGTCTTCGACCGCGTCGACCATGCTTTCGAGGTTGGGACGCGGGTCGAGCAGCCAGATCTGCGACTTCATGGCAAAGGCGTGGGTGCGCTCCTGCATGATGGACGAGCCTTCGCCGTAGTCTTCGCCGACGATGACCAGCGCGCCGCCCTTGACGCCGCCCGAGGCCAGGTTGGCCAGGGCGTCGGAGGCGACGTTGGTGCCGACGGTGGATTTCCACGTAACGGCGCCGCGCACGGGATACATCACCGACGCGGCGAGCGTGGCGGCGGCCGTGGCTTCGGAGGCGCTGGCCTCAAAGTGCACGCCCAGCTCTTCCAGGATGTCTTGCGCGTCGGCCAGCACGTCCATCAGGTGCGAAATGGGCGCGCCCTGATAGCCCGCGACGTAGCTGACGCCGGATTGCAGCAGGGCCTTGGTGACGGCCAGAATGCCTTCGCCGCGGAATTCTTCGCCGGGGGCGATGCGAAGCTGCTGTACTTCTTTCTTGAATGAACGTTCTGCCATGGTGTCTCCACAAAGAGAGAGGGGGGGTTCTACCGGCAGCGGTAAAGCATAAATACCGGAGTCGCCGCGCGGAAATCGCCGGCTTTTCCAGTTAATTTAGGTTTGACGTAAAGCGCTGTCAATAAAAACATGAAAATTCATGGATTATAGAAATTTAATTTAAAGAACAGGTGCTTGTGTATCAGGGCAAACCATTACATTGACGCCTCTTTTCAATTGGAATACGATTTTCGCGGGATGGAAACCGGCTCGCGGAGCCCGTCCGCGGCACTGTGGCCGACAAGGAATATTCTATGCAAAATGACGGCGCGCAGCCTCGATTCGTACATCGCTACCTGGCGTCCGTGCTGGCGCTGGCCAGCCACCGAATCTCCGAGGAATTCCACAAAGAGGTGCGCAAGGCCGGCCTTACCGTGACCGAGTGGCGGGTGCTGGGCAGCCTGATCGAGGGCGAGGGCGAGACGGTGGGCGAATTGGCTGAACTGGCTGTTACAAAACAGCCCACCCTCAGCAAGGTGCTGCCGCGGCTGGAGTCCGAGGGCCTGGTCACCCTGAAGACCTCCCGCGTCGACCGGCGCCAGACCCTGGTCAAGATCACGCCCAAAGGCACACGGCTCATCAGCGGCCTGTGCGACCGGGCCATGCAGCACCAGCATCGACTGCTCGAAAAGCTAGACCCCGATCACGCCGACCGGCTGGTCGACATGCTGCGCGACATCATCAAGCGCTGAAGTTCAGTACACGTCGCGGCGATAGCCGTGTCGCTGCACCAGCGCGTCGTAGCCATAAAGGCCCAGAATGTCTCGCAGGGCCTGGTCCACATCCTGGGCCATGCCGTCCTTGCTGCCGCACACGTACAGCACCGCGCCGCGGCCCGCCCATTCGCGCAGGTCGGCGGCCGCTTCGCGCAGCAGATGGTGGACATAGCGCTTTTCGGCCTGGTCGCGCGAGAAGGCCAGGTCCATGCGGCGCAGCCGGCCCTGCCGCAGCCAGGCTTCGAGCACGTCGCCCCAATGGAAATCGCCGGCGCGCGTGCGCTCGCCGAAGACCAGCCAATTGTCATGATGGCCGCGCTCCACCCTTTCCTGCAGCAGCGCCCTCAGCCCGGCGATGCCCGTGCCGTTGCCCACGAAGATGGCCGGACGGTCGTCCTCGGGCGCGCGAAAGAGCGGATTGGACCGTATGTGCAGGCTGGCAGCGCCGCCCGGCGCCAGTTCCGAACCCAGCCAGCGGCTGCCCAGCCCCAGGGATCCATCGGGCCGCCGATGTTCGCGCACCAGCAGCCGCAGCACGCCTTCGGCGGGGGTCGATGCGATGGAGTATTCGCGGTGTTCCCCGCTGTCGCCGATCTGTATCTTGGCAATGTCGCCCGCCCGCCATTCGAGGGGCGCGCCTTCCGCGGGACGCCAGTGCAGTTCATGGCAGGGCTGTCCCGCGCCGGAGGGATTCGAGGTGCTGCGTTCGACCAGTGTCCAGGCATCGAAGCGCACGTCGGCGTCCAGTTGCACCTGGAACAGGCGGGAAAGCTGTTCGCTCCAGGCGTTGAGCGCGCGCGGATCGCCCCGGTCGACCCGTATCGTGTCGAACAGCAAGGTGGCGTCCCGGCGCTGCAGCCATTCGTCCAGCGCCATGCCGAAACCGCAGAAGTGGTGGTAGCTGCTGTCGCCCAGCGCCAATATTCCGGCGCGAAGCCCGCTCAGCTCCACGCCGTCGGATTCGGGGGCCAGCATGCTCGCATGAAAGGCCTGGGCCATGTCCGGCGCATCGCCCTCGCCGTAGGTGCTTACGATGAACAGTACCTGTTCGTAGCCGGCCAGCTGGTCCGGCATGACACGGTCCATGGGAACCAGGACGGCTTGCCGGCCCAGGGCCTGGACGGTGCGCTGGGCCAGCTCGATGGCGGTGCCGGTCTGGCTGGCGTAGACCACGGCGGTGCGTGCGCCGTCATGGGCGGTGCCGGCGGGGATGGTCGCCGCGGCGCGCCGCCTGGCGGGCCTGATCAGGGTGAACCAGGTCAGCAGCAGCCAGGCCGCGATCGCTGCAAGGGCGGATAGGACTTCAAGAGACATGATCAAGCGGTATTGGCTCCGGCCAGGTCGGCGAACTCGTCTGTCCATTCGACCGCGAAATCGGCGTCGTGCCGTGTCATGAACAGGGCCGCGAGGCCTTGCCGCCGGGCGTATGAAGGGCCTGCCTCGGGGCCCAGGGAAAGCAGGGCGGTGGCCAGGCCGTCGGCCGCCATGCATTGCGCATGGATGACGGTGACCGACACCAGGTCGTCGGAAAGCGGCGCGCCGGTGCGCGGATCCAGCGTATGGGCATAGCGCCGGCTTTGATGCGTGAAATAGCGGCGGTAATGTCCCGAGGTGGCGATGGCGGCGTCGCCCAGCCTGACGGGCAGCCGATCGGGCCCCAGTCCGGGCGACTCGATTTCCACTTCCCAGGGGACGCCCGACGGGCTGAGGCCGAAAGCCTTCAGCTCTCCGCCCAGTTCCGCCAGGCAATGCCGCACACCGGCCTCGGCCATCACGCGCGCCATCTCGTCCACGCCATGGCCTTTGGCGATGGAGGACAAGTCGAATTGCAGGCCGCCGGGCTGCCAGACGCCCCGGTATTCGGCATTGAGTTCGGTGCGTTGCCAGCCGCTTCGTGCCAGGGCCGCATCGATGGCGGCCTGGGAAGGCGGCGAGTCGACGGGGCCCGGCGGGCCGAAGCCCCAGAGATCCACCAGGGCGCCCACAGTGGGGTCGTAGGCGCCCTCGGTGGCCGCCGCCAGTTCCAGGGCCTGCTTCAGCACGCCGAAGAACGCCGGCGCAACCTGATACCAGCCCGGCCCGGCGCAGTTCAGCCTGCTGATGGCGCTGTCTGCATCCCAGGTGCTCATCTGGGCCACGATCTCGTCCAGCGCGGCTTGCACCCGGCCCTGCAGGCGGCGCCTGTCCAGGCCCGGATCGAGGAACTTCACCGACCAGGTGGTTCCCATGCTGGCGCCGCCCAGCGATGCATAGGCTTGCGAGGCGGCGTCCGTGCTGCTCATGGCTTTACTGCGGCAGGACTTCGAGCGTGGCCACATAGGAAACGGCGCGCTCGCTGGCAGCCTTGATCGACGTTTTGGAGTCCTTCAGGTCGGCGTGCAGCCAGTACAGGCCGGCCTGGGGCCACTTGACTTCGAAGCGGCCCTGTTCGTCGGTCTTGACTGTGATCTCTTCCACCGAATCGCGATAGCGGCTGCCGTCCCGAACGATTTCGACCTCGAGGTTCTTGGCCGGTTCGCCATCCAGGGTGAGCACGAACTGGGCGGTTTCGCCCGCATACAGATCGTTGGGATGGGTGTCGCCGGAAAGCGCCAGGCCTTTCTTCACCTGTTCGAGCTCGGTGGGATTGCCTTTAGTGGCGAAGGTCTCGATGCGATCGACGCGCTCGAGCACCACGAGATCCTGGGCGTTCTTGGGCACATTCTTTTCCAGGCCTTCGGCCTTGCCGAACCAGCGCTTGTTCGCATCGCCTTCTTTCCAGCGAGCGAAGACGCCGCCGTCCGAAGCCAGGGCGATGCGATAGGTTCCGTCTTCAGTCAGCTTCACGTCGAAGACGCTGCGCAGCTTGCCTTCGAATTCGTTTTCCGCCTTGACGCTCTTTCCCGTGGGTCCGGTAATGGCGAGGTTGTTCAGTGCGAGGCGGTTATGGTTGTAGTAGAACTTGTCGTTCCCTGCCCCTGCACTGACGGTGATATAAGTATCGTCGCCGGACAGCACCGTGGACGAGGGTTCGAGCCAGCGATCGTGGGCGAAGGATGTGGCGGGTGCCAGGAGGGCGGCCGCGAACAGGGCTGGGATGATGCGCTTCATGGTGTTCTTGCTCCGAAAAGTGGAAAAGGATCAGGGGGTGACGGAGGCCTGGACGCGGCCGAGTTCGCTTTCGCCTTGGGCGTCGGCGGTGGCGGCCTGCGGCCAGGCCAGGGGCAGGCGCAGCACCTCGCGGCCGCCCTTTTCGCGCGAGGCTTCCACGATTACTTCATAGTCGCCCGCCGGCAGATCGGCCAGGGCCGGATGCGTGGCGGCGACCTGGATGGTGTGCTTGCCGGCCGCCTGCGTGGCGCCGGTGACGCCGTCGGCAAGCTGGTCCTGGCTGCGGCCGCTCATGCGCCACCATTGCCGCAGGTCTTTCAGCCACTTCTTGCCTTCTTCCTGGGGCATTTTGTAGTCGTACCAGACGGCGATGTCGCGCACGGTCTTGCGGTCGGCGCTTTGCAGCCAGACCGCGACGTAGGGGCGATGGTATTCCGCCACCTGGATGCGGGGTATCTCGACTTCGACGGCGAGGCTGGCGGCATGGAGCGGGGCGGTATAAGCGCCTGCCAGCGCGCAGGCCAGCGTGGTTTTCAGCGATAGTTTCATGGTTAGTGCACCCATAGCAGCATGAGGATGAGAGGTATCAATATGCCCAGCCCGGTCAGGGGCCAGGTGGCCTTGCGGTTGGCCGCGTGCAGGGTCATCAGGAACAGTCCCGTGACGGCGAACACCAGACAGGCGGCGGCGAACACGTCGATGAACCAGCTCCAGGCGGCGCCGGTGTTGCGGCCTTTGTGCAGATCGTTGAAATAGGCGACCCAGCCCCGGGCGCTGCGTTCGTATTCGACCTCGCCGTCCGGCAGGCTGACGACCAGCCAGGCATCCGCGCCCGGCTCGGGCAGGCCCACGTAGATTTCATCGGGGGAATACTCGGCCGCGCGGCCCCTGATATGTATGTTCAATTGCTGGTCCAGCCATTGCTCGGCCCGCGCCGGCAAGGGGCCTTTGTCCGGGCCGCCGGCGCGTTCGGCAAGCACCGCCAGAACCTCTTCCGGCATCGTGGCGGTCAGGGTCTCGACCTTGGAGCTGGCTTCGATCCACGCGGCGTTGTTCAGCGTGATGCCCGTGGCGGCGAACACGATCAGCCCGGCCAGGCTGAGCGCGGCGCTCATCCAATGCCATTGATGCAAGGTCTTCAGCCAGTACGAACGGCGCTGCGGTGAGGAAGAAGCTTTCATGCCCCTGGAGTCGGCGAGTGACGATCTGGCATTCTACATCAAACAATAATGATTATCATGTAGGTTTGATTGCGCGCAGATGCGGGCATGGGGATTGCGGGCTCGTCAACAAGGAATGTAACGAACTTTTGGCCCTGTCCGGGGTCTTAGAGTTAGCACTCGCGCATCGAGAGTGCTAATATAATTTATCTGTTGTTGATCCAACATCCCAAAGGATAGTCCGAACTGATGACAACACAAACCCAATCTTTGGCTCTGTCGAATAACGCGCTGGCCATGGCTGTGTCCAATCCGGGCGCGCTGGGCACGATCGAAGCCTATATTGGAGCGGTCAACCGCCTGCCCATGCTTACCCAGCAGCAGGAAAGCGACCTTGCGCGCCGGCTGCGCGACGAGTCCGATCTGGACGCCGCGCGCCAGCTCGTATTGTCCCACCTGCGACTGGTCGTGTCGATTTCACGCCAGTACCTGGGCTACGGCCTTGCGCACGCCGATCTCATCCAGGAAGGCAACGTCGGCCTCATGAAGGCCGTCAAGCGTTTCGACCCCGACCGCGGGGTGCGTCTGGTGTCGTTCGCCGTGCACTGGATCAAGGCTGAAATCCACGAATACATCGTGCGCAACTGGCGCATGGTCAAAATTGCCACTACCAAGGCCCAGCGCAAACTGTTCTTCAACCTGCGCCGCATGCGGCCCGACGGCCACACGCTCGATCCGTCACAGGTGGACGACATTGCGCGCGAACTCAATGTGCGCCCCGAAGACGTCAGCGAGATGGAAGTCCGCCTCTCGGGGCAGGAAATGGCGCTCGAGACCCAGCAGGACGAGGCCGACGGCTTCGCGCCCATCACCTATCTGTCCGACGAGGGCGACGAACCCTCCCGGGTGCTCGAGCGCCGTGCGCTCGACGACCTGCAGGGCAGTGGCTTGATGAGTGCGCTCGAAGGCCTGGACGACCGCTCGCGCCGCATCGTCGAGGCGCGTTGGCTGCAGGATGAAGGCGGCGCCACGCTGCACGAACTGGCTGACGAATTCGGCGTCTCGGCCGAGCGCATCCGCCAGATAGAGGCGGCGGCATTCAAGAAGATGCGGGCGGCGCTCAGCGAATAATTTACATATTGATGCAAAATGGCCGGAAAAGAGTCGAACTAAAGCCAACAGCGGCGGACTAAACATTATGAGCAATGCTGAGTACAACTCCGGTTGTATTTTGTTCTAACGTCCGCTTCTGCTTCTCCTCAATCCCCTCCCTTTCGAAGCGGATGCTTACGGGACACCAACAAGGTGTCCCTTTTTTTGCCTGCGAAAACCTAGGGACGGCCGCTTTGCGCGAGCCACCCCGCCGTGCCGCAAAGCGCCAGGTCCAATTCTGAATTACAACAATTCGCGCACGTCATGGACCACGTCTTCGGCCGGCGCGTCGCCGCGCAGCAGCACCCGGGCTTCGCCGGACTGATCCAGAATATAGAACGACGAGCCGTGGTCCATGGTGTAGTCGCCGGGCGTTGCGCCCGGCACCTTGGCGTAATGGGCGCGGAACGACTTGGCCGTCGTGGCCAGTTGCTCCGGCGTGCCTGTCAGGCCGACGAACGAGGGGTCGAAGGCCTTGACGTAGCTGCTCAGCACTTCGGGCGTATCGCGCTCGGGGTCGACCGAGATCATCAGCACCTGCACTTTGCCGGCGTCGTCCCCGAGCAGTTCCATGGCATGGGCAAGCTGGGACATCGAAGTGGGGCACACGTCGGGGCACTGCGTGAATCCGAAGAACACCACGAGCACTTTGCCGCGATAATCGGCCAGCGTGCGCGCTTGTCCGCCGTCGTCCACCATGGCCGTCTCGGCGCCCAGCTTGGTGCCCGAGATGTCGCTGCCGCGGAACTCGGCTTCACCGCAGGCCGCCAACGTCAGGGCCATGGCGCAGGCCAGGCCGGCGAACAAGGTGCGAAGCGAAAAAAACGATGACATACGGGCTCCGTAGACGAAACGGGTGAAGCGGTAAAACAGGGCGTCGGGCGCTACAGCGCCAGCATGACCCAGTGGTCGATCAGCAAGGCGCCGAAGACCAGGGCCAGGTACAGAATGGAGAAACGGAACAGCTTGCGCGCCAGGGCGTCGCTGTAGTCTTTGTACAGGTGCCACGCATAGCGCACGAACATGCCGCTGAGCACCACGGCGCAGGCCAGGTACAAAGGGCCGCTCATGCGCACCATGAAGGGCAGCAGGGTGGAGGCGAACAGCACCAGGCTATACAGCAGTATGTGCAGCCGCGTGAACTGGTTGCCGTGGGTGACGGTCAGCATGGGAAGGCCCGACTTGGCGTAGTCGTTGTCGCGGTACAGGGCCAGGGCCCAGAAGTGGGGCGGGGTCCAGATGAAGATGATCAGCACCAGCACCCATGCTTCGGCCGGCACGGCATTGGCGATGCAGGCCCAGCCCAGCGCCGGAGGCATGGCGCCCGAAAGCCCGCCGATGACGATGTTCTGCGGCGTTCTGGGCTTGAGGATGATGGTGTAGATGACGGCGTAGCCCACGAAGGTGGCGAAGGTGAGCCACATGGTCAGCGGGTTGACCAGGTTGTACAGGACCAGCATGCCCAGGCCGCCCAGCACACCCGAAAAAACCAGCACCTGCATATTGGTGATGGTGCCGCGGGCGGTCGCGCGCCGCGCGGTGCGGGCCATCTTGGCGTCGATTTCCTGTTCGATCAGGCAATTGATGGCAAACGCCGCGGCGGCCAGCAGCCAGATGCCGATGGTGCCCGCCGCCACCAGGCCCAGGTCGGGCAGCCCCGGACTGGCCAGGAACATGCCGATGATGGCGCAGAATACGGCAAGCTGGGTGACGCGCGGTTTGGTCAGCACCAGATACTGGCGCACCAGCGACGGTTCAGAGGCGGATAGACTTGTCATGACGCTATTTTAGCCCGGCCCGCGCGGTACAGGCGCACGATGAGGGTGACGCTGACCAGCACCATGCCGGCGGCTCCGCCGTTGTGCAGCACCGCGATCAGCAGGGGCCATTCAAAAAAGATGGTGGTGAGCCCGGTAAGAAGCTGGGCCAGCAGCAGCGCCAGCAGCAGGGTGGCCGGCCCGGCCAGGCCCGGGTCTCGGCGCAGCTTGAACGCCAGTGTGCCCACATATAAAAAGACGATGAAGGCGAAATTGCGGTGCACCCAGTGTATGGCCGTCAGCGCCTGCTGCGAGATCATTTCTCCCGAAGGCAGCTGGCCCAGGCCGCGAATCAGCGAAAAGCCGCTGCGCATGTCCATGGGGGGCAGCCATTCGCCGTGGCAGGTGGGAAAATCCATGCACGCCAGCGCCGCATAGTTGGTGCTGACCCAGCCGCCCAGGGCGATCTGGATGAACAGCAGCGCCAATCCCGCTGCCATCCAGGGCAGGTAGGCCGCGGTTCGTGCCTGTACGACGGGGTGGGGCTTCTCGCGCGCGGCCAGCCAAGTCATCAGGGCCAGCAGGCCCATGCCGCCCAGCAGATGAGTGGTGACGATGATGGGCATCAGCTGATGCGTGACCGTCCAGGCGCCGAAAGCGCCTTGGACGCAGACGGCGATCAGGGTAAAGACCGCCAGGCGGGGCGTGTTGCCCAGCACCTTGCGGTGGCGCCATGCCAGATACACGATGCCGATGATCATCAGGCCCAGCAGCGAGCCCACGTAGCGGTGGATCATCTCGATCCAGGCCTTGGGAAAGCTGACCGCGCCGTAGGGCATGGCGGCATAGGCCTCCTGGATATGCTGCGAGGCCCCGATGGGGGTGATCTTGCCGTAGCAGCCCGGCCAGTCGGGACAGCCCAGGCCCGAGTCGGTCAGCCGCACGAAGGCGCCGAACATGATGAGGTCCAGCGTCAGGAACCAGGTCAGGTAGACCAGCTTGCGATAGCGGGCTTTGATGCGGTCGACCATGCCCCTACCCGATGCGCGAGTTGTAAACGAGCTTGCTGATGTCCTTGCGCACGCTGACGGGGTCGGCGTTCTCGGGGAATTCCAGCATCAGGTTGCCCAGCGGATCGATGATCCACATCGGCGCGGCCAGCGCCTGCTGCGCCGGTGCGGAAGCGCCGGGCGTCAGAAAGCCGGCCAGCTTTTCGGGGTCGACGCGCAGGATGATGGTGCCCTTGTAGGCTTCCAGAACCTGTTCGGGAATGGGGGCGTCGTCCGTCACGAACCAGACCCGCGACAGGCGCTCGACGTTCTTGCCCTGGCTGGCGTGCGAGTTGCGCAGGATGAACAGCTTGGTGACGCAGGATTCCGGGCAGGCGCCCTGGTCCGCCGTGGCCAGCACCCATTGCCCTTTCAGGCTGGCCAGGTCGAAGGGCCGTCCGTCTTCGGTTCTGAGGCCCAGGGCTTCGGCGCTGGGTACCGGGCGTTGCGGGCTGATGAGCTTGCCGTAGTTGTTGGCTTCGTCGGGACGAAGCCCCAGCGCCGGCACGTAATAGGCCAGCAAAGCGAACACGATGGGCGCGAGGCACACGATGACGATCCAGACCAGGGGCTGGATGGAGCGCGGTTTCGCCGGTGCGGCGGAAGCGGTGCGAGGGTTGCTGTCCACGAGAATTCCTTGCTGTGGAGGGGGTTGGGTGTCAATGGCTAGCGGGCGCCGGATTTCGCGGCGCGCCTTCGCAGTGCGCGCCAGGCGATCACGATCCAGGCGATGACGGCAATGGCGGCAAAACTGAACCATTGCAGCGCATAGCCGCGGTTGGTGTCTGAATCGGTAGGCGGCAGCGGCCAGTCGCGAACCAGGGCGGCGCCCTGTCCGGCCGCTTCGTCGGAGGTCTGTTCCAGCACGACGGGAAGTAATTTTAAGCCAGTTGCGGCGGCATAGTCCGCGAGGTCCAGATTCTGCACGCGCGGGGGCGCGCCATCGGCCGCCGGAAAGGCCCGGGGCAGGGCGTTGGGATCGCGGCCGCTGAAGGACCACAGCTCGAAAAGCCGCGGCACGCGCTGCCGCAGCTGGCCCGAAACCGCCTGCATGCCGGCGGGCGGCGCCAGGTCGGGCAGGCGCTCGCCGGGATTGACGGGGCGCGCGACCCAGCCGCGCAGCACCAGCACGGCGGTGTCATCCGTGTCGTCGAGCAGCAATGGGGTCGCCACCCAGAAACCG